>Ga0302314_10014277_pt1 | contig 13608 bp, 13 predicted proteins | sample III_Palsa_N2_3_FD_200533 | JGI IMG/M metagenome (GOLD analysis project Ga0302314, IMG submission 200533) | Peat permafrost microbial communities from Stordalen Mire near Abisko, Sweden - III_Palsa_N2_3 | ecosystem: Environmental > Terrestrial > Soil > Palsa > Peat permafrost | place: Sweden... | reverse complement strand
GCCGCCACATCTCGTCGGGATAGTCCGCGATGCTGCCGCTCGAGCTCAGCCAGGCGGTGTTGACCCAGATGTCGATGCGGCCGAACCGCTGCACCACCGCCGCGCCGAGCGCGCGCACCGAGGCCGGGTCGCTGACGTCGACCGTGAGCGCCAGCGTCTGCGCGCCTGGTGTGCGCTTGGCGATGAGGTCGGCCGTCTCCTGGGCCTTGTCGGGGTCGATGTCGGCCACCACCGTCGCCGCGCCCGCCTCGGCCAGCCGCAGCGACGTTGCCTGGCCCATGCCGCTGCCGCCGCCGGTGACGACCGCGACGCGGCCGTCCAGTGACCACAGCCGGGCCAGGGCGGTGTCGGTGAAGTCGGGAATCATGACTGGTCCTCCTCGATTGCCGATCGCGTCCGCGGCCGTGGCCGCGGTCGGTCGGCCTCGATACCGAATCGCTCCGTGTACGCCGCGAACCGCCGGCGGATACGCTCGGGCGCGAACCCGAACTGCTCGGGGGTGTACTGGTGCGCGCCGTGCTTGCCCTGCGGGTTGTCGTCGGCGAAGTCACGGACCCGGCGGACCGTCTCGTCGTCGACCTGGATGCCGAAGTGCTCGTAGATGCGCGTCACCGCGGCGACCGGGTCGGCGGTCAGGTCGTTGTAGTGGACATCGAGGAACCGGTCATCGCCCAGCCGGCCCCGGGCGGACAGGCCGCGGCGCAGCCCCATCTCCTCGAGCGCACTCCATTCGGCGCCGAACCGCTTCGGGTCGAACAGCGGGCTGTTCATCGCGCGCAGCGTGCCGACGAAGCTCACGCTTGACGGGATGACCTTGCCCGGATCGCGGTGGGTCCAGACGATGCGGGCGTCGGGGTAGACCTCGAGCAGCGCGTCCAGGCCGAACAGGTGCTTGGGCCATTTGAGGACCCAGTCACCCGGACTGCGGAACTGAAGGTGCTGCAGGAAACGCTTATGGTGCTCGTAGACCGGGCGCTGGTCGGCGTTGAGGTACCACTCGTAGTACGTCGGGATCCGCTGGTAGGCCAGGTACGTCTGGTTGACGAAGCTCCAGTCGATGAGGCCGAGGCACTGCTCGGGTCGCCGGGCGCCGTAGGGGTGGATCGCCTGCAGCTGGCGGGCGCCGGCCCGGGCGTCGATGGCCCGCTGGACCGCGGCGATGCGCGGATCGGCGGCGGAGCTCGCCGCGTCCGGCGGCGGGGACGGCAGCCGCATCTCCCACTCACGGGGCGAGCGCGCACCGGGCCGGGTGGCCAGCAGTGCCTGCAGGTGGGTCGAGCCGGTGCGCGGCAGGCCGGTGATGACGATCGGCGCTCTCACCTGCTGGGCCGCGATCTGCGGGTGGCGCTTGCGGTCTTCCACCAGCCGCAGGCGCTTGACGAGCGCGGGGACCACGAGATCCTCGGCAACGTGGGCCACGCGTTCCGGCGGGTTGCCTGACTCGTGCTGCAGCGACCACAGCAGGACGTCGATGCCCTCTCGAAACGGCAATTCGCCGAAGTCAGTCAGCCCGGTCCGTTCGGAGGAAAGGCTGAGAAGTTGATCTGTAGTGAACGCCGTCATCTGAGCCGCCCGGGGAACCGCTCCTCGATGATCCGCCGGAAGCCGTCCTGCCAGGTGACCCGGCACGGGCCGGTCAGCGAGGCCCGCCGGGCGGGGTCGAGGTTGCGGGGGTAGGCGATGATCTGATCCATGGTGGTGAAGGAGTACGAGGTGCCGAGCTGCTCCGCGACCCACGGGACGATCTGCTCGACCGACACCGCGTCGTCACCGCCCCAGTTGGTGACGGTGCCGCCGACGGCGGCGCCGTCGAAGAAGGCCCCGAGGTGCTCGGCCATGTCGTCTTCGTGGATCGGGCAGCCGACGAACTCCCAGTCGGGGTTGACCGGGACCGGCTCGCCCTCGGCGACCCGGGTGATGATCCTGACCGGCATGCCGCCGAAGCCCGCCCTCCCGTAGGACCAGTTCATCCGGGCGATCGTCAGCGGCACGGCGTGAATGCGAGACAGCGACCGGGCGACCGCCTCGCCGGCGAACTTGCTGGTGCCGTACGCGAAACGGGTGTTGATGCGGACGCTTCCCCCGCAGCGGTCGGTCTCCTGGTAGGCGTACCAGGGGTCGGGGTGGTCCCAGTAGACCCCGCTGGTCGAGACGTAGATCCAGGCTCTGGCCCGGTTGAGGTGGTTCAGCAGCAGCCCGGTGCCCTCGGCGTTCTGCTTGATCCCGGTCTCGATGTCGGGCGGGAAGACGTCGGCCGCGGCGTGGAACACGTAGTCGAAGTCATTGGGCACGCCGGTGAAGTCCCCGCTGGTGTAGTCGCACACGAGCGGGATGATCCCCAGCGCCTCGACCGCCTCCCTGGAACCGGGCTTGGAGTAGCGGGCGAGGCCGTAGATCTCATTGTGCGGTGCCAGGATGGCGGCGATCGAGCCGGCCAGCTGGCCGGTCAGGCCGGTCATGAGCAGTCGCGCGTTCTTCAGCATGGGCGCACCTCACGTGGCTGGATGATGGCCGACGGCGGGGATGGTGATGGCCGTGCGCGGGGCCGATCGCTCGAGCCCGCCGTAGCCGGTCTCGCCGTCCCACTCATAGCGCGCGAACGCCGGGGAGATCACCGTCCCCGGCCGGTCACCCGCGTGAGCGCCGTACGCGCGGCCCTCGGGGTCAGGGGTGACGAACGCGCTCGCGATCGTCACCGCGCTAATGACGGCTTTGTGCCGGCCCGCCTGCAGTTCGATCGTCAGCCGCTCGCCGCCGGCCACGGCCCGGTCGAGGTGCGGCCAGGTGACGACGTCGGCGTCGTGGGCGGCGCCGTCGAGGTAGAGGAAGCCGCGGCCGCGCTCCGGGCGGTCGGCGGTCGCCCGGTAGCGCAGCAGGCCGAAGCCGCGGCCGCTCGGGAACCGCCCGTTGATGATGGCGTGGCCGGTGAAGCCGGGCGTGTCGCGACGGCGCCGGGAGTGGCTGCGGAAACCCGGCCCGGCGAACGGGTAGGCGGCGCCGCTGACGGTGACGGTCCCGCGCGCGTCGTAGAACTGGTGGTAGCGCAGCGACGGCGGCTGCTCGCCCCAGTCGCCCTCGGTGTTCCAGGGCGCGGCGACGGACTCGACCTCGACGTCGACGACGGCCTCGACCAGCTCGCTGCCCGGGCGCGGGCCCGCGACGATCTCATCGCCGGCCAGCCGGTGGACCAGGGCGGCGTAGCGGCCGCGCCAGCGACGGAACGGCTCCAGGCAGTCGAGCCGCAGCCGGTCGCCCGCGGCGGTCCGGCCGTGGCTGCCCCGGCCGGCCCCCTGCTGGGCGAGCACGCTGCCGTCGGGCAGCAGCAGGAAGATGCTCTCCCGTCGCAGCAGCAGGTCGTCCTTCTCGGCGGCGAGGTACAGGTAGTGGCCGACCCCCGAGACCGGGTCGTACCCGTAGAGCCAGTAGGCCTCGTGGTGGTCGGGCGGGTCCTTGAAGCCGACCTGCGGGATGTCGGCCTCGGGCGGCCACGGTCCGGCGAGCTCAAACGACATGCCCGCAGTCTAAGGAGCAGTCGTTCGAGGGTCAATACATTTGTTCTGTTTACAATATGGATGTTCCGATGTCGGTGCTCTAGAGTTGTGTTCGTCATGACGAATCCCAGCCTTACCTTCGGCCCGGCCGATCTCGCCCCGCGGGCGCGGATCCGCGAGGCGGCGCTGCGCCTGTACGCCGAGCACGGTACGCAGGCCACGTCCATCCGGATGGTGGCCGAGGAAGCCAACATGTCGGCCGGCGCCGTCATGCACCACTTCAAGACCAAGGACGAGCTGGCCGAGGCGGTCCAGCACGCGGTGGTGGCTAAGATCCGCGAGGTCGTCAACGGCGTCGGGCTCGATCAGCCGCCGCCGGATGCCGCCCGCGCCCGACGGCAGGCGTTCGACCAGCTCATCGCCGACAACCCGTTTATCTCCGGGTACATCAGGCAGGCCACCCTGGAGGGCGGCCCGGCCGGCCTGGCGCTCTTCACCGAGGCGTTCGACCTCGTGCGGAGCGAGATGCAGGCGCTCGTCGAAGCGAAGATCGCGCGGCCGCTCCCCGACCCGGAGGTCGGGCTGGTGCTGTACCGCGCCATCAACCTGGCGCACATCGTCTTCGGCCCGCTCATCGAGCAGATGCTCAACCTGTCACTGTCGGATCCGGTCGTGCTCGCGCGGTTCAGGGACGCCGCGGTCGACCTGCTGACCCATCCGGTCTTCAACCAGGCGCCGGCCGACGGAGACGTCTAGCGGCGCTTGGTTACGTCAGGCGGCGGCTTGCCGGTTTGCTGGCGGCGGTCCCGGGTGGTGTTCTCGAGGTGGCTGGTGCGGGTTTTGGGGCGGCGGTGAAGGATGCCGACGGCTCGCGCTGGGCGGGAGCGGCGATCGTGTGCCGTTGGGGGCGTCGATTTCCGGTCGCGAGCGTCATCGTGGGGAGTTGGGGGCAGCCCGCGACCCGAATGGCCCACGCTGTCCCCTTTGTCCGGCCGGCTTGGTGTGCGTGGTGACGGTGAGGCCGGTGTGTTGATGTCGGCCGCCGGGCCGAGGGCGACGTGCGGAGGCTGTCGCCTACGCCGCCGACCCCGATAGACGATGTCGCTGGCGTAGGCGACAGACCGGGCAACCTAGCGCGGGGGCATCCGGATGGCGCCGTCGAGGCGGATCGTCTCGCCGTTGACGTATGGGTTTTCCAGCAGGCTGATCGCCATGTGGGCGTAGTCGTCCGGCGCTCCCAGGCGGCTGGGGTTCGGCACGCTCTGCTCGAGGGCCGCGCGGATGTCTGGCCGTAGCCGGGCCAGCATCGGGGTGTCGAAGACGCCCGGCGCGATCGCGACGACCCGGATCTGCCGGCTGGCGAGGTCGCGGGCGGCGACCAGGGTGATGCCGTGGACGGCTGCCTTGGTGGCGGTGTAGGAGGTCTGGCCGATCTGGCCGTCGAAGGCGGCGACCGACGCGGTGAGCACGATGGCGCCGCGCTCGCCGGCCACCGGCTCCACGCGCGCGATCCGCGCCGCGCCCAGCCGCAGCACGTTGTAGGTCCCGACCAGATTCACCCGGACCACCTCGGCGAAGGTCTCGAGCGAGCCGGGGTTTCCCTCCTTGTCCAGGATCCGCACCCGGTCACCGCCCCGGCCGGCGCAGTGCACGACCGCCCGCAGCGGGCCGTGCTCGGCCTCGGCGGCGTCGAGCGCGGCGCTCAGCGCAGCCTCGTCGGTGATGTCGGTCTTGGCGTAGACCACGCCCGCGCCGAGGCCGGCCAGGTCTTCGTCGGACGGCGGGTTGAGGTCGGCGATGCCGACCCGGGCGCCGGCCGCGAGCAGGCGGCGGACGGTCGCCAGGCCAAGCCCGGACGAACCCCCGGTGACCAGGGCGGAGATGGAATCGAGATCCACGGCTGCTCTCCTTCAAGAGGGTCAGGGAAACGGTCAGTCGGCTAGCAGTTCGATGACGGTGGCGTTGGCCATGCCGCCGGCCTCGCACATCGTCTGCAGGCCGTAGCGGATCCCGTTGGCCCGCATGTGGTGCACCAGCCGGGTCATCAAGATGGCACCCGAGGCGCCGAGCGGGTGCCCGACCGCGATCGCGCCGCCGAGGGGATTGAGCCGGGCGTGATCGGCGCCGGTTTCCGCCTCCCAGGCCAGCGGGACGCATCCGAACGCCTCATTGACCTCGAAAACGCCGATGTCGTCGATCGTCAGCCCGGCCCGCTTGAGCACCTTCGCGGTGGCGGGGATCGGCGCGGTCAGCATCGTCACCGGGTCGTCGCCGGTCACCGCGCCCGAGTGGAAGCGGGCCAGCGGCCGCAGGCCGAGCTCGGCCGCCCGCTCGCTGGTGGTGATGAGCAGCGCCGCGCATCCGTCGGAGATCTGCGAGCTGTTGCCCGCGTGGATGACGCCGTCGTCGAGGAAGGCGGGCTTGAGCGCCGCCAGTTTCTCCAGCGACGTTTCCCGCCGGATGCCCTCGTCGGCGGTGAGCTCGCCGTCCGGGCCGCTGACGGGGACGAGCTGGCCGGCGAAGGCGCCTGAGTCGGTCGCGGCCGCCGCCTTGCGGTGGGACTCGAGCGCGAACTCGTCGAGCTGGGTGCGGGAGAAGCCCCAGCGGCGGGCGATGTCCTCGGCGCCGAGGCCCTGGCTGAAGCTGTCCCGCTGGTACCGTTCCCGCACCCGGGGACCGAACGGCTCCCCCATCGCCCGCGCCGCGCCCAGCGGGACCCTGCTCATCGATTCCACGCCGCCTGCCACGACGATGTCGTAGTGGCCCGCGGTGACGCTGGCGGCGGCGAAGTGCACCGCCTGCTGGCTCGACCCGCAGGCGCGATCGAGGGTGACGCCCGGGATCGTCTCCGGCCACCCGGCCGCGAGCACCGCCAGCCTGCCGACGTTGGTCGACTGCTCGGCGATCTGGGTGACGCAGCCCCAGATGATGTCCTCGATGAGCTCCGGGTCGAGCTGGTTGCGACCGGCCAGCGCCGTCAGCACCGACGCCGACAAGTCGACGGGATGCACTCCCTTGAGCGTTCCCTGGCGGCGGCCGATGGGCGCACGCACCGCGTCTACGATTACGGCATCACGCACGAGCTGTTTCTCCTTCCGATGAGCGGTTGTGGTCAGACCGAGAGCGCGAAGCCGCCGCTGATGCGCAGCGTTTCCCCGGTGACGAACGACGCCGCCGGAGAGACGAGGAACAGCAGCGCGTCGACGACGTCCTGTTCTTCGCCTTCGCGGGGCAGGATCTGCTGCCCCATGACCCGCGATACCTCGTCGCGGGCCAGTTCGGCCCGGATGGTGTCGGTGAAGATCAGGCCCGGGGCGATGGCGTTCACCCGGATGCCGTCGGCGGCGAACTCGCGCGCCAGCTGGACCGTCACCCCGCGGACGGCGAGCTTGGAGACCCCGTAGGCCGCGCGGTTGGCGTAGGCGGCGGATGACGAGATGTTGACCACGGCGGCGCCGTCCCGGCCGCTCATCACCGTCCGGGCGGCCAGCGAGCAGATGTACACCCCCATCACGTTGACGTCGAAAAGGCGCCGCAGCCCCGCGATCCCGATGTCGGCCGACGGCTTGTTGTAGGTGGCCGAGTGCAGTCCTGCGTTGTTGACGAGGATGTCGATGCCGCCATGCTCGGCCGCCACCTCGCCGATCATCGCCGCGACGCCGGCCTCGTCGGCCACGTCGCAGGCCGCACCGAACGCGCTCCCGCCCTGGCCGACGATTTCCGCCGCCGCCGCCTCGGCGGCGGCGGCGTCGATGTCGGCCAGCACCACGTGAGCGCCGCGCGCCGCCAGCGCCGTCGCGAATGCTTTGCCGAAGCCCCGGCCGCCGCCGGTGATCACCGCCACCTTGCCCTGATGAATCTCGCCCTGGTCCGTGCCGTCGGTCATCGCATCTCCTTGTCGGCAGCGTCTCGCCCGCCGGCTGCCCCGGTCACCGGTCCTGCCACATCGGGTCGCGGCGCTCGCGGAAGGCGGCGACGCCCTCGGTCGCGTCGACCGAGGCGAACACCGGCTCCAGGTAGTCCCGCTGCCGCTGGAAGCCCTCGGCCAGCGGCCAGTCGGCCGACTCGATGGCGACGGCCTTGGAGGCACGCACCGACATCGGCGCGTTCGCGGCGACCTGCGCGGCCAGCTCGAGCGCGGCGGGGAGCGCCTGCCCGTCGTCGACCAGGCGGTTGACCAGGCCGAAGTGTTCGGCGCGGACAGCATCGAGCGGCGCCCCGGTGACGATGAGCTCCATCGCGATCGCGTGCGGGAGCCGACGCGGGAGCCGGAACACGCCGCCGCCGCGCGCGGCCAGCCCGCGGCGCACCTCTGGCAGGCCGAACCGGGCGCCCCTGCCCGCGGTGACCAGGTCGCAGGCGAGCACGATCTCGAACCCGCCGCCGAGCGCCCATCCCTCGACCGCGGCGATCAGCGGCTTGGCCGGCGGCCGCTCGACGATGCCGGCGAAGCCGCGCGAGGGGTCCCTGACCTGTTCCCCGGCCGCGAACGCCTTGAGGTCCATGCCCGCGCAGAAGGCGGAGCCCGCGCCGTGCAGCACCCCCACCCGGAGCTCGGATGAGCTGTCGAGCAGGTCAAGCGCGCGGGCGACGCCGACCGACACCGCGCCGTTCACGGCGTTGCGCTGCTGCGGCCGGTTGAGGGTGACGATCAGGACCCCGTTCTCACGGCGGACCAGAACGTCGTCGGGCGCAGCCGATGGGCCGGCGGCTGATGACATCAGCGGAGCGCCGAGTGGCCGAGCAGCGCCTTGCCGAGGTGCAGGATCTGGATCTGGCTGGTGCCCTCCGGGATCGTCGCCTCGCGGGCGTCACGGAAGTACCTCTCGACCGGCGATTCCTCCATCAGCCCGGCTCCCCCGTGCAGCTGCAGGGCCAGGGTCGCCGCGCGGCCGGCCGACTCGCCGCAGTAGTACTTCGCCATCGAGCACTCGTAGCGACCCGGCTCGCCCGCGTCAATGGTCCTCGCGGCGTGGTACCCGAGCAGCCGCGACGTCTCCGTCAAGGTCGCGATCTCCACCACCATCTGCTGGACCAGCTGAAAGCCGGCGATGGGCTGGCCGAACTGCTGACGCTGGCGGCAGAACCTGATCGACTCCTCGAGGCACGCCTGGGACAGTCCCACCGCGCCCATCGCCATGTTGAGGCGGCCGGCGTTGACGGCCGCCATGCCGAGTGACAGGCCGCCGCCCAGCTTGCCGAGGACGTTGCCGGCCGGCACCAGGGTGTCGTCGAAGGTCAGCTCGCAACTGGTCGTCGACCGGAGCGGCATGTGCGGGATGTCGTGCACGCCGAACTGCGACTCGGCCGCGTCGACCAGCAGCCCGGTCACCCCGTGATCGGTGCCCTCTTCGTCTACCACCCGGGCGAACAGGATGCCGAAATCGCAGCCGAGGGCGTTGGTGATGTAGAGCTTGCTGCCGTTGACCACGAAACCGTCCCCGGTGCGGCGGGCCGTGGTCCGCAGCGCGCCGGCGTCCGAGCCAGCGTCCGGCTCGGTCAGCCCGAACCAGCCGAACCGGCGGCCCTCGAGCAGCGGCCGGAGAAACCGCTCCGCCTGCCCGGCGTCGGCGGCCGCGCCGAGGACCCGGGCCACCATGCCCTGCACGTTGAGGGTGGTCCGGAGCGACCCCCAGCAGCGGCCGGCCTCCTCCATGAGGATCGCCTGCATGATCATCGGCAGCCCGTCTCCCCCGGCCGACTCGGCCACCCCGCCCCGGACGTAGCCGAAGTCGTAGAGCGGCGGCAGCAGCTCCCACGGGAACGTCCGCGCCTGCTCATGCGTCGCGACGAGCGGCGCTACCTTCCGGTCGAGAAAGGACCGAACCGTATCGCGCAGTGCGCGTTCGTCCTCGTTGAGGAGCGCTGACATCGCCGACCCTTCGATCGATTCGGTAGTTTCAGTTGTTTCAGCATACTGATACAGTCGTCGAGAGGGTAGCGGGTACCGACTAGGAGCCGCCGCATGAGCGAGCTTGCGAGCGAATCAGGAAGTACAGTGCGTCCGCGAATGCGGACTCCGAGCGCCAGCGAGGTGGCCTCATGAGCGAGACCACCGTCTACACCGACTTCCGGCTGCACGCCAACCACCTGGCCGAGACCGGCGAACGCAGCCCGGCCGAGGTCGCAGTGCGGCGCGACCTCGCCGCCGCCTACCAGCTGTGCGCCTTGTTCGGCTGGGACGACCTCGTGTACACGCACATCTCCGCGCGGGTTCCCGGGCCCGATCACCACTTCCTGGTCAACCCCCTCGGCCTTGGATTCGACGAGATCACCGCGTCCAGCCTGATCAAGATCGACCTGGACGGGAACGTCATCGGCGACAGCGGCGGATACGAGCCGAACGCGGCCGGCTTCGTTATCCACGGCGCCATCCACTCGACCAGGGAGAACGCCGGCTGTGTGATGCACCTGCACACCGAGGCCCAGATGGCGCTGTCGACGCTGCCGGAAGGCCTGCTCCCGCTGACCCAGCACGCGATGCGACTGCACGACCGGATCAGCTACCACGACTACGAGGGCATCGCGCTGTCCGAGGGAGAACGGGTACGGCTCATCGCCGACCTGGGAGACAGCGCGGCGATGATCTTGCGCAATCACGGCAGCCTGACCGTCGGCGCAGGCGTCGCGCAGGCCTTCGTCGAGATGTTCTACCTGGAGAAGGCGGCCCGTAGCCAGCTGCTGGCCCAGGCCACCGGGCTGCCGCTGATCATCCCGCCGCGGGAGACCATCGAGCAGACCGCCCGCCAGTGGGACAGCATGCTCGACGCGGGCATCGAGTGGCCGGCCCTGCTGCGCCGGCTGGAGCGGGCGGCCGGGCCCGGCTTCGCCCAGTGACCGGCAGCCCGGCGGCCGCCGGGGAGCGCCGATGAGCCGCCTCCCGATGACGTTCGCCCAGCGCTGGGAGACGGCCGTGCGCACCAGCGGCGACCGGCCGTTCCTCGTCTTCGAGGGTCCCGACCGGTCCGTTGCGCAGTGGACCTACCGGGAGTTCGACGAGGTCGTCACGCGGATGGACGCGATCCTGGCGGAGTCGGGGGTGACGTCGGGATCCCCGGTTCACGTGGTGCTGCGCAACTGTCCCGCGTTCATCGCCATCTGGCTCGCCTGTGCGCGGTCGGGCGCGTGGCTGGTGCCGGTCGACCCGACGTCGACCGCCCGCGACATCGGGAGGCAGCTGGACCGGGTCCGCCCGGCGGTCGGGGTATGCGCGGCGAGCCGGGCGGACGTGTACCGGGCGGGGGTCAAGGAGTCCGCCGTCGGCCAGCTGACGGTGATCGAGCTGATGGAGATCGCCGCCGACGTGGCACCCTCCGCGGACGCGGACGGGACCAGCCGGGAGAGAGCGGCCGCAGCCGTCGCGCCGACGGACCGGCTGGCGGTCATGTTCACCTCGGGGACGACCTCGGAGCCGAAGGGCGTCGTCCTCACCCAGCACAACTACGCGCACGTCGCCGACACGATGTCCGCCGTCGTCGGACTGCGGCCGGAGCACCGCTGGCTGGTCACGCTGCCGTTGTTCCACGCCAACGCGCAGTACTACTGCATCGCGCCCGCGATCGCGGTCGGGGCCAGCGTCGCCCTGACGTCGACGTTCTCCGCGTCCCAGTGGCTGCGGCAGGCCCACGACCTGTCCGCGACGCACGCCAGCCTGTTCGCGGCGCCGATCCGGATGATCCTCGCGCGCCGTCCGGCCGACGCGCCGGCCGGGCGGCTTCAGCACGTCTGGTTCGCCCAGAACCTCGGCCCGCAGCACTACGACGAGTTCGCGGCGCTGGCCGGCTGCCGCCCGCGGCAGCTCTACGGGATGACGGAGACCGTCGCGATCGTCTGCGCCGACGTCTCCGACCCGTATCGGCACGACACGATCGGCCCTCCGATCCAGGGCCGCTCGGTCGTGCTCACCGATCCTGAGACGGGGGCGGACGCCCCGCCCGGGGTGCCGGGCGAGCTTGTTCTCAGCGGGGTGCCGGGGGCGGATATCTTTCTCGAGTACCTGGACGATCCGGCCGCCACCGGCCGGTCACTCGTCCAGCGCGGCGACGCCATCTGGTTCCGCACCGGCGATATGGTCGCCCGCGTCGCCGGCGACGGCGCGCTCCGCTTCGTCGGCCGACGCGATGACGTGATCAAGGTGTCGGGCGAGAACGTGAGCCTGACCGAGGTCGAGGCCACCCTCGCCCAGGCTCCCGGGGTCCTCGAATGCGCCGTTCTCGGCCGGCCGGATCCGGTCCGCGACATGGTGCCCGTCGCCTACGTCGTTCCTCGTGACCAGGAGCACCCGCCGGCCATCAGCGACCTCGCCGAATGGTCGGAGCGCAACCTGGCCGCGGCCGCCCGCCCGCGCGACTGGCACCTGATCGAGGCGCTGCCCCGGACCAGCGTGGGCAAGGTGCGCCGGTTCAAGCTGTGACCGGATAACCACCAGAACGCGAGGCATCATGACCGCAGCATCGCCGCCTCCCCTGACGGCCTTGCACTACTTCGCGACCGACCGGTCCCTGCCGATCGCCGACTTCGCCCGCGCCGCCGCTGATCGCGGCTTCGCCGCGGTCCTGCTGCCGGAGCACACCCACATCCCGGTCGGCACCGAGGCGCCCTATCCGGGCGGCGGGGACCTGCCGGAACGCTACCGTCGGACGCTCGACCCGTACGTGGCGCTCTCCGTCGTCGCCGCGCAGACCGACCTCCAGATCGGGACCTGCATATCGCTTGTCGCCCAGCATGACCCGATCTCGCTGGCGAAGACCATCGCCACGCTCGACTTCATGTCCCGCGGCCGGTTCTCGCTCGGCGTGGGGTACGGGTGGAATGTGCCCGAACTGGCGAACCACGGGCATGCGGCGGGTGACCGGCGCGCGATCGTCCGCGAGTACGTGGCGCTGATGCGGGCGCTGTGGCAGGACGCGGTGGCCGAGTTCCACGGTGACCACGCGGACCTCTCCCCCAGCTGGGCGTGGCCGAAGCCGGTGCAGCGGCCGTCGGTCCCGGTGCTGCTCGGCTGCCGGCTGACGCCGAGCGGCTGCGGCGAGATCGTCGGCTGGGCGGACGGCTGGATCGGCTACGGCAGCGATCTGGACCTGTTCGCCGCGCAGGTCACGACGCTCCGCTCGCGGTGGGCCGATGCCGGGCGGGCGGCGGCCGGCCCCCTTATCCGGCCGATGCTCGGCATCGTCGACGACGACACCCTGCGCCGGAGCTTCGAGCGTTTCCAGAGCCTGGGAGTTGACCAGGTTGTGCTCGACCTGCAGGCCGTCGAGGGCGACATCCTCGCGGTCCTCGATCGCTACGCCGCGTTGCTCAAGGCGGACTAGCGTCGGGCCCGTTCGGGGCATTCGGGCGCGCGCCGCGCGAGGGGCTGGCCGGGGTGCGGCACGGCCCCTCGCGCGTGGTGGCTCCGACGGCCGGGTTCAGCTCGGCGGCTGCCAGCCGATGTACTCGTCCGCCCGCCGGGTAAGCAGCCACCTCTCGCCGTCCCGGCGGAACTCGTCCAGGTACCTGGCGACGATCCGGACCGCCCAGCCGGCGTCGCCCTGGGCGATGAACACCACGTCGGTGGTTGCGCGGGCCCGCTCGTCATCCCAGTCGGTGATGACGACGTTGACCGGCATATGGCGCTGCAGCCCCTTCGGCTTCCAGTCGTCAAAGGCGGCCCGGATGGCGTCCGCGCCCTGGTAAGCGCCCATGCCGGGAACCTCGAGGACCGCGTCCTTGGTGTAGAGCGCCATGATCCCATCGGTGTCGCCCGCGTCCTGATGCTGCGCGTGCGCGGCGACGGTGGTGTAGACGCCCGCGAAGACGTCCGCGTAGGTGGTCATCGGGGCCCCTACTTGATCGCAACGGGGCTGAGGGGGGTGCCGACCGCGCCGGTGACCTTGAGGCCGGGGCTGACGAAGAGGAACTCCCAGACCCCGTCGGCTTCGCAGTCGGCCGCCAGCGCCTCGAAGTCGAACATCTCGCCCAGGGTGAGGCCGATGTCGCGGATCGCCACCTGGTGGAACGGGATGGTGGCGCCGGGGATCGGGCTCGGCCAGGCCTCGCCGTTGGACTGGTCGAGGGCCAGCGCGGCGATCTCGCTGTCGTGGATCCAGCGGCAGATCTCGAGCCCGGGGCCGGG
>Ga0302314_10014275_pt1 | contig 13611 bp, 8 predicted proteins | sample III_Palsa_N2_3_FD_200533 | JGI IMG/M metagenome (GOLD analysis project Ga0302314, IMG submission 200533) | Peat permafrost microbial communities from Stordalen Mire near Abisko, Sweden - III_Palsa_N2_3 | ecosystem: Environmental > Terrestrial > Soil > Palsa > Peat permafrost | place: Sweden... | reverse complement strand
CAAGCCTGACGGCGCATCCACGCGCGCGCGCTTGCCGTGCCTGCTCAAGCCCAGAATCGTCTTGATGTGCATGCGCATCGTGATGCCGCACGCCGCCAAGTCGTCCTCGTCGACCTTCATCAACGATTCCACCGTCGTAAACCCCTCCGAGGCAAGCGACCGCGCGCATGTAGTCGCAGCTGCGACATCCATGCCCTCGCTTTCCAATGCGGCAATCACAGGGTTGATGGCTGCGACCGCCGGCACGCCCAAGGGCGTCGTTGTCATTGCCGTAGCCAGCGGACCCTTGGCAGCGAGAAGCACGGTTTTAACGTGCTGTGCGTCCACGCCGCAAGCGAGGACGTCGTCCGAGGTGGCCATGGCAAGCAAGTCAAGCGTCGTGAACCCCTGCGAGGCAAGCTTGGAACCGACCTCGCGAGCATTGAGCTCGCTCAGGCCGCCACGCGCGGTCAAGGCGACGAGGATTTCAGCGGGCGCTTCTCGATCAGAAGACATTGTTATACTCGTCTCTATAAGGCTTTTGCGGGTGGCCGCCCCCGCTCGCTAGGCGCGAGCGCCCCCGAAAAAGTGTGTGAACAAAACTTTCACACACACCACCCAAAAAAACTATAAAAAGCTTTTACGTAGCAGCGTCGAGCTTCCACAATCGCACACAACGATCATCCGAGCCGCTCACGCACGTCTTTCCATCGGGCGAGAAGGCCACTGAACGCACGTCTTTCAAGTGCCCGATGAGAATTTTGATGCATTTGCCCGAAAAGTCCCAGAGCCTAATGGAATTGTCGCCCGACGCCGTGGCAATGCAGTCGCCGTGCACGGCCACAGAGTCAATCCACTTGGCGTGGCCGGTAAACGTGGCAAGCACCACGCCCGACAGCGCATCCCACAACAGCGCCGTTTCGTCCTTGCTTCCAGACACCACCCAGCTCTTGTCCTTGACAAAGGCCACGGATTGCACGCCGCCAGAGTGCTTGGACAGTACGCGCACCGTCTCGCCAGAGTCCATGGACCAAATGCGCACCGTGCGGTCGCCCGAGCTCGACGCCAGCAAGGTGTCGTCCGAAGACACGGCCACGCTGGTCACGGCGAGCTGGTGGCCGTCGAGCTTGCGCAGCACCGCGGCGTTTTCCACGCTCCACACGATGACCGTCTTGTCCTCCGAGCCACTCACCAAAACCGTGTCATTCTTGGCAAACGTCACGCACAGCACGCGGTTCAAATGGCCGTTGAACGTACACTTGACCTCCTTGGTGTTCACGTCCCACATTTTGCAAGTAAAGTCCTTGCTCGCCGACGCCAAGTACAGCCCAGAGCTGGAAAACGCAACGCCCAACACGGCTTTGCTGTGCGCGCGAAGCACGGCAAGCTCCTCGCCTTCGCGCGTCCACAGCCGAATCGAGTCGTCGTAGCTACCGCTTGCCACTTTTTGGCCGTCGGGGCTAAAGGCCACCGACAGCACGTAGCTCATGTGCGACGGCGCGTCCGAGTCGGGAAGCTGCTGCACGGGCTGTGCGCTCGGCGCCGTATTCAAAGGCTCGGCCACGCGGGCCTTTTTTGCTGCTCCCGCGGGGGCGCCTCCCCCGTCCTTGAGCGCGAGAATGGCCTTGACGTGCATGCGCATGGTAATCCCGCACGCCTTGATGTCGTTCTCGTCAATTTTGGACAAGGCCGCCAGCGTGGTGAACCCCTCGCCGCTCAAAGCCTGTGCGCACTTTTGCGCCGCCTCGGCATCCAGTCCGCTCTCGCGCAGCGCGCTTACCACTTCGTCCACCGATGTCGTCGTCGTCGTCGTTGCGGTGGACGACGCAGGAGCCGCGGTAGCGTCTTGCGCAGCCTTGGTCATGAGGCGCATGTGGCCGCGCAGCGTGACCCCTGCCGCGGTGAGCTCCTCATCGTTGGCCTTGCCAATCGCCTCGAGGGAATCCAAGCCCTTGGCAGCCAGGCTTTGCGCGTATTGCGCCGATTCCTCCGCAGGAATCCCAGCCTTGGTGAATGCGTCGGCAATGGCGTCCGCCATCATCTTTCTTGAGAGATGCAAAATGAAAAGGTGGGTAAAACGCCGGGGCGCCACTCTTCTTTTCGCAGCCGAGAGCGCCAAGGGCAGGGCGAGAGTGCGAATGTACGCAGCGCCACGGCTGCCGCTCAGCGTGCCAGTGCTCAATGGCCACGTGGTGACCATTGAGTGGGATGAGTTGCCCGAATACGCTTCGCTGAGCCAGCTGCTCATCAACGAGACACCGCCGCTGTCGTGCTGGCTGCAAATCATCGCGCACTACATGCGCACGAACAACGACGCCGACTTGGAGAAGATTTTCAAGGACTCTGCGCCGCCGGCGCCGGGGGAAAAGCTCAAGGGCTTTAACCGCATTTACGAAAAGAATTTCGAGGACCGCGCTCTGATTTACAACGCGCACGCCATGTTCCGCCTCAAGCAGGCGCGGCAGCTCAGGCGACAGTTTTTTATGGAGAGTGCGCAGAAGCGCGATGCCAAGGGCACGATTGACGAAAAGAAAAATCACGCCGTCATGGAATGTTTTGGCTTCGCGGAGAAAATGGCCAAGCTGGCCGCGGAGACGCTCGCGCAGGACAAGATGGAGAACAGCAAGAACGGAATCGCCGCCGTGGCCGTCACGCAGGGCGAGCTTTTAATGTTCCAAGCCGAAGGCGAGATTACCGCCAAAGCCATGGACTTGCTGGAAAAAGCGCGGCAGCACTTTGACCGCGCGCTGCATAGCAGGCCGCACACGCTCACGGCGCTCATGAACAAAGCGCACGTCATGTTTCGCAAGGGCGCGTTTAAAGAGGCGCTGGCCTTGTACGCTCGCGTGTGCTTGTTATACCCGCACGCCAGCGCTGCGGCGGTGCGCGTGGGGCTGGGCATGTGCCACTACGAGCTCAACCAGGAGAGCCGCGCGCAAGAATGCTTTGAGCGCGCGCTCGAGCTCGACCCGACGTCGATTGACGCGCAAGCCGGTCTGGCGGTCATCGAGTTGGGCTTGGCGTCTGAAGCCGACCGCGCCGTGGGGCTGTCAAGCGATGAGCTGATTCGCAACCAGGAGCGCGCCAAGGAGCTGTCGTCGCGCGCTTTGGAACGCCTACAAAACGCCTACGCCAAGGAAAAGCACCACCCGCTCGTTTTGCTGCACTTGGCCAACCACTTTTTCCACGAGCGCGACTACGACAAGTGCGAGAACCTCGCGCAAGACGCCTACTACTACAGCCAGTCGCACATGATTCAGGCCGAAGCCATGTACATTATGGGCCGCTCGTACCACGAGCAAAACGACTTTAGCCGCGCCGACCAGTACTACAACTCGTCCATCAGCCTCGCGGACCAGGCCAACACTCGCTTTACCTTGGCGCACTTTGCCAGCGCGCAAATGCAGCTGTACCGCAACAACCCCTCGCTGGCCATTACGGCGGTGGAGACGGTGATGGAGACGCCCGAGGGCAAGGACGATGAGGACTGCGCCATGATGCTCGGCTCGCTGCGTGCCAGCGACCGGCAGCAGCAGAACAGCGCGTTGCAGCTGCTGCGGCGCGTCACGGACAAGAACCCGCACTACGCCGAGGCGTGGATTCAGCAGGCGTCGATTGAGGAAGCGGCGTACCGCACGTCCGCATCAGCGGCCGAAGACGCTGTGCGCAGCTATGAAAAGGCACAAGCTTCGATGCGGCTCAAGGGCGAGGACGTGCCCATGGAGCTGTGGAACAACCTCGGCGTTCTCAAGTACCGCCTGGGCAACTACGCCGGCGCGCTTCAAGCGTTTAAAATGGCCATGGACGCCGCAGCTGGCGGCAGCGGCAGCGGCGGCGTGGACCCGCTCACAATGCCGTTGGAAACGGCCAACGTGACGTGCGTGTTCAACTGCGCGCGCACGCTGGAGGCCACGGGCGCGCTGGTGCAGGCCGAGCGGCTGTACCAGAGGCTGCGACAAGCCGTTCCCGACTACTTGGACGCGACGCTGCGGCTGGCGTGCATTCAAAAGTCCCGGGGACAGTGGAGCAAGGCCGAGGAGCTACTGCAGGACGTGGTTGGCCACCACCCACAGTGCGTGGACGCGTGGCTGCTGTTTGGCGCGGTGGAAATGGACCGCGGTGCGTACAACGCCGCGGACAAGAAGTTTGAGCGCGTGGTGAACATTGAGGGGCAAAAGCACGACGAGTACGCGCGGCTGTCGATGGCCAACGTGGCCTTCCACGACGCGCAGGCCAACCGCGGCGAGAAGGAGCGCGACGTGGCCCTCAGCAAGGCGCTGGCTATTTACCGCGCCATGCTCAAGGCTCACCCGACGAACATTTTCGCTGCCAACGGCATTGGCGCCTGCCAGGCGTTGCGGCACCGCCACGAGAGCGCGCGGCAGATTTTCGACCGCGTGCGCGAAGTGTCGGACGCCATGTGCCCGTCGGCGTGGGTCAACTTGGCGCACACGATGATGTTTGAACGGGAGTTCCACAAGGCCGTGATCATGTACGAGCAGATTAGCAAGCGCTTTTTCGAAGACAGGGACTGGGAGGTGCTCTTTTACCTCGCCAACGCGCTGTTCCTGTCGGGCAACCAGATGAAGGAGACGCGACAGGTGCTTCTGCGCGCCCTCAAGCTCCAGCCCAACGAGGAGTCGCTCTGGTTCGCGCTGGCCACGGTGGACGAGGCCGATGCAGTGCGCGTGCTCGCGCTCGACGCCAACCTGCGCTCGCTGGGGCAGGTGGACCAGGCCATTGCCACTTTGGAGCGCGCGCTGGGCGTGTACGAGTGGCTGTCGGCCAAGGCCAGCAAGGCCGTGGCCACGCCAACGTACCCGGTCGCAGGACCATCGGCCTCGTTCCCGCACCGGCCGCAGTCGCCGCCGGGCGCGCCGCTCACTGGCGAGTCCGCGTCGGCTGTGCTCATGGCGCGCGCGCGCGCTGCGCTGTGCGAGCTGCGCGGTGAATCGCCAGCGCCCGCGGATGCGCAGTTGCGCGCCGAGTCCGATGCGTCGGTGCATCAGGCACTGCTGGAGAACCGCACCGAGGCGCGGCTGCAAGGCCACCGCACATTGCTCGAGCGCGCGGCGCACAGGCGCAACCCCAACTTGGCAAAACTGGCGGCCGCGGCGGGCAAGCGGTTCGCAGCGGTGAAGAGCGAGCTGGTGGCGTCAGTGACGGCGCAGCAAGTGCAGGCCAAGACGGAACGCAGGCAGGTTGAGGAGAAGAAGCGCCAGGAGGAAGCGCGCATTGCAGCGGACAAGCGGTCGGCGCAGGAGAAGGAGGAGCAGGCCAGGCGCGACGCCGTCGAGGCCGAGGCGCTGCGCGAAAAGGCGGCGCGGCTGGCGGAGGAGAACAAGGCCTTGGCGAGCAAGATGGCAGTGCGCAGGAGTACGCGGCACCGCAAAAAGTCGCGCAAGTTGCTGGAGAGCGCGCAGGCGCGCGACGACAGCGAGTCGGGAGAGGAGTCTGCGGCGGACGAGAGCGACGAGGAGGCGGCGCAGCAGCAGCAGCCCGAGGATGACGAGGCGGAAATGTCCGACGTCGGCAGCGACGACGACGTGGACGAGGCCCGCAAGCAGGCACTGGGGTTCATCAAGGAGTTTGTGGCCAGCAGCGCGGACCCGCTGGCGATTACGTACAAGTCGTTGCACAAGGCCATGGGCGAGTCCATGGGCGACGTCGTGGACGGCTTGAACAAGGACTGGGTCAAGGCCACGCTGCTCGGCGCGCTCGAGCGCCACATGCTCGCCGACGCGGTGAAGCGCGTCGTGGCCGAGCATCCTGAGAAGAACGTCGTGGAGACGCTGGAGATGATTGCCACCGACGGCGACGTGGGCGCCATTTACAAGTCGCACGCCACGTTTGTGTCCGACTTGGTGGTCGTCGCCAAGGGCGGCGTGGCGCCTGAGCGCAAGGGCAAGCGCAAGATTCGCAAAGCGGACGACGAGGACGACGAGGAGGAGTTTGACAAGCCCGCGCCGCTTCCTTCCGAGCAGCAGCAACGCGAGTCGGCCGATGTTGAAATGACCGATGGCCCTGCCGCGGCGACTGCGCCCGTGGAGCCGCCGATTAAGAAGAGTCGCGTGATTGACGACGACGACGACTAGCCGTTTTGCAATTTTTTTTTTTTAAAAAGAAAGAAAGAAAACGAAATAAAACGAAACGCTTCAGCCTTGAGATGACCCCGAGCCGGGTACGCCAGTCTGGCGCGCCGCGAGCCACTGCTGGTACTTGGGCGTGCGCACGACGGGCTGCTTTGAAATGGCGCATTCCGCGGCGCCCACTTCGCGCATCGTGTCGCTCAGCTCGACCATGGTGCGCCGTCCTGCCGTGTACATGTTGACCTCGGTCGGGTGCTCCTCGAGCCAGCCGAGCCCCGCCAGCTTGTCCAGCGCCGTGTGCACGTCGGCAGTCTTTTTAAGCTCAAACGCATGCGACACGTCCGAGTGGCCCACGTAGCCGTTGTCGCTCTTGGCGATGAGTCCCAGCGTAATCTTGAACATGTTGAGTTGCCACTCTTCAAGCGCGGTGGACTGCTTGGAAATGGCGTCGGCGCGCGTGTTCACCAAGGCGTAGATGCGCTTGCCGTTTTCCTCCACAGCGAGGCGCGACTTGATCATCAAGTGAAACGCCCCGGATTCGTCGTTGAGCATGGCGTTGATCGACGCCACGGCGCTACCCAGCCCAGCGCCCGTTTCCTTAGTCTCCTTGAGCAAGGCGGCGAGCAATTCCTCCATTTCCTTCTCCTCCATCGTCTTGCGCACGAGCATGCACTGCAGCAACAGCTGGTGCGCCCGTGTAAAGGTGTGCTTGAACTTGCCAGGCGTCTTGCTCGACGACGACGGCGGCGGCGGCGGCAGACGCGAGGCCTTCTTCACGGGTTTGGCGTCTTCGTCGTCCTCGTTATCATCTACGCGGCGCTTTATCGGCATGCGAGGCGACACGCTCTCGCGGCGCGCTGCCGACTACACTGCGAAGCGCCAAAAAAAAATTTGAAAAGGGCGCAGGAGCCGCACCGTCCTCTGAGACTCACACCACGAGCGCGCGGCGCGGCTCGACAGAGATGGAGCGGCTGCCCACGGAGGACCCGGACGACGCGGCTACCGAGGGCTCGGCAGCGCCGCAGCCGCCGCCCAAGCCAGCGAAACCAGCGCATCTGGCGTCTCCGCGACGCGCAGAAGCCATGGACGACGACGACGATTTCCTTGCCACGTCGTCAGACTCGGACGCGGGTGAGGACGCCAATGGGTTTGACGCTGGATTCGACGCAGACTTCTCCGCCGACTTTGATTCACAGCGCAAACCACCGAGGCGCGCGTTTCGTTGCTTTGATTGGTGCTTGGCATGCGTTGTGTTTGGTCTCACGGCGGCTTCGCTTTTGCTGCTCGCGCAAGCGGTGGCACAGCGACAAGGGCAGCCCGCGTCGACGCCAATGCCCGTGACCACACCAGCGCCCGTGACGCGCGCTCCTGCAACCACTCTGGCGCCCCTGTCCTCGGCGCCTTCGAGCACGTCTGCGCCGCAGCCGCCGAGCAGCGCGCCCACGACGACCAGCAGCCCCGTGCCGCCTACTGAATCGCCCACGACGCTCTCGCCCACGCACCAGCCGAGCGTGCACTTTGTCGCGGACAACGACAGTCCGGTGTCCTCGTTTGACGACGCCAGGTACGGGCTGCCGACGATGAACATTACGAACCGGCGTCGCCAGCAGTGGCTGCACTACGTGCATGAGCGCATCAACGACTTGCCCAAGCTCATTACCGACAAGATGCGCATCGCCGGCGGCGACGGCTGTGACGCGACACGCAACGCCGTGTTCGACGCGTTTTGCGAGCGACAGCGCAACGCGTCCATGCCCGTCAAGTACCTCTTCCCGCGCTTTCCCATGTCGCCCATTGGCAGCCCCACCGCGGGCGTGGGATTTGACCCCAGCTTTGTGCAGCGGCACTTGAGGCAATTCAGGCACGCGCTCGCAGAGTACTATGAACAAGACGAGCCCTTGGCGTGGTGGTACCCGGTGCTGCCAGGCGAATTCCCCGTGGGCGGGCGACAAAGGCGGCTTGGCTACCAGCCCCCGAGGCAACCTCCGGTCATGGCCGACGGTCATCGCGCGTCGATTGAGCGCGTGGCGCTGATTCTGTACCGCGTCATCAAGGAGAAGCGGAAAAAGCTCGTGATGGGTTTTATGGGCTCGTCAGTCATGTCCGGGCAGGACAATTGCCACGACTTTATTTACCCCGAGCAAATGAAGCGGCGCATGGACGAGCTGCTGAGCTTTGCCGACATCAAGGTCGAGGTGCGCAACATGGGCCAGAACGGCGACGGCCCCGACATGCCCAACCAAGTGCTGTGCTCGCTCGACACGATGGGCGACGACGTGGACTTGCTCACGCTGTGGTACCCCATGATCCCCATGCCGCGCGGCGAGGAGTGGTTGGTGTTCCTGCTGCGTTGGCTTGCGCAGGGCATGCACGTGCACCTGATGCACTTCCCCATTGTGGATTCCTTGTTGCGCGAGGGCTGGACGTCGGTGCTCGGCTGCTGCAACGGTTTCATGGCGTGGTACGAACAGGGCGAGTACGGCCGCGCGTTCAACTGGCCGTGCGGCTCGTGGGGCCGGCACGGCGACGGTCGCTGCCATACGCGCACGCGCGAAGGCGCGCCCGGGGTGTACATGCAGAACTGGCATTTCGGTCCGCTGGGCTTCCAAGTCCTCGTGGACTCTGCGCTGGTGCTGTACACGGATGCGCTCGTCATGGCCATGGACTTTATCAAAGGCGCGCGACCGCTGCCCGTGCTTAACACCACCGTGCACTTTGCTTGCATGAAGCCGCCATCGGCCAACGACTCGTTGCTGCCGTTTCTCCTGCGCGACTTTGACCCCACCGTGCCGCAAAGGGACTGCGACACGTCCATGTTCGCGTCGCAGCTCAAGGCTGCTTGCGGCACTGGATTTGGCCCGCGCTTCACCCAGTACTCGGACCTCAAGGCTGCGTGGCATGTGCCTTTGGGCGACGCTTCGAACCCGTTCGGAGCCGCGAATGCGTCGCTGTCGCAATGGAATTGGGTGCGAGTTAAAAATCCCTCGCGCGGATGGGGCTACGAGCGCGAGTGGTACGTCTACCAGCAGCCCGCGCTGCGCTGCGACGACTTTCCCGACGTGGCCGACGCGTTTATCAACCAAGCACCGCTGACGACGCGCACCGACTGGCTCACGTTTCGCATGCTTGGCAAAGTGCGCGACAAGCTCGCGGGGTCCAAGTCGATGCGCGTGCTGGTGTGCTACGGCTCGCGGTCGGGCAACTGGGGCATACACCCGGGGTGGACGCTGCACTACGGCCACAATGGCAAGCACGTGGGCGCCCCGATTGCCCTCGTGGGGCCGTATTACTTTAGCAACGTAAGTTGCTCGATATATGTGCGCACGCGCACGGGATACTCACGCGATGCAGTGCCACACCGCCGTTGTCAACGCGCCCGTGCCCGCTGTGGGCGACGTGTTTGGCGTTTACGTTGACTTTGGCAATATGACGGCGCAGCTCCGCATCGAGTCCGTGGCCTTGTTGGGTGAGCTCTAGCCTCTAGGTGCAGTGTGTATGCTATACTCGTGTGAATGATTTCTCCGAACATTGCTGCACGTTGGCAATTAAGTGTGCACAGAGCGCACAAAATGTGAGCCATGCGACGGCACAGGCTTGCCTTGGTTTGCGGCGCGATTGCTAGTGCGCTCTACCTTGTTGCGTGGCTGCGCGTGCGGCCGACTGGCTCACGTCAAAGGGACGGTGACACCGAATGCGTTAGCGAGGCGCAGCTCGACGGATTTGCGCCGTCGCCTTTTGTGGATGAAGCACGCAGCGTGTTTGCGCAAATCCGCGAAGCGGCGCAATGGCCTGCTGACAAGCCCGTGTGCGGCTGCCTATTTCTTGACGCGGCGGCGCATGGCAATCGCCACTGCGCACGCGCGCCCGCTGCCGTTGACGCGTCCGCGTGCCAATGGCTCATGTTCATCGGTGATTCCACCGTGCGCCAATTCTTTCAAAACGTATTGTTTGCCGCGAACCGCGCGCGCACGCCGCCGGCCATTGAGCTCTGGTTTGACGGCGTGCCCGCGTCGCCGCGCGACCAGGACCTGGACTGGCGCACAGTGCTCAATGCGGATCTGCGCATTGCGCGCACATTCGTGGTGTCCTACCGCTCGCTTCTCACGTTGACCTCGTCCAAAGCCATGGCGCTGCTCCGCCGACCGCACAATTACGCGTTGACGCGCAACGCGAGCGACGGCGCAGTGTTTAGGCGGTTTCCCGGCGCGAGCGCGCTTGATTCAACGCCCGTTTTGGATGAGGCTTTCTTTGCGGAGGAACCAGGGCCGTTGCACGCGCTCCGTTGCGTGCGACCCGGCCTCGTGCTGGCCTCGGCGGGGCTGTGGGAGAACGACCTGTGGTCCCCGCGCCTGGAGCAGCACCGCTGTGGCTTGCATAACGCCAACCTGGAGCGCCTCTTGTTCACTCGAAGGCTCAAGGCGTTCCTGGCCGAGGCGCGCTTGCAAGCAGGCAGCGTCGTGTGGCGCACGAGCGCCGTGCCGCTGTCGCAGCGCTACCCGTCGACCCGAGTGGCGTCCGCGTTCAAGCTCACCCCGCACCTCAACGACGTTGGCAAGCGCCTGGCAGCTCGGGCCGGCGTGCCCGTGCTCGACTACGCAGCGCTGCACGAGCGCATGGGCAACGTATCGCTTGACACGACGCACCCTGTCGACTACATTGCCGCCACGGCCCTCGGCTCCCTCTTGCACTTTGCCTCGGCGCTCAAGGAAACCAGCGCGCTGGCCGACGCCCTCCTGCCCGCCGTGACGGCGCACGCCGCGGCGCTGCGCGACGAGTGGGACGGCAAGGCCAAGGGCGCGTGGATGGTAACGACCGCAACGCCCGAGGCACGCGTGCGCGCATTGTTTCATGGCGCGTTTGACAAGCCGCTGCCAACGGCGCCGCCGCTCAACGACGACGCCGTGTACGCTTCGTTGTTCCATACGTCGAGCCGCGCGCCGAGCTGCGAAGCGGGAAATTGATTTATATCAGGTTGCCTGCCGCAAACACATTGCCCGGGTCGAGCAGACGCTTCAATTCGTGCACCAAGCGCAAGTCGAGTCCCTGGCGCGCCTCGGTGGCAAACCACTCTTTGCGCAGCTTGCCCACGCCGTGGTGGTGCGACAGGCTCCCGCCGTGCGCCAGCACAGTCTTGCGCGCTTCGTGCTCCACGTTGGAGAAGACGGCGAGGTCGTCCTTGTACACGTCGCGCGACAGCAAGCCGTAGTAAAAGTACACGCACGCGCACGTTGCGTAGCCCTGTGACACGCGGCAGCCCACCAGCGGCGCCGCGGGCACGCCGGCTTGCTTGGCAGTGTCCTCAATGCAGCGCTTCACCGCGGCGCACAGTTCAACGACGCGCGACCACGGCACCGTCGTCTCAAACGACTCGCTCACAAAGCTGAGCGACAGCCCAAAGTCGCGCAAGTAAGCGATCATGTAGGTGAGGAAAAAGCCGCGGCGGCCGCTCTCGGCATCGCCCATGGCGCCGCCGTGCGCCTTGCATTCGGCCCACACTTGCCGCCACTGCTCGCGCACCTCGGCCTTGCTGAACCCCTCGAAGACGAGCGTCATCGCCGCCATGTTCTCCGGGTCCAGGCCCATCAGCGTTTCAATGTAAAGTTGCTTGGCGCGCTCGCGCAGCTGCGACGGCGGTCCGGCGGCGCGCGGTCTGAGGGCGGCGCCCATGCGGTACTGCGTGTTGTCCATCAACCGCGCCGACGCGGGCAACAGACCCTTGGCTGCCAGAGACCGCATGGCCTGCACGCCAGCGTCCATGTCCTTGAAGAGCACCGAGCCGTACTCGCGCACCGTGGGCAGTGGCCGGAGCCTGAGCACGGCGTCCACCACGATGCCCAGCACGCCCTCCGAGCCCAGCACCGCAGCCTTGCTCAGCTCCGGCCCGAGCGAGGCGCGCTCGAAACCATCGGCCTCGCCGCCCACCGTGCCCGCGGGCGTTTCCATGCGCGCGCTCACGACAATGTCCTCAATGTTGCCGTTACGCGCACGCTTCATGCCCGACGCCCGCGTGGCCACCCAGCCGCCCACGGTGGAGAAATCCAAGGAGTCGGGCTCATGCCCGCACGTCAACCCGAGCTTGTTCAACCTGCGCTCCAGCTCGCCGCCGGCCACGCCCGCCTCGACCTTGCACAGCATGTTGGCGCGGTCCACGTACACGATGCGCGACAGTCTTCGAACGTCCACGGAAACGACACAGCGCGCCTCTGCCAGGGGAACGAGGAGGCCGTGGCTCACGCCCGTGCCGCCGCCGCGCGGGATGAGGCACACGCCGCCGAGCTCAGCGGCGGCGTGAATCAACGCGCGCACTTGTTCGCGCGTTGCGGGCAGGGCAACGAGGTCGGGCAAGCGCGCAATGGCGCTCGCGGGTGTTCCGACGAGCTTGGGGCGGAACCGCAGCGCGTGGACCTCCTGACACGTGTGCCCGTGCGCGTGTCTGAGCCTGGCGTACGCGTCGTCGGTGAAATCGACTCCAGCGGTGCGCAGCGCAGCGAGAAACGGCTCGGGCGCGGGCTTTAAAGGTTTCGGCAGCGCTTCCTTGGGCGGCGGGGGTTCTGGAAGCCGCCGGGCATGCTCGGGGTCGACGCCGAGCTCGTCAAACGCAAACCTGCAACAACGTTATTAGGCGGCAGTCCGAGTTTTTTTTTGGCAAGCGGCCTCACATGGCAAAGTCAGGAATGGCCATGCGCTGCGGCCCTGCACCCATGGTGTCGGCGAAACGCTGCCCGGAGAGGTGCAGGTCCATCGTGTCCGCGTTGAGCACAAACGCCGTGTCCACATGACCCCAGCCGTTCCAATGCGTGGCCGGGTTGCGCCCGTGATCGGTGTCCTCCAGCGCAGCGTCACCCGGCGCCGACGCGGGCGATGGATCTACGTGGCTGCGCAGCGCTTGGACGCGGCGCATCGCTCGCCTTTTTTATCTTTGAAGTTTGAGGGAGCAGGAGCCGGCGCGGTCTCGTTCGACCCGCGCGCGCGGCAGTCGTCACAAGCAAGCAGCGCGGAGATGGGCGCGCGAGCCTCGGATGCTTCGGTGATGCTGGCGCGGCTCTTCTTTACAAGGTGCGCAACAGAATGCAGCGCGTCTGCAGGCAATGACGACGTGGCCAGCTGCGTGGCCGGATGTGACCTGGCCATCAAAGCGCTGGCGACGGGCGCTCGAGCTAGCAATACTATATTGCTGTTTGAAGAGCCCGACTACTTTGTGCACAAGACGCTATCGGCGGCTGAACGCGAGGAAATCGCCATGAAATCAGCGTCGTTGCGAAATGCCATGCGCAACGCTTGCGCCAAACTCGAATGCGAGCGCGCGTTTGACAAGGATCACGTCGGAGCGTGCATGCAGGGCTGTGACTATTTGTTTAATAAACTATAATTTGGCAAGCGCGGTTTCCACAACGAGGTCGGCGTGGATTGCTGAAGCGTCGACGAGGCGCGCATTGGTCAAGTCGTTGCCTTGCGCTCGAGCCAGCGCGCGCTCATAAGGCCAATTCCAGGCCTTCATGTGTCGACGAGCAACGCGCTCGGTGGATACGTGCAACGGCACTTT
>Ga0302314_10014273_pt1 | contig 13611 bp, 13 predicted proteins | sample III_Palsa_N2_3_FD_200533 | JGI IMG/M metagenome (GOLD analysis project Ga0302314, IMG submission 200533) | Peat permafrost microbial communities from Stordalen Mire near Abisko, Sweden - III_Palsa_N2_3 | ecosystem: Environmental > Terrestrial > Soil > Palsa > Peat permafrost | place: Sweden... | reverse complement strand
TCGGATCGGCGCCCTGGAAGCTGTAGATCGACTGCTTGCCGTCGCCGACGACGAAGATGGTGCGGTTCTGGTCGCGGGCACCCTCGCCGGCGAAGAATTCCGCCGACAGGGCCTGGATGATCCGCCATTGCTCGGGATTGGTGTCCTGTGCCTCGTCGACCAGCAGGTGGTCGATGCCGCCATCCAGCTTGTACAGCACCCAGGCCGCGTCGCTCTCGACCAACTCGCGGGTGACATCGATCAGGTCGTCATAATCGAGCAGCGCCTTGGCCGATTTGCTGTGATCGTAGAAACGGAAGATCGCATCGGCCATCACCAGCATGGCCTCGGTCGCGGTCGCGGTCGCGGAGCAGCGCAGCCGGTCCAGCACCTTCATCAGGCGCAGCGCCTCCGGCTCCAATATATGGGCCATCGCCTTGTGCGCCTTGGTCTTGGCATAGTTGCCGTTGGGCTCGCCCTTGCCGCTCAGGTAATGGCCGATATAGGCGGTCCAGCCTGCTGCCCGGTCCTCGGCCGCCAGCCAGGCGGCGATGCCGTCGGCGCGGCGCATGTCGGTGTTGCTGCCGACCGCCAGCGTCTCGCAGGCCTGGCGCAGGCCGGGGCGATCGAACACGCCGTCGCGGCAGGCCTCCTCCAGGATGACGGCCTGGGTTTCGCCCGGCTCCAGCCCGAGCCCGCGCCACATACGCGGGATCAGCAGCCCGACGCCGTGATGGCCGGCGATGGCCTGGCTGAGCCGCCGCCGCGCCGACAGCACCGCCTGGATCAGCCCGGCAAAGCCGCGCTCGTCCATATATTCGACCAGCACCGACAGCGCCCGGCCGAGCGGGCCGTGCGCGTCGCGCCCGGCCTCTATCAGCACCGCCTGGCGCGCCTCGGCCAGCAGCTCGCCGGCGGTGCGGTCGTCGAGCAGGTCGAAATGCGGCGCCAGCCCGGCCTCGAGTGGAAAACGGCGTAGCACCGACTGGCAGAAGGCGTGGATGGTCTGGATGCGGAAGCCGGCCGGGGCATCGACGATGGCGGCGAACAAAGTCCGCGCCCGGGTCTGCGCCGCCGCGTCGGGCCGCTCGCCGGTCAGCTCGTAAAGTTCGTGCTCCAGCGCGGCATCGTCCTCGACCGCCCAGCGGCCCAGCCGCTCGATGATGCGATTGGACATTTCGGCCGCCGCCGCGCGGGTAAAGGTGATGCACAGGATGCGGTCCGGCGGGGCCCCGCTCAGCAGCAGGCGCAGCACCCGGTCGGTCAGCACCGTGGTCTTGCCGGTTCCGGCCGAGGCGTCGACCCAGGCGCTGACTTTGGGGTTCGAGGCGCGGCGGCGGCCGGTGACGGGCAGGGGGGCGTTCATGACCGGATCGCCCACTCGTCCAGCCGGGACAGGTGATCATAATCTCCGGCATAGGCGAATTCCGCCCGCACCAGGGCGCGATAGGGATGATCGGGATTGTCGAAGGTCGCGATCAGTTCGGTCAGGCCGGCCCAGGCATTGGCGATGGCCTCGTCCGGCGCGTCGCGGCCCAGTGCCGGCAGGAACTCGCCGGGCGGGTTGCCGCCGGACAGGCGCAGATAGGCCAGTTCGCCGGTTTCGCCGCGTTGCAGGTCGCCGAACCCGCCTTGGTCTGCGATCACGGCCTCGAGCGGCAATTGCGGTGCGTACCCATCTTTCACCGACTGCACCGAAGGCGGCTTGCCGGTCTTGTAGTCGAGGATCGCCAGCCGCCCATCGGCCAGCCGGTCGATCCGGTCGGCCTTGGCGGTCAGGTAAAAGGGCTCGCCGTCGGTCTCGATTGAAATGCCGCCGCTGATCTCGGTCGCCAGCGGGCGAGCCCCACCCTGGCGGCGGGCCTGCTCGAAGGCGACGAACCAGCCGGCGACTCGCTCGAAGCGCGGCCACCAGAAGGCGGCGACCGAAGGATGGCCGAGCGTCTCGCCGAAAGCCTCGCGGCCGGCATCGAGCAGGGCCGTGAGCGCATCGGCCGGCAGGCGGTCGGGATAGCGGGTGACGAACAGGTCCAGCGCATGATGTACGATCTCGCCACGCTCGGCCGCGCCGGGATCGGCGTCGAGCGGGTCGAGCGGGCGCAATCCCAGGATGCGCTGGGCATAGAGCGCATAGGGGTCGCGCCGCCACAGTTCGATCGCGGTGACCGACAGCCGGCGCGGCCGTGCGGCCAAAGGCGGCCGCGGCTCCGGTTGCGCGGTCGGCGCGATCAGGCCGGGCCGGTCGAGCTCCTCGGCCCAGCCGCGCCAGGACGCGGCCATGTCCCGCGGCAGCTTGAGGTTCGAGCCCTCCAGCAATGTCTCCAGCCGGGACAGGAAACGCGCCGGCACGCTGGGCGCGCCGTCGACGCGCAGCGCCCTGGTTATCAGCACCTGCGGCCCGGAGGCGGCCATGGCGAAATCCTGTCCCGCCTCGCCGATCTTGACCTCCAGCGGCGGCAGGCCGAAGCGGTCGCGCATCGGCCGCGACATCCAGGGCTCGTCGCCCGGCTGCGGCGGCCAGCTGCCTTCGTTCAAGCCTCCCAATATCAGCAGGTCGGCGCGCTGCAGCCGCGCCTCGATCAGGCCCCAGATCGACAGGCGGGGATGCACGCCATAGAGCGGACGGATCGCGATCCCGGCCATCAGCGCGGACAGCACCGCTGGATAGCGATCGACGGCGACCGGCGGAAAGTCCGACCCCGCCGCCCCGTTCAGCCGGGCGAACAGATCGGCCGCCGCCTCGCCGTCCTGGCCGCGCCATAGGCGCAGGCCACCAGCCTCGTCCGGCGTCGTCGCCAGCGCCTCGGCCACCTCGGCATGGCGCATCAGCAGCTCGTCCAGGCCGGCCTGTTTAGACGCCAGGATCGCAGTCAGCGGCTCAAGCCGTCCGGCCAGGTCGTCCAGCCAGCCGCGCAATTCGTCCTTCGCCGCCGGGTGCTCGAATTTGAAGAGCTCGATATCGTCCAGCACGTCGCGGATGCCGGCCAGCCCCGGGCCGGGGCGTGGGCCGCGCAGCACCAGCCGCTCCATCAGGCGGATACGCTGCCGCATTGTCTCGGGCGGCAGGCCGCCGGCCGCCAGCGGGTGTTTCAGCATCGCCAGCAGCAGGCGGGGCGCGTAGCCGCCAACCGCGGCCTCGGCGACCAGCCGCAGCCAGACGCCGACCGGCGTTTCGCCCAGCGGCCGGCCGGCGGAATCGTCGACTTCGATATCCCAGCGCTTCAGCGCGGCGGCGACGCGGCGCGCCAGGGCGCGGTCGGCGGTCACCAGCGCGGCAGTCCGTTCCGGCGTCTCCAGCGCCGCGCGCATGGCGAGCGCGATCACCTCCGCCTCCTCGCCCACCGTCGCACAGTCGATCCGCGCCACGCCGTCACAGGCGGCGGGGTCGATGCCGGGGCCAAGACGCCAGGCCGCGGTCGTCTCCGCCGGACGCAGGGCTTCGCTCAGCAGCCGCGCTCTCGGTGACGGCGTTTCTTCGATTGTCGGCCAAGGCAGCACGGCCTTGCGGTCGATGCCGATCCGCTCCAGCAGGCGCTTCATGCCCCATTGCGGATGGGTGGCGCCGACTTCGTCCCACCCTTCATTGTCGAGCAGCCGGTCCAGTCCGGGCAGCACGACCATGCCCTGCGGCATATGGGCGACGGCGGCGATGACATCGGACAGCGCCGGATCGGCGGCGATGAAGCCGGCGGCGATGACCGGATCGCGCGGCGGATCGGCGGCCCAGGCCGCGGCCCGCGCCGTCATTGCCAGGACCCGCCGCCGGGCCGGGTCGATCGCGCCCTGCGCTGCCAGAATCGCCGGCCAGTTTTCGGTGACGATGCGCAGGAATTCGATCGTCTGTTGCCAATGGCCGGCGAAAGTCTCGGGGGCGAGGTTCTTGAGCTTGGCGAAATCGACCTGCTCGGTCTCGACCTCATCGATCAGCTCGGCCAGCGCCTGCGCCAGCTGCAGCGCCTGGTCCGGGGCGACGGCGAAATCGCCGCCGCGCGACATCACCAGCCGGGCCAGGATCAGGTGCCGCTGCAGCGGATCAATCGCCGGCGGGATATCGCCCGCCGCCAGCACATCCTGGTCGCCGTCCAGGTCGGCCAATGCCAGCAGCCTGGGCAGCAGCAGCGCTCGCCCGTCGGTCACGCGCAGGAAGGCATCGGTCAGCGCCCGCGCCGCGCGGCGGGTCGGCAGCAGGATGGTGATTGCCGCCAGCGCCAGCGGATCGTCGCCGGCGCGTTGCATCAGCCCTTCGGCCAGGGCATCGGCGAAGGCGACGCCGGCCGGGATGCTATAGACGCGCGGCGAACCGCCGGTCACTTAGCGCTCAAGCCATCTGGCGTTGCGCGCATCCAGCTGGCTATCGGCGGCCTCGAGCGCGCCGGGCGTGCCGACATGGAACCAGGCGCCGTCATGCACCAGGCCGAACAGCCTGCCCTGGGCCTCAGCCCGACGCCATAACTCGGTCAGGCGGAACGAGCCGGCGGGCGCACCGGCGAACAGGGCCGGGGCGCAAATATGCAGCCCGGCATAGACATAGGGCGTGACCCGCCGTTCCGGCCGGAAGGTCAGGCGACCGTCGGCGTCCATCAGGAAATCGCCTGGGCCTTCATAATCGTCGCTGCGCGGCGCCGACATCAGCAGCAGCAGCGCATCCATCCGCGCCGGGTCCCATGTCCGCGCCAGCCGGTCCAGCGCCGGCGTCGGCCCGTCCAGCCAGACGCTGTCGGAATTGGCGACATAGAAGGGCGCATCGCCTAGCAGCGGCAGGGCGTTGGCGATGCCGCCGCCGGTTTCCAGCCGCTCGGCCTCCTGCGAGATGCGGATCCTGAGATCGTCGCGGGTTTGCAGATGCCGCTCCAGCATCTCTGCCTTATAGAACGCGTTGACCACGATATCGGTGATACCCCCGGCGGCGAAGCGGTCGAGGGTCCAGTCGATCAGGGCCTTGCCGCCGACCTCGAGCAGCGGCTTCGGCCGGTCGAGCGTCAGCGGCCGCATCCGTTCGCCCAGCCCCGCCGCCAGCACCATCGCGGTCTTGGGGCGGTTGGGAATGGGCGCAAGCGTCGCGGCGGGGGATTTTTGCATGGAATCGACTTGGGGTCCTGAAGATCGCCGGGACTATTCTCCCGGATCGGCGGGCTGTAAAGCCGCGAATCCCGGGTGGCTCGCGGTCCAGCCGGTCCGGGGCTGCAAACTCGCGCGCCGCGCCACACCATCGGCGCCGAATGCCAGCGCAACGTCCAGCCGCCGGTCGGGCAGCAGATTGCCGGCGCGTTCCGGCCACTCGACCAGCACGATTCCGTCCGCAAGTGCTTCATCCCAGCCGATTTCGGTCAGCTCGTCGGGCGACTGGATGCGGTAGAGATCGAAATGATGGACCCGTCCGGCCGGCGTGTCATAGCTCTGCACCAGGGTGAAGGTCGGGCTCGGAACCTCGCGCTCGGCGCCGTCCGCGCCGCTCAGCGCGCGAATCAGCGCACGGGCGAAACTGGTCTTGCCGGCGCCCAGGTCGCCGCGCAGCGCGACAACGTCTCCGGCCTTGAGGATCGGGGCCAGACGGCGCGCCAAGGCGGCGGTCGCGGCCTCGTCCGCCAGTTCGATTGAGGGCAGGCTGGTCATCGCGAACTTATGCCGGGGTTGAACCGCCTGCCGCAATGGGACATTAACAGGGCCTGCTTTCCGCAAGGCCGTTTCTCCTCATGTCCGATCCCACCAGCATTCCCGAAGGCGCTATCCGTACCGATGTCGTCATCATCGGCGCCGGGCCGGTCGGGCTGTTCGCGATCTTCGAATGCGGCATGCTGAAACTGCACTGCCATGTGATCGACGCGCTGGATGCGATCGGCGGCCAATGCATCGCGCTCTATCCGGAAAAGCCGATCTACGACATTCCCGGCTTCCCACAGATCGAAGCGGCGCAGCTGATCGAACGGCTGGCCGAGCAGGCCGCGCCGTTCGAGCCCGTCTATCACCTGGGCCAGCAGGTCGTGCGGCTGACCCGGACGGGCGACGGCTACATCGTCGAAAGCGCGGCCGGCACCCGGATCGCCTGCAGCGCGGTGATCGTCGCCGGCGGCTCCGGTGCCTTCGGCCCGAACCGGCCGCCGCTGGACGGGCTGGAGCAGTATGAGAACCGCTCGCTGTTCTACCTGGTGAAAAAGCGCCAGGACTTCGCCGGCAAGCGCGTGGTGATCGCCGGCGGCGGCGACAGCGCGGTCGATTGGGCGGTGTCGCTGGCTGAGATCGCGGCCAAGGTCATGGTCGTGCATCGCCGCGACAAGTTCCGTGCCGCGCCCGAAACCGTGGCCAAGATGCGCGCCCTGGCCGACGCCGGGAAGATCGAGATGGTCATCCCCTATCAGCTGTCGGGGCTTGAGGGCGCCGACGGCATGCTGACCGGAGTCGGCGTCGAAACGCTGGACGGTGAGCGGCGGCTGCTGCCGGCGGATGCTCTGCTCGCCTTTTTTGGCCTGGCGATGGAGCTGGGGCCGATCGCCGAGTGGGGGCTGGACCTGCACGGCTTTCATGTTTCGGTCGATCCGGCGACGATGGCGACGACATTGCCGGGCGTGTTCGCCATCGGCGATATCGCGACCTATCCCGGTAAGCTGAAGCTGATCCTGACCGGCTTTGCCGAGGCCGCCGCCGCCGCGCATGCCGCCTTCGCCGTGGCAAGGCCGGGCGAGGCGCTGCATTTCGAATATTCGACCACCAAGGGCGTACCCGCCGAGGCTCACAGTCCCGCATGATCGACACATTCCAACATCTCATCGACACGCTCGGCTATTTCGGTGTCTTCGTCTTGCTGCTGATCGAGAATCTGTTCCCGCCGCTGCCCAGTGAGGTCGTGGCGCCGTTCTGCGGCTATGCCGCGGCGCGTGGCGAGCTCAATATCGTCGGGGTGATCGTCGCCGCCGTGCTCGGCTCGATGGTCGGGCAGTTGCCCTGGTATTTCGCCGGCCGGCTGCTGGGGGAAAAACGGATCGAAGCGCTGGCCGCCCGCTATGGCCGCTGGCTGACGGTCACGCCGCACGAGGTCGACCGGGTGTTCACCTGGTTCTACCGCTATGGCGCCCTCTCTGTGTTTTTCGGCCGCATGATCCCGGCAATCCGCGCGGTGATCTCGCTGCCGGCGGGTATCGCGGCGATGCCGTTCGGCAAATTCCTGGCCTACTCGCTGGCCGGGACGACTTTGTGGATGGGCGGGCTGGCCTATGCCGGTTATCGCCTTGGCCAGAATTACCAGCTGGTCGCCAAATATATCGCGCCCGGCACCAAGCTCGTGGTTGCGCTCATCGTACTGATCTATATCGCGCGCCTGGCTTTGTCGTTCCGGAAGGCCCCGGCCGAGTGATTTTCCCGCGCCGAAGATGAGGTTCCTGACGGATTTCGGCGATTCCGCGGTCCTGCTGCCGTTGTCGCTGGTCGTGCTGGTCTGGCTGCTGGCGACCCGGTCGGTGAGCGCGGCGATCTGGTGGGTCGGTGTGCTGGCGGTGTTCGGCGCCGTCATCGGCGGGCTCAAGATGCTGTTCTTCGCCTGCCCGCCCGCCGTCGATGTCAGGAGCCCCAGCGGCCATACCGGCTTCAGCATGCTGGTCTATGGCAGCATCGCCGCGATCATCGCGGTCCAGCGGCAATCCGCCTGGAGCCGGGGCGCCATCATGCTGTCGGCGGTCGTGCTGGTGGTCGGCATCGCCATCTCCCGCGTCACGCTCCATATGCACAGCCGCACCGAAACGCTGATCGGCTTCCTGATCGGCGCGGCGGCGGTGGCGGTCTTCATCTTCGGCTACCAGCGCACGACCACCAGCAGGCGAATGATGGCGCCGCTGCTGTTCGCCGTCGTGCTCACCGCCGCTATCTTCCACGGCGCCCGCCTCAACGCCGAAACCAACCTGCATACGCTGGGCGGTTGGCTCGACCTGCAGCAGCTGTTCTGCCGTTAGGCCGGCTTTGGCCAGCGGCGCGCGACTTCCGGTATCACTTCGGCGATCAGCCGTTCGGTCTGGGCGATGATCTCGGCGTCGTCCCGGCCCATCGGGCGCAGGATGAATTTCGAGATGCCGGCGTCGATATAGGCGGCTATGCGTTCGACGATCGTGTCGGTATCCCCGATCGCGAAATAGGATAGCGGGTCGGCCAGGCCGAGCGCGCGGTAGGTGGCCAGCGTACCGGAGACGCCCGGGTCGTCGGCGGTGCCGAACCAGAAGGGGAAGCCGGCGCCGTAATGATCCTCGTCGATGGTGCGGCCGGTTTCGGCCAGCGCCGCCTTGATGGCAGAGACGACCTGCCCGGTCACTTCGGGCGTCTCGGCGCCGCCCTGCCAGCCGGTGCCGAAGCGCGCGGTGCGGCGGATCGCCGCCGGCGACGACCCGCCGATCCAGATCGGCAGGTCGGTCTGCGCCGGCTTGGGCGAGATGGTGGCGCCGGTCAGCTGATAGTGCTTGCCGGCGAAATCGACTTTATCCTCGGTCCACAGCCGGCGGATGATCTCCAGCGCCTCATCGGTCCGGGCGCCGCGCGATTTGGGGTCGAGATGCATCGCCGTCCATTCCGGCGACCGGTCGCTGCCGACGCCGAAGGCCGGCAGCAGCCGGCCGCCCGACAGCATGTCGACGGTGGCACATTGCTTGGCCACCAGCACCGGGTCGCGCTGGCCCAGCGACAGCACGTTCATGCCGAACTTGAGCCGGCGCGTGCGGCCGGCCAGCGCCGCCAGCGATGTCATGGACTCGAGGAACGGCTCGCTGCTGATCAGCCGGTCGGTCTGCCAGATCGAATCGACCCCGGCCGCCTCGGCAAGATCGACCCAGCGCCAATAGGCCTCCGCCCCCGAAAACGGAAACCCCATCACCCCCAAACCGACCGAGATTCGCCTGCTCATCTTTCAGGCGATAGGCGAAACCAGGGGCGGTGTCGAGATAGCAAAGAAAAACCCGGCGCCATCGCTGGCGCCGGGTTTGGCATCTTTATGCCGATCGTCTAGTAGCGATAGGTGTCCGGCTTGAACGGGCCGGTCTGGCTCAGGCCGAGATAGGCGGCCTGCTTGTCGCTGAGCTTGGTCAGCTTGGCGCCGACCTTGGCGAGGTGCAGGAAGGCCACTTTCTCGTCCAGCGCCTTGGGCAGGACATAGACCTTCTTCTCGTACTTCGTCGGGTTCTGCCAGATTTCGATCTGGGCCAGCGTCTGGTTGGTGAAGGAGGCGCTCATCACGAAGCTGGGATGGCCGGTGGCGTTGCCCAGGTTCACCAGACGGCCCTTGGACAGCACGATCAGGCGCTTGCCGTCCGGGAAGACGACCTCGTCGACCTGCGGCTTGACCTCTTCCCATTTGTAGTTCTGCAACGCGCCGATCTGAATCTCGCTGTCGAAATGGCCGATATTGCAGACGATGGCGCGGTCCTTCATCGCCCGCATATGGTCGTGGGTGATCACGTCCAGATTGCCGGTCGCGGTGACGAAGATGTCGCCCGTCGGCGCGGCGTCGTCCATCGTGGTCACCTGATAGCCTTCCATCGCGGCTTGCAGCGCGCAGATCGGATCGACCTCGGTCACCATCACGCGGGCGCCGGCGCTGCGCAGCGACGCCGCCGAGCCCTTGCCGACATCGCCGAAGCCGGCGACGACGGCGACCTTGCCCGACATCATGACGTCGGTGCCGCGGCGGATGCCGTCGACCAGGCTCTCGCGGCAGCCATAGAGATTGTCGAACTTCGACTTGGTGACGCTGTCATTGACGTTGATCGCCGGCCACAGCAGCGTGCCGGCCTTCTCCATGTCGTAGAGACGATGGACGCCCGTCGTGGTCTCCTCGGTCACGCCGCGGATCGATTTGGCGCAGGCCGTGTAGAAGCCCGGCTTCTCCTTTATCCGCCGCTTGATCGTGGCGAAGAGGACTTCCTCTTCCTCGTTGGTCGCGCCTTCCAGGAACGCGGTGTCGCCGTTCTCGGCGCGCATGCCCAGATGGATCAGCAACGTGGCGTCGCCGCCATCATCGAGGATCATGTTCGGGGTGCCGCCGTCGCCCCACTCGAAGATGCGATGGGTATAGTCCCAATAATCTTCCAGGCTCTCGCCCTTGATCGCGAAGACCGGCGTACCCGCGGCGGCGATGGCGGCGGCGGCATGGTCCTGCGTCGAATAGATGTTGCACGAGGCCCAGCGCACATCTGCGCCGAGAGCCTTCAGCGTCTCGATCAGAACGGCGGTCTGGATCGTCATGTGCAGCGATCCGGCGACCCGGGCGCCCTTCAACGGCTGCGACGCACCGTATTCCTCGCGCGTGGCCATCAGGCCCGGCATCTCGGTCTCGGCGATATTGATCTCTTTGCGGCCCCAGCCGGCGAGCGAGATGTCCTGGACCTTGTAGTCGGTAGCGGTGGCCATGTGCGAAAAACCCCTGAAAGCGGTGGGCGTGGAAAATTCCTTGCGGTGCAGCATCTACCAGCGCAGGCCCTGTCAAAGCAACCCTGGGTGGTCCTTCAACCGGTGGTAAAGCTGATATCCTCGTCGAAACCGCGGGCGATCAGATCAACCAGCGCGGCCATCGCCGCCTCGGCGTCGGGGCCGATCGCGGTCAGCTGAAGCTCGGTCCCGGGCCCCGCGCCGAACATCATCAGTCCCATGATCGAGAGGCCGCCGACCGACATGCCGCCGCGTTCGACCGTGACCGTCGCGTCGAATCCCTCGACCAGCTTGACGAATTTGGCGGCGGCGCGGGCATGCAGGCCGCGCTCGTTGACGATCGTCGCCGTATGGCGGACCGGTTCCTGTGGCGGGTTCAAGTTTGGTCGGTCAGCAGGGTCGATGCCACGCTGATATATTTGATACCCGCGTCCCGCGCCTTGGCGACCGCGCTCGCCAGCGGTTCGGACACCCGCACGCTTGCCAGCTTGATCAGCATCGGCAGGTTGACGCCGGCCAGGACCTCGACCTTTGCCCGGTCCATGATCGAGATCGCGAGATTGGACGGCGTTCCGCCGAACATGTCGGTCAGAAGGATCGCCCCGTCGCCGCTATCGACCTCTTCCGCCGCGGCCAGGATGTCGGCGCGGCGCTGTTCCATGTCGTCGTCGGGGCCGATCGAGATGGCGCGCGCCTGGGCTTGCTTGCCGACCACATGCTCCATCGCCGACAGGAATTCGCGCGCCAGGTTGCCGTGGGTGACGAGAACGATGCCGATCATCGCGAGGCTGCTACCTTCCGTCCGTGCGTATGGCCATGCCCGTGGTCATGTCCATCGCCATGTTTATGAGCTGCGCCGCCCGGATGATCGCGATGATCCTCGTCGTCGGCACACGCCCCTTCGATCTGGATGGTGGAATGATCGATCCGGAAGCGTTCGGCAAGGGTCTGCTTGATCCGGGCCAGCACGGCGTCGGACGTATGTCCGGGGACGAGCTGGGCGTGCAGCGTGATCAGCGTCCTGCCCGGCACCAGCGACCAGGCGTGAAGGTGATGGATGTCGCACACCCCGTCCAATGCCTCCAGCGTCTCGGCGATTTCGCCGACATTCACCCCTTCCGGCGTTCCTTCCATGAGGACGTGCCAGGACTTGCGCACCAGGCCGATCGCGCCGCGCAGGATCAGCGCGCTCGCGACGACCGACAGGATCGGGTCGGCAATGGTCCAGGCCGGCATCAGGATGATGACCGTCGCGGCGACGATGGCGGCGAACGAGGCCAGCAGATCGCCCACGACATGCAGCAGGGCGCCACGGATATTAAGATTGTCGCGGTCGGCGCCATGCAGCAGGAAAAACGCGCCGGCATTGACTAGGAATCCCGCCGCCGCGATGGCCAGCATCGGCACCGCCTTGACCTCCGCCGGTGAGATCAGGCGCTGAACCGCCTCGATCGCGATCCAGCCGACGATCGCAATCAGCCCCAGCCCGTTGACGAGCGCGGAGAGAACCGTGAAGCGATGATGGCCGTAGGATTTTTCGGCGTCGCTCGGCCGCTGCGTCGCCCGTGTCGCGAACCAGGCCAGCGCCAGCGCGCCCGAATCGGTCAGCATATGGCCGGCATCGGCGATCAGCGTCAGCGATCCCGCCCACCAGCCGCCCACCGCCTCGACGACCATGAAGACGGCGATCAGCCAGAAGGTCAGGAACACCCGGCCCTGGCTGCCCGCGGTCATGTGGTGGCCATGATCGTGGGCGTGTGCATGCTCGTGGTGAGTGTGGCTCATCGGTTCACGCTTTCGTTGTCGCCTCATCCATGGCGCGCTCCAGGCCGCGATGGCTGAGGCCGACATCGACTCCCTGCTCGGCCAGCCAAGCCGCCAGCCGCTCGGCGATATAAACCGAGCGATGCTTGCCGCCCGTACAGCCGACCGCGATCGTCAGATAGCTTTTGCCTTCCATTCGGTATCTGGGCAAGAGCGGTGCCAGAAACCCTGTCAGACGCTCGATGAAGGGGGCGCATTCCGGGTCGGCTTCGATATAGGCGGCGACTCGGGCGTCCTGTCCGGTCGAGGGGCGCAACCCGGGATCCCAATGTGGGTTGCGCAGGAAGCGGACATCGAACACCAGGTCGGCGTCGCGCGGCAATCCCTTGCGATAGGAGAAGGAGGTCACGAACACGCCCAGCTCCGGGGTGCGCTCAAGCCCGAAATGACCGGCGACGATTCGGCGCGTGTCGTGGATCGACAGGTCCGACGTGTCGATCACCACATCCGCCGCCGCTTTCAGCGGTTCCAGGATCGTCCGTTCGTTGTGGATGCCATCGATGATCGGCCGGTCGAGCGCGAGCGGGTGACGGCGGCGCGTTTCGATGAAACGGCGCAGCAGCACGTCGTCATCGGCATCGACGCAGATCAGCTGGACGGCGACGCCGGGCTGCTCGCGCAGTTCTGTGAGCCGGGTCAGCAAACTGTCGGCGGTGAAATCGCGGGTGCGGCTGTCGATGCCGATGGCCAGCGGCCGGTCGCGCGATTCGCTCTCGCGGACCAGCAGGTCGAACAGGAACAGCGGCAGGTTGTCCAGCACCTCGTAGCCCAGATCCTCCAGCGACTTCAGCGTCGTCGACAGGCCAGCGCCGGACATGCCGGTGACCAGGACGAAGCGCCGGGGGGTGGCGTCGTCGGTCATGGCGCCGTCGCTCATGGCGTCAGCCGGGCGGGTTCGCGCGCCGCGATCAGCGCGAAACGCAGCTTCGCCGGCGCGGAGGCTTCGAACGGCGCCAGCGCCAGCCAGGGAATGGCGACACCGTCGATATTACAGCCACGGCGGTCGGGCAGGCGCGCGACGGCATGGGGCTCAGCCATGTCGGCAACCAGCGCGATTCTGGCCTCCATGGCGGCGTCCATGCGCATGATCCCAAGACCTCTGATTTCGATCAGGCCGTGCAGCGACATTGGCGCCGAAGCTATCACGTCCGCGCCCCGCCGGGCGAGGACGACCTGATCGTCCGCGACCAATCGCGCCCCCCTGTCGATCATTCTCAGCGCAAGGTCCGACTTGCCGCTGCCGGCCGCCCCGCGCAGCAGGACGCCATGCCCGTCGACGGCAATGCAGGTGGCATGAACCATGATCATGATGGGCAAGGTTGAGCCAAGCTCGGTCGGGCGTCAATTGCTCCGGCGTAGCCGCTCATCGAGGCGAAAGGGGGTACGCGCTATTGTCCAATCCGATGCGAA
>Ga0302314_10014272_pt1 | contig 13611 bp, 10 predicted proteins | sample III_Palsa_N2_3_FD_200533 | JGI IMG/M metagenome (GOLD analysis project Ga0302314, IMG submission 200533) | Peat permafrost microbial communities from Stordalen Mire near Abisko, Sweden - III_Palsa_N2_3 | ecosystem: Environmental > Terrestrial > Soil > Palsa > Peat permafrost | place: Sweden... | reverse complement strand
CACGTAGGCGACATTGCCGAAAACGTCGACTTTTACAGGGACACGATCGGCTTCACGCCGAACATGCAGGAGCCGCTGATCGGCATGGCCGACATGCACGCGGACGGCGGCTTCCCCCACCGGCTGGCGATGAACGTCTGGCAGGGCGCGGGCGCTTCTCAGCGCCCGACCGGCACGGCCGGGCTACGCCACTTCGAGCTGCGGGTGCGCTCAGAGGCGGAGCTTGAAGCGATCAGCGATCGTCTCGGCGCGCCGTCCGGGCTGGTGCATGATCCGTCGGGCAACGCGCTCACGCTGACGCTCGAATAGTCCGCAGTTTGCGGCGACCGCGAGCCCGTTTCGCCACCCGAGGGGGCGAAACGATGCCCGCTGGCGCCTCTGTATTACATGGAGCCTGCTGCGCACGGAGCGTTGACCGACTGGGATCGGCAAGTCCTGTGCGCCCTCGCCGAGCACCGCGTGCTGGTCACGCCACAGCTCACCTCCCTGACCGGGCTGGCCGAGAACGGAGCTGTGGCTCGGCTGCGCAGGCTCCGGCAGCTCGGTCTCATCGGCCACGACCGGATCTTTGAGGGCCATCCGGCGGCGAACTGGATCACCCGGCGCGGGCTTGACTCGATTGAGAGCCGGTTGCCGGCGCCGCGGGTGGACCTCAAGGGTTACCGGCACGACATCGGTGTCGGCTGGGTGTGGTTGGCGGCCCGCAACGGCGCTTTCGGTGCCGCCTCGGAGGTCACCTCAGAGCGTGAGATGCGCTCCCACGATCTGCGCGCCGACCGTGCACGCGAGCCGTACGGGATCGCGATGGGGAGCTTCGATCCGCGCGGGCGGCCAGCGCGCCACTACCCGGACCTGCTCGTGCGCACCGCCGGCGGTCGCCGCATCGCGGTGGAACTCGAACTCACGGCCAAGACACCGCGACGCCTGGACACGATCATGCGCGGATATGCCGGCGATGGCAGCGTCGACGGCGTGCTCTATCTGGTGCCAAACCAGTCGCTGATGCGCCTGGTCGGCGCCGCAGTCGCCCGTGCGGGCCTCGGCGACTTGGTCCGCGTGCAGCGGACCACGGCCGAGGTCCACGGCGCCCCAACTCCGGGCCTTGTCCAGGGGCGGACTACGCCCACGCGTAGCCGTCAGGCGTCGGAGGCCGCGCGGTGAACTCGGAGGTCGCCCGGTGAAGCCTCCCAAGCCGCCGTCTCCCCCGGGCGCGCGGCCGGTCCTCTGGACCGTGCTCGCCTTCGGTGCCCTCATGGTGCTGCCGCTCCCGGTCGCAGTCGGGCTCGGAGCGGCCGCGATCGCGGTGCGAACGGGAGTGGCACTCGCCCGACGTGCCCGCACGCGGGCCGAGCCGCCGCTCATCCCCGACCAGGCGCTGCGTGCTCATGGCCTGATCCTCGGAGCCACCGGCTCGGGCAAGTCCACCACGCTGCTCACGATCCTTGGGGAGCAGATCCGGCGCGGCAGCCCGGTCGTGGCGATCGACCTCAAAGGCTCGCCGCGCTTCGCGGCGGAGCTGCGCGCCAGCGCCGAGGCGAGCGGACGCAGGTTCACGTTGTGGACGCCAGACGGAGCGGCGCACTGGAACCCTCTGGCCCACGGTAACGCGACCGAGCTCAAGGACAAGCTGATCGCAACCGAGCGCTTCACCGAACCGCACTATCGGCGCGCGGCCGAGCGGTACGTGCAGATGGCAATCCAGGTGATGCAGGAATCGCACCCGGAGCGGCCGGTGACGCTCGCCGGAGTGGTCGCGATGCTCGAGCCCCCGCGGCTCGCGGCGGCCACACGCGGGCTGCCACGGGAGCGCGGCGAATACGTGCGGGCCTACGTGTCGGCGCTGACCTCAGACCAGTTGTCCGCGGTGCGCGGCCTATCGGCCCGTCTGGCGCTGCTGACCGAGTCCCACACCGGACGCTTTCTAGAACCGGGTGCTGCAGGCAGCGGCAACGCCACGCTCGATTTGCGACAGACGCTGGGCAGCGACGATGTCGTGCTCTTCAGCCTCAACTCCAGCAGCTATGGCGGGCTTGCCGCCCAACTCGGCACGCTCGCCGTCCAGGATCTGGTCGCGGCCGCGGGAAGCCGTCTTGCGACCGCGACAGAACCGCCACTCGCTGTGGTCGGCATCGATGAGTTCTCCGCGCTTGGCTCAGACAACGTGATGGCGCTGCTCGCACGGGGTCGCGAGGCCGGCGTCGGCGTAGTGCTCGCCACGCAGGAACTGGCTGACCTCGATCGCGCGGCCCACGGGCTGCGCGATCAGGTCCTTGGAAACACCGCGATCAAAATCGCCCACCGCCAGGACGTCCCCGAGTCCGCTGAGACGGTCGCCCGGCTGGCGGGCCAGCTCAAGGTCTGGGATCGCAGCTATCAGCAGAACCCCGGGCCGCTCGGAGGGCGGCGAACGTCATTGCACCTGGTCGACCGCTACGCAATCGAGCCTGAGCAGGTCAGGTCACTGCAGACCGGCGAGGCGGTCGTGATCGTCAAATCGCCGCAGGCGAGCGCCCGCGTCACGCGGATACGCAGGCACGTGTCCGGGGCGAGCAGCGCTCAGCGGCCGGCGAGCAGCGCTCAGCCGCCGGCGCCCGGCGTTACCCGGTAGGCGTCAAAGACGTTGTCGATGTTGCGCAGGCGGCTGATCGCCTGATCGAGCGTGCGGGTGTCGCCGACCTCGACCACGAACTGGTTGCGGATCATCGGGTGGTTCACCGTGCAACGGGCCTCGAGGATGTTGATCCCGGCCTCCGCGAAGGTACGCGACATGTCCTCGAGCAGACGGTGGCGATCCCAGCCCTGCACCTCGATCTCAACCTGGAAGGAGGTCTCAGCATCGCCGTCCCATGCGACCTCGGTGAAGCGGTCCGGGTCCTTACGCAGCACCTCGACGTTCGGGCAGTCGTCACGGTGGATTGTGATGCCGCGACCGAGTGAGATGTAGCCGACGATCTCATCGCCGGGCACCGGATGACAGCACTTGGCCAGGCGCAGCAACACATCGTCAACGCCGTCTACGGCGATCCCGTAACGGTTGGAGGAGGTTGTCGACCGCGAACGGCGACGCGTCGACATCAGGTCAGAGGCAGCCGTCGCCTCAGACTCGGCGGCCTCGCCGGCCTTCAGGCGTTGCATCACCTTGTTGATCACGACCTGTGTCGAGATCTTGCTGGCGCCAAGCGCGATGTAGAAGTCGTCACCCTTCCTGAAGCCCATCTCGCGGATCACGTCAGCCATCAGCGGCGACGCGACCAGCTTCTGTGACGGCAGCCCCTGCTTGCGCAGCGCGTCCTGAAGCAGCTCACGGCCACCGTGCTCGGTGTCCTTGCGGCTCTCAGCCTTGTACCAAGCCTTGATCTTGTTACGGGCACGCGTCGTCTTGACCAGCGACAGCCAGTCGCGTGACGGTCCCCGCTCGCGTTTGGAGGTGAGGACCTCGACGATGTCGCCCGAACGCAGCTGATAGGAGAGCGGCACAATCTTGCCGTTGACCTTGGCGCCGACGCAGCGGTGACCGACGTCGGTGTGAACGTCGTACGCGAAGTCCAGCGGCGTCGCTCCAGCGGCCAGCGATTTGACCTCGCCCTTGGGCGTGAAGACGAAGACGTCATCCTCGAACAGGTCGACCTTCAGCGTCTCGACGAACTCGCGCGGGTCCGATACGTCCTTCTGCCAGTCAACGAGCGAACGCAGCCACTTCAGCTTGCCGTCTGCGTCGCGCAGAGCAGCGTTGCCGCCGGCCTTCGCGGGCGTGCGGCCGGTGGCCTCGTCCTTGTACATCCAGTGCGCGGCGATTCCGAACTCAGCCAGATCGTGCATGCCACCGGTGCGGATCTGGATCTCCAGAGGGCGCCCCTCAGGTCCGATGACGGTCGTGTGCAGCGACTGGTACATGTTGAATTTGGGCATCGCGACGTAGTCCTTGAAGCGCCCTGGAAGTGGCTTCCAGAGCGAATGGATCACGCCGATCGCGCCGTAACAGTCCTTCACCGACCCGACGATCACGCGCATCGCGGTGAGGTCGTAGATCTCGTTGAACTCGCGACCCTTCTTGGTCATCTTCGAGTAGATCGAGTAGAAGTGCTTGGCGCGCCCTGAAATCTCCGCGTGGATGCCCACGTCCAGGAGCTCGGCCTGGAGGTACTCGCCCGCCTCGTCAACGTAGTGCTCACGCTCGTCGCGCTGCTGCGCGACCAGCACCTTGATCTCGTTGTACTTGCGCGGGTGCAGCGTCTGGAAGGCCAGATCCTCGAGCTCCCACTTGATCGCGTGAATACCGAGCCGGTGCGCGATCGGTGCGTAGATGTCGAGCGTCTCACGCGACTTGTCGATCTGCTTCTGCTTGGGCATCGCCTCGATCGTGCGCATGTTGTGCAGGCGATCGGCGAGCTTGATCAGGATGACCCGGATATCCGAAGCCATCGCAACCATCATCTTGCGGTAGTTCTCAGCCTGAGCCTCATCGCGAGACTGGAAGGTCAGGCCGGTGAGCTTGGTGACGCCGTCAACCAGCCCAGCGATCTCCTCGCCGAACTTGGCTTCGACCTCAGCCAGCGAGACCGACGTGTCCTCGACCGTGTCGTGCAGCAGCGCCGCGCAGAGCGTCTCGGTGTCGAGGCGCATTCCCGCGCAGATCTTGGCGACACTGACCGGGTGGACGATGAAGTCCTCACCTGAGCGACGACGCTGGTTGGCGTGGTGTTCACAGGCGTAGCGGAACGCCTCCTCAACCCGGTCGCGGTCAACCGCAATCGCAGCCCCGTCAGCGTGCTCCTCAACGACCGCGAACAGGTCAGAGAGCAGCCCGCGTTCGAAGTCGGTCAGCTCGCTCGTCTGGGTTTTGACCTGCTCAGGAATCGGAGTCCGTCCTCATGAATTTGGGTGTATGCCCTGTACGCATCGGAGCGCTCCAGCTCAGTCGGCTGGGCGGCCGCGATTTCAAGGGCCGGCAGATCGAGGTCGAGGCTGACGAGGTCCAGCTCCGTGAGGACTCTCACCAGCCTGCCCGCCAATCTGGCGGATCGGGCGTGTGTTCCGTCACCACGAAGCATTCGCTCGAGCTCCTCGCCGCTGACCCTCCCCCGGTCCCGAAGGTCCCGGTAGAGCGCCACAAGCGAAGCCCGGAGTCCGTACTCCTGCTCGTGCACCTGCTGCGTAAAGCGTAGCTCAGGCTCGCCCCATGCCAAATGCGTGAAGCCGCTGCCAATCCTGGTGATCGCGTCGTTCAACGCCGAGACCGGCGGGTCCAGCACAACCACCTGTTCGAACTCGGTCATCAATTCTGGTTCATCGGCAAGTCCCTCGTGGGTGATTAGTGCAAATCCACCACGGCGCCCGCCGAGTCCGGCAAGGCGCCGGGGCGCATTTGCGCAGATCACCAGGGTGCGTCCGAACGCCCCGGCTGCTGCCTGTGCGTCCGCGATCGTCGCCAGTGGACTCTGCCCGCGCCGGTCGAGCACGACCCGTTCCTGCGCTGAGCGCAGTTCCTCAAGGAGCTCCTGCTCGGCTTCGCGCAGCTCCTCCGGCGTGAGGTCGGCACTTAGGTCGCGATCCAGCTCCAGGAAGGCGCCCATCAGGAAATCCTCGGGCTCCCCCAGCACAACGATCTCATCCGGCGAACACGGCACCGCGTGCTGGAGCACAAGCCGTGGTTCAACCACGCCGTTCCAGACGTTGCGCTCGAGCCGGAAGCTTGCGTCCAGCGGCTCCCCGGCTGCTCCCGGCACCTTGCCGTCACAGCCGAACGACACCGCACTCGCCTTCGCGCCACCGGCGTTCACGTCAAAGCGTGCGTGGCGGCCGTCCCCCATCGCCTTCACACCGTCGAAGCGAGCGCCAGAAACCAGCAGCTTCACACCCGGATTGCCCATGCCGCAGGGCTCGAGCGTCAGCAGTTCCTCGGCGAGCGTCAGCGAAAGGTCAGCGCCGGACACAATCGCGTCGACGCGCTCCACCGGCCGCAGCAGGTCGGGGGTCAGTACAGCGCAGGCGTGCGCTTCGAAGACATCGCGGAAGGCGTCGATGTTCTCCGGCGAGATGTTCAGGCCGGCCGCGGCACGGTGACCGCCATGCCGGATCAGCAGCTCCGCGCAGGCGTCCAGCCCGCCAAGCAGGTCGAACCCGGGGATGCTGCGACCCGAACCCTGCCCCGGAATCGACGCGTCCTGTGCGTCCAGCGCGATCAGGATCGCCGGCCGGTGGTAGCGCTCGACGATCCGCGAGGCAACGATGCCGATCACGCCCGGGTGCCAGCCCTCCGCCGCCAGCACGTACGAGTTGCGCTCGCCCATCGCCGCGGCGAGCGCCTCGGCCTCCCAACCGATGCGCTGCTCAACCGAGCGCCGCTCCGCGTTCACGCTGTCCAGCTCACGTGCGATCTCGCGTGCCCGCTCGACGTCTTCGGTCAGGAGCAGCTCGAGGCCAGCATCGGCACGCCGCAGGCGGCCGGCGGCGTTGATCCGCGGTGCCAGACGAAAGCCCAGACACGACGCGTCCAGCGCGCTGGGATCGGTGCGGGAGACCTCCATCAGTGCACGCAGACCCGGCCGACGCGTGCCCGCCATCTGCTTCAGACCCTCACGCACGAGCGTGCGGTTCTCTCCGCGGAGCGGCATCAGGTCGGCGACAGTCGCAAGCGCGACCAGTTCCAGATCCTCCTCGGCGGTTGAAGCCCCGAGCGCCTCGGCGAGCTTGTGGGCGACGCCCGTCCCACACAGGTCGAGCGAGGGATGGCCGCCTACCAGCGGATGCACGATCGGGCAGTCGGGCAAGCTGCCGTCGCCACGTGGTGAGTGATGGTCGGTCACAACCACGTCCAGACCGCCGGCCCTCGCCGCAGCCACCTCCTCGACCGCGGTGATGCCGCAGTCGACCGTGATCAGCAAGCGCGTGCCGTTGCCAATCAGCCGTTCAACGGTCGCCGCAGACAGGCCATAGCCGTCCTCCGTGCGACTCGGCAGGTACCAGCCGACATCGGCTCCGAGTGAGCGCAGCGCCCGCACGACCACGGCCGTGGCGCAGACACCGTCGACGTCATAGTCACCGTGGACGGTAATCCGACCGCCGGCGCGAACGTGACTGAGGATCAGCTCGACCGCCAGATCGATCCCGTCAAAGCCGCTGGCATCGTGGCGCTCAGTCGGACTCAGCAGCTCACGAACCGACTGGCTGTCGGTGTATCCGCGGCGCACCAGCACCTGCGCGAGCACGTGGCTGACGCCGAGCTCCTCCTCCAACATCAGGGCGGCACTGAGGTCGTAGGGCGGCAACTCGATGCGAGTACTGAAATCCAGCGCGGTCATCCCGTCAGCGTAGGCGCAGAAGCTGACGGAACCAGACGTCACTCCGGCGGCGGCGGAGCGGAGCGATGGCGGGAGAAGATGCTGCCCACCTTGCGGACGTCCTGCTCGGCATGCGCAAGCGGCTCGAGCACGTCGGCAATGACCGCGAGCCGCTCGTTCAGCTCGCCGACTGAGTCAGTCAGCGCCGGGAACGACTCGAGCTGCTGTGTCAGCTTCACGACCGCGGCCGTCAGCGGCGCCAGCGAACTCGCCAGCGTCTCGATCACCTCGACGTGCGCCTCGATCTGCTCGGTCGCGTCCTTGATCGCCTCGACGGCTCCAAGCACGTGCGTCTGCAGATGCTCCACGTCTTTCACGGCGTTCACCGCATCGGCATCGTGCTCAGCACCGTTCAGCACGTACCTCAGGGGAGCGGTGGCGGCGTCAATCAGTCCCATTGCCGCCCGATCCTATTCCCTCTCAGGTCAGAGCCGGCGAACTTGCCTGACGAGCGCGTTCGCGGCGCGAACCCTCGAGATAGACCAGTCCGATGCCGATCAGCGCGCCCGGTATGCCCTCGAGTGCGGTGACGAGGTGAGTCGCGTGGCGCGCGGGAATCGTGAACCCATGAATCGCAAGGCCAACGATGCCTGCGCCCAGCAGCGCTCCGATCAGCGCACCGACGATCCCGCCCCAATAGCGGTCCGGGAGCCAGACCGTGAAGTGCCAGATCGCCAGACCCATCATCACCCAAGCCAAGAGTCCCATTACTTCCTCCCGTGACGACGACGGCGAGAATTCGAGCGCTTCTGCGCGGCCGCGCCGCTGTTGACCTGTGCGACACCATCGTTCTCAGCGAGGTCGGGAGCACGTTCCACCGGACCGTCGCTCGTGGGCACGGACTCCGTGTCCGCGCCCGAAACGGCCGGGGCGGCCGGGGCTTCCGGGGTGTCCGGCAGCGTCTCCTCGTCAACGCGGGACGTGCGCTTCGCCAGAGCCGAGGTCCGGTGCGGCGAGGTCCGCTCCTCCGCGATGTCAATACCGAGGTCACGCTTCATCTGCTCGAACTCGGCAGCGGAGACGTTGTCCTCCTGCGGCGCCGTCAGGCGGCCGGTGCGGCGGACCTTGGTGGCAGTCGGGTCGATATCGCCGCCCTCTGCGTAAGCCGGAACGTAGCCGTACTCGCCCTCGATGCGGGCGCGGCGGGCCTGATAGCCGTGCTCGCGCTCCTTCCAGTGCATCAGCACCGGTGAGGCGATGAAGATCGACGAGTACGCGCCGGAGGCGACACCGATCAGCAGGGCGAACGCGAAGTCCTTGAGTGTGGAGCCGCCGAAGATCAGCAACGCGATGATCGGCAGCAATGTGCATGACGTGGTCGCCAGCGACCGTGTCAGCACCTCTGCCATCGAGCGGTTGACGATCTGCGAGAACGCAGCTCGCGGCATTCGCGGAATGTTCTCTCTGACTCGGTCGAACACGATGATCGTGTCGTACAGCGAGTAGCCCAAGATCGTCAGGATCGCCGCCACCGTGTCAGCCGTCACCACCCTTCCGGTGAGCGCATACACGCCGACGCTGATCAGGATGTCGTGCATCAACGCGATCAGGGTCGGCACGGCGAACTTCCAGTCGAATCGCAGCGCGACGTACAGCGAGATGATGATCAGCGAGATGATGATCGCGATCACAGCGCTCTTGGTCACTGACGAGCCGAAGCTCGGACCGACCGACGAGCTGTTGAGGGCGTTGGGGCCGCCCTTGATCCCGTAGTCACTCTGAAGTTCGCCACGCAGCTTCTCGTAGGCGCCCTTCTGCAGGTACTTGGACTGAATCTGGAAGCCGTACTGGCCGAGTGCCTTATCGCCCTTGACGGCCTGGACGGTGGCGTCGCCCGCGCCGACGCCCTGCAGCAGCGCCTTGATGTCATTCGTCGTCGCCGCCTTCTCAAGCCCGAACGAGACCTGCGTGCCGGAGGTGAAGTCGATGCCGAGGTTCAGACCGCGTCCGCCGATCGCCAGCGCGCCGATCAGCAGGATCACGCCGGACATCGTGAAGAAGTAGCGACTCTTGCCCATGAAATCGAACGTCCATGCCCGCTTCTTGCCGCCGGCGCCGAGCGCCGAGGGGCTCTGGATCGACTTCGAATCACCGAGCGTCAGCAGGATCGACTGCGTGGCGAGCACGGCGGTGAAGAGTGACACGAACACGCCGATGCCGAGCGTGAAGGCGAAGCCCTTGACGTCCGAGGTAGCGAGCACGAAGAGGATGAACGCGGTGATGATCGTGACGACGTTTGCGTCGATGATCGCGGTCAGACCCTTGCGGTAACCCGTGGCGATGCCCTGCCTGACCGATCGGCCCGCACGTATCTCCTCTTTGACGCGTTCGAAGATGACGATGTTCGCATCGGCTGCCACGCCTATCGTCAGGATCAGGCCGGCGATGCCAGCCAGCGACAGCGTGATCGGGATCAGCTTGATCAGCGCGAAGAAGTAGATGCCGTAAGCGACCAGGCCGGCGACGGCGATCACGCCGAGCAACCGGTAATACGCGATCAGGAAGATCATCACGATCCCGAGACCGATGAGGCCGGCGATCAGACCCTGATGCAGCGCCTGCTCACCGAGCGTCGCCGAGACCTGGCTCTCTGAGATCTGGACCAGCTTCACCGGCAGCGCGCCGAGGCGTAGCTCGTTGGCGAGCTGCGATGCCGTGTTCGCGGTGAAGCCGCCGGTGATTTCGCTGCCGCCGCCGGTTGGAATGCCCTGGGCGTACTGCTGCCAGTTGATCGACGGCACCGTGACCAGCTGGTTGTCGAGCGCAACCGCAAAGTGCTGGTAGGTAGCGCTACCGCCGATGCTGGTCTGCTCGCCGCGCAGCGCGATCGCGGCCGTCACCTTCTGGAAGGCGTTTGCGCCCGGGCCGGTGAACCCGAAGGTCACGTCCGGAGAGCCGTTCTGATCGGTGCTCGCCGCCGGGTTCGTGATCTCGTTACCGAACAGGGCGACGTGATCCTTGAGCACGAAGTAACCGGCCGCCGGGGACCCGAAGGCGGGCCAGTCTCCCTGGGTGAAGCTTGCCGGCACGGCCTCCAAAACGACCGTGCCGCGGTGTACGACCTTTACCTGCGTCCCGTGGGTCTCAGCGGAACTCAGTCCCTGCTCGAGTTCTTGTACGGCGGTCGCCCGCGGTGTGCCCTGCGGGACGGAGTTGATGCTCGCGATCAGGCAGTAGGCGCTGGCGTCCGGGTTCTTGTTCGTGATCGTGTTGGCGGCGTAGAACGCCTTGCAGGCGGAGCTGCCAGGCGCCCCGAAGAGGTAGTACTGGTTACCGATCTGGGCGTTGTCGGCGCTCTTCTCGTAAGGCTGTTTCGATGCGAGCTCGACGGCCTGGTAGAAGCTCATCGCGCCGGCAGCAGACGAGTTCGTGCCGGGCGCGCCGCCGCCGGCCTGGCTGATCGCGACCGCGCTCGGGTCCTGCAGCACCAGCTGTGAGGCGACCGTCTTCCCGTTCGGCGTGAGGGCGTTGGCCTCCCAGTCGTAGAACTCGAGTCGAGCGGTCGTACCGACTTCCTGCTCCGCCTGTGCGACGTTGTGGACGTCCGGCAACTGCACGTCAATGTCGCCGCCGGAGGTCTGGATCTGCGGCTGCGACACGCCCAACTGGTTGACGCGGTTGTTCATCACGTCAACGGTGCGCTGCAGAGCGGCCGCTGTAACCACAGGTGACTGGGCCGTCGGCTCTGCCTTGTAGACGAGCTCGACGCCGCCCTTGAGGTCGAGCCCGAGGCTCGTCTTCTTCGTTGCGATTACGGCGAAGGAGGCGGCGATCAGGCCGACGACGAGGAGAAGGACTAGGCCGTGGCGTTTACGGTCGGACATCTGTGGACCCTGATGCTAGAAGGAGATCGGACTCGACGCCTTGTGGGCGCGAGTCAGTGGTGGTTGGAGGGCGTCAGCACAACGAGCACGCCGCCCTCTTCGTCGTCATAGGCAGGAAAGATGTCAGCTGTGGCCGTCGCCCGTTCAGCACCGGCGTTCAGGGCCACCGGCTTCGCGGCAACGCGCACCTCCCACTCAAGGGCGGTCGCGATGTAGTCGACGCCGTCATCAAAACTAAGGCTCAGCACGCGCTGCAGTGGCTGCCCGATCGCGGCCTCCGTCTTCAGCCCGGTCAGCTCAAATGAGCCACGGCCGCAGTCGATGACCCGGCCTTCGGAGTCGCAGGCGAAGAACGCCGCGCCGGGCGCCGGGTAGTAATCGTCGAGCAACTCGAACAGGTAGGCGAACCCACACTTGCCGCATCCGCGGGCCTCACGCCGGAAGCCGGCGTTGCGGTCTGTGCCCATCGATCGGTCGCCGCAATGCGGACATATGAAGTAGTGCTCGTGAGCCATCTTGCCGGTGAGGATAGTGGCGGAACTTATACGAGGGTGAGCGGCCCGGGAGGCTGCAACCCGAGATGCGCGAACGCGTGCGGCGTGGCGGCGCGTCCGCGCGGTGTGCGCTCGATCAGTGCGCGCTGGAGCAGGTACGGCTCATACACGTCCTCAATCGTGTCCTGCTCCTCCCCAACCGAGGCCGCGAGCGTTGACAGGCCGACCGGTCCCCCGCCGAACTTTTCGCAGATGGTGCGCAGGATCTCCCGGTCAAGCCGGTCAAGCCCAAGGTGGTCGACTTCCAGGAGGTCAAGCGCGGCGTCGGCGATCTCAGCAGTGACAACGCCGCCACTGCGAACCTCGGCGTAGTCGCGCACGCGCTTCAGCAGCCGGTTGGCGACACGCGGCGTGCCACGGCTGCGCTGGGCCACGGCCACAGCGCCGGCGTCCTCGATCTCGACGCCCAACAGCCGCGCCGAGCGCCGCACGATCCGGCCCAGGTCACGCGCGTCGTAGTGATCGAGCCGGTGCTGAATGCCGAAACGGTCACGTAGCGGCGTGCTGAGCAGGCCTGAGCGGGTCGTTGCGCCCACGAGGGTGAACGGCGGCAGGTCAAGCGTCACGACCCTTGCACCGGCCCCCTGGCCGATCGTGATCGGTAGCGAACGGTCCTCCATCGCCGGATAGAAGGTCTCCTCAAGGGCACGCGGCAGCCGATGGATCTCGTCGACGAAGAAGACCGAGCGCGGCTCCAGCGCCGTCAGCAGCGCCGCGACATCGCCCTTGCGCTCGAGCGCCGGTCCTGCGGTCTGTACGAACGAAACGCCGAGCTCGGCCGCGATTATCTGTGCCAGCGAGGTCTTGCCGAGCCCTGGAGGCCCGGCCAGCAGCACGTGGTCAAGCGCCTCACCACGGCTGATGGCGGCGGTGATCGATACCTCCAGCTGCTCCTTGAGCGCGTCCTGGCCGATGAAGTCCTCCAGCCGCCGCGGGCGCAGACCGCGTTCGACATCATCCTCGGGGAGTTGCTCAGCACTCAGGATCGTCATCAGCTGCTCCTAACGGCGGATGGCGCGGAGCGCATCCGCGATCAGATCCTCCGGCGTATCGCCCTCGACGCCCTCGAGCATGCTCTCGGCCTCTTGCGGGTTGTACCCGAGGCCCAGCAGCGCATCGCGCGCCAGCGTGCGCGGATCATCGGAACGCATGATCGTGATCGTCTGGTCCGGAAGGGTGACTCCGACCTTCTCACGAAGCTCGACCACGATCCGTTCGGCGGTGCGCTTGCCGACGCCCTTGACCGCCTGTAGGCGGACGGTATCGCCGGCGGCCAGGGCCAGCAGCAGCTCCCGGACCGGCCCGCCCGACAGCACGTCGAGCGCCACCTTGGGTCCGACCGACTGCACGCTCAGCAGCATCAGGAAGAGATCGCGCTCCTCCTCGGTCGCAAAGCCATAGAGCGTCAGCGCATCGTCGCGCGGGATCAGGTGCGTGTGGAGCAGGACCTGGTTGCCGACCGACGGGACCTGTCGCAGGGTCTCTCCAGAGACGGAGAGGCGGTATCCGACGCCGCCACAGTCGACGATCACGTGGTCTGCACGGCGCACCGCGACGGTGCCGGACACCAGGGCGATCATGGGCGGCCCGCGGTTGCGTAGGCGACGGCCTGCGCCAGCGACGCGCGGCTCGAATCACAGATGGCGACAGCGAGCGCGTCAGCCGCGTGATCGGGCTTGGGCGGGGCCGAGAGGCTCAGCAGGCGTGCGACCATGCGCGCGACCTGGCCCTTGTCAGCCCGTCCCACCCCACAGACTGCAGCCTTGACCTGCTGCGGCGTATAGGCGCGAACCGGGACATTGCGCTGACCGGCGGCCAGCAGCACGACGCCGCGCGCCTGTCCGACGGACATCGCGCTGCTCGTGTTCGCACCGAAGTACAGGTCCTCGACGG
>Ga0302314_10014271_pt1 | contig 13613 bp, 12 predicted proteins | sample III_Palsa_N2_3_FD_200533 | JGI IMG/M metagenome (GOLD analysis project Ga0302314, IMG submission 200533) | Peat permafrost microbial communities from Stordalen Mire near Abisko, Sweden - III_Palsa_N2_3 | ecosystem: Environmental > Terrestrial > Soil > Palsa > Peat permafrost | place: Sweden... | reverse complement strand
GTGCTGCTCAAGCGCCGCGAGGTCGGCTTCTACCTCTCAGATCCCGAGGCGAAGCTGGTGATCGCGTGGCACGGGTTCGCCGAGCAAGCGCTGGCGGGAGCCGAGGAGGCCGGCGTCGAGTGCCTGATCGTCAAGCCGGGCGAGTTCGATCAGCAGCTCGCCGAGGCCGAGCCGCTCGACGAGGTCGTCCAGCGCAGCGGCGACGACACGGCCGTGATCCTCTACACCTCGGGAACGACCGGCACTCCGAAGGGGGCGGAGCTGACGCACTCCAACCTCAAGCGCAACGTCGACGTCTCGATCGACCTGTTCGCGATCGGCGCCGGCGATGTCGTTCTCGGGGCGCTGCCGCTGTTTCACGCGTTCGGCCAGACGTGCGCGCTGAACTCAGCGATCGCGGCGGGCGCCTGTCTGACGCTGATCCCGCGGTTTGAGCCGGGCAAGGCGTTGCAGATCATCGAGCGCGATCACGTCAACGTGTTCGAGGGCGTGCCGACGATGTACTCCGCGCTGCTACACGACCCGGCGGCCGACTCGACCGACGTCTCGAGCCTGCGGTTGTGCGCCTCCGGTGGGGCGGCATTGCCGGTCGAGGTGCTGCGCGGCTTCGAAGAGAAGTTCGGCTGCAAGGTGCTGGAGGGCTACGGCCTGTCGGAGACCTCGCCGGTGGCCAGCTTCAACCACCCCGATCGCGAGCGGACCCCCGGCTCGATCGGCACCCCGGTCAGCGGGGTCGAGATGAAGCTGATCGACGACGACGGCAAGACGGTGGCCGCCGGCGAGATCGGCGAGATCGCGATCCGCGGCCACAACGTGATGAAGGGCTACTGGGGCCGGCCGGAGGCGACCGCCGAGGCGATCGACGCCGACGGCTGGTTCACGACGGGCGACATGGGACGCGTCGACGAGGAGGGCCGCTACTTCATCGTCGATCGCAAGAAGGAGCTGATCATCCGTGGCGGCTACAACGTCTACCCGCGTGAGATCGAGGAGGTGCTCTACGAGCATCCCGCCGTCCGCGAGGCGGCGGTGATCGGGCTCCCCCACCCCGAGCTCGGCGAGGAGGTCGCGGCCGCGATCGCGCTCAAGCCGGGCGCCGAGGCCACGCCGGAGGAGCTGCGCGCCTACGTCAAGGAGCAGGTCGCCGCGTACAAGTATCCGCGCCACGTGTGGACGGTCGACGAGCTGCCCAAGGGCCCGACCGGGAAGATCCTCAAGCGGGAGATCAAGCCGCCGGCCGAGGCCACGACGCCGGCCGAGGCCACGACGCCGTCCGGGGCCACGACGCCGTCCGACTGAAACGACGAGATCCACGAACCGGAGGAGATCGCATGACCACCAGTGCCACCACCGATCCGCAGGCGCTGTTCGACGGGCTCGGCGAGGCCCTCTCGACCGACTACTTCTTTCTGCAGGAGCAGCTGACCGAGGAGCAGCTGTCGGTCCTGCGCCGCGTGCGGCGGTTCGCTGACGAGGAGGTGCTGCCGGAGATCGGCGGCTACTGGGAGCGTGCCGAGCTGCCCTGGCCGCTGATCCGGCGACTCGGTGAGCTCGGCATCGTCGGCGAGGACATCGAGGGCTACGGTTGCCCGGGCCTGGATCCGATCACGTGCGGGCTGATGCACATGGAGCTCAACCGCGGCGACGGCAGCCTGGGCACCGTGGTCGGCGTCCAGTCCGGCCTCGCGATGAAGTCGATCGCGCTGTTCGGGTCCGAGGAGCAGAAGGCCCGGTGGCTGCCCGAGATGGCCAAGCTGCGCAAGATCGGCGCGTTTGCGCTGACCGAGCCCGACCACGGCTCTGACTCGGTCGCATTGGAGACGACGGCCCGCCTGGACGGCGACGAGTACGTGATCGATGGCGCCAAGCGATGGATCGGCAACGGCAGCATCGCCGACGTGACCGTCGTCTGGGCCCGCGGCGAGGACGGCAAGGTCCAGGGGTTCCTGGTGGAGCCGCCGACGGCGGGATACGACGCCCGGGTGCTCGAGGGCAAGGGCTCGCTGCGCGCGATCTGGCAGGCCCACATCACGCTCGACGGCGTGCGCGTGCCGGTCGAGAACAAGCTGCCGGGCGCCAACACCTTCAAGGACACCGGCAAGGTGCTCGCCGGCACGCGCAGCACCTGCGCGTGGGCGGCGCTGGGTCACGCGGTGGCGGCGTATGAGACCGCGCTGACCTACTCCAAGCGCCGGCAGCAGTTTGGCCGGCCGCTGTGCAGCTTCCAGATCGTCCAGGACCGGCTCGTGCGGATGCTGGCCGAGGTCACGGCCATGCAGCTCTACTGCCTGCAGATCGGCCGCCTGGCCCAGCGCGGGCAGCTGTCGGACACGATCGCGGGACTGGCGAAGCTCAACAACACCCGTAAAGCCCGGCAGGTATGCGCGGAGGCCCGGGACATGCTGGGCGGCAACGGGATCCTGCTCGAAAACCACGTGATCCGTCACATGGCCGATGTCGAGGCGATCCACACCTACGAGGGCACCGAGACGATGCAGACGTTGATCGTCGGGCGTGACATCACCGGCGTCGGCGCGTTCACCTGACAGTGAACCACTGGCCGTCTACGACGGCCTCAGGGCGCAGGCGGGTTCAGTCCACCCGGATGGCCCGCCGACCCGCTGCCCGCGCGCGCCAGCGCCGCCATCCCGCCCAGCGCCGCGATCAGCGCCACCAGCGCCCCCGCACGAGCCAGCCCGGATCCGTTCAGGGACTCCTCGAACACCGTCAGCCCGAGGACGATGCTCGTGGCGGGGTCGACGGCGGTCGAGACCGTGATCACCGCCGCCAGCCGACCGGTGTCAAGCGCGATCTGGTTGAGCGTCAGCGACGCGTAGCCGACGACCGCCAGCGCATATGGCGGCCAGCTCGTGAGCAGGTGCACGAAGCCGTCGTGCAGCTCGCCGACCGTCGCCTTGGTCAGCGCGGCCGAGAGCGCGAACAGGATCCCCGCTGCGGCGGCGACGACCACGGCGCGCTGTGACGAGGTGCCTCGGTCACGCGCCAGCACCAGCGGCGCCACGACGACCGCGCAGGCTCCGAAGGCGACCAGCCACTGGGTGACCGGAGCGTGGTTGCGCCCGCCGGCCGGCCGCGCCAGCTCCAGCAGCGCCACCAGCGCGAGCACGACGACCAGCGCCGACAGCAGCTCCTGGCGGCCGATCCGCTGCCCGGTCAGGACCGCTCCGAGCGGCAACGCGAACACGACGCTTGAGATCAGCAGCGGCTGCACGACCGCGAGCCGGCCCTCTCCCAGCGCGGCTGCCTGCGCGACGAACCCGATCACGTCGATCGTGAACCCGAGCATCCACAGCGGGCGGCGCGCCATCCGCAGCACCAGGCTGGATTCGGGGCCGTGCGACGGCGCCGTCAGCCCGGCTCGCTGCTGCAGCACGGAGCCGAGCGCGAACAGCAGCGCGGCGAGCAGGGCAAGGACGATCTGGAGCACGCGAGCGAGCCGAAGGCTACGCCGTCGGCACCGGCGCTCGGCTCAGGGCGCTGGGATCGAGACGAGCGCGGCGCTGATACCTCGCACGCGCACGTGCAGCGTGCCGCCCGAGCCGGTGATCGTCGGAGGCCGTCTCGGACCCTGCCACTGGGCCTGGGCGTCGAGCTGCTGGCCCTCCAGGGTGACGTCGCCGACCGAGTTGGCCGACGGCGCGATCAGCGTCTGCACGGTCGCCTTGGCGGCCCCCGGCACCTTCAGCGTGACGCGCGCGCCGCGCCGGTCCTTGTCGAGCAGCAGCACGTTGATCTGGCCCGAGCCGAGCTTCACCGCCCAGGCCGTCAGCCCGAGCCCCTGTCCGGCTTTGACCTGGACGTCGGCGAGCTGCGCGCCGCGGCCGAGCATTCGCTGAAACAGCATCAGGCCATACAGCAGCGGCCGCACGCTGACGCCGCCGTTCTGGTACACGAACGGCGCGTTGATCGGCGTCGTGCGCAGGTGGAGGTCCGCCGCCGAGGCTCCCGCCGAGAGCATCTCGAAGATGGCGCCGGGAGCCCACAGCGCGGTCGCGAACGAGTTCGAGACCGTGTTGACGCCACCGCACGTGACCGAGTTGAACTCGGTCAGCCGCAGCGGCAGGTGCCCGTGGTGCGCCTCCGCCACGGCCGGCCGGATCGACGAGTACATCGCGTCCACCGCCTGAGGGCTGAGCAGCTTCGCCACGCTCGGGTACGCCGCGCCGGACGGATCGTTGCAGTCGCCGTAGGGATACTCGTGCACGGTGATCTCGCCGAGGCCCTGATGGGGCTTCTTCTCTTCCAGCGCCTGGATCCAGTTGACGCTCTGGGCCGGGCGCGCCAGCGCCGGCGCCAGCAGCGGCACGTGCGGCGCGACCGGAGCGAGCGCCCGCGCGAAGGCCGCGTAACCGGTCGTGTAGCTCTCCGGCGTGATCGTCGCCGGCAGGTCGGACTCGCTGAACGAGCCGACGGTCGAGCTGCCGACGAGCGCCTTCCAGCCGGCCTGCGTGTAGAGATCGACCTCGTTGCCGATCTCGATGCCGATGATCGACCCGGCCGGGAACACCCGCTCGGCCTCGGCGACCAGCCCGGCCGCAAGCTGCGGGGTGCCGGTGATGTAGTTGACGTCGAGGATCACGTGCAGGTGGTTGGCCGCGACCAGCTCGGCCGTGTTCTGCATCCATTTGGTCGTCAGCCCGAACGCCCAGCCCGGGTACGAGGTCACCGCCGGGTCGAAGAAGGACTGGTCGGCGGAGTTGCCGCCGATCCGCAGCACCAGCCCCTGGCCGGGCACCTTCAGGTCGGACAGGATCCGCCCGAACAGCGACGGGTACTGCGAGTCGACCGGCAGCGACCAGTACTCGGTGGAGAAGCCCAGGAAGCTTGACGGGATCGGCCGCAGCTTCCCGGTGGTCGAGACCGCGACGGTCGCCGGGAGGTAGGTCGAGAGCGGCGTGATCAGCGACGGCGACGCGGGCGTCGTCGGCGCCGGTGCCGGCGCGGGCGTCGTCGCCCAGGGCACCGTCGGCGGCGGCGATTGTGCGCCCGCGGGTCCGGCACCCGCGCCGACCAGCGCCAGCGACACGATCGTCGCAGCGACCAGCCCGGCGAGCACGAAGCGCGCACGGCGAAGCATCTGAGGGCGTCGCGAGCCTGGGTCTGGCCGCGCCCCGCCCCCGGGAACGAGCATCATCTGTCCTGCAGGATCGCATTAATTCTTTTCTCGGTGCGGCGGTTCGCGCTTTCGGTGGTCGCCCGGGTATCCTCGGCCGCCGACGCGCTCGCAGTGACCGGCCCGTGCGCCGGGTCCGAGCCGCCCATACACCCCAACGACCTCTTCGATGGATGCGGAGCTGATGCAGACGACCAGTACCGTCGCGCCCACCACGGACTCGCTCGGGATTCTCGACGAGGCGCTCGCGCGCGCCGAGGAGACCAACTCGCTGGCCTCGCGGTACCTGGACCCTTCGCTGGTCGACATGCTGCACGTGATCGGCTTCGACCGGCGCTTCGTGCACGCCCGCGGCTCCTGGCTCTACGACACCGAGGGCCGAAGGTACCTCGACTTCCACACCGGCGAGGGGTTCGCGAGCCTCGGGCACAGCCACCCCGACGTGCGTGACGCCCTCCAGGCGGTGCTTGCCGCCGATCTGACCGATGGCGTCCAGATCCACTACTCGGTCCTCGCCGGAATGCTGGCCCAGGAGCTGACCGGGCTGCTGCCCGCGTCGCTTGACGCAACGTTCTTCGGCAGCTCGGGCGCCGAGGTCGTCGACTCGGTGATGAAGTTCGCGCGCGCGGCGACCGGCCGGCCGCGGCTGTTGTCCTGCGACGGCGGTTACCACGGCGTCACGATCGGCCCGCTGTCGCTGATCGGCGACGAGTTCTTCAAGGAGGGGTTCGAGCCGCTGCTGCCCGGTTGCGGCCGGGTCCCGTTCGGTGATCTGGACGCGCTCGAGACCGAGCTCAGAAAACGCGACGTCGCCGCGTTCATCACCGAGCCGATTCAGGGCAATCTCGTGCGGATGCCCCCGCCCGGCTACCTGCAGGGTGTGCAGGAGCTGTGCCACAAATACGGCACGCTGTTCGCGCTGGACGAGGTCCAGACCGGGCTCGGGCGGACCGGAACGATGTTCGCGCTCGATCGCTACGGCCTGACGCCCGACTTCGTGACGATCGGCAAGGCGCTCAGCGGCGGCTACATGCCGGTGGCGGCGATGGTCACCCGTCGTGACATCTTCCAGCGCGCCGTGGGAACGCTCGAGCGCTGCTTCGTGCACCAGTCCACCTATGGGCGCAACCGGCTGTCGATGGCCGCCGGCCTGGCGTCGCTGCGGATCATCGAGCGTGACCAGCTGGTCGCCAACGCCGAGCGGATGGGCATGCTGCTGGTGGACGGCCTGCGTCGGCTCGGCAGCCGCTACGAGATGGTCGCCGACGTGCGTGGCTCGGGCCTGATCGTCGGAGTCCAGCTGGGTCAGCCGTCGAGCCGCACCGGCAAGCTCAACTGGCGGCTGATCCACATGGCCTCAGGCGGCCTGTTCCCGCAGCTGATCGTGATCCCGCTGCATCGTGACCACCACGTGATCACGATGGCCGGGGGCAAGAACGACGTGATCAAGCTGCTGCCGGCGCTGACGATCACCGAGGACGAGGTCAACCTGTTTCTCGAGCGTTTCGAGCACGTCCTGGCCGACGTCCATGGCTCGGGCAGCCACAACTGGGGAGTCGTGCGTGACATCGCCACCGCCACCTTGACCCGGCGCTCGCGCGCCGGCGTGGAGGACACGCTGCCGGCGATCATGCCGCCGCGGGGCAGGCGGATCGACCCCGCCGGCGACGACGCCTGCCTGGTGACCGGCGCGACCGGCTTCATCGGCAGCCACGTCGCCCAACGGCTGCTGGGCGACGGTCATCAGATTCGCTGCCTGGTCCGTCCGGGCAGCGACACGACGCTCTTGGAGTCGCTGCCGGTCGAGATCGCGGTCGGCGACCTGACCGACGCGGGCTCGCTGTCACGGGCCGCCGAAGGGTGCAGGTTCGTCGTGCACTGCGCCGCCCAGGTCTCCGACTGGGCCACGACCGAGCAGATGCTGCAAACCAACGTGGCCGGCACGCGCAACCTGCTGCGGGCCGCCGTCGACGCCTCCGCGCAGCGGTTCGTGCACATCTCGACGACCGACGTCTACGGATATCCCGAGCGGGCGGTGGACGAGAGCCATGTCGGCAACGGATTCAGCAACTGGTACTCACAGACCAAGCGCGATGCCGAGTCCGAGGTCGTGCGCGTGCAGGCGGCGGGAGCGCTTGAGACCGTGATCCTGCGCCCCGCGACCGTCTACGGCCCGCGCTCGACCGATGTCGTGGGCGAGATGGCGAAGGCGATCCGCGGCCGCTACATGCTGCTGGTCGACCGCGGGCGCGCGGTCGCCGGGCTCGTCTACGTCGACAACCTCGTCGACGCGGCGCTGCTGGCGCTGCGCCACGACGCGGCCCCCGGACAGGCGTTCAACATCACCGACGGGCTCGACGTGACCTGGCGCCAGTTCACCGACGGGCTCGCGGCCGGCCTCGGCGCCCCGCCGGTGCGACTCAGCCTCCCGTACGGCGCAGCGCACGGGCTCGGGCGGACGCTCGAGGGCGCCTACCGGATGCTGCGCCGCGCGACGCCGCTGGACGTCGCACCGCTGCTCTCACGCCAGGCGGTCCACATCCTCGGTCGCGACCAGGCGTTCTGCAATCTTAAGGCGCGGGACGTGCTGGGCTGGACGCCGCGGGTCGGCTACGCCGAAGGCCTGCAGCAGACCGTGCAATGGCTGCGCTCCGATCAGCTCGACGGCTGATCGTGGCGAAGCGGTCCGCGACCCGGTTCAGCGGCGCCTGGGCTGTCCGATAGGCTCGGCTTCATGTCGACGCCGGCGCTGGTCGGGAGCTGTGGCTGCGGAGCGGTCCGCTTCGAGATCTCAGAGCCGCTGCTCGGCTCGATCTACTGCCACTGCACACGCTGCCAGAAGCGGACCGGCACCGCCTACCAGGCGTCCGCGTTGGCGGCGCCCGGCTCGGTGACGGTGACCGCCGGCGCCGATCACCTGCGTGACTGGGAGCCCGGCGGACTGGCCAAGACCTACTGTGCGCTCTGCGGCGCGCACCTGTTCGCGCGTGACGGCGAGACCGGCGCGATCTCGATCGTGCGGTTGGCGGCGATCGACGGCGACCCGGTGGTGCGGCCGCTCGCGCGGCAGTTCGTCGCGTACCACCCCGCCTGGGCCCCGATCCCCCACGACGGTCTGCCCCGCTTCGACGAGGCGATGCCGAGGCCACAGGCCTGATGAGCGATCCGGGCTCGCGGCCGGCGGGCAGCGGCGGGTGGGCCTCCATCTCCACCGCCGCCCCGGCCGACGAGCTGTTTCACGAGGGCGAGCTCGCCGTGCAGCGGCGCGCCGGCGTCGCCGACGTCGCACGGCGGGTCGGCGAGGGGTCGATCGAGCACTCGCTCGCGCCCGAGGTGGTCGCGTTCCTGACCCACCAGCTCTTCCTGTTCTGTGCGACGCGGACCCCGGACGGCCGCGTCTGGGCGTCATTGCTCGTCGGCCCGCCCGGGTTCACCCGTGGGATCGACGCCGAGCATCTGCTGCTGGCCACCCGGCCCGCGGCCGGCGACCCGCTGGCGCGAGCGCTCGCCCACGGACCGGCGCCGCTGGGGATCCTCGCGCTGGAGTCCGCCACCCGCACTCGCGTGCGCGTCAACGGAACCGCCACATCGACCGAGGGCGGGATCGCGGTCGAGGTGCACGAGGCGTTCGGCAACTGCACCAAGTACATCGGCGCCCGGGTGCCGGTCGAGCTGCTGGCCGAGGGTATGGTCGACTCGACCCGGGGTTCATCGGATCGGCTCGACGCCGAGCAGATCACGCGCGCGCGCGACGCCGACACAGCGTTCGTCGCATCGGTCCATGGCGAGCGCGGCGCGGATGCTTCGCACCGAGGCGGGCGGCCGGGCTTCTTGGAGGTCGGCGACGACGGCCGCCGGCTACTGCTCCCGGACTACAGCGGCAACCGGATGTTCCAGACGCTCGGCAACCTGTCTGTCGACCCGCGGATCGGGGTGCTGATCGTGGATTGGGAGACGGGTCGCACGTTGCAGCTGTCTGGCACCGCCGAGATCATCTGGGACGGGCCCGAGGTAGAGCGTCGCCCCAAGGCCGATCGCGTGATCGCGATCGAGATCCAGGCCGTCGCCGATCAGGTCCGGGCGCTGCCGATCCGCTTCGAGCTGCGCCAGCCGTATCCGCTGCAGCCGCCGCTGCCCGACCAGACGTCCTAGTGGAGGGGCCACTAGTGCGCCACAGCGACGGTCAGCGGTCGCAGTCGCGGCAGGTGCCGTGCAGCACGATCTCGTGCTCGGACACGTTGAGATCGACCCGCCGCGATGCCTGAGCCACCGCCCGCTCGAGCGCCTCGTCGGTGAACGGCTCAAGCCGACCGCAACGGTCGCAGACGAGATGGTGGTGATGGTCGTGGTCTGAGCGGATCGGCTCATAGCGCGTGATCCCCGCGCCGACCTCGACGCGCTGGATCAGGCCGGTCTCCTCGAGCTCCTCGAGGATCCGGTAGATCGACGCGCGTGAGACCCGGCGCGGCCCGGCCGCGAGGCGATCCTCGAGCTCGAACGCCGACAGCGCACATGGCAGCGCGCCCATCAGCTCAACCAGCTCGCGACGGGCACCGCCGCGGCGGTAGCCGGCGTCGGCGAGCCGGTCGGCCGCCCACTCGCTCCAGTCCGGCTGCTGGGTCTCTGACGCCTGCGTCATCGTCAGCTTGAGTCTATGTGTGCGGCGGCGGCCGCCGCGGCGCGTGCGGGGGCGCCGGCCGGCCGTCGGCGATGAGCGCCGGCCAGCCGTCCCAGGAGGTAGCAGCTGGCGGAGATCGTGCCGACGAAGAAGCCGATCGGGTAGTCGGTGTTGTAGGAGAGCGTGATTGCCGCCCAGACCGTCGCGACGGCGATCAGCACCGACAGCGTCATCGCCCGCGCGGGTGTGTCGGTGACCGACCGGGCGGTCGCCGGCGCGCCGATCATCAGCGTGAACACCAGCAGCGTGCCGACGACCGGGATCGTCATCGCCGCGGTCAGCGCGACGACGACCAGGAATCCGAGCTCGATCGAAAAGTCGCGGATGCCGCGGGCCTGCGCGACCTCCGGCAGCACCGAGGACAGCATCAGCGGCCGGTACAGGACGGCGAGCCCGAGGACGCTGGCGCCCGCCAGCCCAGCCGTCGGCGCCAGTTCGTTGGATCCGATCCCGAGGATCTCGCCGAACAGCAGTGAGTAGACCGCCGGCGCGTACTGCGAGCTGAGGCTCAGAAACAGCGATCCGAGGGCCAGCATCAGCACCAGCACCAGGGCGGTCGCGACGTCGTGGCGTCCGCGGCGGCCCAGCAGCGCGATCCCGAGCGCGCCCAGCAGGCAGCCGGCGGTCAGGCCGATCAGCGTGTCGATCCCGATCAGGGCCGCTCCGGCGGCTCCCGCGAACGACCCGTTCGGCAACGCGTGTGCGGCGAACGACGACCCGCGGGTGACGACGAAGAACCCGACCGCGCCGGCGACGACCGCGACGATCGTGCCGACGATCCAGGCGTTGACCATGAACGAGCTGAACATCGCGCTACCGGGTCAGCCGCCTGGCGACGCCGCACCCCAGGTAGATCACCACCACCAGTGCGACGACGAAGAAGCTGACCGGCCATCCCTGATCGTGCGGCGGCCATGCGTAGCTGTCGTAGGCCAGCAGCACGCCGATCCATGCCGCGGCGATCCCCAGGCCGGCGGCCGTCGCGATCGCCCGTCCGGGACGCCGGCAGACCCGCAGGGCCGCCGCCGCCGGGCCGATCAGCAACGCGGTCGACAGGATCGAGCCGATCGTCAGCGCGCACAGCGCCACGGCCAGCGACAGCGCCAGCAGGTACGCGTAGCCGACCAGCCGCACCGGGATCCCTCGCGCCGCCGCCAGCTCGGGGTTGGCCGAGGCCAGCAGCAGCGGCCGCCCTATCACCGACAGGAGCGCCAGTACCGCCGCCGCCACCGCGATCGCGGGGGCAATCGTCGTGCCCGGCACGCTGAACAGCGAACCGAACAGGACCGTCACCGCGGTGCCCGTCGTGCTCTGATGGGTCGCGTCCAGATACAGGAACAGCGCGGCCAGCCCGAGCCCCGAGCCGAGCACGATCCCCGTCGCCAGATCCCGGCCCCGGCGCCGCTGGACGCCGATCAGCTCCATCACCGCCACCGCCGCGACGTTGATCACCAGAAATCCCCACAGCGGTCCGACGCCCACCAGGTACGCGCCTGAACCGCCGGTCGTGCCGATGTCGCCGAGCGCCTCGCCGGCGAACGACTGGCCGCGCAGGACCGTGAACACGCCGAGGGGCCCGGCGACCAGCGCCGCGATCGCGCCCACGAGCAGCGCGGTGTGCACCGGCCCGCTGCCGAAGAAGCCGGGCTCGAAGACGTGATGGATGATGGTCATCGCGCGACGGCGGCGTGACCGGCGGCCGATCTCAGCTCAGTACCTCGACGCCGGGGGTCGGCGGGCTCGTATCCAGATCGCAGTCGCTCGACGCGTGTGGGGTGGGTGGGCTCGTATTCGATGCGTCGCCCGCACCGGCGACGACCAGCACCCGGCCGTGGACGCGGAGCACGTCCACGTGGTGGCCGTAGAGCTTGGACAAGACATCGCCGCGCACGACATCCTCGGTGCGTCCGTGCACCGCGTGGCCGCCGGCGAGGTAGACGATCCGGTCCATCACGGGCAGCAGCGGATTGATCTCATGGGCGGAGATCAGCACGGCGACGCGCTGCTCACGGGCGACCCGCGCGACCAGCGAGATGACCTCGCCGGCACTGCGCAGATCGAGGTTGGCGAGCGGCTCGTCGAGCAGTAAGAGCTTCGGACGGCTGATCAGTGCGTGGCCGATCAGCACCCGCTGCTGCTCGCCGCCGGACAGCTCGCCGACACGGGCGTCGGCCAGCGATTGGGCGCCGACGGCTTCGAGCATCTCGTCCACCGCCCGGCGCCGCGCCGTCGACGGAAGCGAGAAGCCAAGCCGGTGTCCGTCGATCCCGAGCGAGACCAGGTCCCGGGCTCGCAGCGGCAGGTCAGGGTCCAGCGAGAACTTCTGGGGCACGTATCCGATCAGCGGGTTGCGACGGCTGCGCGGGGCGCCGCCGATGAGCACCGAGCCGCTGTCGTGGCGGCTCGTGCCGAGGATCACCTTGAACAGCGTGGTCTTGCCGGCGCCGTTGGAACCGATCAGGCCGGTGAACTCCCCGGCGGCGATCGAGAAGCCGATGTCGGTCAACACCTGCCGGCCGCCCAGGCGCGCGCCGACACCCTGAACCGAGAGAACCTCTTGACGCGTGGAGGTGGCAGTGAGGTCCCGTGGCTGCTTCATCGTGCTCACAGCTTCGTCGTCGACTTCCCGTGCGCGACCGCCTGCGCAAGCGCACGCAGCTCAGCCATCATCCAGGACTGGTAGTCGTAGCCGGGGGTCGGCATCGTCTCATACACCCCGACGACGGGCACTCCGGCAGCGCGGGCACGCTTGAGGAACTCCTGCGTGACCGAGTCGGTCACCTGCTGGTTGTAGACGAACGCCTTGACCCGGTGGTCCGAGAACAGCGCGTTCTGCAGGCTCACCGCCTGCGGCGCCGGGTCGGTCCCGTTCATGATGTCGGCCTGCATCGAGAACGGAGTGAGGTTGTCGATCCCGGCCGCCTGCAGCATGTAGTCGGCGACCGGCTCGGTCGTCGCGACCGTCGCCCCCGGGTACGCAGCCGCGAACCGCTGCAGCGCCTGCATCCATGGCCGCAGGCTCGTGTCGAAGCGGGCGGCGTTGGCCTTGAAGTAGGCGGCATGACCTGGCTGCAACGCCGACAGGTCGGCGACCAGCGCCTTGGCCACCAGTGGCATCGTCGTCGGCTTGTACCAGAGGTGCGGGTTCGGCGTGGAGTCCGGTAGATGCTCGAGCTGCTGCACGTCGATCACCTTGCGCGTGTCGTTGGACGAGGCGGACTCGATCTTCGACATGAAGTCGTCGTAACCAACGCCATTCTGGACGACCAATTGGGCGCGGCTGACCTCCTCCGCGACGGTCGGGCTGGCCTCGAACGTGTGCGGATCGGTGTTGGGATCGCTCATGATCGCCGACACCTGGACGTAGCGCCCGCCGATCTGCGAGATCACGTTTGCGTACTCGTTCTCGGCGCCGACCGAAAGGATCTTGCCGGGCTGCGCCGCGGCGATCGAGCTGCCGCAGCCCGACAGCGCCGTCGCCGCCGCCAGGAGCACGATCAGCCAACCGGCGATCACCGCGGCTCTACGCACGCCGATCCGGGCGCCGAGGCCCGGCGCGGCCATCGTGGAGCGGTCGCCGTGCACGCCGGCAAACCTAGCACATAAACGAGACTAAGTCTTATTCTTGGATGAGGCTCGTGTGCGTGATCGCAGCCGCGCTCGTCCGGTGCCGCGGCTCGGGGCTCAGATCGGCCCCGGGACCGCCCGTGACACCGGTTCGAGCTCCGGCACGGCCGGTGACACCCGTTCGAGCTCCTCGGAGATCAGCGCCACGGCGCGGATCACGTCGGTCGTCGCGGT
>Ga0302314_10014270_pt1 | contig 13613 bp, 16 predicted proteins | sample III_Palsa_N2_3_FD_200533 | JGI IMG/M metagenome (GOLD analysis project Ga0302314, IMG submission 200533) | Peat permafrost microbial communities from Stordalen Mire near Abisko, Sweden - III_Palsa_N2_3 | ecosystem: Environmental > Terrestrial > Soil > Palsa > Peat permafrost | place: Sweden... | reverse complement strand
TTTCACAACCAGACGGGGCCGTGATAAATCAGGAAAACTGACATGTCAAATTAGCATATTATTACGCAGTAAATTGCTGACAGGCTTACGCCACGAGCCGTCCGGCAATGTGGTCGCCGACCCGCAGCGCATTGGCAATAATCGTCAGGGTCGGATTCACGGCACCGATCGACGGAAAGAAGCTCGCATCCGTCACGTACAAATTATCGATCCCGTGAGCCTTGCAGTTGAGATCGAGAACCGATTGTTTTGGATCGGTTCCGAACCGCAATGTGCCGGCCTGGTGCGCCGTGCCTCCGATCGGGACGTCCTTTCCAAGATAAAGCGAACGCTCGAACAAATGCGGGTGGACATCCAGCTTGCTGCATAAATCGCGTAATTTTTGCTTCAGGCGCCGGTGCGCTTCCATATTGTTGGGCGTTAGATCGAGATTGACGCGATCGCCATCGTAGAAAATCCGGTTTTGCGGCAGCGGCAGATCTTCCGAGGTGAGCCAGAAATCGATCGAATGCTGTGCAAGCCAGTCGAACGGCTTGTTCGGGAACCACTGCAGGAAGTCCGGCAGACCTTCGCCGTGAATCTGGGTGCCATCCGATTTGCCCACCATCTGGATATGGCCCAACGGGAAATCCCAATCGTCGGCACCAAAATAGAAATCGTTCAACCCCAAGGTCTTCTGGAATCGGGTCGGATTGGGCGTCCGCGAAATCGCAAGGATCGTGGTGTTGTTGTGCCGCATGTAATTGCGGCCGACCAGCCCTGAACCGTTGCCGAGACCGTTGGGATGATCGTCGTTGCCCGATCGAAGCATCAACAATGCCGAAGAAAGCGCACCACAGGCCACCACGACGATATCCGAGGTCAAGGTCGTGGTAACGCCATCGCGCAACACTTCGACACCGGAAACCCGAGCACCGTTGGAGTCGGTGATGAGCCGGGTCACGTAGCTATTGGTCTGCAGGGTCAGATTATCGTGCGCCTTCAGCGCCGGATCGACGCAAATGATCTGTGCATCGGCCTTGCCGTTGGTCAGGCAGGGATAACCGTCAAAGGCGTTACATCGAATGCAGGGCGAATGCGGCAGGGCATTGCCGTCGTGCTCATCAAGCAGGATACCGATTGGCAGATGAAATGGACGATGGCCTTCGCGTTTGAGCCCGTCGAACAGCTCCTGAATGCGCGGTTCGTGGGTCAGGGGCGGATAGGCGTAGGGCCGTTGCGAGGGCGGTTCGGTCGGGTCTTCGCCGCGCAGCCCGTGGACGTGATAGAGTTCTTCCGCCGCCTGGTAGTACGGTTCGAATGCATCGTATTTCAGCGGCCACGCCGGCGAAATCCCGTCGGGGTGGCTGATTTCGTCGAAGTCCCGCTCACGCAGCCGCAGCAGCACGGCGCCATAGACCTTGCTGTTGCCGCCGACAAAGTAGTGAAGTCCGGGATGGAAGCTCTTGCCATCGGAGCTGTACCAAAGGTCCGTCGTTTGGTACCGCGCATCCATGAAGACCGCCTGGGTATCCCAATTCTCGCGCTCGCGCGGCAGATAGTCGCCACGCTCGAGCAAAAGAATGCGCTTGCCGGTTTGGGCGAGCCGCCACGCCATGGTGCCGCCGCCTGGTCCCGAGCCGACGATGATAACGTCATAGTGTTCGTCGTTCACGGTGGGTTTTGCCTTCCAGGACGTTTGCGACTAACTCTTTCGAAGCTGGTTTGTGCCCGCTGAGCCAAAATGACGCGCAACGTTCGCGGTGAGAAGGTAACACCTCATGATCACTTTGGGCATCCTTCTGACACTCGCGATCCGCGTGGCCCTGGTTCTTTTGTTTCTACCCTTCAGCGCGCTCGATAAGCTCTTTAACTTCAACGGAGCCGTTGCTCAGGCGCGCGAGGCGGCCCCGAACCGGACCATCGCGACCGGATTGGTCGTGGCGGGTCTTTGCGTCGAAGTGTTCATGTCGTTGGGCGTCGTGACCGGGATCGCGGACCGCGCCTGCGCCTTCGTTCTCGCCGGCTATTGTGGGGTGACAGCCTTGTTATGGAAGCAATTCTGGAAGCCGGGGGATTTCTGGACATCGAATAGCGGACAGGGGCGGACTCTGTTCTGGGATTTTCTGAAGAATTTCGCGCTTGGCGCCGGCTTCCTGCTGATTACATTCGGAACCGACGCGCCTTCAGCGGAACAATTCATGGCTCATCCGATGGCTTCCTCGCATCCCTATCGTACGGTCGACAAAATGATGCACCGATGAAAATTGCTCCAGCCCGCGGCCTTGGACGGATCGAAATGATCTGCGGCGATCCGGGGGCACTGGCTGAATTCTACCAGGCAGCGTTCGGATTTCTGGAAATTGGCGGTGGTCTTCCCCCGGCCATGCGCGGCGTCGTCGAGCTTCGGCTGGGTGGTCAGACGATCAGCCTGATCCGCGCCGAGCCCGGCGGCCGCCGCTATCCCCAGGACGTCCCCGGCTGGAGCCCGCTATTCCAGCATATCGCGATCGTTGTCGCGGACATGGCGCGGGCGCACGCGCATCTCTCGACAATCGCTGGATGGACACCGATCTCGACGTCAGGGCCTCAGCTATTGCCGGCTGCGTCCGGCGCCGTCAGCGCATTCAAGTTTCGCGATCCGGAGGGCCATCCGCTGGAATTGATTGCGTTTCCGCCCGGTGGCGTTCCGTCGCAATGGCAGATGACATCGCAAGCTGTTTGCCTGGGAATCGATCATTCCGCGGTCTCGGTTTCGAACACGGCGATCAGCGTCGACTTTTACGAAAGCCTCGGGCTGGATCGCAGCGGCGGCTCGCTCAATGTCGGCCCCGAGCAGGCCATGCTCGACGACGTGCCCGGTGCGGTAGTCGAAGTCACGGCGCTAACGCCGGCACAGACGACCCCGCATGTCGAACTGTTGTGTTATCGGGGCGATTTTGACCGGCGCGTACCCGTACAGGCCATCAACGACACAACCGCCACCCGGCTGGTTTTGACGGTCGAAAGTCGCGCCGCCCTCGAAGCCATCTGTGCGCATTCCGCACGCGCGGTGCTTTCCGGGCCCAAGATGTACCAAGATAACCTATGCCGAGCGTTGCTGCATGATCCCGACGGGCATTTGATTTGTCTTGAGGCGTCGGCTTGATGCCGATGCCGGGGAGTTGAAGCAGCCGGGCACCCCGCTCAAAATTTGGCGATGAGAAAAACGCCGACGATCATCAACGCGCATCCCGCCAGGCGCGGCAGGCTGGCGGAATGCTGCGCAAAACCGATCCAGCCGAAATGGTCGAGCAGAACCGAGAAAATGAGCTGGCCTGCGACCACGAGGCCAACCAACTCGCCTGCGCCGAGCCGCGGGGCGAGCAGAATAGTCCCGGTCAGATAGATGGTTCCCATCAAGCCGCCGCCAACCCAGGCATACCAGGGCGCGGCACGTATCATTTCGCGGGATGGCCATTCCGAGGTTAGCGACCAGGTCAGAACCGTGGTGGCGATCAGGCCAATCACCATATTGACGCCGGCCGGGATGTAGTCGTTGTTGAGCGCTTTTCCCAACAAGGTATTGGTCGCGACCTGCGTTGTCAGGACAACGCCGAGAAGGATGGCAAAGGGTGCAAAAAGCCAACCCATCATGGTGTTGTACTCCATTGGCGAGCCTCGGCCCGCGCGCCTTCAGCGGGATCTCAGTCAGCCTGCGCGGCAGCCTCTCATCTCGCCCGGGTCAGCGCCAGCCAGATGCCGCCGCCGATCATGAAGCCGCCGGAGACGCGCGACAGCAAGCGGGTGCGCCGCGCCGAGAAGATCGCACGGGCGCGGCCGGACAACAGCGCGTACATCGCATCCGTGATGCCGGCGGTCACCATGAAGGTGATGCCGAGCAGCGAGACCTGCGAGACGTGATCCTTGCTCATGTCCATGAACTGCGGAATGAAAGCGCCAAAGAACACCAGCACCTTGGGATTCGACAGCAGCACCAACAGCCCCTGCAGGAAGAAGCCGCCGCGTGGCGGCGGTGGCGGCTGGTCGGCGCTGATGCCTTCGACCGGAAAGCGAATCAGCTTGACGCCGAGCCAGACCAGATAGGCGGCGCCCGCAAACCGCACCCAGTCGAACCAGTAGCCCATGGTCGCCATCAGCGAGGTCAGGCCGATCGCGACTACGCCGATCACGATCGCCAGCCCGAGTTGCGCGCCGGCGATGTTGATCAGCGCGGCACGGGTGCCATGCCGCAAGCCGTTGGCGATCACCAGGGTCACCATCGGACCCGGCAACAGCGCCAGCGCGATGCAGGCGGCGAGAAAGGCGAGATAGACTTGAAGGGACATGATGCGGTGCTCGAAGTCTAGCGATGCGATCTGGCCATTATGCATGCAAGTCGCCGCGCACGGAAGCGGCGCGTCGCGGCTGGCGGTGCTGCTCCCTCGCCCCGCTCTTGCGGGGAGAGGGTGGGGTGAGGGGCTCTTGCACCAAGTTCTGACTCGCGGAGACGCCCCCTCACCCGAAGCCTTCGGCTTCGACCTCTCTCCGCAAGCGGGGCGAGGTTAGGAAGCGCTCCCGCTCAACCACCATTCAGCGCAACCGTCATCCAGCGGCCCATGCTGTCCGAACCGAGAAACTCCGCCGCGACGCGCTGCACACCAGCCGCATCGCCCTTGCCTTGCGCGACCGCGACCAGCAGATCGCAGCGCCGCGATAGGGCAAAACCAACGGCCGCATGGGTCGAGCCATCGGTCATTTTCAGATCGTAGCTGCGCGCGCGTCCGGCCATCTCGGCGACATGCACCACCTTGCCGGCTTCCACTGGCGCAAAGCGCGGGCTGATCAGATCGAGATCGGCGACGCGGTCGACCTCGTCGTCATCGGCGACGCCGCTGTCGCAATTGCAAAAGCCGATCTTGGGCCGCACGTAGAGTTCGACCGCCTCGCCGCACGCGGCGGCGTCGCACCGGAACGCGCGGCCCGCCGGCCAGCCGTCGCGCGGGAACGGCCAGGCGATTTCATGCCAGTTGCCGACGCGTGGCATGCGCCCGCCCGAATGCGCAACCAGGGCCGCGGCAACGCCGGACAGCGTGCCGACCGCAAGCAGTGACGCGATCAACAGCCCGCGCATGTCGCTTCACCTGCCATCACGGCAGTCCCGCCGCGCGGCGCGCGGCGCCGGTCAGCTCCAGGATATGCAGGCCGGTATTGGCGCGATCGACGATGTAGATGTAGCCGCGCTCGTCGGTTTCGACATTGTTGGTCTGGATCGCGACCTTGCAGCGGTCCTGGCCATCGGCGGGGACGCAGCGCTTGTCGGTCGCCGCGGTGATCGAGGGGATGAAATAGCCGACTTCCTTGGGGTGATAGGGATCGCGGATGTCGAGCGCACGGACGCCGGCGTTAAAGAAGGCGATGAACGCCATCTTCTTGTAATAGACCGGCGCCATGCTTTCGTTCGAGGAGTGCGAGCCGAACCGTCCGCCGCGCTCGCAGAACTGGCCGCCGGCTTCCGGAACTGTAAAACTCGAGATCATCATCGGCCGGGTCTCGGTGGTGACGTCGGCGAACCACACCATCTGCCGGGGCTCGCCGCATTCGTTGAGGATCGCCTCGTCGACGATCATCACGATGTCGCGGGTCTTGCCGTCCTTGTCCTTGGCGAATTCGGCGATCGGCATATCCTTCATCGGGAAGGTGGTATGCGCGCCGTTGAACGCCGACATCGGCATCCGCGAGATTTCCGGGAAGCGCAGATTGTCCGGCGTCGGCTCCTTTGGTCCGTTGAGCAGCTTGTCGCGGTCGACGATCTGCATGATGCCGCCCTTGTCGGTGCCGTAGCCGAAATAAATCCGGTTGCCCTGCGGCCCGGTCGAGATCATGCCGTGCATCTCGGTCGGCACCGCGCCGGTCGAGCCCGGCTCCTGGCCGACCAGACCAAAATCCCTGATCTTGACCGGATGCGCGGGATCGCTGAGGTCGTAGACCTGCGCCATGCGCCGGGTGCGCCAATCGGGCGCGCCGGACACCAGATAGGCGATGCCGGTATCGCATTCCCAGAAGTTCTTGTGGGTGTCCTTCAGGCCTTCGCCGATCCGGGTGACGAGAACCGGATTGGCGGGATCGGCCACGTTCCATATCTCATGCCCCTGGCTGCCGACCGCGCGCAGCATGTAGACCGCAGCGGCATCGCCCTTCGGCAAGCTCTTGCCGTCGCAGACCCGCACCATCTGCGCGCCGCCGGATTCGTATTTTCCTTCCTGGCCCGGAATGTGATGTAGATATTTCGGATGCGCGGGATCGGTGACGTCGACGATCGAGGTGCCGTTCGGTTCGGCCTTCCCGGTCATCGGATTGACCGGATCGGGAACGGCGTCGGTGCCGCCGTGATGTCCGATATAGGCGATCCAGCGGTCGCCCTGGTGATGGATGGTCGGCTGGTAGGCGCTGCGCGCCTGCAAATCATTGCTGCCGACCAGCTTCATATTGGAGGCTTCGGGCGGCGCCCCGATCACTTGCTGCTGTGGGGTGGCTTGCTGCGCATGTGCGCCGCCGCAGCAGGTGACGAGAACGATCGCACTATACGCGACGAATAAGGTCCGGCTTTTCATAGTCTCCCACCCCAAGTCTTTCGCCCCAACCAATCTTTCGTTGGTTGCGCGCAACGATAGCACGCGAATCCGGTTTGCAAAAACACGCCCTTGACATGCAACCATTTGGTTGCCTATATGCTCTACATGGACCTGGATGAAGTCTTCAAGGCGCTGGCCGATGCGTCACGACGGTCGCTGCTGGATCGGCTTCACGCCAGCAACGGGCAGACGTTGAACGAATTGTGCGACGGCCTCGCGATGACGCGCCAGGCCGTCACCAAACACCTTGCGATCCTCGAGGCCGCCAATCTCGTCACCACGTTCCGCAAGGGCCGCGAGAAGCTGCACTACCTCAACCCGGTGCCGATCCATCAGATCGGCGAACGCTGGATCAGGAAATTCGAGCGCGGCAAGCTCACGGCGCTCAGCGAGTTGAAACGGCAATTGGAGAAACGCGATGAGTAAACCGGAATTCGTCTATGTCACTTACATCGAGACCACGCCGGAAAATTTGTGGGAGGCGTTGACCGATGGCGACTTCACCGAGCGCTACTGGTTCGGTGTCCGGCTCAGGTCGGACTGGAAGGTAGGCTCCGCCTTCGAGATGGTGCGGGGTGATGGCTCCGTCTCCGATGCCGGCAAAGTTATCGAATACGACCCGCCGCGCCGGCTCGCCTACACGTTCGTGAATCTGTCGGACACATACAAAGGCGAACCACCCGCGCTGGCGACGTTTGTGATCGAGCCTTACGACAAGCTGGTCAAGCTGACCGTGACGCAGGAGGGCTTTGCCGAGGGCGGCAAGTTCCTGGACGGCGTCTCCAAGGGATGGCCCGCCATCCTGTCCGGCCTCAAGAGCATGCTTGAAACCGGCAAGCCGCTCGAGATTCCCTACGCCGCAATGAAATTCGAAAGCTGATGACGCGATGAAACTCGACACTTTCAAGCCGACGACGGTCTACACCATCTACATCGCCGCCACGCGGGAGCAGGTGTGGCAGGCGCTGACATCGGCCGAATTCAGCCGCCGGTATTTTTTCGGCAATGCGGTTGAGATCGACTTGAAGATCGGTGGCGCGTTCATCGTCCGCGCGCCCGATGGCTCGCTGCACATCGCCGGCGAAGTGTTCGAATGCGACCCGCCACGCAAGCTCACTGTCACCTTCAACGTCAACTGGCCGGCGCTGGTCGAAAGACTGGGCGCAACGCTGGTGACCTACGAGATCGAACCGGCCGGCAACGCGGTCCGGCTCACCCTGACCGAGGCGCACGACCGGCCGATCGACGACGACATCCTGTCAGGCGGACGCCAGGGCTGGCCCGCGATCCTCTCCAGCCTGAAAAGCCTGCTGGAGACCGGCACACCGCTCGCGGTCGAGATGGCGCCGCCGCAGCGGATGCTGGAAGCGCTGAAGCGGCTGGGGATCGGGACGCCTTAGCGTTCCGTCGTCCCGGCCTTGAGCCGGGATCCATAACTCCTGGCGCTTATGTCGTCGTGCCGCAGTCCAACAGGGACACTGAGGTTTTCCTGAACACCAGCGACACGGCGTATGGGTCCCGGCGCGGAGGCCGGGACGACGATAGTTGGTGTTTTGTCCCGGCGCCCTGAAAGCAGCGCCTGCGGCCGAGTCCTAGGAAGTCAGCGCTGCCTTCACCAGGCCGCTGGCTTTACCGAAATCCATCTGGCCGGTGTATTTTGTCTTCAGCTCGGCGATCACCTTGCCCATGTCTTTCATGCCGGCGGCGCCGGTCGCTGAGATCGCGGCGGAGATCGCAGCCTTCACGTCGTCGTCCGACATCTGCTTCGGCAGATAGGCGGAAATGATCGCGATCTCCTCGCGCTCCTGCGCGGCGAGTTCGGCGCGGCCGCCCTTGTCGTAGAGCTCCACGGACTCCTGGCGCTGCTTGATCATTTTCTGCAACACCGCGAGCAGATCGGCGTCGGACAGCGGCGGCTTGCCTTCCCCGCGCGCGGCGATATCGGCGTTCTTGATGGTCGAATTGACCATGCGCAGGGTCGAAAGCTTGCGCTCCTCCTTGGCCCGCATGGCGTCCTTGACCGCATTGTTGATGTCGTCGCGCAGCATCGTTTTCGTCCTCTTTACGGCCTCAGTCGTTGTTTTGACGCGTTTTCTTCACGCGAACCGGTGCCCACGGAGCCTGTCATCGGGCGCGCATTCGCGCGACCCGTTGGCTCGAAAACGCTCCAGGGGCCGCTTCTGACCCTGATCTAGGCCGTTCGCGGCGGTGAAACAACAGTTCCGCGGCCGGCAGGCCCGCTTCCGGACCGCCAAATTTGCGCATTTCGCATGTGAATCCGCGGCTTTCGGCTTTGACGGCGCGGGAGGTGACGACTATGTAATGCGTTCATGACACCCCCTGAAAACGCTTCAGCCTGGCCGGATCACAAACCGACCGCGCTCCTCGTGCTTGCCGACGGCACCGTGCTGGAAGGCTTTGGCCTCGGCGCCGAAGGCCAGGCGGTCGGCGAGGTCTGCTTCAACACCGCGATGACCGGCTATGAGGAGATTCTCACCGACCCCTCTTATGCCGGGCAGCTCATCACCTTCACGTTTCCGCACATCGGGAACGTCGGCACCAACGATGAAGACATCGAGACGGTGAACATGGCGGCGACGCCGGGCGCGCGCGGCGTGATCCTGCGCACCGCGATCACCGATCCCTCGAATTATCGCGCCACCAAGCATCTCGATGCCTGGCTGAAGGCGCGCGGCATCATCGGCCTCTCCGGCATCGACACCCGTGCCCTGACCGCGCTGATCCGCGGCAAGGGCATGCCCAATGCGGTTATCGCCCACGCCAAGGACGGCGAGTTCGACCTGCACGGCCTGAAGGAAGAAGCCCGCGAATGGCCGGGCCTGGAGGGCATGGATCTGGTGCCGATGGTCACTTCCGGCCAGCGCTTCACCTGGGATGAGACCCCCTGGGCCTGGGAAAAGGGCTTTGGCCGCCAAACCGCGCCTGAGTTCAACGTGGTCGCGATCGATTACGGCATCAAGCGCAACATCCTGCGGCTGCTCGCCGGCGAGGGCTGCAAGGTCACGGTGGTGCCCGCGACCACCTCGGCCGAAGAGATCCTGGCGATGAAGCCCGACGGCGTGTTCCTGTCGAACGGCCCCGGCGATCCCGCCGAGACCGGCAAATATGCCGTGCCGGTGATCCAGAAAGTGATCTCGTCGGGCACGCCGACTTTTGGAATCTGTCTCGGACATCAGATGCTGGGGCTGGCGGTCGGCGCCAAGACCATGAAGATGCATCAAGGCCATCACGGCGCCAATCATCCGGTCAAGGACGAGACCACCGGCAAGGTCGAGATCACCTCGATGAACCACGGCTTTGCGGTGGACCAGGCGACCTTGCCGAAAGGCGCGACGCAGACCCACATCTCGCTGTTCGACGGCTCCAATTGCGGCATCCAGCTCGACGGCAAACCGGTGTTCTCGGTGCAGTACCACCCCGAGGCCTCCCCGGGCCCGCGCGACTCGCATTATCTGTTCAAGCGGTTTTCCGATTTGATGCGGGCGAACAAGCGGGCCTGAGGCTTCGTGGCCCGGATGCTGCACAGTGCGCCGCTCCACAAAATCCGTCATTGCCGGGCTTGACCCGGCAATCCATCTTTTCGAAGAGTGATGGATGCCCGGATCAAGTCCGGGCATGACGATTTTATCATGCGCAGGACCCGCCCTTATGTCCGACAGCTCCGCCCGCAGCAACGAATACGGCGTCACGCCGACCGACATCATGGCCTCCATGGCCGGGCTCGATTTCGTCCGCGCGATCTTCTCCGGCCAACTGCCGGAGCCGCCGATCATGCAGACCGTCGAGCCGTTCGATTGCACCGCGGAGCCTGGCGTGGTGGTGATCCACAGCGTCCCCGGATTTCGTCACTATAATCCGATCGGTTCGGTGCATGGCGGCTATGCCGCGACCTTGCTGGATTCGGCGATGGGCCTGGCGGTGCATTCGATGCTGCCCGCCGGGACCGGCTACACCACGCTCGAATTCAAGCTCAGTTTTATTCGCGGCATGAGCAAGGATTCCGGCAAGGTCCGCACCGAGGGCCGCACCTTGCATGTCGGCCGCCGCACCGCGACCGCGGAAGCGCGCATCACCGACGCCAAGGGCCGGCTGCTGGCGCATGCCACCACCACCTGTCTGGTGTTCGAGATTCCGAAAGACGCGCCGGGCGCGTGAACCGCGCGCATTGGAGCCATGAGCGGCGGCGCTGGATCGATGCCTGCCATCGTGCTTGAGTTTGTTTGCCCGAGATCAGGCCAAAATGATCCGGACCAACAACAGGAAACGCCCGATGAATTCCGAAAACCCTGACATGACCATCCGCGATGTGCGCGTGACGATGCTGCGCATGCCCTGGGCCGACGATCCCTGGCTCAAGGGCCATCCGCTGGGGGATACCCGCGACATCCTGATCTGCGACGTCGAGACCGCGGGCGGCATCACCGGGATGGGCTATCTGTTTCCGTTTCGCCCCGGCCTCAAATCGATCGCGGCCTGTCTCGAGGAATGCATCATCCCGCGGGTCAAGGGCAAGGACGCGACCGCGATCGAAGCGATCTGGCGCGATCTGTGGACCGCGACCATGACCTATGGCCGCGGCGGCATCGCCGCGATGGCGATGTCGGCGCTCGACATCGCGCTGTGGGATGCGGTGGGCAAACGCGCCGGCCTGCCGCTGCACCGGCTGTGGGGCCATTATCGTTCGGAAATCCCGATCTACGGTTCGGGTTGTTTTCGTGGCGCCGGCGGCGACGGCATGATCGAGAAGGCGCTGCATTTCGTCCAGCAAGGCTACAAGGCGATCAAGATGCAGGTCGCGCATGTCCACACCCCGGCGCAGGATCTCGACAATGTGCGGCGGATGCGCGAGGCCGTCGGGCCCGACATCGACATCATGATTGACGTCAACATGGGCTGGAGCGCTGATATTGCTATCGAGATGGGCCGCAAGTTCGAAAAATATGACATCTACTGGCTCGAGGAGCCGGTGCCGGCCGATGATTTCGCCGGCTATGCGCGGATCGCCGCCGCGCTCGACATGCGCGTGGTCGGCGGCGAGACCCATTTTACGCGGTATGATCTGCGGCCGTTCTTCCTCAATCCGTGCCTGCCGATCCTGCAGCCCGATCCGATGCGCGGCGGCATGACCGATCTGCGCAAGATCGCGACCTTGGCCGACACCTGGGGCATCACGATCGCGCCGCATCTGTTTCCCGAATTGAACGTGCATTTGCTGGCGTCGATCCCGAACGGGATCTGGTGCGAGAACATGGGGCTGATCGACGACCTCTGGGTCGATCCGCCCGACATCAAGAACGGCATGATCACGGCACCGGAACGGCCGGGACATGGGCTGAAGTTCAAGGAAGAGGTGTTGAAATTTCGGATCTAGCGGATCGATTCCACTAAGACCAACCGGCCACACCCTTAGACGTCATCCTGAGGAGCGGCCCCTTGGCCGCGTCTCGAAGGATGGTGTTCAGCGCGGTGCGTGCGGCCCATCCTTCGAGGCGCGCAAGAAAGAACGCGCACCTCACGGGTGAACGCAATTGCGTTCATCCCGGGGATGACGGCGGAGCCGTTGCACGGAAGGGCGGCAACAGCGCCTACGCCTCGTTGCCGCCTTCCTGGCGGCTGGCTTCGAACAGGAACCAGGTCCGGCGTTCGGCGGCGTCGATGAAATTTTCCAGAATGCTGGTGGTCGCGGAATCATTGTATTTGTCGGCGATCTCGTGCGCCTTGCGCATGTTGACCACGGTCTTCTTGTTGTCTTCCATCAATTCCCGCAACATCTCGCGCGGCGGCACATAGTTCTCGTCGTTGTCTGCGATGGTCTGCAGTTGGCCGACCTGCCCGATCGAGCGCAGGGTGGTGCCGCCGATCTTGCGGACGCGCTCGGCGAGTTCATCGATGGTGCCGAAGATCGCCTCGCCCTGCTCATCGAGCATCAGATGGTAGTCGCGGAAATGCCGGCCGCTGACGTGCCAGTGAAAATTCTTGGTCTTCAGGTAAAGCGCGAAAGCGTCCGCAATCAACGGGTTGACCGCGGCCGAGATCTTCACCACGGCTTCGGGCGACAGATCGGTCGGCGTATCGAGATCAGGGGACACTTTGTCAGACTTGGCTTTGCTCACGATGAACCTTCCTGTTAGTACCCGGAAATTGGCAGCGATGGACACGGCGCGCCGAACCATTTAACGCACGATCATCCCGCCGGTTCCCGAACCGGAACCCCGCTTTACCGGACACTAGCGACGATGGACGACTGGATCGATTATTACGATTCCACGCATACGATTTATGTCAGCAAGCGGCACCGCGACCTGCATTTCGAGCTGATCGCCAGGGATATCATCGGCTACATCTCCTCGCCGGACGCGGTGGTGCTGGATTATGCCTGTGGCGAAGCGCTGTCGGCGGCGCGAGTGGCGGAGGCCTGTGGCCAGCTGTTGCTGGCGGAGCCGGCGCCCGGCGTGCGCGGCCGGCTGATCGCGCGTTTTGCGCCCAATACCAAGATCAGGGTGCGCTCGCTGGAAGACGTGCGCAAAATGCAGGAGAAGTCGGTCGATCTCGTGATCATGAACTCGGTCGCCCAATACATGACGTCGGCCGAATTCGACGCGGCCTTGGGGACCATCCAGCGGCTGCTCAAACCTTCAGGCCGTCTGGTGGTGGGCGATATCCTGCGCCCCGAGATCGGCATGCCCCGGGACGTGATCGCGCTGATGCGCTTGGCCGCGGCCCACGGCTTCCTGAAGGACGCGCTGGCCGGGCTGATCTCGACCGCGCTGTCGGATTACCGGCAATTGCGCGCCAAGGTCGGCCTGCAGCGCTACAGCGAGGCCGAAATGACCACAAAGCTCGCAGCGGCCGGATTTACCGCGTCACGGGCCCATTTGAATATCGGTCACAATCCCTGGCGCATGACGTTCGTCGCCCGGCACGCGTTCTGAACGCCCGGCCGTTAGGGTTAATCGGTGGTAGCCATGGCCCACGGCCGTGCGTTGGGTAATGATGAGC
>Ga0302314_10014268_pt1 | contig 13614 bp, 6 predicted proteins | sample III_Palsa_N2_3_FD_200533 | JGI IMG/M metagenome (GOLD analysis project Ga0302314, IMG submission 200533) | Peat permafrost microbial communities from Stordalen Mire near Abisko, Sweden - III_Palsa_N2_3 | ecosystem: Environmental > Terrestrial > Soil > Palsa > Peat permafrost | place: Sweden... | reverse complement strand
CAAGCCCAGTATCTGAAGAAAATCATCTTCCTCCTCAAACCCACTTCGATCAGCCTGATTTGCAACCATTCGCGCACTGACAAAATGCATTGCAACGTGAGCTGCCACAATCAAAATAGCCGTAGCCCTCAGCAGCAAACACAGCCCTGCTGCCACAAGAATTTGTCCCAATGTCTCTCTCACTCCGCGCAGTTGCGGAGGAGCGATGAAGTGAAATACCGCGACCGCTCCCAGCGTGATAACAAGTCCCCAGGCCAGCACCCAGGTCCTGACAGCTACAAGATGATCTGATGCAGCTCTGCCGTGAATGACACGAAAGACCCAGCTGCCCCCAGGATCGGCAGGCGAGCCCAGCGCTGTACGCAATCCGGAGACTGTCCAAAAGGCAAGCACCGGAACTGCCAGTCGTATACCGTACGCTGAAAAGGACACGCCGAGATGCCCAGGCTCGATCCTGAAGACCACGGCACATGCAGTGATCAGAGATATACCCAGACCTGCATACATTGCCAGATAAACGCGATGGCGCTCCGTTCGGAGCATCGTCTGACCGATAAAGTGGTAAACAGCGCGTCGCGATGGAGTACGCAAAACGGTTGCATGCAGCAGACTGCAAAGCGGCTGCATGAATCGGCTTCTCGTGTCCTGTGCGACTGCGCCTTCGATCACCTGACGCTTCCTGCGCCTGTACGCCAGCGGGTAGGTAACGGTCGCCAGAAGCATAACGAGAAGTGTTGCCCAGCATCCGGTCTTTGCAAGACTGGCGAAAACCGGCAATCTCGATTGCCCTGCAAGAACACTCTCATAGATACCAAGAAACCAGAATGGAGGAAAGCTACGCACTGCCGGACTACCGGAATTGATCAGACGTTCGAGAGAACGTGAAAGAAGCGGGAAAAGAAATAACACCGTCAGTAGAACCGTCATCGAGAGACTCTGGATGAAGGTCGAAACCATCCGAAACAGTCGTGCTCCCAAAATGTTGATCAAAACTCCCTGCGAAGCCAGAAGGAAAGAAGCGGCGAAAGCGCCACTCGCGCTCACTGCAACAAAATGAGCGACGAAGAGGCGTATGCCTGGAAGCTCCGTAATCGCCGGGAAAAATACGATGCCCAGTGAGCTGGTCCCAACAAGAAAGAGAACCAGAAAAATAAGGACGGCCGACAGCCTGGCCAGAAGCAGCCTTCGATTTGAAATGGGCAGGGGAGACAGAACGAAGATGTCCAGCACAGTGGGGAACAGCAAATCCCATTCAAAGACCGTGACAGCGCCCATCGCCACAAACGAATACATGACAAAAAAGTAGTGATCGTTGACCTGAAACCAGAAGGGCGGTACGTGAGGGCGCGGAGGAAATGCATGATAGAAGGGGTACGCAAAGATTGACATCACCACGGTCGGCAGCGCAATGGCGTATGCGACCGTCATGATGAGAGGAACAGTGTCTCCGCCGACCGAAATCATATCGTTATTGAAGAATCGGTCGAGTAGATGCCGAACCAGAATTTCGAACTGGGTCTCCGTCCGTGGCGCAACAGCTATTCGAGGCTTCGTCAGCAGAGTGAGAACAACAGCGTCGGCCTGCGGAAAGATACGTCGGCGGCTAAGCATCTCCCACCTTCATCACTTCAACCATCTCACGAGCCAGCGCTTTGGTGTCCTCTTGCTGGACAAGTTGCGCAAACACGTCCTGCAGATTCGTAAGCCTCATCAGCGTAGTCAGTTCAGAAGGAGGAGCGTCGGCCAGAATCTTCCCTTTTCCAATCACGATCACCCGGTCGCAGACCTGTTCCACCACTTCGAGAACATGCGAAATGTACAGAATGGCCTTCCCTTCTGCCGCCAGTTCCTGCAGAAGATCCTTGAAGAGCCGCGCCGAAACAACATCGAGCCCTGAGAGCGGCTCATCAAATATGAGCAGTTTTGGGTCATGCATCAGCGCGGCGGCGATCAGCACACGCTGCTTCATCCCCTTCGAATAAGAAGAGATCGGCGAATATCTCCAGGACTCCAGCGACAGCAGTCTCAGCAGTTTATTCGCTTTATCTTCGATGAGCTTCTCAGACATCCCCCGCAGCCTGCCAACCAGCTGCAGATACTCGAGGCCCGACATGTAGGTATAAACATGCGCCTCCTCCGGAACATACCCCAGAGCCGCACGAAACCGAACCATATCCTCGCGAATGTCCTTTCCTTCAAACAGTACCCGCCCATCATTTGGCTGAAGAAGCCCGGTAATGATCTTGACCGTGGTCGATTTCCCCGAACCGTTTGGCCCAAGGTACCCCACAATCTCGCCAGGCAGAAGACAGAAATTGATGTCCTCGATAGATGGAATTCCTCGATACCGTTTCGTAAGGTGCTGGATTTCAAGCATGAGCAATCTCCATCTATCCTATGTAGCAAACTACTATTAGACTTGTCAAGTAGCATCCTACATACGTAAAATCACCGGCATGGCAGCCGAGACAAAGCTCTCCCACACCGCGGCAATGATTCTGCAGGCCATTCACGCCGGCTACATCTATGGATTCAGCGTGATGGAGATGACAGGCCTGCCCAGCGGAACAGTCTATCCCGCGATGCGCCGCCTCGAACGTGACGAACTGATCCGCTCCCACTGGGAGCAGCAGTCCATCGCGGATGCCGAACAACGACCGTTGCGCAAATACTACAAACTCACACGCGCGGGCAAAGCAACGCTGGAAGCTTCGCAAAAGCGCTATCCACTCCTCACAAAACTGATCCCCACCGAGGCCAACCACGCATGAGGATTCGGCGCTTTGCGAACGTGGCTCCCGTGCATCTTATGCTTCTTCGGTCCGCCTCATGGCTCGTACCGGGCAGCCAGCGGAGGGAGTGGTCGGCGGAATGGCGGGCGGAACTCTGGTACGTACTACAGCGATCCAGCACGCAACTCTCGACCGAACCGCAGGACAAAGAGGATGCGATCGCCTTTTGTCTGGGTGCATTCAAGGATGCATTCTGGCTCCGAAGGAACAACCCTCTCCCGAAAGCTCACATGTTCTTTCAGCTGGACTCTGCGCGACAATGCGGCATCTTTCTGGCAGCCCTGACAGCAGGAAGTCTGATGATCGCGCTGCTCCTGCCTGGCCCGCGAAACGCAATCCTGCGCTCACCCTATCGCGACGGAAACCATCTCGTCCTGATCTCTCCCGACGGATACCTGCAGGCCAACTCACCCACCATCCCGCTTGAACAATACGAAGAGTGGAAACACCGCACTCAAAGCATCTTCACCGACTTTGCATTCTATCGTCCGACCCGAAGCAAAACGCAGACTACCGGCCACCAGACTCCCACCTTGTCTCTGGCACTGGCAAGTGATAATCTCTTCGATCTGTTGAACATCCCCATCTCATCCCTTGAGCTGAACGAAGCCAGAACTGAGCACAGGCCCGCGTTGCTGCTGAGTCAAACAGCATGGCACAGATACTTCGGCGGCGACGCACAAATTATTGGCAGGGTTCTTGAGATCGCAGGACAGCGAGCCACGGTAGTTGCAATCGTCTCGGACGACTCATGGCGGCTCCCGAACCACATCGATGCATGGCTGCTCGAAGACGAGAGTCGCCTCGCCGCACTTCCACCCAACTCGCTGGGATATATCCTCGGCCACGTCACAAAGGCAGCATCCGCACATGAAACAAGTGGGCAATTTCACATGTTGGCGCCGGCAAAAGGCGGCTACGATGGCTTCGACTGCGTCTCCTTGGCCAAACGAATCCGGCAACCCTTCAGCGTCTTTCTTTTCGCGCTGATGCTCGCCTGTCTGGCACTGCCGGCGACCACTCCGCTCCCGCTTGGAGATTACCCCACAACCAGCAAATCATCCTTCAGCAGAACGCGACGACGCCGATGGATCTTTCTCTCCATCAAAGCTGCGTTGATTCTGCCTCTTGTGTACTGTGGTTCCCTCGATCTCGCATACCTCAACCCAACAATGAATCCGGTCTCCTCCGAATACATTCAGCTCCTCGCATCCTTCAGCGGACTCCTCTTTTCTTTTCGCTGGGCCCTCCGCGACCAGCGGCGACGCTGCCCGGTCTGTCTCCGGGTGCTGACGAACCCGGCCCGCGTCGGCCAGCCCTCCCGAAACTTCCTTGGATGGAACGGTACAGAACTGATCTGCGGCAAGGGACACGGCTTACTGCATGTTCCGGAGATTTCAACAAGCTGGTTCAGTACGCAACGCTGGCTCTATCTGGATCCATCCTGGCACAGCCTCTTTCATGAGTCCTATCTACCCACATCCACCACATTTTAAAAAAGAAGAGAGAGGCGCACAGCCTCTCTCTTCTAATCCGTTGTTATTAGAAGTTAATACGAGCGGACAACTGAGCATCACGTGCATTGTTAGCCACGCTGCTCACTGTCCCGAACGTATTGCCAGTGTTCGTACCCACGCCCGGACCATTCACCCCGGAAGCAGCCGTAACCGTGGCCGCGGGGGTGCCGAAGACTACGTGATTCGTGGCATTCAGCAAATCAGCTTCGAACTGCAGATTCACATTCTCATAAATCTTGAAGGTCCGCTTGATACCTAGGTCCAGGTTGTACAAACCCTGGCTCCATAGATTCATCGCACCCACGCGAGTAATATTGCCCGGCTGATAAAAGGCGGGGCCAGAGTTGTTCGCCGTCGGCGTCGGAGCCAGGTTCGCAACCGTGAATGCAGCCGCGTTCACATAAGGCGTCTGCGAATAGGTCGCTGCAGTGTGGTGAACATTGTAGCCACCATTGATTCGTGCAGAGCCGGTAAAGTTAGGATTGAGCGAAGGCATGCATTGCTGCAGAATTCCTCCGCCTCCGCAACCAGCGCCGATCACAGGCAGAGGAACACCAGAGTGATAGATGAAGATGCCCGACAGGCTCCAGCCTCCTCCAAGCGCATTCGCCCAGTAATTATCGCCACCGATCTTGCCATGGCCGAACGGTAATTTATACACCACCGTCGAAGTAAGATTCTGCGGCTGATCTGTCGTGGACAAAGAGCGATCGAGTCGAGGATTGTAGCCCACACGGAATGTGCCTCCGTCATCGATCGTCTTGGAGTAGGTGTAGTTCAGCATAAACGTCAGGCCATGCGCTTCACGCTGCTTGATGGAGATCTCGATCGCATGGAAATTCGAGTTGATGACGTTACTGGAGTAGTCGGTAATGCTTGAGTATTGTGGAAACTGATAGAAGTACTGATAAACACTATTAGTTCCAAAAAATGGTGAACTGGAGCCGCCGAAGCCGTTAGGAGGAGTAAATCCCAGGCTCACTGCCTGTGCAATATTCGCTGCAGAGGATGGTGCTGTGAGCAGCGGATTTGTCGTTCCCGTCGCATAGACCGTCCCGAGCGCCGCGAAGTTTTGCGGCACCTGGCTGGACCAAAAACCCCGTGGCTTTGCGCCCGACGCTGCCGGTTCAAAGTGCCCCTGACTCCCGACATACGTAACCGTAGCAGCGATATCGTTGGTGACCTGACGCTGGAAACCAACCGCCCAGTTGAGGTACTCAGGCGCACGCGAACCATAATAAGGATCGTAATAGGCGACGCTGGTGCTGGCTTTACCCAACGCGGCAGTATTGCCCGTAACGTACGTATTGCTGATCGGTGGAGTCGTAATCGCCCCCGTGAACCCGCACGCGACGCCATTCGCCAGACCTGCCGCGCAGGTCGAATTATCCCAGTAGAAAGACGGAGCACCAAGAATGCCGCCCGGTGCAGTCGCCGAAGGCGTAATACCTACCTGCGAGGGTCCGGTCGTCGAGGTGCCACCAACTTCATTTCCATGCGTGAACGCCACATCATAACTCGCACGAATCACAGTCTTATCATTCAGTGAGTAAGCCAGTCCAAGACGAGGTCCGAAGTTCTTGTACCACGTCGGCACAGGCGAGCTACAGTTGCAGTAAGTCGAAGAATTTCCGTTACCGGCAAACTCCAGCGTTCCCAGATTGCCCGTAATCGGATTCACTCCGGTCGGATTAAGGAATGTGTACAGATTATGTGCCTCTCGCAATGCAGGATAGATATCCCAGCGCAGACCAATGTTAAAGGTAAGTTTGCTGGTCGCCTTATAGTCGTCTTCAACATAAAAAGAAGGATCTCTGTACCGCATCCCAAGCTCAGGAATTAACGCCTTCACATTAGCCGAATCCACTGCGCCAATGTCATAGCTGGCAAAGGAAGAGCCCTGCGTGCCAAGGGTCGTCGTCGTGCCAGGCTGAAAGATGCTGGTCTCGGCGTTCGAAAACGTATAGTTCATCGGTCCGGAATCCGTCGCCACCTGCAGGTAGTTGTACTGCAGCCACTCCATCTGCGCGCCAATCGTGATGTTATTCCTACCCAGCTCCCACTGGAAATTATCCACCAGCGTATATGTGTTGTTCACCTTGGTGTTCCAGGCGTACCCACCTTCCGTGCACAGGTTGTTAATTCCTGGACCAGCCGCAGGACATGCAGTGGAGGTACTGAAGGAAATACCAGGAAAACCATCCGAGGCCTGCCCCGCCGGCAGGCCGGTAAGGCCAGCCGTGTCCGCCGCAAACTCCGGAGTTCGGTTGGGGCTCACGGAAGCGCTTCTATATCGCCCGAAACCATACCGGAACTGATTCACCATGTGCGAGTTGATCGTGTAAGTGTCTTCGACGATGTCGACTGTGGTCTGAGGAGAATATGCCTGGCCGGTGTTGAAGGGTGGCCCAAGCTGATTTGCTGCGCCCACCGAGTTAGGACCTGTACTGGCCTGACGGCCGAACGCAACGATAATGCCTATCTGGTTCTTGCTGCTTGCGTTGTAATCCAGCCGCCCCGTCTGGTACCAGTTGTTCAAACCCGAGCTGTAACCAGTTGCGATGTTATTGGAATAGGCGTTCTGATTCGTGACCGACTCATACGGCACATACAGTTTGTTGTAGTACGTTGAAGCCGCCGAAAGATGCGACGCAGGAATAACATTCGGTGTCGGAAGGCCGTTTTTGATACCCATGAACGGAAGGCGCGTGCACGACTTATTGCCGGCAGTACACGTCTGTGTCGAAGGATCGTAGATCGAGTAACCCGTCGCCGTTGCCCATCCACTGAAATCGCCATTCAGCATCGCTGTCGTCGGCATGTTCTGCTGCTTCACCGTTGGCCCATGAGCCTCACGATATTGGCCATAGTTATAGAACAGGAAAAGCTTGTTCTTAATAATGGGACCACTCAGCACAATGCCGTACTCATTCTGATTCTCACGCGCCTTGATCCCCCCAGGAACCAGAACACCCGCGGCATTCAGCGTCGGGACCTTACTGGTGAACTGCCACGCATCCAGCGCGGTGTTGCGGAAGTATTCATAGATCGAGCCATGAATCTTGTTTCCACCCTGCTTGATCGAGTAATTCTCTACGCCCTGGCCCTGATACTGAGCCGAATACCCAGCCGTCTGGACCTGAAACTGATTAACCGCATCCACACCAATCGCTGTCCACGTAAAGCGTGGATCGCCTTGCTGGAACCCAGCCGTGAACGCAACGCCGTCGATATAGATCTCGGAGACGCCGCCACCGCTGCCGCTGCCGTTGACGATACCCGAGTTATCCGTACTGTTATTGCTGGTGTAGTTCGCCTGCACACCCGGCATCAGATACTCGAAGTCGGTCGCGCGTCGCTGATCTGGTGTTCCGGACCCGCCCTGCGACATCTGCAGAGGAAGTGCGGCGTACATGTCATTTTCCATCACGCCGCCCAGAGTCGCGTCCGTCGTCTGAAGCTGTGCTGGCGCCGTGCTTACCGTGACTGTCTCGTTCGTTTGTCCGACTGTAAGATGCGGACTCAGCGCAACAGTCTGCAGAGCGTTCACATTCACATTCTGCTGCACCAGTTGCTCAAAACCCGCGGCAGTTACTGTGACGGTATAGAGTCCAGGAGCGAGCGGCGTTATGTTGTAGTCACCTGAGCCTGTCGTCTGACGCACTGTTTTTACATTGGTAGCGGTTGCTGTTGCGGTCACAGTCGCACCTGGAACAACGGCTCCCGTCGAATCCGTCACGGTTCCTGAAATCGCGCCCGTGCCTGCCAGCTGAGCTGTGGCCGTAGTCATAGCTACGCCGGACACAAGCAATAGAAGCGTCAACAAACCTGCATAAAATCTGGGTGAAACTGTTCTTGATGAGAACCGCTGCATGGAGGCCTCCTGCCAAAGGGTGAAACAAAATAGGTGAAATTTATGTCTGCGTTTTTAGCAACGCTGGTAAGACCAATATTTTTGCAACGCGGATTCTCTTCACTCCACTATGCGTTGTCAACTTAATTTCGCAATGACTCTTGACAAAATGAATTCCATTCCTCTTCAGTGCGCCAAACGGCACTTATCCCAAAATCAACTTACGAACTCCGCCTTACCCACCCTCTGGCCAACAGTAGCCATAACTGCACCTGGGACAGCAGTTGCATTCGTTACCTCCGCCGCGGAAAAAAATTCGACTGCTGGTAACTGATCCCGCCCCTCAGTACGCTTCTCCGCGGTTTTTCTTTGACACGATGGTCTTACCTCAACCCCGACTGAACCCCTCATCCGGCGTCATTCTTGTCGCGGGCAAAAATCGACTTGCGCATTACCCCTCCAAAGGCGAATAATTCGCCCCGAATCTGTGGACGGACCAAATCGCTCGCTGAATCGCGTTGAGTCGCCGCCGATGCCACGCCCCGGAGGGCCCATTAATGCGTTATTTGCAGGCATTTCTTGCTTTCTGTCTGTTAACCGGTACAGCGTTGGCAGCCGATGGACCCGCGAAGGAGCCGGGGCTGTTGTTCTACCTCTCCGGAGATCACGGCTTCCGTGCCGACTACGCTGCCGGCGGCAAACCGGACCCGAACTTCCAGTCCGACGTCAAAATTCTCCCTGGCGGAGCCAAGGGATCCTACATCCAGTGCGGCAACAACCAGCTGCTCTCTTACTGGGCTCCGGGCAACATATACTCCCAGCGCGGAACCCTCTCCTTCGACTGGCGCTCCCGCGATCCGGTCGACGCCACCGAATTCCCCATCTTCCGTGTCGGTTACGGCGACCACTCCAGCTGGGACATGGTCTGGCTCCGCATCGACTACAACGGCCACGGCTTCGACGCCTTCGTCACCGACATCAACCTCGGACGCACCCGCGTCTCCTACACCATGCCGAACTTTCCAAAGCCGAACGAGTGGGTCCATCTGACGCTCGCCTGGGATGAGACGCGCGGCATCCGCTTCTACGTCAACGGCAAACTCGCTGGCGAAAAACCTGCAACCGGCATGTTCGACGCCGCGCTCGATCAGTTCGGCCCACACTCCCGCATCATCGGGCCAACCGGCGTAGAAAGCTCCTACAACTACGACCGCGGCGGAGACATCGACGAGCTTCGCATCTACGACCGCATGCTCTCCGACGACAACATCGCCTCATTAGCAAAGGGTGAGACACCGCAATCGATCCCACCCATCACGCGCAACCTCGCAGCTGCAGACTGGCAGAAAGAGTGGTGGTTCAACTACGGCTGGAACCGCCCTGGAAACATTCCCGCACCGCTTCCCGCCGCCTCCACCACAGTCCGCAAGGTCGAGATCCACGACGCCTACGATCTGAAGCGCTGGTGGTGGAAGGGCACAGACGGCATTCGCGAGACCACTTGGCCAGGCGTCTACAACCGCTCCCGCCTCGTCGGACGCTTCGACTACTTCCAGCTTCCCGACTGGGATTGCTACTCCCTCTCCGGTAAGTCCGTAACCTTCTACATGCCCGACGAACCCTGGAACCACCTCGAAATCCAGGGAGGCGCATGGGGCAATGTATCCCTCCTGACCCCTGGCGCCGGACAACCAGGCGCAGTCGCCGATCCCGACCAGCACGACACCTCGCCCATGCTCGCGAAGACGCTCTTCGACCGGCCCCAGGGGCAGGAGCGCACGACGCACGAGTTTACCCAGCCAGTCACCGGCCAAAAAGTACGCTTCATCAACGCGCAGCAGGAGTGGCCCATCGGCGAGTTCTCCGCCTACTACGTCCACCCAGGCGAAGAACCCACAGGCATCGCAGTCCTTTCCTACAACGTCACCAACCGTCCAACCTCCGACAACCCCTCACTTCTGCCGCTGGTCGACTTCATCCACGGCCGCTTCCCTGCCGACGAGCGCGCCACCATGGTCGCCATGCCTGCAACAGCGATTCCAGGCGGTGCACGAGCCAGGACGCGGAACGGAGCCACATCGCAGCCCGAAGCTGTGTCTCTGCCGATCGTTCACATCCTCGTCCCGGCTGACTTCCGCGGCGTAGCGACTGAGGCCGGTCGCGGCACCTCCTTTGACTGGGAGAACATGCACGCCGGTCTCGACGGCATCGCCATCGATCTGCCAGCTCTCAAAGTCAAACCAACGCACGGCGAGTATGTTCCCATGAACATTCAGATCAAAGATCCGATCTGGCCGATGCGCGACATGCTCGACTTCAGCTTCTCCGTGAAGCCCGGCGAACCTCACACAATCTGGCTCGACACACGCGACCGCATTCTTCCCAACGACAAGAGCCTTTACCTCACAATCGCTTCCGCAAGCGCGGAGTTCGGTCCTGAAGCGCTCGAAGGGATGCATCTGCGCCTCATCTTCAAACCCTGGAAGGACGCACTGCCCGAACACATATCCGACCGCCTCACGCAGGTACGCGACAACTACGCCAACCTCGTCGAAGAATCGGTCAGTTCGCGCAAGCTGAATATCTTCAATCGCGTCGACGCCGACATGACAGACCTGTTGCGCGTCGATCCCGAAAATGACCTCGGCCGCAGATACTGGAGCGAGCTGAACCATGAGCAGCCGAAGCCTCCCTTCACGCCGCCCGTCGCACCTGCCGGCGTCCCCGAGTGGGCGTTCCTCCAAACGCAGGATCTCAATGAGCTGCACCGGCTCATCAACTGGTATATCGACAACCGTCAGATCTCGAATGGCGAGTTCGGAGGCGGCCTCTCGGACGACAGCGACTTCCTCAACTGGTGGCCCGGTCTCGACTTCATGGGTGCCGATCCCGACAAACTCAAAGCCTCTCTCCTAAAGACGATGGACACCATGTACGACCAGAACATGTTCGCCAACGGTCTCGCGATAGCGCAGTACGATGAGCTCCACAGCTATGAGGACGGGCTCAATGTCCTGGGTCAGTCCATGATGGTGGACTTCGGCAGCCCGAAACAGCTTGAGCGCGCGATGGAGACCTCACGCCGGCTGGAGTGGCTTACCGGAATCAACTCCGCGGGCCAGCGTCAGATTCGTTCGTCCTACTACAGCGGCACCAAAATGGCCGAGGGTGGCGTGTGGGGATGGGCGAAGTCACGCTCCTACATGGTCTTTCATCCCGCACTTGGACTTGTGCTCTTCAACGGCGCACCCGAGACCCGCAAAATGGTTCTCGAAGTCGCCGACGGATTTCTGGCCCACCGGCACATGGACGCGAACGGAAAGTACAGCATGCACTACACCGTCAACTTCCACACGAATGAAGATCTGCCTGGCAGTCAGGATCCATGGTTCATCCTCTGGGCTGCCTATCGCTGGACCGGCGACAAAAAATATCTTGTCCCCTTCGGCGACGATCCGCCCGCCTCGCTCCGCGCCATCAACTCCGACGCGCTCGACATGCTGAACGTTCGCGACACATGGGGCAAGGAGTTGCTGAAGTCGAACGCACCCGACCGCAGATCAGACTCCGGCGTCGCGACCGAGACCAATCTTCATCTTGCATGGCAGCTCACCGGCGATACCAGCTATCTCAACAAGCTCTATACCGCGCAGATCGAAACCGCAGTCAATCGCGAGTTCATCAATAGAGAGGGCAGTCTGTGGATCGATCGCGTCTACTTCAACAACGGCGAACTCCAGCGCGCAAGGCTCGGTGGCGTAGCTCTGATGCGGAACTACATCTACCCCGGCAACGTCGTAAGCTGGCGTTTCGACGCGCCTGCCACCGCTGAGAGCGTCGCGATCCTCGTTCCCGAAGGCACACCCGATCACATCAAAGTCATCGCGTACAACCTTGACCAGGCCGCGGTAACCGCCCACATGACAGGGTGGGAGATCGACCCAGGGAAATGGGAGATCACTCAAAGCGTTCAGGTCACAGACAACGGTCCCGTGAGCGATACAAAGACGCGCACCGAGGATTTTGAGCGAAGCCGCGATCTTGCCATCACGCTTCCTCCCCGCACCACAACCGTCCTCGAACTAAAGCTTGTCCAGAAGGGCGTTCCTTACTGGTCGCGTTTTGATCTGGGGATTGACCGCGAGGATGTGCAAATAAATGCGGGCCGTATGAAGGTAACCGTTCACAGTCTGGGCTCGATCGACGCACCCGCTGCGAAGGTCGTCCTCCGCGATCGCGACGGGAAGGTGCTCGCCACTGCAAACACCCCGGCCCTGAAGGCCCCACTGGATCTGTTCCCAAAAACCGCGACCGTCGCCCTCACAATACCCGCGAAGGCCGACTGGAAGGGCGGAAGCGTCACGGTCGAGTCTCCCGGAAGCGCCCCCGAGATTACCCTGAGGAACAATCGTGTGCAGTTCTGATTCCTGAACGAAGAGCGAACCTTCATTCCTGATGACTTAAAGGAATGACTGTCTTTTCTGAAGAGCGTACGTCCCGCCGGTCAAAATAACAACCGCTGCAGGCTACGCTTTTTCAGTTCGCCTGACCGCAGATTTGCGGACATCCGCACAAATTATTTGACACCGCAGGAATCCATCGCGTAGCCTCGGTGCTCAAGAATCCCATCGGGCCAGCTATCTCCTTTACCAATAACAAGAGCCATACTCTTGCACCTCGATAAGGAGCTTCCTATGAAAGTTTTGCGCACCCTGCTTATCGCTGCCGCGGTCTGCGGCATGTCTTTCTCTGCCTTGGGCGATCCGATCGATTTCAAGATGAACGTTCTCGATCCGCCCATCTCATTTCCCGTAAACGTCATTACGTCCGACACCTTTACTGTAAGCTTCATATCCTGCCAGGGCTTCGCGCTTCCAGCCGGCATCACGGCGGACGGCTGCTTCGCAGGCTCGAACGCCTCCCCGGATGCATGGACCTCCCTCGACCTGTCTTTCATAGGCAATGCATCGACTGCAGGCCAGGTTCCGGATTGTAGTCCGGCATCCACGGGAAACATCTTCCAGCAGTCATCATGCAGCCTCGTGGACGGAACCTTTTTGCTCGGTTACGACGACGGTACGATTCCCACCAATGACGGCGTACAAAGCATTTTCTTCATCACAGAGACCGGCGTGATCCCGGCAACAGATTTCCCCACCGGCACAGCAGTTGCCAATGAGGCAGATACTCCGGAACCCGGGTCTATCCTGCTTCTGTTGACCGGAACGATCTTCTTCGGCTATATCTCTCTACAGAAATTTCGACACACGACACTGAGTTGAAGGGAAAGAACCGACGCGCCCCATCGTCTGTCCGTACAGGACGAAGGGTTTGAGACAAGCCTTTATGCGCCATACTGTGATGTCTGTCGCATTGCTGTTGCTCTTCAGTTTAACGGCTGAACCACGCGCGCTGGCCGCTCCAAATCTCCCCGCTGGAGATCAGCAGCATC
>Ga0302314_10014265_pt1 | contig 13614 bp, 12 predicted proteins | sample III_Palsa_N2_3_FD_200533 | JGI IMG/M metagenome (GOLD analysis project Ga0302314, IMG submission 200533) | Peat permafrost microbial communities from Stordalen Mire near Abisko, Sweden - III_Palsa_N2_3 | ecosystem: Environmental > Terrestrial > Soil > Palsa > Peat permafrost | place: Sweden... | reverse complement strand
GGACCGCGAACGCGCCAGCTTCGTCGAGAACTCGGTGAAGTACGAGGCCACGCTGCGCTTCATCAACTACGACGTCCGCAACATGCTGGACTCGATGAAGAGCCCGAGCCAAGGCTAAGGAGCTGAACCATGAGCATGTTCAAGATCTTCGACATTTCAGGATCCGCGGTCTCGTCGCAGAGCCAGCGCCTGAACGTCGTCGCCTCCAACCTGGCCAACGTCGACACCGTCGCCGGTCCGGACGGCAAGGCCTACAAGGCGCGCGAGGTCACGTTCCAGACCGTGCTGATGGACACGCCCGACGGCGTGCCCGGCGCGGGCGTGAAGGTGTCGGGCGTCAGCGAGGACCAGTCGCCCGGCCGCAAGGTGCACGACCCGGCCAACGTGAACGCGGACGCCGACGGCTACGTGACGTACTCCAACGTGAACGCGGTCGACGAGATGGTCAACATGATCTCGGCCTCGCGTTCCTACCAGAACAACATCGAAGTGATGAACACCGCCAAGACGCTGCTGATGAAGACCTTGCAGATGGGCCAGGGCTAAAGGAACACGAACATGTCGATCTCCGCAACGTCCAACAGCAACCCGGCGCTCAACGGCCTTGCGGGCTTCGGCGCCTCGGCCGCGACGCCGCCCAAGGCCGGCAAGAAGCCCGCGGCCGGCGCCGATGCGTCCAACCTCGGCGCGACGCAGTCCGCGCAGGACCAGTCCGACCGCTTCCTGAAGCTGCTGGTGGCGCAGATGTCCAACCAGGATCCGCTCAACCCGATGGACTCGGCCCAGGTGACCAGCCAGATGGCGCAGATCAGCACGGTGCAGGGCGTGCAGACGCTCAACAAGACGGTCAGCGGCCTCGACAGCCAGTTCACGCAGCTGCAGACGATGCAGGGCGCGGCGCTCGTCGGCCACGACGTGGCCACCGACGGCAACACGCTGCGCGTCGACCCCGAGAGCCACTGCGGCGACGGCGGCTTCACGCTCGAGAGCCCGGCCACCAGCGTCAACGTCGACATCCTCAGCCCGTCCGGCGCCACCGTCGGCACGGTCAAGCTCGGCCCGCAGGGGGCCGGCAGCCACGGCTTCGACTTCGACGTGCCGCAGAGCGCGCAGGGCCAGCCCCTCACCTTCCGCGTCAGCGCGCTGAACAACGACGCGCCGCTCGATTCGAAGTCCTTCGCCTTCAACAGCATCAGCGCGGTCAGCAGCGCCAACGGCAAGCTCGCCGTCGAACTCGACGACGGCCGCCGCGTCGACTACGCCGACGTCCGCGCCTTCTACTGATCCACCGCACCCGACTTTTCCAGGAGACACCCCATGGGCTTCCAACAAGGCTTGTCCGGCTTGAGCGCCGCTTCCAAGAACCTCGAAGTGATCGGCAACAACGTCGCCAACTCCAACACCTACGGCGAGAAGACCTCGCGCGCGGAGTTCGCCGACATGTACGCCGCGGCCATGACGGGCTCGGCTTCCGACAACATCCAGGCCGGCATCGGCGTGCAGATCGCCACCGTCTCGCAGCAGTTCAACCAGGGCAACATCACGCCCACGGGCAACCCGCTGGACCTGGCGATCAACGGCAACGGCTTCTTCCAGACGCAGGACCCGTCCAACCAGATCCAGTACACGCGCAACGGCCAGTTCAAGGTCAGCAGCGCCGGCAACATCATCAACGACCAGGGCAACATGCTGCTGGGCTATCCGGCCGACGCGCAGGGCAACGTCGTGCAGGGCGCGGCCCAGCCGCTGCAGCTGCCCACCGGCGGCATCGACCCGCAGGTGACGACCTCGAGCACGATGGAGTTCAACCTCGACTCGCGCGACGCGATCACCGTCCCGGCGTCGGGCGCGGCCATCGATTTCACGAACCAGGCCACGTACAACAACGCCACCTCGGTGACGATGTTCGACCCCAAGGGCCAGACCGTCGACGTCAGCTACTACTTCCAGAAGGCCAGCACCGATCCGGTCAACGGCGATACCTGGAACGTGTTCGCGACGGCCAACGGCGTGACCATCGGCGGCAGCCCCGGCTCGCCCAGCCCGATCACGACGCTGCAGTACTCGGCCGACGGCAGCACGCTGACCTCGCCCACCGGCGGCGCGGTCACCTTCGACATCACCAGCCCCGGCCAGAGCGTCGACGGCGTCACGCCGCTGCCGATCACCGGCATCACGCTGGACGTCTCGGGCGCCACCGAGTTCGGCTCGAACTTCGGCGTCACCAACATGACCCAGAACGGCTACTCCGCCGGCTCGCTGACCGGCGTGTCGGTGGACGACAGCGGCAAGCTGATCGCCCAGTATTCGAACGGCCAGACCAAGGCGGCCGGCCAGCTCGAGCTGGCCAACTTCCGCAACCCGCAGGGCCTGACCGCGATCGGCGGCAACGCCTGGAAGGCGACGGCCGCGTCGGGCACGCCTACCGTGGGCGTCGCCGGCGACGGCAACCTCGGCGTGCTGAATTCCGGCTCGCTGGAGGAATCCAACGTCGACCTGACCGCCGAGCTGGTCTCGATGATCACCGCGCAGCGCGACTACCAGGCCAACGCCCAGACCATCAAGACGATGGACCAGGCGATGCAGACGCTGGTCAACCTGCGCTGATCGAACTGAGCTGACGGAGGCCGGGCATGGACCGCATGATCTACCTGTCGATGTCGGGCGCGAAGGCCGCCCTGCAGCGCCAGGACTCGCTCGCCAACAACCTCGCCAACGTCAGCACCAACGGCTTCCGCGCCGAGCTCACCGCGTTCCGCGCGGTGCCGATCCGCGGCGACGGCGCGTCCACGCGGGTGTTCTCGCTGGAGACGACGCCGGGCTACAACGACGAGCAGGGCCCGATCAACGCGACCGGGCGCAACCTCGACGTCGCGATGACCGGCAAGTCGTGGCTCGCGGTTCAAGGGCTGGACGGCACCGAGGCGTACACGCGCGCCGGGTCGCTGGAGGTCAACGCCGAAGGCGTGCTCGTCACGCGCGACGGCCTGCAGGTCAACGGCGACGGCGGCGCGATCACGGTGCCGCAGAACGCGCAGGTCGACATCGGCGACGACGGCACGATCACCGCCAAGGTCGACGGCCAGAAGCCGCAGCAGATCGGCAAGCTCAAGATGGTCACGCCCGAGGTGCCGATGACCCGCGGCACCGACGGCCTGTTCCGCGCCGACGACGGCGACCTGGCGGCCGACCCGGCTGCCAAGCTGCAGTCGGGCGCGCTGGAGGGCTCCAACGTGAGCCCGGTGGCGACGATGGTGGGCATGATCGCCGCCGCGCGCCAGTTCGAGCACCAGATGAAGATGCTCGAGAACGCCGAGAAGCAGGACCAGCAAGCCTCCAAGCTGTTGTCCGAGAACTAACGAGCGCCAGCAAGGCAGGCATTTGCCGCCGGCGCTGCCGCTCGTTCGCTTCGATGGAAGTTCAAGGGAGCGCCGGAGCCGGCTTTGCCGGGCCGGTCGCGGAGCGCCCCCTCGGGGGCAGCGAGCGCCAGCGAGCGTGGGGGCTCGATTTAGCGGCCCTAAGCCGGCCTTATCCGGCGGATCCCACCCTCAAGTTTTCGGGAAGATGGCGTATCAATCGAACGAAAGTTCAACGTCATGCTTCGCTCACTGTGGATCTCGAAAACCGGCATGGAGGCTCAGCAGCTCCAGCTGGACAACATCTCGCACAACCTCGCCAACGTGGCCACCAACGCCAGTCCAGCTCGGCGACCTCCGACCAGACGCAGCTGCCCAACGGCCTGCAGGTCGGCCTCGGCGTGCGTCCGGTGGCCACCGCGCGCGACTTCACGCAGGGCTCGCTGCAGCAGACGGGCAACACGCTGGACGTCGCGATCAGCGGCAACGGCTTCCTGCAGGTGACGATGCCCGACGGCACGACCGGCTACACGCGCGACGGCTCGCTTAAGCTCGACGCGCAGGGCCAGGTCGTCAACAACGAGGGCTACGTCGTGCAGCCCGGCATCACGATCCCGCCGAACGCGCAAAGCATCTCGATCGGCGCCGACGGCACCGTCAGCGTCACGCTGCCCGGCACCGCCACGCCCAGCACGCTGGGCCAGCTGCAGCTCGCCAGCTTCCCCAACGTGGGCGGCCTCGATCCCAAGGGCGGCAACATCTACGCCGAGACCGCTGCGTCCGGTTCGCCGAGCGCCGCCGCGCCGGGCACCAACGGCCTGGGCCGGCTGCAGCAGGGCTTCGTCGAGACCAGCAACGTCAACGTGGTCGAGGAGCTCGTCTCGATGATCTCGACGCAGCGCGCCTACGAGCTCAACTCGAAGGCGATCCAGACCTCCGACCAGATGCTCCAGCGTCTCGGCCAGCTGTGATGTCCGGGCGCACCATGAGCCATCGTTCCGAACGCCCGCCCGTCGCCGACCGCATCGCGCTGCGCGTGGGCATCCTCGCGGTCGCCGTCGCCATCATCACGGCGCTGTTCGCCGTGCCGGCGCACGCGACGCGCATCAAGGAAGTCGCCGCCGTCCAGGGCGTGCGCAGCAACCAGCTGGTCGGCTACGGCCTGGTCATCGGCCTCGACGGCACGGGCGACCAGACCACGCAGGCGCCGTTCACCACGCAAGGCCTGCAGTCGATGCTGCAGCAGCTGGGCGTGACGCTGCCCGCGGGCACGACGATGCAGCTGAAGAACGTCGCGGCCGTGATCGTCACCGCCTCGCTGCCCGCGTTCGCGCAGCCGGGCCAGACCATCGACGTGGACGTCTCGTCGGTCGCCAACGCCAAGAGCCTGCGCGGCGGCACGCTCGTCGCCACGCCGCTCAAGGGCGCCGACGGGCAGGTCTACGCGATCGCCCAGGGCAACATGATCGTCGGCGGCGCGGGCGCCGCGGCGGGCGGCTCCAAGGTCACCATCAACCACCTCAGCGCCGGCCGCATCCCCGAAGGCGCGTCCGTCGAACGCGCGGTGCCCACGCCGCTGTCGCAGGGCGACACGCTGGAGCTGGACCTGAACTCCGCCGACTACGCCACCGCGCGCGCCGTCGCCAACGCGATCAACGCCAACAAGGGCGTCGGCGTCGCGCGCGCGCTCGACGGCCGCGTCGTCAAGGTCAAGGCGCCGATGGACGCCGACGCGCGCGTCGGCTTCCTCGCCGACCTCGAGAACCTCGACATCAACCTCGCCGCGCCGGCCGCCAAGATCGTGATGAACGCGCGCACCGGCTCCATCGTGATGAACCAGTCGGTGACGCTCGCGCCCTGCGCCGTGGCGCATGGCAGCCTGTCGGTGACGATCAATTCGAACCCGCAGGTGAGCCAGCCCGCGCCGAACTCGAACGGCCAGACGGTGGTCACCGACAAGACCGACATCGCGATCTCGGCGCAGCCCGGCTCGCTGGTCAACATGCCGGCTGGCACCAGGCTGGCCGACGTCGTCAAGGCGCTCAACGCGCTCGGCGCGACGCCGCAGGACCTGCTCGCGATCCTGCAGGCGATGAAGTCCGCCGGCGCGCTGACCGCCGACATCGAGGTCATCTGAGCATGCCTGCATTCGTCAAGCTTCTGCGGGCCGCGCGCCGGGCCGCTCCCAAGAAGGTCCGCGCCCCCTCGGCGGGCTGGACGACGTACCCATCGGCCTGGGGGCAGTCATGAGTTCCAGTCCCATTTCGTCCTCCATCGCCGGCGCGCCGGCGCCGCAGTCGCTGAACCTCGCGGGCGGCCTCGAGAACCTGCGCATCAAGGCCGACCACGACCCGAAGAGCGCGGTGCGCGAGGCGGCCAAGCAGTTCGAGACGATGTTCACGCAGCAGCTGCTCAAGCAGATGCGCGACTCCACCATGAACTCCGACATGCTGGACAACGAAGGCACGAAGATGGGCACCGAGATGCTCGATTCGCAGTGGGCGTCGAAGATGTCGGGGCTGCCGGGCGGGCTGTCGGACGTCATCGCGCGCCAGCTCGAGCGCCAGATGGGCATCACGCAGGGCGTCACGGCCAAGCCGGCGACGGCCAACCCGATGCCGGTCGATCCGCTGCATCCCGACGCGGCGGTCGCGCTGCCGCAGAAAGCCGCCGCCGCGTTCATCCAGACGCACACCGACGCCGCGGCCGCCGCCGAGAAGGCGACGGGCATCCCCGCCAAGTTCATGATCGCGCAGGCCGCGCACGAGACGGGCTGGGGCCGCAAGGAGATCAAGAATTCCGACGGCTCGACGTCGTTCAACCTGTTCGGCATGAAGGCCGGCCCGAACTGGAAGGGCGCGACCACCGACATCACGACCACCGAGTACATCGGCGGCAAGGCGCACAAGGTCACGCAGACCTTCCGCGCCTATTCGAGCTACGCCGAGTCGTTCGCCGACTACGCCAGCACGATGAAGAACAGCCCGCGCTACGCCGCGGTGGTGGCCGCCGGCAACGACGCCAACGGCTTCGCCAAGGGCCTGCAGAAGGCCGGCTACGCGACCGATCCGTCGTACGCGGCGAAGCTGGCCAAGATGATCCACATGACCGAGCGCGTTCAACAGAATCTTGCCTAGGTCATGACCGCCCCCACGCTCACTTCGCTCGCTGCCCCCCGAGGGGGCGCACGGCTTGCTCCGGGCGGCCGGGCGCGCGCCGTGGTAGTCAGCACCGGCCTTATCGTGATATCGACCGAATTCTTCCGGACTGAAAGGAGCGCCTCATGAGCTCGTCGGCACTGATGTCGATCGGCCAGCGCGCCATGTTCGCGAACTACGCGTCGATGCAGACCACCGGTCACAACATCGCGAACGCGCAGACGCCGGGCTACTCGCGCCAGACGGTGCAGCTGGCGAGCTCCGGCGGCCAGGACACCGGCGCCGGCTTCATCGGCAAGGGCGTCGACGTCGTCACCGTGCAGCGCGCGAGCGACGCGTTCCTCACGTCGCAGGCGCAGGTCGCCAGCTCGATGGCCGCGATGGACGATGCGCGCTCGACCAACCTGCAGCAGCTCGAGACCGTGTTCCCGCCGGGCGACAACGGCATGGGCGCGGCCGTCGGCAGCTTCATGAACTCGTTCGTCGACCTGGCCAACAGCCCGGCGGACTCGTCGGCGCGCCAGGTGATCCTGTCCGATGCCGCCGAGGTGGCCGACCGCTTCGCCACCGCCGGCGGCCAGCTCGATCGCCTGCAGAACGGCGTCACCTCCGACCTGAGCAACTCGGTGGCGCAGGTCAACCAGATGGCGGCCCAGGTCGCCTCGCTGAACGGGGACATCGCCGCCTTGCGCGGCAGCTCGTCGGCGCCCAACGACCTGCTCGACCAGCGCGACCAGCTGGTCAAGCAGATGGGCAACCTGATCAAGGTGTCCACGATCACCGCCGACGACGGCACGATGGGCGTGTTCATCGCCGGCGGCCAGCGCCTGGTGCTGGGCGCCGAGGCGGAGCAGCTCGCCGTGACGCCGGATCCGGCCAACACCGCGCGCTCGGTGGTCTCGATCAGCGACAGCGGCCAGCTGCACCAGCTGTCGACCGACCTGCTGGTGGGCGGCACGATCAGCGGCCTGCTGAACTACCAGAACAGCGACCTCGTCTCCGCGCGCAACCAGCTGGGCCAGATGGCCGCGTCGCTCTCGGCGCGCGTCAACCAGGTGCAGGCCTACGGCATCGACATGAGCTCGCCCGCGGGCTCCGGCAACCCGATCTTCGCCGTCGGCGCGCCGATCGCGATCCCCAACACGCACAACTCGCGCGACGCCTCGGGCGGCTACGCGGCGAGCGTCTCGCTGACCGTCAGCGACGGCTCGCAGCTGAAGGCGAGCGACTACACGATGGCGGCCGATCCGGCCAACAACGGCAACTACATCCTGACGCGCGAGGCCGACGGCGTGCAGTTCTCGATGGTGCCCAACGGCACCGACTACACGTACACGCGGCTGTCCGACGGCGCCGCGATGGGCGACAGCATCGACGGGATGCAGATCACGATCAACGGCACGCCCGCCAGCACCGACACCTTCGAGCTGGAGCCGGTGGGCCGCGCCGCGGTGAGCATGACGCGCACGCTGGACAACCCGGCCGGCATCGCCGCCGCGTCGCCGATGACGGCCGTCATGGGCGTGGCCAACACGGGCACCGCGACGGTGGCCAACCTGAGCGTGGTCGACTCCAGCAACGACCCGACGATCTCCACGGCGATCCAGTTCACCGACGCCAACGGCGACTACTCGTACACGCTGACCGACTCCGGCGGCAACGTCACCGCCTCGGGCAACGGCACGTGGACCGCCGGCCAGCCGATCGCGCTCAACGGCTACGAGCTGAGCCTCAACGGCGTGCCCAGCAGCGGCGATACGATCAGCGTCGTGAAGACGGCGCACCCCGCGGACAACAACGGCAACGCGCTCGCGATGGTCGGGCTGCGCGACGAGACCTTCGTCGGCCGCGACATGCAGATCGACGGCACGCTGCAGAACGGCGAGACCGCCACCGATGCCTACGCCAGCCTGCTCGCCAACGTCGGGGTGCGCGTGCAGAGCGCGATGACGGCGTCGACGATCTCGCAGGCCACGTCCGACCAGGCCGACGACGCGGTCGCCGACAAGAGCGGCGTCAACCTCGACGAGGAAGCCGGCCGGCTGATCCAGTTCCAGCAGGGCTACCAGGCCGCGGCCAAGGTGCTCCAGGTGGCGCAGGCCATCTTCGACACCCTGCTGCAGATGGCTTCTCACTGACTAGGTGGCCCCGATGTCCGTACAACGCATCTCGACCTCCAACGCCTACGACACGGCCCTGACCAACCTGATGTCGCGCCAGGACAACCTGACCGCGACGCAGGAGCAGATGACCAGCGGCAAGCGCGTGGTCAAGGCGAGCGACGACCCGGCCTCGGCGGCGCGCGCGGAACGCGCCCGCGCGCTCGAGGACCGCACCACGTCCAGCCAGAAGGCGGTCGACGCGAGCAACAACGCGATGACGCTGACCGAAAGCGCGCTGGGCGACGCCGGCGAGCTGCTGCAGCAGGCGCGCGAGCTGCTGGTGAGCGCCGGCGACGCCAGCTACAGCGATTCCGAGCGCGCCTCCCAGGCCAGCGCGATCGCCGCGATCCGTTCGCAGCTGCTGTCGGTGGCCAACCGCCCCGACGGCCAGGGCGGCTACGTGTTCTCCGGCCAGGGCTCGGGCGGCGCGCCGTTCGTCGACCAGCCGGGCGGCGTCGTCTTCCAGGGTGTCGGCGGTTCCGTCAACGTGGCCACCGACGAGCCGTTGCCGCTGACACTGGACGGGGGCAGCATCTGGCTGTCGGCCAACACCGGCAACGGCGTGTTCGTGACGAAGAACACCAACTCGACCGGCGCCTGGATCGACTCCGGCCGCGTGACCGCGCCCGACCAGATCACCGGCTCGACCTACGACATCCAGTTCAGCACCGCCGGCGGCACGACCACCTATTCGGTGCTGCAGGACGGCAACGCCATCTCGACCGGCAACGCGTTCACCAGCGGCCAGGACATCAACGTCGCGGGCATGTCGTTCGCGATCACCGGCACGCCGGCGGACGGCGACGACTTCCAGACCACGCCGTCGACGAAGACGCTGTCGGTGTTCAATGCGCTGGACAGCGCGGTCGCACGTCTGGCCCAGCCGGACCAGAGCGGGCCGGATGTGCAACAAGCCGTGCAGGACAGCATCCGCGACATCGACCAGTGCAGCAGTTCGATCAACTCGGCGCGTGCGTTCGCCGGCACGACGCTGCAGCGCCTCGACGGCGTCAAGGGACGACTCGACGCGACCGAACTTTCCGCTCAAACTGACCGCTCGAATGCCGAAGACCTCGACATGGTGAAGGCCCTGTCGAGCTTCAACCAGCAGCAGACGGGCTACCAGGCGGCGCTGCAAAGCTACGCCACGATCCAGAAGCTGTCGCTGTTCAACTACCTCAACGCGTGATCTTGTCCGGCGTCGGGGCGCGTGGACGGCGGCTCGCCATTCCAATAAATACGTTTTCCGAGGTGCACGAATGTCCCTAGATCATCCCGTCCTCGACCAGGTGGTGCTCGGCGCCAGCTCGCTGTTCGACGTGAAGCGCGCGCCCGTCGCGGCCCACATGACGGTGTTCCCCCAACGCCCCGATGCCCCGATCGACGCCGCCGGCCTGCTGCAGGTCATCGACGTCATCGCCCCGCCCGAGGGCGGCCCGCTGGTGCTCAGCGTGGCCAACGAGGCCGGCCTGCGCGCGCTGCTCGCCGCGCCGACGGCGGCGCACCTGATGATCGAGGTGCCGGGCTTCATGCTGTCCGATCCCGGGCTGGCCACGCACCTGCAGGAACGCGTGGCCACCGGCCTGTCGCTGGCGCTGGGCGGACGCGTGCCCGACAACGCGCCGCAGCACCTGTGGCAACTGTTCCGCGCCGTCACCGTAGGCCGTGCCCACATCCGCGACCCGCTGCCCGCGGGCCTCGGCGGCAAGCCGCTGCTGCGCTACTTCATCGGCGCCGACGGCCCGGCGATGTCGGCCGGCGCGCTGAAGGCGGGGTTCTCCGCCGTGGTCGGCTGGCCCGTCGGCGATGCGCCCGGCGCCGATTCCAAGGCCAAGCCGATTCCCGCCGGCGTCACCACCGTCGTCGACCTGATGCAGCGCGTCGACCGCCAGGAGCCGGCCGAGAAGCTGGAGGCGGTCGTCAAGAACGATCCGACGCTGGCGTTCCGGCTGATGCGCTATCTCAACTCGCCGGGCTTCGGGCTGTCGGTGGAGATCTCGTCGTTCCGCCACGCGCTGATGATCCTGGGCTACCAGCGCCTGAAGCGCTGGCTCGCGCTGCTGGTCACGAGCGCCATCGACGATCCGGACCTGAAGCCGCTGATGCAGCTGGCGGTGCGCCGCGGCCTGCTGATGGAGGAGATCGCACGCCCCGGGGGCGACGATGCGCTGCGCAACGAGCTGTTCATCTGCGGCGTGTTCTCGACGCTCGATCGCATGATCGGCCAGCCGTTCGAGCAGTTGCTGAATACGATTCCCGTGCAGGAAAGCGTGGCCAACGCGCTGGCCCACGACACCGGCCCGTGCGCGCCATTCCTGGCGCTGGCGCGCGCGGTGGAGACCGAGTCGGCCTACGACATCCGCGAGTGCGCCGAGGCGCTGATGCTGTCGGTGGGCGACGTCAACCGGGCGCTGGCGAAATCGCTGGTGCATGCCCACTCCCTGACCAAGGGATGAACGCCGGTCGCCGACCCTGAACGGCGGCTGTTGCCGGCCTGTATCGCGATTGCATCGGCACAGAAATATTTCTCGCCTCGAGTGCCGGGAGGCTCGTCAGCGGGCCGGACTGCATGGAAAATCCCGGGTTGGCGAACAGTGTCGCCGCGGGAGATCTTTCAGATGGTTCGGTCAAGTTGGATCGCTGCCGGCGCCGCATGGCTGGGGCTGGCGCTGGTCGGCAACGTGCAGGCGCAGACCGTGCACAAGTGCATCGTCAACGGCGCGGCCGTCTACCAGGCCGCGGCCTGCCCGGCCGCGAACGACCAGAAGTCGCTGGTGATTCCCGCCGCGCCGAGCCAGCAGGAACTGCTCGACGCCACCGCCAACGGCCGGCTCCAGAGCGTGCAGCCGGGCGCCGACACGCCGGTGCAGACCACGCCGCGCCGCTACGTCCCCAAGCGGACGACGGTCGTGCAGATGTCGCCTTCGCAGGTCGACCCGACGCCGGCGCCCTCGAACAACTGCGACCTGCTGAACCAGCAGTACCAGGACGCGAAGTACCGGCACGACGAGCTGTCGGCGCCCGGCACCGTCGCCAACCGCACGGCCGCGCTGCAGCGCGCGAACGAGGACATGCAGCGCGCGCAGGACCAGGCCGCGAATACGCACTGCCGCATTCGCTGAGACATGCCACGGCACTGCCGGCAATCGCCACCTGAGGCGCTGACGACTCGCGCGTAAACTCCGAAGGGGTATGTCCAGCACCCCTCCCACGCCTCCGAAGGCCGCTCGCGCCCCCGTGCTTCCGCGCCAGCCCCTGATCGCACCCGGCAGCGCCGCCGGGCCGGCCGCGACCATCGAGGACCTGCGCGGCGAGCTGCAGGGCTGGTTCGACATGTCGCCGCTCGGGCAGATCGTGTTCGACGAGGCCGGCGCCGTGCTGCGCCACAACGCCGCGCTGGTGCAGCTGCTGGGCGCGCTGCCCGGCCAGCTGCGCGACACCGCGCCCGAATTCCGCCTGCTGCTGGGATGGCCCGGCGAGCTGCCCGCCGTCGCGGCCACGCGCACGCAGGACGGCTGGCTCGCGAACGCCGCAGGCGAGCCGCTGCGCGTGCGCGTCCGCGTGCGCGGCGTGCCGGCCGGCGGGGGCCGCCTCGCGGGCAGCGCCACCACGCGCTGGATCGCGATGCTCGAGGATCGCAACCTCGAGGACGAACGCGACGTCGCGCGCGTCGAGATCCATGCGCTGATGGGCACCGCCGGCATCGGCGTCGCCACCTGGGACGCCGCGCGCGGCTGGGTCGGCTCGGTGCAGCGCGGCGCACGGGCGGGCGCGCCCGACGGCGCCCCGGCGCAGCCCGACGGCGCGCGCCAGGGCAGCCTGATGGCCGTGGGCCGCGACCTGGTCGAGGCCGAGTCGATGGCCGACTACGAACGCCTGCAGGCGGCGCTGCGCACGCGCTCGCGCATCGAGGTGCGCTACGCCGTGCGCCATCACGAAAGCGGGCGGCGCTGGCTGATGACGCGCGTCGAGCCGGCCGAACTCGGCCCGCAGCGCGGCGCGTTCTCGGTGGTCACGGTCGACGTGACCGAAGAAGAGACCGCGCGCCGCCGCAACCAGGACCTGCTGACCGAGCTCACCACCATCCTCGACGTCAGCCCCGCCGGCATCGCCTACCTGCGCGGCGAGGAGCTCGTCCGCTGCAACCACCGGTTCGAGACGCTGCTGGGCGGCAGCGACTATCCGCCGGGCAAGCCGTTCGACGAGATCCTGGCCAGCGCCGGCGTGCCGGCCGAGACCGTCGCCGCGCTGATCGACGCCGTGCGCGACGTCGGCACGCTCGAGACCGAGCTGCTGCTGCCCGCGGGCACGCATCGCAAGAGCGCGATCTGGTGCACGCTGGCCCTGCGCCGCACGCACGAGACCGCGCCCGGCGCGATCGGCATGGTGGTGGTGCTGGCCGACGCGACGCGCATGAAGTCGCAGCAGAGCGAGCTCGAGGCGCTGGCGCGCGAGCGCGAACTGATGTTCAACCTGTCGGACGTGGGCATCGTCTACCAGCGCGACGGCCAGATCGAGCGCGCGAACCAGGCCATGGCCGACCTCGTCGGCTACGCGCCGGAGGCGTTGAAGGGCTCGCCGATGTCGCGGCTGTACGAGAGCGAGGGCGCCTGGCAGCACTACGTGCACCTGGAAACGCGCGACATGGCCACGCTCGGCCGCTCGCACGGCGAACGCCAGGTGCGGCGGCGCGACGGCGCGCTGTTCTGGGCGCAGGTGAGCACCCGGCCGGTGGCCATCGACAAGCCGTCGGCGGGCACCATCATGTCCTTCGTCAACATCGACGAGCGCCAGCGCGCGCGCGAGTCGCTGGTGCTGCAGGCCGACCGCACGCGCGCGATCCTCGACTCGGTGCTGGTGGGCATCGTCACCGTCGGCGACGCCGGCATCGAGTGGATGAACCGCTCGGCCCGCCGCATGTTCGGCGGCGAGCTGGCC
>Ga0302314_10014263_pt1 | contig 13614 bp, 14 predicted proteins | sample III_Palsa_N2_3_FD_200533 | JGI IMG/M metagenome (GOLD analysis project Ga0302314, IMG submission 200533) | Peat permafrost microbial communities from Stordalen Mire near Abisko, Sweden - III_Palsa_N2_3 | ecosystem: Environmental > Terrestrial > Soil > Palsa > Peat permafrost | place: Sweden... | reverse complement strand
CGGTAACGCGGCGTACCAGCACGTGATGCGGACAGCGCAGCCACAGCGTGATCGCCTCGCGCCGGATCGCCGCGCGCGTGTCGGGTTGGACGAAGGCGCCGCCGCCGGTCGCAATCACGTGCGGATCACCGGCGAGCAGCCGCGTGATCACCCGGCGTTCGCCTTCGCGGAACTCGGCCTCACCGTAGCGCTCGAAGATCTCGGCAACCGAACAGCCGGCGGCCTGCTCGATCTCGGCGTCGGCGTCGACGAACGGCAACCCAAGCCTGGCCGCGAGCCGGCGTCCGACCGAGGTCTTGCCCGCGCCCATCAGCCCAATCAACACGATCGACCGGCCGGCGAGCGCTTCCGGCAAACTCGGCAGGGGGGAGATCACGTCCTTCAAGACATGGTTGCGTGTCATGGTGAGGCAGGCTAGCACATGGAACGGCGCTTCGGCCAAGATGAGGTCAACATGGCACGTATCTTATTGATCATCGCAGTGGTGCTGGTCGTCGTCGGAAGCGTAGGATTCGTGTGGGAAGGTCTGTTTCCGCCGAAGGCGCATAGCGTCGAAGTGACCCATGAGGTGCCGGTGGCCCAGTTGGTCGGACAATAGAACAAGAAGGAAATCTTCTTTTTGTGAACAAAAAGAAGCAAAAAAAACTTTGGCACATGGGGTCCGACGGGCGGCTTGGCCGCTGCAGATTGCGATCGGACTGGGCGGGCTGGTTCCGGTCGGTGCGGGTTTGACGGGAATCTTCCTGGGGCCGGCAATGCTGGACCCCGCCATCCATGCGGCTACGATAGATAGCCACTTTCGCTACCTCTCTGGCCTACTGCTGGGCGTCGGATTGCTGTTCTGGAGCACCATCCCCGATATCGTCCGCCGCGGCCCGACGGTGCGGCTGCTCACCTTCATCGTGGTAGCCGGCGGGCTGGCGCGCGCACTGGGACTTGCCCGCCACGATCCCGCGTCTCCATCCAGCCTCTTCGCGCTCGGGATGGAACTCGGCGTCACACCGCTGATCTGCCTGTGGCAGGCCTTGATCGCGGCGGACCACGATCCGCCGCGCTGAGATCAGTTCCCGCCCGGGGCAGGCGCGCCCGCCGGGCTGGGACCCGCAACCGGCCGGCGACCCATCACCTCGCCGTTCGGCAAAACCAGACGCATGATGGAGCCGATGTTCTGGCCGTCACGGTGCGGATGGCTGGTGACAGTGATCTTGTCGCCGGCCTTCAGCGTGCTGTAGTGCCACCCCATCATCCGCATCATACTGGGCGGCCCACCTTCGAATCCCCAGGCCGTCACCGTGCCGCCCGGGCCGGTAACCAGCACGTCGATCCAGCAATGCGGGTTGGTATATTGATAGTCCTTCACCACTCCGGTGATGACGACGGTCTTGCTGGTATCGAACACTGCGAAGGAATGATGGGCGAAAGCCGGCGGAGCCATGCCCGCGGTCGCCAATGCGGACCCGATCAAAAGCGCGCCAAGGGAACGGGCGAGTTTGTGCGTCATGCTTGTATTCCTCCGTTGGTAGGATTTTCGAGCGATCCCGCCAGGCGCCGTCTTGGCGATTTGGTGTGTGAGTCTAAGCCGTTCAACCGGCCGCAGAAAGCGCGATATTTGTAACCGGGCTTCGCTAGAATAGTCCAGCCCGCCCCGCCCACCGCCGCTCGATCCACGGATCGAAATAAATCTTGCCGCCCGACATCGCCGGAACCGGCAGTCGAGACCAGTCCGATTAGAAATGACTCCAGCCCTGGCGCGACAGCTCGATTGATTCGCCGCTAGCATCGAGCAGCGTCACGCCAGCTTCGCCGGCCGCGCAGAAACCGATGCGGGTCAAGCTTACGCCCGCCGCCCGTGCCGCTGCCAGTAAGGCGGCCTCGCGGTGGGTCGGGACGGTGAGCGCCAGTTCGTAGTCGTCGCCGCCGGCGAGCATTTCCGGCAAGCGATCGGGAAACCGGGCAGCTTGCGGCGAGATCGGCACGTCGGCGGCGCGCACGGTGATCGCGACGCCGCTCGCCCGTGCGATGTGGCCGAGGTCTTGGGCCAATCCGTCCGATACGTCGATCGCGGCGCTGGCCAGGCCGCAGATCGGCAGTGCGTTGCGTGGAGTGGGTAAGTTATAGCGGCCGGCGAGGTAGCCGTCGGGATCGTCGATTTCACCGCGCGCCGCGGCCAGCCCCAGAATGCCGTCGCCGATGGTGCCGGTGACGTAGACCAGGTCGCCAGGCCGGGCCTCGGCGCGGTGAACTGCCTGCCCGTGCGGGACCGAGCCCAGGATGGTGATCGAAGCCACGATCGAGCCGCGGGTCGAGGTGGTATCGCCGCCGAAGAGGCTGAGATTGAATTGTTTCTGATCCTGGGCGAGTCCCGCGGTGAAATTTTCCAGCCATTCGGCGGGGATGGTCGCGGGCAGGCACAGCGTGAGCAGGTAGCCGAGTGGCCGGGCGCCCATGGCGGCGAGGTCGGAGAGGTTGGCGCGCAGCAGTTTGCGCGCGAGCAGGCTGGGGTCGGCGCCCGCGAGAAAGTGGATATGTTCGACCATTGCGTCGGTCGAGATCACGATGTCTTGGTTTGGTTCCGGCGTCAGGATTGCCGCGTCGTCGGCAAGGTTTTGCGCTTCGGGGCCCGCCAGCGGCCTGAAGTAGCGTTCGATCAATTTAAATTCATTCGCCAGGATCAAAGGGTTGGGCTCCGGCCCCTTAGTGTCCGTCGGGAATAGTTAGGGAAGAATCTTCTTTTTGTGAACGAAAAGAAGCAAAAAAACTTTATCAATTTGATATTAGGGCGATGCCGTTCCACCGACGGGGTATTCCGATCATATTGAATAAAAGTTTTTGCTTCTTTTTTCAAAAAGAAGACTTTTCTTTTCTTCTACTCGAATTCCGCCGGCCTGAGTTGGTGCGCCAACCGGTCGAGCAGCCCGTTCACCAGCTTGGCCTCGTCGCCGCTAAAAAACCCGTGCGCGACGTCGAGGTATTCATTGATGATCACGCGCGACGGTGGTCCCTCGGGATCGGCCAATTCGGTCGCCCCTGCGCGGAGCAGGCTGCGCAGCACCGCGTCGAGGCGGGGTAGCGGCCAGTCCGCCGGCAGCGCCTCGGCGATCAGGCCGTCGAGGCGCTCGGCGGATGCCGCGGCGGCGCGCACGATGTGGGTGAACAGCGCGATGTCGGCGTCGGGCAGGCGGTCTTCGTCGATGGTGTCGCCGGCGGGCTGGTTCAGCCGATGGCGGATGAACTGGTCGATCACCAGGTCGAGCGGGTCGCCGGTCTGGTCGGCCTGGAACAGGGCCTGAACCGCGGCGACGCGCGCGAAGGTGCGGCCGCGCGGCTGAGACCTAGGCTTTTGGGCCATCACCAGGATCCCAGGCGGCGGGTGGCGCTGATTTGTCCCAGCACGGCTTCGGCCGCTTCGGCGCCCTTGTTGTGTTCGTCCGCCGCCGAGCGGGCTTCGGCCTGCGCCAAGGTGTCCACCGTGAGCAGTCCGTTGCCAAGTGCGATGCCATAGCGGATCGACACGTCCATGAGCCCTTGCATGGTGGCGCCGCAGAGGAAGTCGTAATTGTCGGTCTCGCCGCGCACCACGCAGCCGAGTGCGATGTAGCCGTCGAAGTGCCGCCGGCCGCGCAGCGCCAGCCGGATCACCTGGGGCAGCTCGAACGCGCCGAACACGTCCAGGATGCCGTGGGTCGCCCCTGCGGTACCGAGCACGCTGATGGCGCCCTCGGTCAGGCCCTCGACCACCGCGCGGTAATAGGGTGCCCGCACCACCAGCAGGTGCGGGTAGGGGCCCGGTATCCTGAGCGCGCGCTCGCGCGGCGGCTTCTCGGTGATCAATTCGCAGACTCCACATCCACGGCGTGCTGGCCGACCACGTTGAGCCCGTAGCCCTCCAGCCCCACGATATGGCGGGGATGGTTTGAAATCAAAATCATGTCGCGGACGCCGAGCTCGCGCAGAATCTGGGCGCCGATCCCGTAGTGGCGCAGCTCGGTTTCCGTCAGCTGTTTCTGGCCAAGGCAGGCGACCCGCTTGGACAGCGCATCAGCGGTGCGGTCGGACAGCAGCACGATCACGCCGCGGCCGGCTTCCGCGATCACCCGCATCGCGTTGTGCAGCACGTCCCAGCGCGGTCCCACGGTCAGGTCATGGACCAGATCCATCGCGTGCATGCGCACCAGCACCGGCTCGTCGGTGGCGGGGTTGCCCTTGCTCAGCACCATATGTTCGACCTGGTCGTGCGCCGAGCGGAACACGCTCACCTTCCACTCGCCGGTGCCGGTGTTATGGATGGTCCCGGTGGTGACCAGGCGCACCAGCCGTTCGGTGCGGCGGCGATAGGCGATCAGGTCGGCGATGGTGCCGAGCTTCAGATTATGCGATTTGGCGAATAGGACCAGATCGGGCAGCCTGGCCATGCTGCCATCTTCGTTCAGCACCTCGCAGATCACGCCGGCGGGGTAAAGTCCGGCGAGCCTGGTGATGTCGACCGACGCCTCGGTATGGCCGGCGCGCACCAGGGTGCCGCCGTCTTGCGCCGCCAGCGGAAACACGTGGCCGGGGCTCACGATGTCATCGGGCGTTCCCTCGGGATTGATCGCGGCAGCGATGGTGCGGGCGCGGTCATAGGCGGAGATGCCGGTACTAACGCCCTCGCGGGCCTCGATTGAGACCGTGAAGGCGGTCTGGTGACGGGTGCCGTTGTTGGACGACATCGCTGGCAGGCCGAGTTTTTCCACCCGTGTCTTGGTGAGCGCCAGGCAGACCAGCCCGCGGGCGTGGCGGATCATGAAGTTTACCGCTTCGGGTGTCGCGAACTGGGCGGGGATCACCAGATCGCCCTCGTTTTCGCGGTCTTCGTCGTCGACCAGGATGAACATCCGGCCGCAGCGGGCTTCCTCGATGATCTCTTCGGTGGTGGCGATCTGGCCGCGCAGGCGCGTGGCGGTGGGATTGTAGGTCATGAGAACTCCGCGAGACGGGCCACATAGCGCGCCAGCATGTCGATTTCCAGGTGGACTATGTCGCCGGGAGTGAGATCACCGAGCGTGGTGACCACGGCAGTGTGGGGGATGATGTTGACGCCGAATTTGGTGCCGTCGACTTCGTTCACGGTGAGCGAGACGCCGTCGACGGTAATCGAACCTTTGGGTGCGATGAAGCGCGCGAGGGCGCGAGGGGCATCGAACAACAGGCGGTGCGAGGCGTTCTCTCTCGCGCGTGAGACCAGCACGCCGGTGCCGTCAACATGACCAGAAACAATATGCCCCCCCAGCTCGTCGCCGACCCTGAGCGCGCGCTCAAGATTGATCCGGGTGCCTTCGTGCCAGCCGCCGAGCGTGGTTTTGGCAATCGATTCGGCCGAGACTTCGACTGCGAACCAGTCGGCGTCGCGCTCGACCACGGTGAGGCAGCAGCCTTGGCAGGAGATCGAGGCGCCGAGCCCGATTTCACTCGTATTCCAAGGGGTGCCGATCACCAGCCGCATGTCCTGGCCAGCGCCGACCGGACGCAGTTCACGTATGGTGCCGACGGCGGTGATGATCCCGGTGAACATGGCCTATCTCTCGTATTCGCTGCACAAGTCGGGGCATAGATCGGGACCGTAACGGCTGACATCAAGGAGCCTGAAACGGCGAAGTGCGGCGAGCTCGGCGAGGCCGAATTCGTGCACCGCCGGCCAGCCGTCGCCGCCGATCACGGCGGGGGCGTGGAACCAGACGATGCGATCGACCAGATCAGCGCGAATAACCGAGGCCGCCAACTTGCCGCCGCCTTCGACCATGAGCCGGGTGATCCCTTGCGCCGCCAGTGCATGGAGCGCTTCGTCGATGGCGATGCCGACCGGGCCGCCGGCCACCGGCAGCAGCGTGACACCTGCCATGTCCAGGCTGTGCGCCCGCTCGGTGCCGACGTCGGCGCGATGCAGCAGCCACACCGGGTGCTGGGGCGCGGTGATCGCGAGGCGCGACAGATGCGGCGTGCGCAAGTGGCTGTCGGCCACCACGCGCACCATCGGCACCGGTTTCATGCCGGGAATGCGGCAGGTCAGGTCTGGATTGTCGGCCAGAACCGTCCCGACGCCCACCATGATCGCGTCCTGGCGCGCGCGCAGCGCGTGCACTGCACGGCGGGCCTCCGCGCCGGTGATCCACTGGCTCTCGCCGGTCCTGGTGGCGATCCGGCCGTCAAGCGTGGTGGCGAGCTTGAGCGTGACCATCGGACGGGCGTGGATGATCCTGGAGAAAAATCCCTGATTGATCTTCTCTGCTTGCTCGCGGAACAGCCCGACTTCGACCCCGACTCCCGCGCCTTTGAGCAGCGCGATGCCGTCGCCGTTGACCCGCGGGTCCGGATCGGGCGCCGCCACCACCACCCGCGCCACCCCTGCCTTGATCAGTAGATCCGCGCAGGCCGGACCGCGGCCGGGATGGCAGCAAGGCTCGAGCGTGACGTAGGCGGTGGCACCCAGCGCGTCGGTCCCCGCCTGCTCCAGCGCCACCGCCTCGGCGTGGGGACGGCCGGTGGGCTGGGTGAAGCCGCGTCCGACCACTCGCCCGTCCTTCACCAGCACCGCACCCACCGCCGGGTTGGGCCAGACCGAACCCAGTCCGCGGCGAGCGAGCGCCAGCGCCGCCAGCATGTATTCGCGGTCCGCCGCCATCAGACCGGCTCTTCCGGCGGATCGTGCAACGGCTCGTCACCCAGGCCGCCGAGGAAGGTCTCGAAATCCCGCGCCTCGCGGAAATCGCGGTAGACGCTGGCAAACCGCACGTAGGCCACCGCATCCACCGCTTTCAGCGTCTCCATCACCGCTTCGCCGACCTGGGCCGAGGCGATCTCGTTGTCGCCCGAGGCTTCGAACTGCCGCACCAGGCTGTTGACGATGCGCTCGATCCGATCCTCGTCGACCGGGCGTTTGCGCAGCGCGACGCGGATCGATCGCGCGATCTTTTCGCGCTCGAACGGCACCTTGCGCCCGTCGGATTTGATCACCGTCAGTTCGCGCAGTTGCACTCGCTCGATGGTGGTGAACCGCTGGCCGCACGAAACGCAGAATCGCCGCCGCCGGATTGCGGCCCCCCCTTCGGAGAGCCGGCTGTCTTTCACCTGAGTATCCTCATGGCCGCAGAACGGGCAGCGCAAGCGCGGTAATCCTTATTGATAAAAGTTTTTGCTTCTTTTTTCAAAAAGAAGAGTCTTGCTTCTTAAAGCATCAAATAGAATAAAGAAGCCAAGAGTCTTCTTTTTGAAAAAAGAAGCAAAACTTTTGTCAATTATAGATGGGGAAACGGGCGCACATCTCTTGGACGCGGGTGCGCACGGAAGCTTCGGCGGCGGTGTTGGAACCGTCGTTCGAGGCGCCCAAGCCCTCAAGCACTTCATTAATCATCAAACCGACTTCGCGGAACTCAGCAACGCCGAAACCGCGCGAGGTCGCGGCGGGCGAGCCGAGGCGAATGCCTGAAGTAACCGCGGGCTTCTCCGGATCGAACGGAATCGCATTCTTGTTGGTGGTGATGTCGGCGCGCCCCAGCGTCGCCTCGGCCGCCTTGCCGGTAACCCGCTTGGGCCGCAAATCAACCAGCATCAAATGAGAGTCAGTCCCACCGGTCACGATGTCGAGGCCGCATCCCGCCAGCGTCGAGGCCAAAGTCCGGGCGTTTTCCAGGATCGCGGATTGATAGACATAAAAATCCGGCTGCAACGCCTCGCCGAACGCCACCGCCTTGGCCGCAATCACGTGCATCAGCGGACCGCCTTGCAGTCCGGGGAACACCGCGGAATTGATCTTCTTGGCCAAATCTGCGTCGTTGGTCAGGATCATGCCGCCGCGCGGACCGCGCAGGGTCTTGTGCGTGGTGGTGGTGGCGATGTCGGCGTGAGGGAAGGGGCTTGGGAACAAACCCGCCGCCACCAATCCGGCGAAATGCGCCATATCGACCATGAAAATCGCGCCGACCTCGTCCGCCACCGCGCGGATGCGGGGGAAATCGATCACCCGCGGATAGGCCGAGCCACCGGCGATGATCAGCTTCGGCTTCTCGGACCTGGCCAGTCGCTCGAGTTCCTCGTAGTCAAGCAGTCCATCCTCGCGCCGCACGCCATACTGCACCGCGTTGAACCATTTGCCCGACATCGCCGGCGCCGCGCCATGGGTGAGATGTCCGCCGGCGGCGAGACTCATGCCCAGGATCGTGTCGCCCGGCTGCAGCAGCGCCAGCATCACCGCGCCGTTGGCCTGCGCACCCGAATGCGGCTGCACGTTGGCATAGGCGACGCCGAATAGCTTGCAGGCCCGATCGATCGCGATTTGTTCGGCCAGATCGACCTTTTCGCAGCCGCCGTAATAGCGCCGCCCGGGATAGCCCTCGGCGTATTTATTGGTGAGCACGCTGCCCTGGGCTTCCAACACCGCGGCCGACACCATATTCTCGCTCGCGATCAGCTCGATGCCGTCCTGCTGGCGCGTGAGTTCGGCACCGATCACCGCGGCAAGCTCGGGATCGGTTTCGGCCAATGGTGCGGTGAAAAAGCGGTGCAGAGCCGCCGTGCTGATTGCGTTGCTCATCGGACGGCTCCTGGATCAGGGTTGAGCTTAGAGAGGCGGGCGTCGTGGCGACCGCCTTCATAGGGGGTGGCGAGGAAAGTTTGCACGATGTCGAGCGCCACTTCCTCACCGGTGGTGCGGGCGCCGAGTGCTGCCACGTTGGCATCATTATGGGCGCGGGTGAGGCGGGCACCGGTGACGTCGTGCAGCAGCGCGCACCGGATCTCGGGATGACGGTTGGCGGCGATCGACATGCCGATGCCGCTGCCGCACACCAGAATGCCGTATTGGGCCTCGCCGGTCGCGATCTTCCAGCAGGCTTCATGGGCAAAATCGGCGTAGTCGCAGCTCGCATCGGTCTCGGTGCCGACGTCGAGCACGGTATACCCCTGCTCCGCAAGCTTGTGCTTGAGGAGGTTCTTGAGTCCGAGCCCGGCATGGTCGGCGCCGAGCACGATGGGGGACATCTGATCAGTCATTGCGGCTGCTCTATCATGGGTTGCACGCGGGTAGAAGGGCTTCGACGCGGATGCAGCAAACTGATAATCTTTAGAGCAGGTCGCCGCCGTGGTCCGGGTGAAGTGCTAAGCGTCCCGCAGCCAGTTTTCGAGCCTAAGCCCGTTGACCCGGGCAAATTCCGGTTCATTTTCGGTTACAATGGTGTGCCCAAGGGCGACGGCATGGGCGGCGATCAGCGTGTCGTTTCCCCCGACCGGCGTGCCGGCGGCTTCCAGCCGGCAGCGCAAGTTCGCGTATTCGCGCTCGGCTGGTACCTCGAACGGAACAATCTCCAGCCCCGCCAGGCGTCACAATGCTGGCCTTTCCCCCCGCCTTATGTATCACTTGGTTCGAAGCCGCACGCACGAAGGGATTTCCATGTCCGGGACCGAAGTCACTCTGTTTTGGCGCAAATCGATGGCTTCGCTCACCCGCGTAGACCAGGAAGGGCCGCAATTGCGGCGCTCGCTGGGGCCGGCTTCGCTGGTGATGCTGGGGATCGGCTGCATCATCGGCGCGGGGTTGTTCGCGCTTACCGGCATCGTCGCGTCGCAGAATTCCGGGCCGGCGGTGGTGCTGAGCTACGTCGTCGCGGCGGTTGGCTGCGGCTTCGCCGGGCTGTGCTACGCCGAACTCGCCAGCATGATCCCGGTCTCGGGCTCCGCCTATACCTATGCGTATGCGACCATGGGCGAGCTGGTGGCCTGGATCATCGGCTGGGATCTGGTGCTGGAATACGCCGTCGCCGCCGCCGCGGTCGCGGCGAGCTGGTCCGGTTACGTGGTGAAATTGCTCGCGACCTTCGGATTGGTGTTACCGCCGCAATTCACCGCGACCCCGTTCGATGTGGTGAAACTGGCCGACGGCAGCATGGCGCACGGCATCGTGAACGTCCCGGCCCTATTCATCATCGTCGCGCTCTCGCTGCTGCTGATCCGCGGCGTCACCGAGTCTGCGATTGTCAACAATATCATCGTCGTGGTTAAGGTTGCGGTCGTGCTGGCAGTGTTGGCTTTCGGCATTCCATTCATCCACGCCGCCAATTATCACCCGTTCATTCCGGCCAACACCGGCAGCTTCGGCTCGTTTGGGCTTTCGGGCATTATGCGCGGCGCCGGCGTGCTGTTCTTCGCCTATATCGGCTTCGACTCAGTCTCCACTGCGGCGCAGGAGGCGCGCAACCCGGCGCGCGACATGCCGATCGGCATCCTGGGCTCGCTGGTGATCTGCACCGTGCTCTACATCGCCTTCGGCGCGGTGCTTACCGGGATGTTGAACTATCGCGCGATGCTGGGCGATCCGACGCCGGTGGCCACCGCGATCGCGCTCACGGGTAAGCCGTGGCTGGAGCTTGCGGTCACGGTCGGGATCATTGGTGGCTACACCACTGTGATCCTGACCTCGCTCTACGGCCAGTCGCGGGTGTTCTACAGCATGGCCCGCGACGGTCTGCTGCCGCCGGTGTTCGCCCGTGTCCACCCTAAGTTCGAAACGCCGTACCTGTCGCATATGATCTTCATGGTTTTCACCGGCGGTCTGGCGTCGTTTCTGCCGCTTCAGCAGCTAGGTGACATGACCTCGATCGGCACGCTGCTCGCGTTTGTGATCGTGTGCATTGGAGTCATGGTTTTGCGTCGCACCCACCCCAACCAACCGCGCCGCTTCAAGGTGCTGGGGAGCCCTGCGATTCCGGTACTTGGCATTCTGGTCTGTCTCGCGATGATGGTTTCGCTCGATCTGCTGGTGTGGATCCGGTTGGTGGTGTGGCTCGCGATCGGGCTTTCGGTCTATTGGTTTTACGGGCGCAGCCACGCGCTCAGGAAGTAACACATGACTCTGGGTCAGTTTCCCGCCACCCGGCTCCGCCGCAACCGCACCGATGCGTGGACGCGCCGGCTGGTGGCGGAAAACCGGCTGTCGGTGGACGATCTGATCTGGCCGGTGTTCGTGATCGAGGGAAGTGGCACAGTTTCGGATGTGGGTTCCATGCCTGGCGTGGTGCGGGTGACGCTGGATCGGCTGCTGGCCCATGTCGAACCGGCGGTGAAGCTGGGGATTCCCGCGGTGGCGCTGTTTCCGGCCACAGCTTCCGAGAAGAAGAACGCCGACGGTTCCGAGGCGTGCAATCCGGAAAATCTGATCTGCCAGGCGTCGCGGCGGTTGAAGCAGGAATTTCCGGGGCTGGGGCTGATCGGCGATGTCGCTTTGGACCCATATACCGATCATGGCCACGACGGGGTGCTGCGCGACGGCTATGTCGCCAACGACGCCACGGTGGAAATTCTGATGCGCCAGGCGCTGAACCAGGCCGAGGCCGGGATCGACATCATCGCCCCATCCGACATGATGGACGGAAGGGTCGGCGCGATCCGCGCGGCGCTGGATGAGAACGGTCTGATCCACACCAGGATCATGGCCTATTCGGCCAAATATGCGTCGGCTTTCTACGGCCCGTTTCGCGAGGCGCTGGGTTCCTCGGTATCGCTCAAGGGCGACAAGAAGACCTATCAGATGGACCCCGCCAACAGCGACGAGGCGCTGCGCGAAGTCGCGCTCGACATCGCCGAGGGCGCCGACATGGTGATGGTGAAGCCGGGGATGCCGTATCTGGACATCGTGCGCCGGGTAGTGGAGCGGTTCGGCGTGCCGACGTTTGCCTATCAGGTCTCCGGCGAGTATGCGATGCTGATGCACGCGATCCGCGCGGGGGCGTTGGATCACGATCGCGTGATCATGGAAAGTCTGATGTGTTTCAAGCGCGCCGGTTGCGCGGGGGTTTTAAGTTATTTCGCGCCGGCGGCTGCTGAAATATTACGTCGAGGCTAAACATTATTAAAAGTTTTTTGCTTCTTTTTTTCAAAAAAGAAGGCTTCCTACGTGTTCTTTTTGTGAACAAAAAGAACCAAAAAAACTTTGTCACTTTTGGACTGAGGCTTATATGACCGTCCTACGCTCTGATTACGCCAGACCGAACTTTCTGGTGAGTGACGTTTCGCTGATCTTTGAACTGGAGCCGCGCGCGACCAAAGTGATCGCCCTCACAAAGTTCACGCGCCAGAATCCCGGCGATCTGTTTCTGAACGGCGAAGCGCTGCAGTTGGTTTCGGTGAAACTCGACGGCGAAAATTACCCGGCCGAAACCGTGCCGCATGGTCTGTGGCTGCGCAACCTACCGGATCGGTTCGAACTAGAAATCGAAACCCTGATCGATCCCGGCGCCAACACCGAACTTTCAGGACTGTACCTCTCGGCTGGCAATTTCTTCACCCAGTGCGAGGCCGAAGGCTTCCGCCGCATCACCTATTTCCCCGATCGGCCCGACGTGATGGCGCGCTATACCGTGACCATTACTGCGAATAAATCAGCCTGCCCGGTGCTGCTGTCGAACGGCAATCCTGACGGCGGCGGCGAACTTCCGAACGGCCGCCATTGGGCGCGCTGGCGCGATCCGCATCCGAAACCGTGCTACCTGTTCGCCCTGGTCGCCGGCCAACTCGAGCCGCTGCGCGACAAATTCATCACCAGTTCGAACCGGCTGGTCGATCTGGCGATCTGGGTGCGCCGTGAAGACCTCGACCGCTGCGATCACGCCATGGCGTCGCTGAAACAGGCAATGCGCTGGGACGAGGAAAAATTCGGCCTGGAATACGATCTCGACGTCTTCAACATCGCTGCGGTCAGCGACTTCAACATGGGCGCGATGGAGAACAAAGGCCTCAACATCTTCAATACCAAATACGTCCTCGCGCGGCCCGACACCGCGACCGATATGGACTACGAAGGTATCGCCTCGGTAATCGCGCATGAATATTTCCACAATTGGACCGGCGATCGCGTTACTTGCCGCGATTGGTTCCAACTGTCGTTGAAAGAAGGCCTCACGGTCTATCGCGATCAGGAATTCTCCGCCGACCTCGGCAGCCGCGCGGTGAAGCGGATTTCCGATGTGCGCCGGCTGCGTGGAGCCCAATTCCCCGAAGACGCCGGGCCGCTCGCCCATCCGGTGCGGCCGGACTCCTACGTCAAGATCGATAATTTCTACACCGCGACGGTCTATCAAAAAGGCGCCGAGGTGGTGCGTATGCTGCAAACCCTGATAGGGCGCGAGAACTTCCGCAAGGGGATGGATCTTTATTTTGCCCGTCACGACAATCATGCCGTCACGATCGAGGATTTCGCCAAGGCGATGGAAGACGCCTCGGGCGTCGATCTGTCGCGCTTCCGGATCTGGTACGGTCAGGCCGGCACGCCGGTGGTGACTGTGAGCACCGAATACAACGCCGATCGCCAAAGCTTCCAGCTCAAGCTCACGCAGCACACCGATCCGACCCCGGGGCAGGAACAGAAACAGCCGGTGCCGATCCCGGTCGCGCTCGCGCTGCTCAACAGCAAGGGTCAAGAAATTCCGCTACGGCTGGTAAGCGAGAACGAAGCGCACGGCACCGAGCGCGTGATTCTGTTCCAGGAAGCCGAGAGCAGCTTCACTTTTCTCGACGTGATCGGCGAGCCGGTGGTGTCACTGCTGCGTGGCTACTCCGCACCGGTGAAATTGGCAGGGCGCAGCGATGCCG
>Ga0302314_10014262_pt1 | contig 13616 bp, 11 predicted proteins | sample III_Palsa_N2_3_FD_200533 | JGI IMG/M metagenome (GOLD analysis project Ga0302314, IMG submission 200533) | Peat permafrost microbial communities from Stordalen Mire near Abisko, Sweden - III_Palsa_N2_3 | ecosystem: Environmental > Terrestrial > Soil > Palsa > Peat permafrost | place: Sweden... | reverse complement strand
GCGGCGTCTTCCGGATCACCGACGGCCTGGCCGCCGAGTTCGGCGCCGACCGCTGCCTGGACACCCCGCTCGCCGAGGCCGGCATCCTCGGCACCGCCGTCGGCATGGCCATGTACGGGCTGCGGCCCGTGGTGGAGATGCAGTTCGACGCCTTCGCCTACCCGGCCTTCGAGCAACTGGTCTCGCATGTCTCGCGGATGCGCAACCGCACCGCCGGGCGGATGCCGCTGCCGATCACCATCCGGATCCCCTACGGCGGCGGCATCGGCGGGGTGGAGCACCACAGCGACTCCTCCGAGGCCTACTACGCCCACACTCCGGGGCTGCACGTGGTCGCCCCCGGCAACGTCGCCGACGCCTACGGGCTGCTCCGGGCGGCCATCGCCTCCGACGACCCGGTGGTCTTCCTGGAGCCCAAGCGGCTCTACTGGTCCAAGGCCGACTGGTCCCCCGCGGCCGCGGTCCCGCCGCTGGGCCGGGCGGCCGTGGTCCGCACCGCCCCGCCGGGTCCCAGCGCCACCCTGATCACCTACGGGCCCTCACTGCCGGTCTGCCTGGAGGCCGCCGAGGCCGCACGCGCCGAGGGCTGGGAGCTCTCCGTGGTCGACCTGCGCAGCCTGGTGCCCTTCGACGACGAGACGGTTTGCGCGGCGGTGCGCGCCTCCGGGCGCGCCCTGGTGGTGCACGAGGCGGCCGGCTTCGGCGGCGTCGGCGCGGAGATCGCCGCCCGGATCAGCGAGCGCTGCTTCCACCACCTGGCCGCCCCCGTGCTCCGGGTCACCGGCTTCGACATCCCCTATCCTCCGCCGATGCTGGAGCGCCACCACCTGCCCTCGGTGGACCGCATCCTCGACGCCGTCGCCCGACTCCAGTGGGAGCAGTGACCCCGATGCCCTCCGTACGCGAGTTCCCGCTGCCCGACCTGGGGGAGGGCCTGACCTCCGCCGAGATCGTCCGCTGGCTGGTGGAGGTCGGCGAGGTGATCGAGGTCGACCAGCCGGTGGCCGAGGTGGAGACCGCGAAGGCCATGGTCGAGGTCCCCTGCCCGTACGGCGGGGTGGTCACCGCCCGCTTCGGTGAGGTGGGTGCGGAGATCCCGGTCGGCGCCGCGCTGGTCACCGTCGCGGTCGGCCCGGCCGAGCCCGCGACCTCCCCCGCTGCCACCACCGGCTCCGGCTCCGGCAACGTCCTCGTCGGCTACGGCACCGCCGAGTCCGGGAAGGGCGCCCGGCGCCGCCGGCTCGCCCCGAACGTCACCGCGAACGGCACCGTGCAGGTCGCCGTGCAGGTCGCCGCGCCGGTCGCCGCGCCGGTCGCCGCGCCGGTCGTGGTGCCGGTCGTGGTACCGGTCGCCGTGCCGGCCCGCCCGGCCGCCGCGCACCGGCAGCCGCCGGCCGTCATCTCCCCGCTGGTCCGCCGGCTCGCCCGGGAGCACGGCCTCGACCTGGCCGAGCTGCCCGGCAGCGGCCCCGACGGGCTGATCCTCCGCGCCGACGTCGAGCGCGGCATCGCCGCCCAGGCCCCGGCGCCGGAAGCGGCCCCGCAGCCGGCCCAGGACGAGGTCGTGCCGCTGCGCGGGGCGGCGCGGATCGCGTCCGAGCGGTTCACCCGCAGCCGTCGCGAGATCCCCGACGCCACCTGCTGGGTGGACGCCGACGCCACCGGGCTGCTCGCCACCCGCGACGCGCTCAACCGCGGCGGACGGGAGCCCAGGATCGGGCTGCTGCCGCTGCTGGCCCGGATCTGCACCGCCGCGCTGGCGGTGCATCCCGCCCTCAACTCCACCGTGGTCACCGACGCCGACGGCACCGCCACCGGCATCCGCCGGAACAGCGCCGTGCACCTGGGCTTCGCCGCCCAGTCCGCCCGCGGCCTGGTGGTTCCGGTGGTCCGGGACGCCCATCTGCTCGACACGGCCCAACTGGCTGCCGAGACAGCCCGGCTGACGGAGAGTGCCCGCACCGGTCGGCTCGCCGCCGCCGAGCTGACCGGCGGCACCTTCACCCTCAACAACTACGGCGTCTTCGGCGTCGACGGCTCCACCCCGATCCTCAACCACCCGGAGGCGGCGATGCTCGGGGTGGGCCGGATCACGGCCAAACCCTGGGTGGTCGACGGGGTGCTGGCGGTCCGTCAGGTCGTCCAGCTCTCCTTCACCTTCGACCACCGGGTCTGCGACGGCGCGACGGCGGGCGGGTTCCTCCGGCTGGTCGCCGACGCGGTGGAGGAACCCGCCACCCTGCTCCGCCACCTCTGAGCCGGGCCGGGAGGGCTCAGCCGCGCCGCAGCACGAAGCGGAACAGCCCGTCCTCGCCCTCGCCGTCGCGGACGAAGCCGGCCCGGACCACCACCGCCTGCGAGGCGGTGTTCCCGGGCTCGGTGTGGGCGACGACGACGTCGACCTCGGGCTGGTCCAGGGCGAAGGCGGAGATCACCGCCACCGCCTCGGTGGCGTAGCCCCGACCGCGCTGGGAGGCGGCGAGGTCGTAACCGATCTCGGCCGAGCCCTCGCTCGGCGGGCCGTGGAAGCCGATGCCGCCGACGGCCGCGCCGTCCTCGGTCCGGACCACGGCGTAGACGCCCCAGCGCGGCGCGAAGACGCCCGCCTGCGCGGCCTTGGCCGCCATGGTGCAGGCGTCCCTGGTCCCCTCGTAGGGACCGTCGGCGACCCAGTCGAAGCCGCCGGCGCCGCCCGTGCTCAGGTCCACCGCCGACTCCGGCCCGATCGGGTGGAGTTGGAGGCGCTCGGCGTACAGGTGGCCGTCGGTGCTGTCAGTCATGTCGTCCCTTGGGGAGGTCGGCGTTGGCCCTGCTCGGTCGCGGCCATCATGCCGGACCGTCCCCCAGCAGCGCCGACCGCCCCTGGGCGGCGAAGGCGGCCCGCAGCCCGGCCGCGTCCGCGGCGGTGAGCAGCCGGTAGCCGGTCTCCTCGCCGCCGCGGCCGTAGGGCCGCCAGAGCACCGGGTCGGCGACCTGCCAGTGCTCGCGGCGCAGCCCGGTCCTGGCCGTCTTGTGGGTGGCGGTCACCGGCATCTCCGGAACCAGCCGGACGAAGCGCGGCGGCATCTTGGTGCCGAGGTCGGGCTGGGCGGCCAGGAAGGCCGTCAGCTCCGTCGCCAGACGCTCGGTGCTGTCGGCCTCCTGTCGCCCGGTCAGCTCGACGGCGGCCATCACCTGGTCCCCCGCCACCGGGTCGGGCACCGCGTAGACGGCGACGGCCCGGGCCCGCTCCCAGCGGGCGAGGATGTTCTCTATGTCGGCGACCGCCAGGTTCTCGCTGTCGACCCGGAGCCAGTCGGTGGTGCGACCGGCGAAGCGGAACCAGCCCTCGGCGTCGCGGTGGAAGAGGTCGCCGGTCCAGTACCAGCCGTCGCGGATCCGGGCGGCCCCGGCCTCCGGATTCCGCCAGTAGCCCTCGAAGCCGGCCCGGTCGGTGCGGTTGACCAGTTCGCCGATGGCCTCCTCCCCGTTGAGCAGCCGGCCGTGGGCGTCGAAGCGGGAGCGCGGGCACTCGGCGCCGGTCTCCGGGTCGACCACGGCGAGGTCGTCGTCCGGGCCGGCGCCCGCGCGGCCGACCGCCCCGGGCGGGGCCGACGGATCCTGCTGGAGGTTGCAGCCGCCCTCGGAGGAGCCGTAGCCCTCGACCAGCCGACAGCCGAACCGGGCCTCGAAGCGGGCGGCGTCGACCGCGCCGGCCTCGGTGCCGAAGCCGAGCCGCAGCGGCGAGTCGGCGTCGTCCGCCCGGGCCTCGGTGGCCAGGACGTAGGAGACCGCACGGCCCACATAGGTGAAGTACCCGGCGCCGTGGGCGCGGACGTCCTCCAGGAACCGGGAGGCGGAGAAGCGGCGGCGCAGCGCGACCGTCCCGCCGGCCATCAGCAGCGGCGACCACAGGCCCATCAGCGCATTGCCGTGGAACAGCGGCATGCAGCCGTAGCCGGTGTCGGCGGAGGTGAGGCCGAAGCGGGCGCGGAGCTTGTTCCCGGCCCCGGCCAGCCGCCGCTGGCTGCAGACGACGGCCTTGGGCGCACCGGTCGAGCCCGAGGTGAAGGTCAGCAGCACCCGGGTGGCGGGCTCGGGCAGCTTCGCGGGCGGCGGGGCGTCGGCGTAGGGGGCGAGCAGCTCGGCGAAGCCGGGGTCGTCGACCACGAGCAGCTGCCGGGGGAGTACCAGCCCGGCGAGCAGCGGCAGTTGCCGCCGCTCGGTGACCAGCACGGCGCAGTCGGTGTGCCGGATGTCGCGTTCCAGGTCCGGTCCGCGCCGGGTGGGGTTGATGCCGACGGCGGTGGCGCCGCCGAGGACGCAGGCCTGCAGCCAGTGGACGTACTCGGGGGTGTTGTCGAGCAGCAGGCCGACATGCGGGTGCTCGGCCGCCGCCAGCAGCTCGCCGAGCAGCGCGGCCCTGGCACAGGCCGCGCGGAGCAGCCGGTGGTGGCTGAGGCTGAAGCCCTCGCCGACCAGGCCGGGGCGGTGCACCCGGTGCTGGGCGAGGACGGCCCCGACCAGGGTGGAAGGGCACGGATCTGCGGGCACGGGCGGACCCCCAACTCTTTCTGACGCATCGTCAGTTCATTGAGTTGATACCGCCCGGCGCCGCCGACCGCAACACCCCCGGTTCCGGGGGCCGGTGGCTACAGCACGAAGGCCTGACTGCCCGAGGAGCTGACCATCGGACGCCCTGCGGCCTCCCAGGCGTACATCCCGCCGTCGACGTTCAGCGCCTCCCGCCCCTGTGCCACCAGGTACTGGACCACCTGGGCGGAGCGCCCGCCGACCCGGCAGACCACGTACAGCGGGTCCTCCGGCAGCTCGCCGAGCCGGGCGACGACCTGGCCGATCGGGATGTGCACCGCGCCGTCGACGTGCCCCGCGTCCCACTCGTCCTGCTCCCGGACGTCCAGCAGGGCCCCGTCGGCGGGCACGGAAGCGGCGTCCACGGTGGGGACGGCGGCGTCGAACATGGTCTCTCCCGAAACGCGGCCCCGGCGGCTCCGGGGGACTACCCCATTCTCGCCGATCCCCGGGGCCGGTCCCCCGTTCCCGCCGACTCTCAGCCGGCCAGCATCCGGTCCAGCTCCGCCTGCCGTCCGGCGACGCTCTCCAGCAGCTGCTCCGCCAGGATGTTCAGCAGCGCGTCCGGGTCGTCCGGCAGCAGCATCAACAGCTGCCCCATCGGGCTGTCGACCAGCTCGGCGCGGGTCGCCGCGACCCGGGCGAGCCGGGCGGTCAGCCACTCCAGCCGCTGCCGCAGCCAGTCCGCCCGCTCCGGGCTGCCGCTGGCCGGCGTCCCGCTGTCGCCGGAACCGCCCGCCCACTCCTCCGCGAGCACCGCCAGGGCGAGGACGTCGCCGCGGGAGTAGGCCTCGTTGACCCGGGCGATGAACACCCCGCGCCGCTCCCGCTCCTCCGGGTCCTGCGCCAGGTCGGGATGGGCCCGGCGGGCCAGGTCCCGGTACAGCCGCTGGGCCTCCCGGTCCGGCCGGATCCGCTGCGGCGCCTGCGGCAGGACCGGCTGCGCCGGGCCCTCGGCGGCAGGACCGCCCTCGGCGCCCGGGTCCGGCTCGGCGAAGAACGCCTCCAGGTCCGGCATCGGCTCCAGGATGCTGCGCGCCTCGAAGGCCCGGCGGATGTCCTCGGGGTCGCCGCTGCGGGCCGCGGTGACCTCGGCGATCAACGCGTCCAACTCGTCCAGCCGGACGTACATCGGGCCCAGCCGCTGATGGTGCACCAGCGCGAAGTTGTCGAGCTCCACCCGCAGGGTCTCGACGGCGACCTCGGCCTCCACCCACTCGGTCTCGACCTGCGCGACCTGCTCCTCCAGCTGCTGTTCCTCGGGATCGGTCCACCGGACCGGAGTGTCGGCAGCCATGTCGAACCTCACTGCTTGATGTTTGTACCGCTCGTCCGCCCCGTCACCCTACTGTCCCCACCCCGGCCACCGAGGGCGCACACTGAGGCGTGCGAGCCCGGACTCGCTCCTGGACACAGAAATAAATCCCCGAATGTGGACAACATCGGCAGGTTTCGTGCTTGCCTGGGGTACCGATGTGGTGGTGGGCCTATGGTGCAAGGTCAGAGTTGTACGAGGCGGCACGCGCAAGCCACCGGCACGGGGAGGATGGTCGGTCCCTCCGAGGTGAGGCGCGTCCGGAGAACGACGGGAGCTGGGAGCAGGTGAGCATGGACGAGGAGACCTTCGCAGGGCCCGCGCAATCCCTCTCCGAGCCGGTGCGACCCGTGTCCGCGCCGACGGGTGTGCTGGCGCTGATCCGGCTCGCCGCCTTCATGGTCGACCCGGACGGCCGCCTCACCGTCTGGAACCGCGCGGCCGAGGAGCTGTTCGGCCACCGCCGCGACGAGGTCTTCGACCGTCCGGCCTCCGGCCTGCTGCCGCTCGCCCGCCACACCACCGAGGCCGGGACCGGCATCGGCAACGGAAAGCTCGGGGACGCCCTCGACCACCTCGACGACCTCACCAGCTTCGCGCCCGCCTGGAACGGCGACCTCAGCGTCACCGACCGGGACGGCCGGGTCGTGGACATCCTCTGCTGGGCCTACCGGCTGGTCGAGCCCACCGGACGCAACCTGCTGGTGGTCGCGGCGGACGCGGGCCCGCTGCGGGCCCGCGGCCCACGGATCGCCCTCGGCAGCCAGCTGCTCCCCTACACCGCCAACTCGCCCACCCAGGCCCAGAGTCTGGAGCTTCGGGTCGAGAGCATCCGGATCGCCCCGGCCGAGGGCGGCGACGCCGGGACCGCCGCCGAGCGGCTCTCCCCGCTGCTGCGCCGGGGCGGCGACGAACGCCGCCGCCGACTGCTGGCCCAGGTGGTCGCCGCCGGCGTGCCCGGCCTGCTGGTGGACGGCTCGGTCCAGCTCCCGGTGCTGCCGCAGCAGTTGCGCGAGTCCCCGGAGCGGGAGCTCGGCAGCAGCGTGGAGAGCCACTCCCGCACGCCCGCCGACGAACCGTCGACCCGGCCGCGGCGGACCGCGGTGCCGACCCCGCGCACCGGCGCCCCCTTCGGCCAGGAGAAGCGTCCGGAGCGCAGCCAGCGCCCGCAGCGCCCCGCCCCGCCGGGACGCCCCCGGCGCGGCTCCGGGACCGAAGGTCCGTTCAGCGGCCCGCCGGCCGTGCCGACGCTCACCCTGGCCGCCGCCGGCGCCGCGCCCGCCGAACCGGTCAACGAGCAGCTGCGGCTGCTCAGCCATGTCGGCGCACAGATCGGCACCACCCTGGACCTGGACGTCACCGTCCGCGAGCTGTGCGAGGTGGTGGTCCCCAGCATCGCCGACTTCGCCTGCGTCGACCTGCGCGACCGACTGATCACCGACGCCGAGGTGCCGCCCGAGCGCCCGGACGACGGGACCAGGATGCGCCGGGTCGCCCGGGCCTTCAGCGAGTCGCTGGCCGGCTGGGACCACCTGGTCCGGGTCGGCAGCCTGGTGTCGCTGGCCCGGAACACCCCGTTCGGGCTGGCCCTGCAGACCAACCAGCCGGTGCTGGTGCCCGAGGTCGACCGGGAGGTCGCCGAGTACTGCGCGGCCGGACGGGGCGGCGGCGCCGCGCTGGTGCCGCTGTTCGAGGGCCGCTCGATGCTGACGCTGCCGCTGGCGGCGCGCGGCACCGTGCTCGGGGTGCTGACCCTGCTGCGCAACCCGGACCGACCGCCGTTCGACCAGACCGACGCCGCCTACCTGCGCGAACTGGCGGCCAGGGCCGCGCTGTCGGTGGACAACGCCCGGCTGCACCGGGTGGAGGCGAAGACCGCGCTCACCCTCCAGCGGAGCATGCTGCCGACCCGTCCGCCGAAGATCCCCGGCGTGCTGATCGCCCACCGCTACCTGCCCGGCGACCGCCGGGCCGAGGTCGGCGGCGACTGGTTCGACGCCATCCAACTGCCGGGCAGCCGGGTCGCGCTGGTGGTCGGCGACGTGATGGGCCACGGCCTGCACTCGGCGGTGGCGATGGGCCGGTTCCGCACCGCGATGCAGACCCTGGCCGCGCTGGACCTGCCCCCGGGCCAGATCCTCCGGCACCTGGACAACCTCTCCCAGCGGCTGGGCGACGACCACCTCGCCACCTGCCTCTACGCGGTCTACGACCCGATCGCCCGAACCTGCACCATCGCCGGCGCGGGCCATGTCCCACCGGTGCTGGTGCACCCGGACGGGCGCGGCGAACTGCTGGACATCCCCTCCGGCGCGCCGATCGGTGTCGGCGGGGTGCCGTTCGCGGCCAAGGAGTTCAAGGTCTCCGACGGCAGCATGCTGGTGCTCTGCACCGACGGCCTGGTGGAGATGCGCGGCGGCGACATAGGGGACGGCCTGGCCGCCCTCTGCGGCGACATCGTCGACCCCAGGCAGAGTCCGGAGGAGGTCTGCGACACCGTCCTGGAGCGGCTGCACACCGACGACCGCAATGACGACCTGGCGCTGCTGATCGCCCGCTTCGACGGCATCCCGCCGCAGGACGTCATGGACTGGTCGCTCGACCTGGTCCCGGAGGAGGTCGGCCGGGCCCGTCGGCTGGTCCACGAGCAGCTGGTGGTCTGGGGCCTGGGCGAGATGGCCGAGGTCACCTCGCTGCTGGTGAGCGAGCTGGTCACCAATGCGCTGCGGGTCGCCAGGAACCGGGTCGAGCTGCAGCTGACCCGGGTCGGCAAGCTGCTGGTCGAGGTCAGCGACGACGACCACAACCTGCCCTCGCTGGAGCCCTCCGAGGCGCTGGACGAGGACGGCCGGGGCCTGAGCCTGGTCAGCCAGCTCTCGGCCCGCTGGGGCGCCAGCCGCAAAGCCGTCGGTAAGGTCGTCTGGTTCGAACTGCCGCTGCCGCACCGTAGCTGACCCGAGCCGGTCTTCCCATACCGATCGCACGCCGATCGGGGGGCCGCACCCCGCCGGGGCGCGGTCGGTGCTAACTGTTGGTGGGTCAGGACGACGACCGATCAGAGGAGCACCAGTGTCCGGCCAGCACAGCAGCACGGCAGCCAGCAGAGACGTGGACGACGCGGCGGCGCTGCTCGCCCCGTCCACGGACGCCCCGCAGGAGCGCGCCGAGTCGATCGACGCGATCCAGCGCGAGCTGACCGCGTTCGCCCGCCGTGCCCGCTCGCAGGCTTCGCAGATCCACCCCGGCCTGACCCTGGTCACCTACGCCATCCTGGACCTGCTGCGGGAGCGCGGCGGCTGCCGCGGCACCGATCTGGCCTCGCACTTCATGCTGGACAAGTCCACGGTGAGCCGTCAGGTCACCGCCCTGGAGCGGCTCGGGCTGGTCGAGCGCAGCACCGATCCGGAGGACCAGCGCGGCCAGATCATCCGCCCCTCCGACGCCGGCAGCGCGCTGCTGGAGTCCGTCAGCGAGCAGCGCCGACTGGCCTTCCTGGAACGGCTGGGCGATTGGCCCGACGCCGATCTGGAGCGCTTCGCCGCCTATCTGACGCTCTACAACGAGCGCTCCCAGCCCCGGGCGTGATCCACGGCCGTCAGCGGAGCCGGCCGACCGGAGCCGGCTCCGGGTCGGCGAGCGGCACCTGGAGCTCGGTGACCCAGGTGTCCGCGGGCCCGTCGCACTCCAGATAGACCTCCCTGGCATGACCGGCGAACCGGTGCCCGCTGCCGTCGACCCAGCGCGCCAGCAGCTGCACGGTCGGCAGCACGTGGTCCATCGACCCCCGGTGGACGATGGTCGCCACCGTCTCCACCGCCGGCAGGTCGACCACCGCGAAGCCCGCGTGCGGCCCCGGCTCCGCCCCGCCCACCGGCAGCCCGGCATGGACCAGGATCCCGCCCTCGCTGTCCGGCAGCTCCTCGTACCAGGCGACGGAGGGGCCGGTCACCGGCAGGCCGGACTCCCCCACCAGCCGGCAGAGCTCCGTGAACAGCGGCCCGACCACCGGTCCGATCTGCTCCGGCGCGTAGCCGGCGGCGATCCCGGTCAGCTCGGCCATCCGCACCGCCGGGGTGCTCTTCACTACAACGTCCTGCATGGGCATGCGGCCCTCGCTCTCGATACTCCGGAGTCTCGCCTCGACCTGGGTCAGCCGGGCCGCAGCGGTCGCCATCGCCTCGGCGAGCTCGGCCTGCCGCAACCGCAGCATCCCGCGCAACTCGTCGACGCCGACCTGTTCGTCCAGCACCGCGCCCACCTGCTCCAGCCGGAAGCCGAGGTCCTTGAGCGCGATGATCCGGTTGAGCCGCGCCAACTGCGCCGCCTCGTAGAAGCGGTAGCCGCTGGCCGGATCGACCCGGGCCGGGTGCAGCAGTCCGATGGCGTCGTAGTGACGCAGCATCCGGATCGACACCCGGCCGTGCTTGGCGAAATCTCCGATGGTGAACATGACCCTCCCTACTTCAGGCCCTCACACCGTGTCAGGGTCAAGCCCCGACCTCCGCACCGGCCACCGCCGACGACCCGGCCGGGGTCGAACGGGTCACCTCCACCGAGCCGGAGGCCGCCGCCGCGCCCCAGCGGCGGGCCAGCACCGCGCAGGTCATCAGCTGGATCTGGTGGAACAGCATCAGCGGGAGCACCATCATCCCCACCGTCGGCCCCGGGAACAGCACCGAGGCCATCGGCACCCCGCTGGCCAGACTCTTCTTCGAGCCGCAGAAGACGATGGTGATCCGGTCGCCGCGGCTGAAGCCCAGCCAGCGCGCGCCCAGGCCGGTCGCCCCCAGCACCACCGCCAGCAGCACCGCGTCCACCAGCAGCAGCACCGCCAGGGAGACGGGCGACAGCCGCCCCCAGATCCCGCCGACCACGCCCGCGCTGAACGCCCCGTAGACGACGATCAGGATCGACCCCCGGTCCACCAGGCCCAGCGACTTCCGGTGCCGTCCCATCCACCCGGCGATCCAGCGGCGCAGCAGCTGCCCGGCCAGGAACGGCACCAGCAGCTGCAGCACGATGTCCAGCATCGCCCGGCCGGAGATCCCCCCGCCGTCGGTGCTGAGCAGCAGTGCCGCGAGCACCGGGGTCACCACGATGCCCGCCAGGCTGGAGAAGGTCGCCGCACAGACGGCCGCCGCGACATTGCCCCGGGCGATCGAGGTGAAGGCGATCGACGACTGCACCGTCGACGGCAGCAGGCAGAGGAACAGCACGCCCTGGTAGAGCTGTGCGCTCAGCAGCGCCGGCTCCACCACCCGGAGCGCCAGCCCCAGCAGGGGGAACACCGCGAACGTGGCCAGCAGTACCGTCCCGTGCAGCCGCCACTGCTTCATCCCCTGCCAGGCCTCCTGGGTGGACAGCCGGGCGCCGTAGAGGAAGAACAACAGACCGACCGCGAACACCCCCAGGTCGGAGACGCCCCGGGCGGCCGGGCCCCGGGCCGGGAGCAGCGCCGCCAGGCCCACGGTGAGCAGCAGGGAGGTGATGAACGGGTCGAGCGGCCAACGGCGGGGCAGGGTCATGGCTCCACCCTGACACCCGCCCGTCCATGGCGAAAGCGACTCACAGCACTCACTGCCATCACGTTCTATGATGGTCGGATGTTCGATCCGGTACTGCTCCGCTCCTTCCTCGCCGTCGCCGAGACCGGCGGCTTCACCGCCGCCGGCCGACGGCTCGGACTCCAGCAGTCCACCGTCAGCCAGCACGTCCAGCGGTTGGAACGGGCCGCCGACCGGCAGCTGTTCCTCCGCGACACCCACAGCGTCGAACTCACCGGCGAGGGCGAGACCATGCTCGGCTTCGCCCGCTCCATCCTCGACGCCCACGAACGCGCCACCGCCTATTTCGCCGGGCCCCGGGTCAGCGGACGGCTGCGGTTCGGCGTTTCCGAGGACTTCGCCGTCACCGAGCTGCCGCAGGTGCTGCGCACCTTCCGGCACAGCCATCCGCAGGTCGACCTGCAACTGACGGTCGGTCTGACCGGGGTGCTCAACGAGCAGCTCGCCGAGGGCACGCTGGACCTGGTGCTCGGCAAGCGGGTGGCCGGCGGGACCGGCGGCGGACGGACCCTGTGGAGCAACCGGACGGTCTGGCGGGACCGGCTGGTCTGGGCCGCCGGAGAGGACTTCCGCGCCGACCCGGACGAGGGCGGGGCGCTGCCGCTGATCGTCTACCCGCCGCCGAGCGTCACCCGGGCCCGGGCGCTGGCGGCCCTGGACCGGGCCGCCCGCCCCTGGCGGATCACCTGCACGGCCAGCGGGCTCAGCGGCATGATCGCCGCCGCCCGGGCCGGGATCGGCGTGGTCGCGCACTCCCTCAGCCTGATCCCGCCGGGGCTGCGCCCACTGCCCGCCGACGCCGGCCTGCCCGATCTCGGCAGCACCGACTTCGTGCTGACCGGCGGCCGGGGCGCGGACAGCGAACCGGCCCGCGCGCTGGTGGACGCCGTCCTCGCCAACGGCGCCCGGCTGAGCCGCCGCGCACCGGCCTGAGCGCCGGTCAGCCGCCGCCCGTGGCACCCCGGTAGGTCCCGAAGGACCAGCGGTTGCCCTCCGGGTCGGCGGCGGCGAAGTCGCGCGAGCCGTAGTCGGTGTCGTGCGGCTCGGTGGTGATCCGGGCGCCGGCCGCCCGGGCCCGGGCGCACAGGGCGTCCGGCTCGTCGGTGACCACATAGGCGGCGAAGGTCCCGGGTTCGGTGGTCGGTGACCCGACCTCGGGGACCGAGCCCAGCATCACCCCGCCGCCCGGCGGCCAGCCGAGCTCGGCGTGGTCGACCCGGTCGCCCTCGCCGTAGACGACGGTCTCCTCGAAGCCGAAGGCGTCGACCAGGAAACGGATCAGCGCCCGGGCGTCACGGGCGCGGAGCACGGGCCATACCTGCGGCGGCGGGGCAGCCGCCGCTGTGGTGTCCGTCATGGCGGACCGGCCTCCTCACTGGGTTCGGAGTCCCCTCCTCCCAGTCTGGGCCCGCCGCGCGCCCGCCGCCGCGGGCAACGCTGCGGCACAGCGGTTCGGCACAACAAGAAAGGCGCCCCCGGCAGTGACTTTCGTCTCTGCCAGAGGCGCCTCAGCTGTGCGCGAGGGGGGATTTGAACCCCCACGCCCTTTCGGACACTGGCACCTGAAGCCAGCGCGTCTGCCATTCCGCCACTCGCGCATTGAGTGATGTCGTCGACTCTACCGAAGTTCCACCGGCGTCTTCAAACCGGTTGTTTCCCGGTCCTCCGAGCTGCCGTTTCGCTGCCGTAGCGCCTTGCGACAAGAAGAACACTAGCACGTCGGAAGGGGTGTCCAGGCCCGCCCCCGACCCGGAGCCGGAACCCCGGCCGGGCCCCGCCGACGAGCCGAACGGGTGATCGGCGGATGACCACGCCCGGCACCGGGTACGAGTCCGCCGGGGCATCCGATCCCTACCCGGTACCCCTCCGGTGATGGCATCCTTCCTGACGGTGCGGTCGACGGCCGCCGAGCGTCCCGGGCCGGGACGCCCTCGGTGACAGTGTGTCCGGACACACGTCGCCACCCGACCGGCACGAAGGAACCGCACAAGGACCCGCAGCGTAGATACGATCAGATAAGGAAGGCCGACAGCCACCCGCGCACCACCAGCGCGAAACGTACCGAACGCCAGACGGAAGGGGGTGCCCCGTGGGAGCCCTGAAGAAGTTCGAGCAGCGACTCGAGGGAATCGTCAACGGAGCCTTCGCCAAGGTGTTCAAGTCAG
>Ga0302314_10014261_pt1 | contig 13617 bp, 14 predicted proteins | sample III_Palsa_N2_3_FD_200533 | JGI IMG/M metagenome (GOLD analysis project Ga0302314, IMG submission 200533) | Peat permafrost microbial communities from Stordalen Mire near Abisko, Sweden - III_Palsa_N2_3 | ecosystem: Environmental > Terrestrial > Soil > Palsa > Peat permafrost | place: Sweden... | reverse complement strand
AGCGCCGCACCCGCCGCGTCGATCGGCCCCGCCAGCTCCGCATGCACCAGCAGCGGCAGCCCCGCCTTCGCAATATGCGGCAACGCCCGCTCCAACTGCTCCAGGTCGATCATCGTAAAACCCTCGCACCCCGGATAGATCAGAAAGCACTTGTACCCCGGCACACCCGCGCTGGCGAGCGGCTCCAGATGCTCTTGGTTGTCCGCAACCGCTCCACCCCACGCCGCCCAGTCCACCATGCACTGCCCCGCAGCAGCCTCGCGTTTCAACTCCAGCGCCGCCACCGTCGTCGTCTCCGGCAGGCAATTCAGCGGCATATCCACCAGCGTCGTATACCCGCCCGCCGCCGCTGCCCGCGTGGCCGTGGCAAAACCCTCCCACTCCGTCCGTCCCGGTTCATTGATGTGGACATGCGTATCCACCAGTCCCGGCAGGATCGCTGCCTCGCCAAAATCCGTCGTCGCAACGCCCGCAGGGACCTCGCCCGGCGCGCAGACACGCAGGATCACACCATCCTCCACCACCAGCGCAGCCTCGCGGACCCCCTCCGGAGTCACCACCCGCTTCGATGTGTACGCGTATGCCATAATTAAGTCCTCCCAGAGCGAAATCTGCTGCCGCCATCACCGTTCGCGCAGCAGGTCTCCGTGGTTACCGCCACCCTGGTCTGAAGAATCACGAAACAGAGGCGAAAATCTTCGAATGCAGGGCAATCCCATCTTCATGCAGCAGGCCATCGACCTGGCCACCCAGAACGTCCTCACCGGCGCCGGCGGCCCCTTCGGCTGCGTCATCGTGCGCAACGGCGAAGTCATCGCTACCGGCTCCAACTGCGTCACCGCCGGCAACGACCCCACCGCCCACGCCGAGATCACCGCCATCCGCGCCGCCTGCAAAAAACTCGGCACCTTCCAGCTTACGGAATGTGAAGTCTACACCAGTTGCGAACCCTGCCCCATGTGCATGGCCGCGCTCTACTGGTCCCGCTGCGCCGCCGTCTTCTACGGCAACACCGCTGCCGACGCCGCCAGCATCGGCTTCGACGACGCCTTTCTCTACAAGGAATTAGCCAAGCCCCTCGCCGATCGCAGCCTGCCCATCCAGAACCTCCTCCGCAAAGAAGCCTTCACCAGCTTCGCCGCCTGGCGCGACAGCACGAATAGAATCGATTACTAGGAAGCCCATATGCCAGCAGCCAAGAAAAAATCTGTGATCAAATCGCCGCGTAAGACACGAGTCGCCCTTATCGGCTTCGGGACTGTAGGTTCATCGGTTGTCCGCGTCCTTGCCGCGCAAAAATTTGAAGGCATCGAGCTCACCCACATCTTCAACCGCAACGTCGCCCGCAAGCAGGCATTGCCCGCCGCCAAACTCGTCCCCGCAACCACCAAGTGGACCGAGAACATTGACGACGTCCTCAACGGCAAAGCCGACGTCATCATCGAGCTCACCGGCGGCCTGAACCCCACCGAAAGCTGGATCCGCAAAGCCCTCGCCAGCAAAAAATCCGTCGTCACCGCCAACAAGCAGCTCATCGCCTACCGCGGCTCCGCACTCGCCAAGCTGGCGAAGGAAAATAAAGTCCAGCTCGTCTACGGAGCAGCCGTCGCCGGCGGCGTCCCCGTCATTCCCGGCATCTTCCAGGGCCTCGGCGGCGAAAAAATTCACCGCATCTCCGGCATCGTGAACGGCACATGCAACTACATCCTCTCGCGCATGGAGAGCGGCGCAGACTACGCCACCGTCCTCGCCGACGCCCAAGGTCTCGGCTACGCCGAAGCCGATCCGTCAGCCGACGTCGACGGCCACGACGCCCGCGCCAAGCTCGTCATCCTTACCCGCATCGCACTGCACGCCGAGATTGACCCCGATAAAGTCTCCGCCCAGAGCATCCGCCAGATCAGCGCCGTAGACTTCGCCTATGCATCAGAACTCGGCTGCACCATCCGCCAGGTCGCGCAGGCGCAGCTCGAAGGCGGTACCGTCCGCGCCAGAGTCGGTCCGATGTTAGTTCCGCAGACCTCGCCCATCGCCTGGTCCCACGGCACGCAGAACATGGTCGTCACCAGCGGCAAATTCGGCGGCGACGTCGTCTTCTCCGGCCACGGCGCAGGCGGCAACCCCACCGCCGTCGCCGTCGTGTCCGACCTGCTCGCCGTCTCGCAGAACTCCCACACCGTCGAGCTGCCCATCCGCAAAAAGCAGGTCACCGGCGAGTTCCTCGCGCCCCACTACCTCCGCTTCGTCGTAGACGACAAGCCCGGCATCGTCTCCGCCATCTCCGGCGCATTGGCCAAAGTCGGCGCCAACATCGACAGCATCCTCCAGCGCCCCGGCTACCCCAAACACGCGCTGCCGTTTGTCGTCACCACCGAACCGTGCCTGACATCTGTCATCGAAAAAGCATTGCGCAGCATCGCCAAAATGCCCTGCATGCTGGAAAAGCCCCTCAGTCTCCAAATCCTCGAAGTCGCCGATAAAGAGTAGTCCTGCGCGGACGGCGAAAAGCTCGCTCCGCTCGCAGAGGCACATACCGCCGCAGAACCGGGTGCCCCATCCTTTGCAGCTTCATCGCAAAGGGTGGGTTATCGTCGCTACGCGACGACCGCTTTTATCTTTCGTTAAGGGCACGGCTTCAGCCGTGCCGTAAAAGCCAGAAGAGAGAAGAAGGGCTTTAGCCCCTGAGGGTATCGTCCAGAACCGCCACAAACAAAAAAAGGCGCACCGCCAAAGCGATGCGCCTTTGTCTTGCCTAAAAATTAGTACGTCGGCAAAGAAGGATCAATCTCCGTCGCCCACGCATTGATCCCGCCGATAAGATTCGAGACCTTCTTGAATCCAGCATCGCGAAGCTGAAGAGCAGCCGTCTGACTACGCGCCCCGCTCCGGCACTGAATCACAACTTCCTCGTCCTTGTGCGAAGCCAGCTCGTTCAAACGCGAACCAACCTCGCCCAAAGGAACCAGCGTCGAACCCGCGATCTTCGAGATCTCATACTCGTAAGGCTCGCGCACATCCAGCAGGAAGAACTTCTCGCCCGCATCACGCTTGCGCTTCAGTTCCGTCACCGTCATCTGCGGAATGCCGTCCTTCTCGGTGGCTCCAACAGGTTCAGGCAAAGCAGGCGCAATGCCGCAGAACTGGTCGTAATCGATCAGCTCCGTCACCGTCGGATGCGTGCCGCACACCGGGCAATCCGGATTCTTCCGCAGCTTCAGCGTGCGGAAGCTCATACCCAGCGCGTCCACCAGTAGCAGACGCCCGATCAGCGGCTCACCCACGCCCAGGATCAGCTTGATCGTCTCCGTCGCCTGGATCACGCCCACAAGCCCAGGCAGAATGCCGAGCACGCCACCCTCCGCGCACGAAGGAACCAGCCCCGGCGGCGGCGGCTCCGGATACAGGCAGCGATAGCACGGCCCATCCTTCGTCGCAAACACGCTCGCCTGTCCTTCAAATCTAAAAATCGACCCGTAAGCATTCGGCTTGTTGCCCGAAAGCACGCAAGCATCGTTGACGAGATACCGCGTCTGAAAATTATCCGTGCCATCCGCAACGATGTCGTAGCCGGCAATGATCTCCATCGCATTCGCGCTGGTCAGCATCGTCTCGTGCTTCACGATCGTCATATGCGGATTCAGCGCAGACAACTTCTCCGCCGCCGAATCGATCTTCGGCCGCCCCACATCCGCCGTCGAGTGGATGATCTGCCGCTGCAAGTTGCTCTTGTCCACCACGTCGAAATCGACGAGCCCAAGCGTGCCAATGCCCGCCGCCGCCAGGTAGAACGCCAGCGGCGAACCCAGCCCGCCCGTGCCCACGCACAGTACCTTCGCCGCCTTCAGCTTCTTCTGCCCCTCAAGCCCAACCTCAGGCAGGATCAGGTGCCGCGAGTACCGCGCGATCTCATCATTATTCAAATCCGGCAATGTCGTTTTGATCTCTTCCGTTGCAGTCGCCATATCTCACCTCAAATTTCAATCGTGTCATTCAGAGCGAAGCGAAGAATCCAGAGGGTTCTCACTCGCCAATGCTGCTTAAAGCTTTCAAACCATACTGCTCACGTAAGGCTGTTGTTTCTAAGGTGGGTGCGGGCTTTAGCCCGCACATCCAACCTCGCCACAGAATCGGGCTTTAGCCCCTGAGGTACTCCAAATCTCTACTTACAATCAGATTCTTCACGAACACAAAAGGCTCAACTACTAGCAGCATCCACCGGCGATCGACGGAATGATCGTCAGCGAATCCTTCGCCGTAACCGCCGTCGCTTCCTTCGCCGGCAGATACCGTATGTCGTCATCATTCAAATACAAATTCACAAACGAGCGAATCCTGCCCTCATCCGTAAACAGATGCTTCTTCAGGTCCGGATAAGCCGCCGTCAACGCCGCCAGCGCATCCGTCACCGTCGCGCCCTCTACTGAAACACTCGCCCGCTTGCCCGTGTACTGCCGCAGCGGCGTCGGAATATGTATCTCCATCTCGTTGTTCCTTTCGTCCTTCTCTAACCCCTAACCCCTGGCTTCAACCGACCTCAACCGCCTCATCCTCAAACTTCTTATCGTCCTCGCTCGTGCCCGTAAGCAGAAACGAGTTCGTCAGCACAGCCTTGCCTTTTTCAACCGACGTGATCACATACGAACAGCCCATCCAGTGCGCCTCCGCATAATCCGTCGGCGACCAGCGCGCCGGATGGTCCGGATGCGAGTGATAGAACCCCACAATATCCAACTGCTTCTCTCGCGCCTGCCGCTGGATCTTCACCAGCTCGCCGGCTGAGATGTTGTACCGGTTATGCGCCGAATCCGTCCGTGTATTCCCGGCCTTTACCGTCTCGCTCACCGCATTGCCGTCATCCGTCGCATGCCCCAGCAAAACGCCGCAGCACTCATGCGGATACGTCTCCTCGCCATGCGCGCGAATCGCCTCATACTCGTTTTTGCCTAGTCTTAGCACTTGCTTTTCTAACCCCTAGCCCCTAACCCCTGTCTTACTGAACCTCGTCCCAGAATCGCTCACTCAAATACTTGTCCGCCGAATCGCACAGGATCGTCACGATCACCGCCTCGCGCCCCGCTGCGACTTCTTCCTTCGCAATGTGCAGCGCCGCCGTCACATTCGCCGCCGCCGAAACGCCGACGAGCAGCCCTTCCAGCCGCCCCAGCTTCTTCGCGTTGCGGTACGCCTCTTCGGTCGATATCTCCAGCTGCCGGTCGGCGATCTCGGGGTGCCAAATCTTCGGCTTCATCGCCGACTCCATGTGCTTCATCCCCTCCAGCCCATGAAACGGAGAATCCGGCTGCATCGCAATGCACTGTATCTTCGGATTCAGTTCCTTCAGCCGCCGCGTATTGCCCATAAACGTCCCGCTGGTGCCAACGCCGGTTACGAAGTGCGTCAGCCGCCCCTCGGTCTGTTCCCAGATCTCATTCGCGGTCCCGCGATAGTGCGCCTTCCAGTTGTTGTCGTTCGAATACTGGTCCGCGTAGAAAAACTTCTCCGGATTCTCGGCCGCCAGCTCGCGCGCCTTGCGGATTGCGCCGTCCGACGACTCCGTCGGGTCCGTCCACACGATCTCCGCGCCGTAGCCCGCCAGCAGCCGCTTCCGCTCCGGAGACACATTGCTCGGCATGCACAGATGCACCTTGAAATCCAGCGCCGCGCCCAGCATCGCATACGCTATGCCCGTGTTCCCGCTCGTCGCATCCAGCAGCGCGCGTCCCGGCCGCTTCGGCCCGATCTCGCCCCGCGCAAACGCGTCCGCAATGATCGACGAAGCCGCCCGGTCCTTCACGCTTCCGCCCGGATTCGCCCACTCCACCTTGCCCAGGATCTCGATCCCCGGCAGGTTGGCCGTCAGTTTGCTCAGCCGCGCCAGTGGCGTATTCCCGATGCGTTCGAGGATGGTGCTGCCCAGCGTCTTGGTCATGGTCGTCACAGGTTCTTCGTCTTTCACTTGTTCAGCAGGGAATTGTCAGGGTTCTCGGCAGGCTTGCAGGCGCGCGGATCTCCGCGTTTAGCTCTGCGCGCAACAACAGCGCATGGAAGCCGGCTCTTGCCCGCGCATTGATGCGCGACCGTGAATGTGCGACAGTGAAAGCAGCCTCTGCATAGGTTCCAGTGTACCGTATTCCTTGGAAATCCTGCGGTCGCGGCCTCTGTGCCGATCTATCAGGAAGTGTTTACCGAAGTATTAAGGCCATGACGAAGAAAACCGTAAAACTCAGCTTCGACGACGTCCTTTCCACCCTCGGCAATCATAAGTTTGATGTTGCCCCCGCCTCCGAAGGTGCAAAACGTATCGGCGGCCCCCGCACCGTCCGCGTCTCCCGCCACGGCTGCGCCGCCGAGGTCGCCCCCGTCGAGGGCAAAAAGGCCGTCTCCTCCGTAGAGATCGTCACCCGCCCCGGCTTCCTCCTCGGCGGCGAGATCGCCCGCCTGCTCGACCGCGGCTACCAGAAGTTCATCAAGTCCCACGCGCTCGAGGTCCCAGCCACCGCCGACCATCTCCGCGCCATCCACCTCTTCAGCGAGGAGCTGAAAGAGGCCATCGGTGCCACCAGCCTCTACAACGAGTCCCTCGGCACCACCAGCGACACCTACATCTACGACCGCCTCGTCGGCCGCTCGTAAATAGTCGTTAAACCACTCCAGAGCATCTCATTCGAGAGAGGCCATCGCATGAACGTCCGCGCACTGCTCCTGCTCCCACTCCTCGCCATCGCAATGCCCGTGCACGCCCAGCAGAACCCCGAACCCTCCACCCAGGCAGACATCCAGGACACCCCCACCCCGCCGGCCATCCCGCAGCAGCCCTCGGCCACACTGCCCGGTGCCTCCACGCCGGAGAGCGGCAGCCGCTCCAACACCACCTCGTCCAAGGCCACGCCCGCGGTCAACATCCCGCGCGGTGAACCGATCCCGCTGCCGCCCATCGCCATGGCCCCCGATCGCTCGGACGACTCCTACGCCATCTACTCGCTGCTCATGCCCGGCAGCTACCTGCTCAACCTCGGCAGCGATCACAACCAGTCCTGGCTCGTCTCCGATACCACCATCACCCGCGGCCAGGCCGGCGACCGCACCCCTACCGCCAAGCGCTGTATCCAGCCGCCAGCCGAGCGCACGGTGGACTTCCAGGCCGTCATCGACGACTTCGAGAAGCATAAAAATGAGCGCATCCAGCTCGAGCGCAACTTCCAGATCCAGGTCCCGTACCAGCTGCTGAACGAACAGCAGCGCAAGTCCTTCGCCGACTCGCGCACCGCCGCCGCCCCCGCGCCCGACGCAGCCACCGCCGAAGAGTTCCGCGGCACGCCCGGCATCACCTACTTCTCCCAGGTCTACTTCAACCTCGACAACACCCTCGCCCTCGTCTTCATGCAGGAGTACTGCGGCCCCAAGTGTGGCGAAGGCCAGTGGATCGCCCTCGAAAAAGTAGACGGCGGCTGGACCCGCCGCAACTGGAACGTCTGCACGCTGGCATCTTAAAACTTAACAGTGATGACAGTGATACAAGCTGATGACAGTGAGAAACCCCAGGAACAGTTGTCGTTGCTTCTAATCACCGTATTCAGCTTGTATCACTGTTAAGTTTCTAGTTCAGCCGAGACCGCTGCCACTCTCTATAAGCCTCGCTCTTGCCCAAACCGCGCTCCTTCGCCACCCGCTTCAGCGCATCCTTCTCGCTCAAGCCGTCGCGCATCAGCCCGGCAACCGCATCCGCAATCGACCCCACAGCCGTAGCCGCCGCAAACTCACCCGCCAGCAACAGCACGATCTCCCCACGCACACTCTCGCGAGAAGCCAGCGTCTTCCGCACATCAGCCACCGCCCCCCGCAGAAACTCTTCATGCAGCTTCGTCAGCTCCCGCGCCACCACAACCGCATGCGAAGCCCCGAAGACGCTCTCGACATCCGCCAGCGTCTCCACGATCCGTTGCGGCGAATCATAAAAAATATGCGTCGGATGCGTGCCTTCGTCCTGCACGCGAAATCCACCCGCCGCAATGTGCTCCAGAAACGTCTTCCGCTGCCCCGCCTTGCTCGGCAGAAACCCATGAAAGAAAAAATTCTCTGTCGCCAGCCCGCTCGCGATCAACGCGCTCACCGCCGCATTCGCTCCCGGCACGGGAAACACCGGCACGCCCGCCGCAATCGCCGCCTGCACCAGCAACCCGCCCGGGTCCGCGATCCCCGGCGTCCCCGCATCGCTCACGATCGCGATCCGCCCACCCGCGCGTAGCTCCGCGATTAGGTCCTCCGCGCGCGAACTCTCGTTGTGCGCGTGATAGCTCACCGTCGGCTTCTTGATGTCGAAGTGGTTCAGCAGCTTCTGCGTCTGCCGCGTGTCCTCGCACGCAATGCGGTCCACGCTCTGCAGCACGCGCAGCGCACGCAAAGTAATGTCTTCCAGGTTCCCAATCGGCGTCGCGACCAGATAAAGCCCCGGCGCCAGCACCTTATCGGAGACGAGTTCGCTCATGCAGGAAGCCAACTTGCTTTTGCCTTTGGGTGGGTGCGGGCTTTAGCCCGCACATTCCAGGCCGGTAGGGAACTGGGCTTTAGCCCCTGAGGTAATTGTTTTCGTGTGGACCTATTAAATTCGCTCATGCCACCTCGACCAGATCAAAAATCACTCGCGGCTCCGCAAACGCCGCGTCTCGGCAAACAATCCCATGCTCTGCTTCAGGTTTTGCAGTGTCACAATGCCCACCACGCGCTCGCCTTCCACCACCGGCACCAGTTCCAGCGCCCGTCCGCCGCTCATGCCGCGGAAGACCTTGCCCAGCGTATCCTCCGGCCGCGCCGCCTGAAACCCGCGCTGCATAATGCCCTGCACATAGCCGTTGCCTTCGCTGTTCAGCGCATCCAGTATCCCCGCCCGCGACACCACTCCGACGATGCTGTTCCCCCGCACCACTGGAAAATCCTCCTGCAGCGTGTGAACCGACTTCGTCATCGCGTCCTCATACGTGTCGGAAGCAGAGAGCGTCGAAAAATCCGTCAGCATAATGTCGCGCATCATCACCGTGTCCACCACGGACTGCAGCACATGGCTCTGCTCCTCCATCTGCGCGCCCATCAGCACAAAAAATCCCGCCATCACCACCCACGCGCTCTGCAACAGGACCATCCCGGCCACGATCAGCCCCAGCGCCAGCATCATGCCCAGCCCGCCCGCGGCGCGCATCGCCTTGGCCGACCCGCGCGTCTTCGCCAGCTCCGCGCGCACAATCCGCCCGGCATCCAGCGGATACGCCGGCAGCAGATGGATCGCGCCCAACGCCACCTGCATCCACAACAGCGACCGGATCAGGTGCAGCGGCGTCATCAGCGGATGCTCCAGCACATTCACCTGCGACGTCGCTCCATAAATTATGCCGGCCAGCAGCAGCGCGAACACAAAGTTCGCCACCGGTCCCGCGATCGCGATCTTCGTCTCCGCCCGCCGCGTACTCGCAGACTCCGCCGCCGTCCCCGTACCAAACGCGAACAGCCCGCCGATAGGCAGCAGCAGCACCCCGCGCACTTCCATGCCGTAGTATGCCGCCGTGATGGCCCGCGCCGCCTCGCGCACGCCGATCGCCAGCAGCAGCGCAAGCCACATCCCCACGCCCCGCGAAGCCGACCCGCCCACCGACCGCGCCTCGGCAATACTCAACCCCAGCAGCAGAACGAAGAACGTGTGGATCCGTATCTCCACGCCCAGTATTCGTCCCAGCGGAACCGACCATCCACGCATCTGCACGTACTCCTTCTTGCTCCCACCATTGTAGAGCCGTCACGAAATTTTATTTTGTTTGTCATTCCGAAGCGCAGCGCGCGGAATCTGCTTCTCTACCCATTCTGCCGCTGGGTGCCCCACATCTCGCTTTTGAGATGTGGGCATCGTCGCGCAGCGGCGACCGGATTAAGCAGTGGGCTTCAGCCCACTGAACCAGAACCATGAAAGAAATGGGCTTTAGCCCCGGGCATTGTGCTCAAGCACTATCATCAACCCATGCGCATCATCGCCGGAGAATACCGCTCTCGCATCCTCGCCGCCCCACGCGGCATGGACACCCGTCCCACCAGCGACCGCCTCCGCGAGACACTCTTCAACGTCCTCGGCCCACGCGTCGAAGGCTCAAGGTTCGCCGACCTCTACGCCGGCTCCGGTGCCGTCGGCATCGAAGCCATCAGCCGCGGCGCTCTCCACGTCCACTTCGCCGAGAACGCCGCACCCGCCATCGCTGCCATCCGCGATAACCTGAAGCTCCTCAAGATCGCCAAAAACTTCATGCTCCACGAGCGCACCGCCCTCGGCGCACTGGAGCGATTGAAAGAGCAGGGAAGCGCGCAGGACATCGTCTTCCTCGACCCGCCCTACGATGCCGAAAAAGAGTACGACCAGGTCCTGCGCATGCTCGGCGGCGCAGCCCACGAACGCCTGCTTGCGCCTGATGCCATCGTCGTCGCCGAACACGCCAAGCGCACCGCATTAGCCGCGCAATACGGCAATCTGCAACGCACCCGCGAACTCAAACAAGGCGATGCCGCATTGAGCTTCTACCAAATTCAAATTTAATCGCAGCCACAGAACCGGATGCCGGGTGCCCCACATCTCGCACCTGAGATGTGGGTTCGCAGGATGCTACCGCAAAGCACCCGTCCGCAAATCAACCACAAACGGTACTTCCGCATCCGTCATCAACTTCCACCCAAACCCAAACAGCACACCGTCTTCGATCGAAACGATCCGCAAACCCTCATCCGTCAGCTTCTCCGTCTGCCATGCGAGACCGCCGCCCCCCCATGCCATCACCGCATGAAACCCCACAAAAAGCAGCAGCCCGTACTCCGGCAGCGCAAGCACCTCCACCACCGGCCGCAGCGCAACCTGCGTGCAGTGCGCCGGTTTTGTCACATCCACGATGTACGCATACCCGCCCGCCACCGCGCAAAGCTCATTCGCATTCGGACAGGCAAACACTCCTGTCGGCGTCCGCTCATCCGCAAACCCCCGCGCGCACGTCGCCAGAAAAGCCTGCTGCCCTGCCGGCCGCACCATCAGCAGCAGCGCCCCGCGCGCCATCGCATCCTCTTCGCCCGGCACATACTGCGGATAGACAAACTGCCGCGCCGGCGCGATCATCGGCGGCGCAGTCAGAATCTCCGCACTCCAATTTGTTTTGAAGGTTTCAGACATTGCAGCAGTCCCTGAACGCTTTGCTGATGTCGACAACGTTCTCTTCAATTGCGAGTTCGCGGATATTGGTTTTTCCTTTCCTCTTTTGGTCAGTGAATCCGTTGATTAGCCACTGGTCAAAGAGATGAAAAGTACGCAATCCCCGCATGCCTTGGCCAGGAATTCGTATAGCACCGGAATTAATTGGCGATAAGAACGTCTTCTGACGATATCGGTCGAGTAACTTCTTTGTTTTAAGCTGAAAAATTGTTTGAGGATATTTTTTGTTGTACTGCGTGGCCAATTTTCTAGCACTTTCGAGATCGACCCAGAAAAAGACTTTGTGGTCGATCAACTCATACCAAGCGTCCGGTGTCATCGTAGGTTCGAGCACTGTCTTGAGGCGATCTGGGGACATTGGTTTTTGATCGCGAAGGTATACCTCGCCAAACTCGGTTGTACGCACGAACTGATAACTTTCGCGATAAGAGCGAGGCTTTCGGGCGCATTTCTGAGCAAAGTCCGCGCTTAGCAAGCCATGCTTTCGAATGTTTCCTACACTTTCTCTGTGAGTGACGTGATAGAGAAACTCGTTTTCCTCGAGAAATTGTTCTGCTGACATTCCCATCTACTTCACCGCATCCAGCGCCTGCGCAATGTCCGCAAGCAGGTCCTCAACCGCCTCGCACCCCGCGCTCAGCCGTATAAATCCCGGAGCCACATCGTCCCCGCCCCACCGAGCCCGCCGCTCCGCCGTCGTCACCACAGAGCCAAAGCTGGTAGCTTCCGTAATCAGCCGCGCACTACGAAGAAAAAGATCCGCCTTCGCCTCACTCGGCAAAGTAAAGCTCAACACCGGCCCAAAATACCTCATCTGCTTCGCCGCCAGCGCATGGTCCGGATGCGTCGTCAGCCCCGGATATAAAACATTCGCTACATCACCGCGCTTTTTCAAGAATTCCGCAATCCTCAAGGCATTCGCAGACGATCGTTCCAAACGCAACGGCAGCGTCGCCAAAGAACGCAGCGCCAGCCAAGCCTCCATCGGCCCCAGCGCACTCCCGGTCAACCGCCTCCACGAAAGCAGCTTCTCACCAAGAAAAACATCCTTCACCGCAACATGCCCGTACAAAATATCGCTGTGCCCGCTCATCGCCTTCGCGTCGGACGCAACAGAAAAATCCGCGCCCAGCAACAGCGGCTTCTGGCTCAGCGCAGTCGGCGTTGAATTGTCCACTGCCACCAGCGCACCCGCCTTGTGCGCCGCCTCGCACAGCGCCTCGATATCGCAGACCTCCATCGTCGGATTGCTCGGCGTCTCCAGCCACAGCAGTTTCGCGCCCTCCAGCAACGCGGCCTGCGCATTGTTCGCCGTCGGAGCCAACCGCAGCGTCACGCCCATCTCCACGAAGTAGCTCTCCATCAGCTTTCGCGCCACGTAGTATGCATTCGACGGCAGCACCGCCACATCCCCCGGCCGCAGCACCGTCCCAAACACCGCCGCGATCGCCGCCATCCCGGTAGGGAACACAAAGCTCTGCGAACCCTCACCCTCCAGCCCACTCAGCGCACTCTCCAGCTCCGTCCACGTCGGATTATGCGCCCGCGCATAGGTATACGCCACCGCCGACGCGTCCCCCATCGCATGGAACGGTGCCGCAAACACCGGCCCCGCATGCATCGGCGTGCCCTGCTTCGCCTCCGTCAGTGTTGCCTGCAAAAGCCGCGTCGCGTCATCCATGATTCACTCCCTATTGAAGCCGTCATCCTGAGCGTAGCGAAGGACCCCCGGATTTGTCGCTGCTTTTGCTGTTGCTTATGGGGTGGGTGCGGGCTTCAGCCCGCACAATTCACCTCTGCCGCAAATTGGGCTTTAGCCCCTGAGGTAATCCAACAGCTTATGTAATCTCTACTTAAAATGCTCCCACCCCATCGCCTTCAACACCATCTTCTTCCCACGCGCATCCACCAATCTAACCAAACGCCCCGCCGTCATCATCCCGATCCGCGTAATCGCAACCCCCGCAATTATTTTTGGCACCCGTACCGAAGGCCGCGCCGTAAACAGCAGCTCATAATCTTCACCACCATGCAGAGCCTGTTCCAGCGTCGCCGAAGCATGCACCGGCAGCGCATCCGCTTCGATCAAAGCACCGCACCCAGACTCCGTACAAATGTGCATTAGATCCGTCGACAAACCGTCGCTCAGGTCAATACAAGCCGTCGCAATCTTCCGCCGCCGCAGCGCCGCACCCACCGCCAGCCGAGGCTGCGGAAACAGATGCGGATGCTGGCTAAAATCCGGGTGCCCCACATCTCGCCTCTGAGATGTGGGTAGCATCTTCAACTCCGCCGCCGCGCCACCCAGCGCTCCCGTCACATACAAAAGATCCCCAGCCTTCGCCCCACTCCGTCGCAACGCCGACCCGCGCGGCGCGCTCCCCGTC
>Ga0302314_10014258_pt1 | contig 13617 bp, 11 predicted proteins | sample III_Palsa_N2_3_FD_200533 | JGI IMG/M metagenome (GOLD analysis project Ga0302314, IMG submission 200533) | Peat permafrost microbial communities from Stordalen Mire near Abisko, Sweden - III_Palsa_N2_3 | ecosystem: Environmental > Terrestrial > Soil > Palsa > Peat permafrost | place: Sweden... | reverse complement strand
AATCAGCTGACAGAAGAACCAAGTAGCGATCCCGAATCGCTCGTTGCCGTAAATCTAGGTACGTAGGATGGTGATGCCCAATGCAGCCAGCGGCGCCGTCAATGCTTCAGGCGTTTCGCGTTCAACCACAATGGTGCTGGCCGCAGTGACTTCTGCTATGACGTAGGCGGAGGCAGCGTTGATCTTCTCTGCCGAGGCAAGCACCACAACCTCGGCAGCGCGCGCAGCCAATGCACGCTTGATGTACGCCTCTTCCAGATCGCCCGTACTCAGTCCTGCCGTGGGATGCACGCCGGTGACACCCATGAAGTACACGTCAGCACGAATATGCCCGATAGCCTCGATTGCCACGGCTCCTACCGTAACGACCGAATGCTTGAACAGGCGACCGCCGATCAGCACCACCTCGATGTGGGGATGACCAACCAGCTCAACGGCGATGCTGGGACTGTGCGTGACAACCGTTGCCTGAAGCGTTGAAGGCAACTGCTTTGCCAACTGAACCGAGGTGGTGCCGCCATCGAGGATGACGACCTGTCCGGGCAAGATCAGTTCTGCCGCTTTGCGCGCGATGGCCGACTTAGCCACCGTACTGATCTGCTGCCGCTGTACAAAATCGGCGGCAGCTGGAGATGAAGGCAATGCCCCACCATGCACGCGCTGCAGCAATCCATCGCTGGCCAACTCGCGCAAGTCTCGACGAATGGTGTCTTCGGACACGCCGAAGGATTCGCTAAGTGCCTTGGCAATAACCTGACCGTCACGTTTGAGCGCGGCGAGAATGGCTTTTTTGCGATGGGTTGTCAGCATGATATCTGCACGAAAATAATTGACATTGCACGATAATGCACGATAAGGTTTTTCGCGCGTCCTGTCCAGACAAGAGTCGTGCAATGACTGAAACCGCCGATCGGGTCCGCGTTATCGAGAGCCATGTGCTGTCCGACGATTGGTATCTGTTGAAGAAGACGGTATTCGATTTCCGCCGCGCTGATGGCCGCTGGCAACGCCAGCAACGCGAGACCTATGACCGTGGCAACGGTGCCACGTTATTGCTCTATCAACTGACCTCGCGGCAGATTGTCCTGATCCGTCAGTTTCGTTTCCCTACCTACGTCAATGGCCACACCGGCATGATGATCGAAGCACCCGCTGGCCTGCTCGATCAAGCCACGCCAGAGCGGCGAATCCGCGCCGAGGTGGAAGAAGAAACAGGCTATCGCGTCGGTGAGGTGCGCAAAGTCTTCGAAGCGTTCATGAGCCCCGGATCAGTCACCGAAAAATTGTTTTTCTTTGTCGCTGAGTACGATGCGACATCGAAGGTTGGCACAGGCGGGGGCATTGAAGCCGAGGGCGAAGACATCGAAGTACTGGAGCTTCCATTCGATGAAGCGCTGGCGATGGTTCGTCACGGCGAGATCGTCGACGGCAAAACCATCATGCTGCTTCAATACGCGGCGCTGCATATTTTTGATGCGCCAGAGCACGTCCCTTGACGCCATGACAGCACCAGCAGCGAGCTAAAGTAACAGCTCAGCACCACCACAAACACTACAGTGCGTCGACGCAACTCATGCGCGTCGCTGAATTTCTCTCGCCCTACTCTCACCATTGGTATCGTTTGATTGCACCGCGCCGACGTGATGTCGAGCGTAGTCAGTTCCAGTGCAAGGCGATGAGTTTGCCGGTGTGCCTGGGCCGTGCTTGCAGCATTAGATCGCACCTGCACCAAACCAACTTGCAGCAGTGCACGAAGATGGTAATAGAGGCCATCTTCGCGGCGACCGAGTTGTGATGCGAGTTCCGCAACCATCGCTGCAACACCCAAGGCCTGAATCGCAGTAGCAAGTTCAGCACGAATTGGCGTGGTCAGCGCAGCGATCTTTTGCATCCTCAATGAGACTGTTCACGAGTTTTCTCTATGCCATCAGTTGGCTTGTCCATTTTGAAATTTGATGAAATTATTCAATTAAGCTTTTTTCGCACAAGCACCTGAATCGTCAAAACGGAGATGAACATGACGCACAGACTGCCCTTAAAGGCATTACTTGGCACAGTTGCTTTATTTCTTGCAGTGATGGCTCACGCCGACGATGCAAGTACCGTATTTGAGCGCTTCAAGGCAGCAAGCGGTGGTGCAATATGGGATGGCGTACATTCACTGCAGAGCGTCGGCACAGTGAAAGCAGGCGGGCTTAACGGCGAATTCCATATGACTCAGGATCTTCTGACAGGCCGCTCCAGCGAAAGCTACAAGGCCGGCCCGATTGATGGTGCGCAAGGCTATGACGGGAAGCGATCGTGGGAACGCGAGCCCGGCAGTGAAGTCGCCGTGCATGATGCTCCTGAAGCGATCAGGCGCGCGCGAAGCTCAGCGTGGGTCGATGCGCATGGTTATTGGTATCCGCAACGTATTGCCGCAGTCTATGGAAAAGTGGAAATACGCGAGCTTGAGGGCAATAGGTATAGCGTTATCGAAGCAACGCCTGATAAGGGGGATCCAATCACGTTATGGATCGCGGCTGACACCGGTCTCCTTGCACGCATCGTCCAACGTCAAGGTCAGGACATCTCAACGACGGTGCTTGACGATTATCGCGATGTCGATGGCGTGCGTTTGCCGTTTCGCTATCTTACCGACCTGACCGACGCCGCTGGTCGCACGGATCCGCGCAACCACGAAGAAATCCAAATCGACCACATCAATGCCAATATCGCGGTATCCAATAGCGACTTTGCCGTCCCTGCAATGGTCTCTACTGCACATATCGGTGACGCCAGTGGCATCACCAGCATTTCGTTTGATCTTGTCAACAACCATATTTATGTCAACGGCGCAGTGGATGGCAAGCCAGCGCGTTTCATGGTCGATACCGGCGGTCAAAACTTGCTCACGCCATCGGCGGCGAAGAAATTCGGATTGAACAGCGAAGGCAAAATGGCCGCAGGTGGAGTGGGAGAGAAAAACATCGATCTGGCGTTTGCTCGCGCGAAGCAAGTAAGCGTCGGTACGGCAACCCTCGCAAATCCGGTGTTCTTGGTAGTTGATCTAGGTGAACTGCCGAAGGTCGAAGGCGTTACGTTAGATGGTCTTGTTGGCTACGAGATGTTCCAGCGATTCGGCGTAAAAATAGATTACGCAAAAAGGCAGCTGACGCTTTCTGACCCGAAGAAGTTTTTACCGCCGCCGGGCTCTACTGCGCTGGCATTCGACTTCGATGGTCATATGCCGATCGTGTCCGGTGTATTGGACAACATACCGGTGCGACTCAGTGTCGACACGGGTTCGCGCGACTCACTAACCATGAGCGCACCGTTTGTACATGCGCACGGTCTGATCGAAAAATACCAGGCTGCGCCAGAAAGCGTAACTGGTTGGGGGGTCGGCGGAGCATCACGCGGACACCCGGCTCGGCTGGGCGAGCTGCGGCTCGGCAACCAGAGCATCAACAATATTGCGGGCGACTTGTTCACCGGCACCAAGGGTGGCTTCACGAATCCCGACCAGGCGGGTAATCTCGGTGGTGGCGTGTTACGGCATTTTGTCGTTGCATTCGATTATGCCAACAAGAAAATGTACCTCGCACCAAACGCCGACTTTGGCAAACCCGACGCTTTCGATCGTAGCGGCCTGTGGCTGCTCACGGACAATGACACGCTGAAAGTCGCCGATGTTGCCAAAGATAGCGCGGCTGAGCGTGCAGGTTTGCATGTCGATGACCGCATTCAATCAATCGATGGTGCGCCAATTTCCACAAAGTCACTCGCGGACTGGCGCCGTCAATTACGCGAACTGCCAGTTGGCACGAGAATGACTGTTGAATTTGAGCGCGGCAATAAAAGCAGTGACGCAACACTGATCTTGGCCGATCGGATTCCAGCCACGATGAAATAATCCGCACAACGTCAAAACCAAACCGACCACCTTCTTCGCATCGGATCGCGCCGCCTCAATCAACGGCGCGGAATTCGTGATCGATGGCGGAACGGTACCGACGGACTGATACAGAATTTTTGGGGCGCCGTCACGGGTTAACATAGGGCAAGTCTCAAACAGGTCCGACGGGCTGGTGTTTGAACCACGCTCCGACTCCAAGGATCTGCTGCCATGTCATCCTCTGCACCTGCTGAACCCGGCATTCGCGCTGTCGCGCCACACGGTGTCGGCATTGCCGAGATCTCGCTGGCGCTGGGAGGGTTGGCGATCGGTACGGCCGAATTCGCCGCCATGGGCGTGCTTCCCGAGATTTCCAGGGATCTTGGCGTTTCCGTGCCACAGGCAGGTCATCTGATCAGTGCCTATGCGCTGGGCGTGGTGGTGGGTGCGCCGGCGATCACGATCCTGATGGCGCGTACACCGCGCAAGGCGTTGCTCGTTGGCTTGATGCTGTTGTATGCCGTGGGCAATTTTGCGACGACGATTTTCCACAGCTACGGCGCTGTTCTCGTCTCGCGCTTCGTTGCCGGCCTTCCGCACGGTGCGTATTTCGGCGTGGCGTCGCTGGTGGCCGCTGCGATGGTGCCGCCATCCAAACGGGGCGAAGCCATCGGCAAGGTCATCATGGGGTTGAGCGTGGCCAATGTGCTTGGCGTGCCGGCGGCGACCTGGCTTGGCGAGACGTTTGGTTGGCACTCGACATTCATGGCCGTGGCGGTTATCGCGTTTCTTACGGCCGCGATGATTTATGTTTTCGTACCGAGCGTGACAGCGGATAAAAACGCCAGCCCGCTGACCGAGCTGGGTGCGTTGAAGCGGCCGCAGGTCTGGCTGACACTGCTGGCGGCAGCTATCGGCTTCGGCGGCATATTTGCGGTCTACAGTTACATCACTCCCCTGCTAACCGAGGTAACCCATCTGCCGCTGACGCGTGTACCGCTGATGTTGAGCTTGATCGGGATTGGCATGGTGGTGGGAAGCATCGTCTGCGGAAAACTCGCTGACCGCTGGCTCAAGGGCACGATGATCGGTATGTACGCCTTTACCGCGCTCATACTGACCATCCTGGTCTTCGTGGCGCACTCGGCTTCGACCATGATTGCCGTACTGTTTCTGATCGGTGTCTGCACGATGGTGACAGTGAGTTTTCAAGCACGCCTGATGGATGTCGCGGGCCATGCCCAATCGCTGGCTGCTGCACTGAACCACAGCGCGTTCAATATCGCCAACGCCCTCGGCGCATGGCTGGGTGGCATAGCCATTGCCGCCGGCTATGGATGGACGTCGACCGGCTGGGTGGGTCTGGGCCTGTCGCTCATTGGTATCGGCGTGCTGATCTGGTCGTTCGCGCTCGACCGGAGAAAAATCTCCGCTTGAACCTCAATGCGCCCACGCCAGTTTCATCCTAGGGTCCGCGCAGACCCACACGTATCACCCTGGAAAAATCATCCGTGGGCAGACTGGCTCTGGCCCGATCGGTAACGCGCCCACGCCTGCGCAGCTCGTCAATCGATACGCTTTTATCGAGTGCGCCGATTTCATACAGGTACTCCGGCAGGTAGCCGGTAAGCAGCAGGCGGACGTCGTACGGCAAGCCTGGGTCTATTCGTCGGGCCATGCCATAGACGATGGTGGTGCAGTTGGAAGTGATGGTGTTGTAGAACGCGGGCGTGGTCACCAGTTGGTTCGCCGCTTTTACGTAGGATAGAAACAGCTCGCGCATCGCTGCCTTGTCCATCCGCAGCGGATAGAGATAGTCATCCTCGCCACGAACATTTGTGCGCACACGAATGATATCGCGCTCGTCAGCCGCCGTAAGCACCATTTCGAACTGCTTGAAAAATCCGCCGATAGCCGAGTACTGCTGGCCGCGCTTCTTGCGGATCTCGACCGAAAAAACCACGTGGCGACCATCGCTGAAGCCGAACGAAATCATCGCGTGGGCAATGGCCTCGCTGCCCCAGTACGACAGCACAGCATCGGCCGAGACAAGCTGATCGAGATCGTAGGTGCGGGTATACCAGCGAATATCGTGGTCGTCTTCGGTTCGCCAGGTGAAGTCGCGCACATTGGTCAGCGTGACGTGGCTGCCATCGATCGTGCCGCTCATCAGATGGGCCACGTCGTCTGCCCACACGCGATTATTGGAGGGTGCAATGGTCGACCACCACGCCATCAGCGCGCCAAAGACCAACACGTAGAAAGCCAGCGGCAACCAGCTGCGACGACTGATCGCGAAAGCGGCCAGCGAAATCACCACGATCGCCCAGACCAGGCTGCCGATGGTCCGCACCACGGCGCCGCCAGGTAATTGAAACCACAGCGCCATCGCCCCCCATACGCCGGAAACGAACGTGACCAAGCCGACGAAGACACTGAGCACGGTGCGGCCAATCATCCAGCGTCTCTTGGTCATTTCGCCACAACTCCCATCAATAGTTGCAAGCGTGCCGGTTTGGCGGCGCAATGACAATTCGCACAACGGTGCTGGCTGTCATTGTGGTGAGGCTTTGCGCCGCTAGAATGCAAGCATGTCGATCAACTATCGAATAGCCGCATGGACGCTGCGAGGCATCGCCCTTGCCGGCCTCCTGGGCCTGTGTGCCTGCGCGATGGTGGACATGAAACACGTCACCTCGCGCGACTACGTTACCGACCGCCGCGCTGATGTGCTGGGTGCCAAGCGCCTCAGCGACAATACGGTGCAGGCATTGAACGTGGTGGCGCTGACCACCGACGGCTGCGAGAAAGCGTTCGTCAGCTGTTCGGATACCATCCTGCAATCGACCGGCCTCAACGAAGAGCAGCGGCTCTCGGCGCTCTCCGAGCTTTGGCTGGCGAAAGCTATCAAGAACACGAAGTCGAATGCCGCTGCGATGGATGACGAAGCGCTTGATGCTTATCTGCAGTCCGCACGCTACGCCTACGCCTATCTCTTCTACACGGCACGCAAGCCGTCGGATCGCGCGTTCGAACTGCGCCAGGTGCAGGTAATCGACTTCTACAATTTCTCCGTGCAGCGCGCGGTAACGCGCTTTTTTGAAGAGCTGCCGAAGCTTGGTTCGGACTGGACGCAGGCCTCGGTCGCCGGCTGGACCATCACGCATCCACAGACGGATGTGCGGCTGTCGGGCGACGCGCAGGTGCCGGTGGAACTGATTCCCGCCGCGGGCCTGCGTTTCAAGGGGCTGCGCGATACCTACACCAGGGATGGCTTTGGCTCGGAATTCGTCGCCATGGCACCGCCGGATACCGACTCCGACGCCGTGCCATGGCGCAACCCCGACTATGTCTCGATGACCGGTGCGCTGGTGTTTGATGGGGCAACACTGAGTGACGTGCTCGCGAGCAGACAGGTTCGGCTACTGGCCAAAGATCCGTATCGCGACGACACCATCACGCTCGCTGGGCGCGATGTGCCACTGGCCGCCAACTTTACGGCGGCCTACGGCGTGTGGCTGGCGCGCTCGGGATTTGCCAGCCAGTCGATCCGTTCCCTGCTCGGCCGCGAAGGCGGCATCACCACACCGCGCGTGTTGCTGATGCAGCCATACGATCCGAACAGGCTGACCGTGGTGATGCTGCACGGACTGGCGAGCAGTCCCGAAGCGTGGATCAACGTCTCGAACGAAGTCATGGGCGACGAAGACCTGCGCCGCAACTACCAGGTGTGGGAGGTCTACTATCCGACGAATGCCCCGGTCGCGGTGAACCTGGCGAATATCCGCAAGGCACTCGATGCCACGCTGAAGCACTTCGACCCGACGGGCAAGGCACGCGCGTCAAACAACATGGTGTTGGTCGGCCACAGCATGGGTGGCGTGATCGCACGACTGCTGGTGTCGTCGAGTAACGAGCAGCTGTGGAACGTGATACCGGTGCGCGCCAACCTGTCGGAAGCCAAGCGTCAAAAGCTGCGCCAACGACTCGCACCCTATCTCCAGTTCACCCCGATGCCGCAAGTAACCCGGGCCGTATTCATGGCCTCGCCACATCGCGGTACTCCACTAGCGCAAGGTCGACTGGCACTGCTGTTTCGCGGACTGATCCGGCTGCCAGCAAGCCTGTTGGCGGAGGTAACGAATTTGTCCGACGTACTGAAGGATGCCTCGGCGACCGGCAAGCCCTTCCGTCTGCCCAACAGCATCGACAACCTCAGCGACAAGGATCCTTTCATCATGGCGACCGAGAATCTGCCGATCTCGCCGCGCGTGCGCTATCACACCATCGTCGGCGTGTATAAATCCAACGGCGGCCCGCTGGCTACGAGCAGCGATGGGATTGTGCCCTACTCCAGCGCGCATCTGGCCGGCGCCGACTCCGAACTCGCCATACCGTCGTGGCACAGCGTGCAGGAAACGCCGGCGGCGATCCTCGAACTGCGTCGAATCCTTCGCCTGCAGGAAGCGACGACGAAACCATCGTCACCGGTAGCGACGATCAGCGCCGCGCGCTGAACTCGCCGGGCTGCCCACGCGCAATGCGCCCGCGCACAACCAACCAGTAATACGCCGCGGCCAGCACAAACAAGCCGACAAAGATCGCGAACAGCACCGCGTTGTAAAACACCATCGTCAACAGGCAGATCAGCGCAGTCACCAGCGCGATAAAGGGAAACCACGGATAGCACGGCGCGCGAAACGGCCGCTCCAGCGATGGCTCGGTGCGCCGCAGCCGCAGCAGTGCCAGCATCGAGACCAGATAAAGCACGACGGCGCCGAATACCGACAGCGTGACGATATTCGCGGTCAACGGCTGGCCGCCGATCTGCACCCAGCGATCGGAATAGATCGCCGCCACGCCGACCACGCCACCTGCCAGAATCGCCCAGTGCGGCGTGCGTCGACGTGCGCCCAACTGCGCCAGGATGGTGGGTAAAAAGCCTGCGCGCGCCAACGCAAAGATCTGCCGCGAGTAGCCCATGATGATGCCGTGAAACGAGGCGATCAGTCCGAACAGACCAATCGCCACCAGCATGTGCAGCCAGCCGCTATGGTTGCCCACGACCACGCGCATCGCCTGCGGCAGTGGATCGTTGATATTGGCCAGCGTGCGCCAGTCGCCTACACCACCGGCGAACAACATGACGCCAAAAGCCAGCACGGCCAGCGTGCCGATACCGGCGATATAGGCGATCGGTACGGTGCGCCGCGGATCGCGCACTTCCTCGGCCGCCATAGCTGCGCCTTCGATCGCCAGATAAAACCAGATCGCAAACGGAATCGCCGCCACGATGCCGCCCAACGCCTTGGCATCGAGCATGGCATGACCGGCCCAACCGTTGGCGGTGAAATGCTGCCAGGCAAAGCCGGGGGCGACCACGCCCATAAACACCAGTAGCTCGATGATCGCCAGCAGCGTGACGATCAGCTCGAAGGTCGCCGCAATGGTCACGCCGGCGATGTTCAACGCCATGAAAACCACATACGCGCCGACTGCCACCAGCTTCGGCTCCAACGCGGGAAACTGCACGTTGAGATAGGCACCGATCGACAGCGCAATCGCTGGCGGCGCAAAGACAAACTCCACCACCGTAGCGAAGCCGGCGACCAGCCCACCCCAGGCGCCGAACGCGCGATAGCTGTAGGCAAACGGCCCGCCGGCGGACGGAATCATCGTCGTCAGTTCGGTGTAGCTGAAGATGAAAGTCACATACATCACCGTGATGAACACGGCGGTGACCAGAAATCCCAGTGTGCCCGCGCTGGCCCAGCCGTAGCTCCAGCCAAAGTATTCGCCCGAGATCACCAGCCCCACGGCAATGCCCCATAGGTGAAAACCGCTAAGTGTTTTCTTCAAGCCTGCTGCTGTGTTCATCCGAGATGCCCGCCTGTGATGAAAGATCAGGTTTGAGTGCCGTGCCCGTCAGCTTGCGCTGGCGTGCTTCATGGGCCAGCCACGCCAGCAGCGTGGCGGCCCGTTCGTAGCTGAGTCCGTCCGTGTGGATATTGGAGATGCAGTTGCGCAGCGAATCCGCCTGCCCCGGCTGCGGTGCCCAGGTCAGATAGACACCGAGACTGTCGGCGACGCTGAGGCCCGGCCGTTCGCCGATCAGCACCGCGACCATGCGCGCTCCCAGCCGTTGCGCGATGGCGTCGCCAAGGCCGACGCGCGCCTGCGTCGCCAGTACGATCGGTGCCATCGACCAGTCGCTGAGTCGTGCAGTGCAGGCGTCGAGCATCGCGACCGAATGATTCATCGCCGCGCGCGCCGACAAACCATCGGCGATTACGAAGACGAGGTCGTACTCGCCGCGGGCTGCGTCAAGAGCATCATCGCCCGCGCCCAGCTCGCGTCCCCAATCGGGCCGCAGCAGATAACTCTGCCGGTTGGTGGCGCGACTGCCGACCTCGATGCACTTGCGTGGCGCCAGGGCCTTGCGCAGCACGTCGATGTCCAGCGCCGCATGCACCGCGTCGCGTGCCTGACTCGCAGCAGCCTGGAAATTCAGCAGCTCCTTCGTTGGCAAGGCATCGCCGGTTCTGCCGAGTCCAATGCGCGCGCGGGTAAACTGGCGCAACCGCGCAAACGGATCGCGCGCCTGCTCGTCGATGACATGCCCATCGACAGCACGCTCGTCGCTCATGCGGTCGGCGCCCCCAGCAACCGTCGCAGCAGAGCCCCGCCCGGTTGCGGCGGCGGCAGCCGGCCTTGACCATCGAGCATGCCCATCTGCGCCAGCCAGCGTTCGAATTCCGGTGCCGGTTTCAATCCGCGCGCATGGCGCAGGCCGAGCACGTCGTGGAACGACAGGCTCTGGTAGTTGAGCATCACGTCATCCGCGCCCGGCACCGCGATCAGGAAATTGACGCCGGCGTTGGCGAGCAGATGCATCAGCACGTCCATATCGTCCTGATCCGCTTCGGCGTGATTGGTGTAGCAGACGTCGACACCCATCGGCAGCCCGAGCAACTTGCCGCAACAGTGATCCTCCAGACCCGCACGGATAATCTGCTTGGCGTCGTAGAGATATTCCGGGCCGATAAAGCCAACCACGGTATTCACCAGCAGCGGATCGAACGCGCGTGCCACCGCATAGGCGCGCACTTCCAGCGTCTGCTGATCGACGCCATGATGCTGACCGGCCGACAACGCGCTGCCCTGCCCGGTTTCGAAATACATGGCGTGTTGGCCGACCGTGCCGCGTTTGAGCGAACGCACCGCATCGTGCGCCTCGCGCAGCAGCGACAGGTTGACGCCAAAGCCGGTATTCGCGCCCTCGGTACCCGCCACCGACTGGAACACCAGATCCAGCGGCGCGCCGCGCTCGATCGCCTGCACCGAGGTGGTGACATGCGACAGCACGCACGACTGCATCGGTATATCGAAGCGTTGGCGCAAATCGTCGAGCAGCTTCAGCAGCGTGATGCAGTCGGACAGGCTGTCGCCGGCCGGATTGATGCCGATGACCGCATCCCCCATGCCGAACAGCAGACCGTCCAGCACGGCCGCCGCGATGCCGGCCGGGTCGTCGGTCGGATGATTGGGCTGCAACCGGCTCGCCAGCGTGCCCGGCAAACCGATCGTGCTGCGAAACGCCGTGACTACCCGACACTTGGCGGCCACGGCGATCAGGTCAGAGTTGCGCATCAGCTTGGACACCGCCGCGACCATCTCGGGCGTCAAACCAGGCGCCAACGCGCCGAGCGTGGCGGCATCCGCTTCGTACGAAAGCAGCCAGTCGCGAAACTCGCCGACGGTGAGGTGCGCAACGGCAGCAAAGGCAGTGGCGTCATGCGTGTCGACGATCAGCCGGGTCACCTCGTCTTCCTCGTAGGGAACCAAGGCCTGTTCGAGGAAAGTCTTCAGCGGCAGATCGGCCAACGCGAAGCGAGCGGCGACGCGCTCTTCTTCATTCGTTGCCGCCAGTCCCGCCAGCTCGTCACCGGAGCGACGCGGAGACGCGCACGCCATCAGCGCGCGCAGGTCCTCGAAACGATAATGGGTGGAACCCACGGCCGCGGTATAGGCCATCGACTTGCCCTCTCGCCGGTCGATTCGATACTAGCGGTCATTTTGTGCATTGCGCAACGACAGATCGCTCTACCCTGCATTTCCCTACTCAGGGTGGTGCCTGACCCACCGCCGGCAGGCTGATGAAACTGGCGTTGCTCGCCTCGTGCTACACGCGTTGGGGTTGAACGGTACTTGATCCGGGTACACATCGATCAGCGTCATCACCCAGTCGCTATCGCTGCTACAACTCTATCGACAACTCCTGCCGCTTCCCAGCGATGGCTCGATGTTTATTGTCTCGGGCACAGCATCGCGATGGTCACAACAATCATGCTGTCGGCAGGCGATCCAGCCAGTCGCCCATCTGCTTCATGACCTGGATTCGCGCTGGCTCGGCCTCGTTCATCAGCTCGTGGTAGAGCGCGGCGAAATGGCGCGTGGTCAGCTGGTTGGTCGCCCACGCTCCAGCGGCGAAATCGGTGCTGCCGGAAGGATCGACCAGCTTGTCGGCACCGGCGACCAGCAAGAGCGTTGGCACTTTCAACAGGGCTGAATCGGCAATGCAGGCGGCGCCTGCGCGGAAAATGAAGTCGGCCAGGCGCGGCGTAATTTTGTTGAAGACCAGCGGGTCGTTGAGGTAGCCCGCGATGACAGAGGCATCGTGCGAAAGGTCGTCGACCTTCAAGCCATTGCTCAGCGGCAGATTCGGCAGCACCGACGCCAGCACGTGGGCCAGCTTGCGCATGCCTGCGCCTTCCCAACTGCGCAGCGCCGGGGATGTCAGCAGCATTGCAGCGGGTTTGATACGGCCGTCCAGTACGGTACGTGCCGTAACCAGGCCTCCCATGCTGTGACCAAGCAACAGTGGTGGCCTCGAATGCCCGGCGGCGTAGTCGTTATAGACAGCCGTCAGATCGGTCAACAAATCGTCGTCGTGGCGCAGTGCACCCCGCGGACCTTGTGTTTGCCCATGTCCGCGCTGGTCGTAACTACGCACATCAAAGCCGCGCGCCTGGAACCAGGCGGCAACGTGCCGATAGCGCCCGCTGTGCTCGCCCAGACCATGCACGATCAGCACGGCTCGCTTGGCATCCGGCAGTGGCCAGCTGCGACGGCGAAGTACCTGCCCGTCGGCCATGCGCTGATCGTCAAGCAGTCCGTCGTCGGCGCTGTTCATCGCACTGGACACGCCAGATTTTGCCGCTACGCCCATGGTCCAGCCCGGTCCTGAGTCAGAGATTGCGCATCATGCTACGAGCCGCACTGCTGTTGCCACTATCTGGTGTGAGCAACGACCGATATTTCACCTGGTCATGTATATTTTTGAGCCATCGCGCTTGAAGAGACTTCCCATGGGCTGTCTACCCGTACCTCTGTTTTTTCTGATCGGCTTTGGTATCGGCTACTTCGTCGACGGCCAACACGGCGCGCTCTGGGGCGCCGGCATCGGGCTGGTTATCGGGTTGATTGGCATGGTTGTCATGATCAAGGCGATGCGTGGGAGCGACGGGCGCTGAAGGTGGCTGCAGGGAGATCGACGCTTGTGTCGCTCTCGAATGAGGTCGCCGAATGTCCCAACTGGATGTGATAGCTACCGCCCGGCCGGCGCCAGTTTTTCTCCGTGGCATCGAACTCGGCGAGGATGCGCGGATCAGCGATGATTTCCACATGTTGCGTCGCGCCCTTCTTCAACGTGATCCGACTCCAACCGGCCAGTCGACGCG
>Ga0302314_10014257_pt1 | contig 13618 bp, 12 predicted proteins | sample III_Palsa_N2_3_FD_200533 | JGI IMG/M metagenome (GOLD analysis project Ga0302314, IMG submission 200533) | Peat permafrost microbial communities from Stordalen Mire near Abisko, Sweden - III_Palsa_N2_3 | ecosystem: Environmental > Terrestrial > Soil > Palsa > Peat permafrost | place: Sweden... | reverse complement strand
CGCCGCCACCCTCCAGCCGAACCGCCCCCACGTCGTTCGCCCCGAACCGCAGCCCCATCTGCAGCACCTTCAACCCCTGCGCCGTCCCGCTCGCCTGCACATTCTCCACGTTGTCCAGAAACATCCTTGCAATCGCCAGCATCTTCAGCCGCTCCACCGCCGTCACTCCATCCAGGTCCCGCCCGCCAGGAGCTGCAGCCGCCACCGGCGCAAAGGCCGCGAACCCTCCCGTCTCCTCCTGCAACCCACGCACCGCCTGCAGCCACTCCACCCGCTGCTCCAGCGTCTCGCCCGCGCCGAAAACCATCCCCGCTACGGTCCGCATCCCCATCCCATGCGACGCCCGATGCACCTCGAACCACTCCGCAACGCCGCCACCAGCTAGATCCACCCCGTCGCCGGCAATCGAATCCAACCCGGCATCCGTCAGCCGGGCCATCGTCTCCCGCAGCCCTAGTCCCCAGGCACCGGCAACCGCCACCACCTCCGCCGCCGACAAACTCTCAATCCACACCGCCGGAAACCGTTGCTTAATGCCGCGCAGCAGTCCTTCCAGCCACCCCGTCCCCGCAGTCAACTCGCGTTCGCCTCCAAACCGGAGTCGCACGCCCGCCGCGCCCGTCTCTACCGCCTCGCCAACCGCGTCAAACAGCCGGTGCGCGCATCCTACCACCGGATTATTCCCCGTGACCGCGCCGCCATCCATCGCCGTCGCGCAGTCGATCCCGCACTCCATCGCGTAGCTGACCACGCCCTCCGGATGCAGCCGCCGCCGCACCGCGTCCGCCTCCATCCCAATCCCCACCAAGTCATCGCTCCGAAAGCAATCCAGAGCCCGTTCCCTGCTGATTCCCATAGAAAAATTCTACGCCTCGCGCTGAATCTTCAGCGCGGCCCGCGCGCCACCAGCACCCCAAGCAGCCCAACCGCGATCACCAGCAGCCCCAACCCCACCCAAATTAGCCTCATCGCCACCCCCGCCGTCTTCTCCAGCTTCGCGATCCGCGTCTCCGAGCTCTCCACGCCCAGCCGCGTACGCGTCACTTCCACCGCCAGCTCGGAGATCTGGGTGCCCTGCTCCTGCATCTGACGCCGCAGACCTTCGTGCGCCTCAGTTACCTGCACAAGATCGCCGCGCACGCCCTCCGCCATCTCCGCCAGCGCGGCCGCTTGAGCCTTGTCGCTCGCGCTGCGCGTGGCCAGGTACTTGTCCGCCATCGGAATCAGCCGCGAAAAGTGGGGCAACAGGTCGAACAGCAGTTTGGGCCACATGCCCCTAGTCTACGTGTTCGGCCAACACCGCAACCATCGACTCCGCGCGCTACCGCCGCTTCATCAGCACAGCCACAATGCTCAACACCAGGATCGCCGCAATAATGCACTGCGACCACAGGCAGTAGATGCACCACTTGTAGATGACGAACGCCTCCAGATAGCTGAGAAACGCAGCGCAGAAAAATCCAATCCGCGCCAGTTCCAGCACGATCCGCATTCGTCCCCACAACGCCACAACCCCAATCAGGCTGTATCCCGCAATCCCGATGATCGCCACCGGAATATGCGGCTTGTTCGGATGCAGATGCCCGCTATCGTCATACTCATCGTCCGTAATTGGCGGGAAGACCGCATACTTGCCATGATTTACGGCTCCGCAATCGAACTTCTCCGTCACCGCGCAAGGCGGAGCCGCACTCGGATCCATATAGTGCACATGCAACGCCATCGAACTGACCACAATCCCCGCTACAGCCAAAAGCGCAATCAGGTATTTCATGCCCTCCATCTTACGTTGCTCCGGCGCCTCTCTCGCCCATCGCACCCGCGAATAATTCCGCTCCGCCGTCCCGCCTAACCCTTCGCCGGAAATCTCCGATGAATCAAGAGAGAGAGTCCGAGGTCCGCCCATTGAGTTCCACCTCCTACATCGCCAAGACCGTCCTCACCGAGCAGGACGCCATCGCCACCCACATTCGTTGGAAGATCACCCTGCTGCTCGCCGCCCGCATGCACGAGTCACTCTCCGACCGGGCCACCCAATCCATCCGTCAGCCGGAGCAGTGCTCCATCGGAAAATGGCTCCTCGCCAAGGACACCCTGCAATTCCGTGGCACAACCGAGTATCTCGCCGTGCGCAACCTGCACACCTCCTTCCATGGCCTCATGCTGCGCATTGCAAACCTGCTCGGCGCCGGTGACTTCGACCAGGCCGAACGCATCCTCAACTCCCCCGACCCCTTCCAAAACAGCTCGAGCGCCCTCGCCAACGCCATCATGGCCCTCGGCCGCCGCGTCCGGCGCGGAAATACCGACTCCACAGGAGACGGTTCCGGAGAAATCGATCCTCGGGCGGTTTTCTCTCAAAGAAAACCGCACTCCGAGAACTCACGCAAAGGCACGGGAACCGTGGAATCGGTCTAGCCCCCGCAAAAAATATCCTCAACAATTAGCCTGCCGCCCCGCACCTGTGCGAGTATGCTGAATGGTCTCTGGTACTTGACGGAACTTCCCCGCCCAGAGTTCAGTCCCACCCATCAGCCCGAAGGAGACAATGCTATGCAGTGTCCTGTATGCCACACCGAAGTCGGGGCTCAGTCTGCATTCTGCGGTAATTGCGGAGCCACCCTTTCCGCCCCCGCCCCGGAAGCCGTCAACACCCCAGCCGCCTACAACCCGCCGCCAGCCGCCGCACCTGCTTCGGGCTATCCGGCTCCAGCAGCGACAGCAGCATCCTCGGGCCTAACTCCCAACGCAGCCGCCGCCATCGCTTACGTCACAGTCATCCCGGCCATCCTCTTCCTGGTCATGGAGCCGTACAACAAGACGCCCATCGTTCGCTTCCACTCCTTCCAGTCCATCGGCCTTGCCGTTGTCTGGATTGCCCTGTGGATCGTGGTCATGATCGTGTCGATGTGCATCGCCTTCATCCCCGGCCTTCGCCTGATTTTGTTCCTGTTTCCCCTGCTCCAGATTGGACTCGGTCTCGGCTTCTTTGTCCTGTGGCTGGTTACCATCCTCAAAGCCAGCAAGGGTGAGTGGTTCAAGCTGCCCATCATCGGCGACTTCGCCATGAAGCAGGCCCAGAGCTAAGCCGCACCTCCAGTCCACACTGGGTGCCCCATTCATGGCAGTCTCCTCGCCATGAGTGGGGTCGCGCGTCAATTCTTCTGTTTGTGCTCGCACCACACCAGGTTGTCCCGGTAGTCGATGTGCAATACCAACTGAAACAGCGCCGGCTCGCCGATCAACCCCGACACCTCAACCCCATCGCCCCGTGAGATCGAGGTCATGTCGAACGCAGTCATGCTGGGCGAATCCAGTCGCAGCCCAGCGAAGATAACCGTAAACTTGCCCGCGTCGTACACTTTGGCAACCTCACCCTGAACACCGGTGACGTCCATGCCCCCGCTGCGCGATATCTTCGTCACCTCGCGCGCCGCTGCCGGCGAAATAAAATTGCCGCCCGCTCCGGTATCCAGCACGAATAGTTTCTCCTTCCATGCGTTTGCATCGCCGGCCCGCTTGGTCTCCACAATCCCCGTAGGCATCAGCAACTCGTGCCCCATCCGATACACCCTCTGCCACTTCACCATCTCCGGCGCAATATAAGGGTCGTGCGGAACATACACCGCGTCGTCCCCCGCCGCCTCCAGCTTCGCCCGGTCCGCCTCCGTCTCTCCCGGCCGCAAAGGCAAAGGAGCAATACGCAGCTCGTGCTTCGGAAAATCCAGCGTCAGTTCCGAATCTGCAAACACATCGCCGCCAATCAGCCCGTCTGAATCCAGCACGCTCCACTTCTCTAGAATCTCCACCGCGCAGTTAGTGAACTCCATTCCGCCGATCTTGACGCTCGCCACGTGCGTGACCGAAGTCTTCACCAGCTTGTCGTCGCCAATGCCGCCCGTCTTCGTCACATCCTGGCGGTCGATGCCGAGAAATACCGCCGCAGCCCGCGAAATCGTAATCTCGCTGGCTCCTGTGTCGAGCTCCAGCCGCCGCCGCTTTCCGTTGAACTCCACGTCCAACCCCCGCGCATACGAGTAGGTCGGATCGTCCGTAGCCCGCACCATCTGTACCTTGGCCTCGCGCGGAGACGTTGGCGCCATCCGGCAATCCGACGCATGGTACAGCGACTCCTTCGCCAGGTTCGTCTTCAACTTTGCCCGATTTTCATCGCTGATCTGGCCGCTCTTGTCCGCGTACTCCGCCCACTTCTCCAGCCTCTCCTTGCGCGGTCGCGTCTGAATCCACGCGGCGTCAATATCGTCGTCCGTAGGGTGCAACGCGTATGCCTGCTCGATCTTCCGCTGCGCCGTGGCATAGAACCCCGCAAGATCGTCAACCTTCGCAATCCCGCGGTAGGCGCGCGCGTTGCACAGATCGGCCAGCGACGCCTTCTGATACTGGGCCATCGCATCCCGCGGAATGCCCTGCCGAAAACGCACATCTCCCAGGGCCACCATCGCCATCGAACTTGCCGGCGACGCCGCCACCCACGCCTCTGCGTCCTTCGCCGCGGCGTCTACTTTGTTCTCAGCCACCAACGCCCGCACCAACTCCTCGTGCGCGGCCTCATTCGCTGCGTCCTTGGCCAGCAGATCCCGCAACATGCCCTCCGCCTGGCTGTACTGCCCCTTGTTAAGAGCCGTCTCCGCCGGGTTTGGAGCCTCCGTATTCACCGTGCAGGTCTTCCGCACAGCAGCAGTGGGAGACGGCGCCTGCGCCGCAGCATTCCCCCTTACCACTCCCATTGCCGCCAGCAATATCCAAGCCCTTGCCACTCTCTAAGCTCCTTATCTTGACGCGATGCCGGCTTCCCCACCGCTCGGCCGCCATTCGCCGCCCTGTTCAGCTCCGCAACCAGCATCGGCCGCGCTCACTTCTGCGGCGTGTACTCGAAAAACACCAGATTGTCCCGATAGTCGATGTGCATGATCAATTGGAAAAGGGCCGGCGCGCCAATCAGTCCCGACACTTCAACCCCGGCACCGTGCGAGATCGTCGTCGTGTCGATCGCCGTCATGTAAGGCGAATCCAGCCGCAGCCCCGCGAACGCCAGCGTAAACTTCCCCGCCTCGAACACCTTATCCACATCCCCTTGAATCCCCCGGATACCCATGCTGTCGTCGCGCGACACCTTCGTCACCTCTTTCGCCGCCGCCGGCGAAATCAGATTCGACTCCGCCCCAGTATCCAGCAGGAACAGCTTGTCCTTCCACGCTGTGTCGTCTTTCATGCGCTTGGTTTCGATAATGCCGGTCGGCATCAGCAGATCGTGTCCGCTGCGATAGATCCGCAACCATTTCGCCATCTCCGGCGCAATATACGGATCGTGAGGCACAAACACCGTATCGTCATCCGCCGCTTCCAGCTTCGCCCGATCCGCCTCCGTCTCGCCCGGGCGCAGTGGCAACGGAGCCACGCGCAACTCGTGCTTCGGAAAATCCAGCGTCAGTTGCGATGCGTCAAAAACATCGCCGCCGATCAGCCCGTCCGAATCCAGCACACTCCACTTCTCCAGAATCTCCACCGGGCAATTCGTAAATTCGATCCCGCCAATCTTCACGCTCGCCACGTGTGTCACCGACGTCCTCACCTTGGCCTTGTCGCCGATCCCGCCCGTCTGCGTCGCATCCTCGCGCTGAATCCCCAGAAACATCGCCGCCGCCCGGGAAATCGTGATCCCGCTCGCTCCCGTATCGATCTGCAGCCGCCGCCGCTTGCCGTTGAACTGAACATCCAGACCCCAGCCAATAAACCGGTCCGGCCCATCCGTCAATTTGGCCATCGGCACCGTCGCCACCCGCGGAGACGTCGCCGCCATCCTGCAGTCCGACACGTGATACAGCGAATCCTTCTCCAGGTTCGTTTTCAACTTGGTTCGGTCGTCGTCGCTGATCTCCTTGCTCTTTGAGGCATACTCCGCCCACAGCGCCAGCCGCTCCTTGCGCGGCCGCGTCGAGATCCAAGCCGTATTGATGTCGTCGTCCGTGGGATGCAGCTGATACGCCTGCTCAATCATCCGCTTGGCCGTGGCATGATATCCCGCCAACCCATCGACCTGCGCGATTCCGTAATACGCCCGCGCATTGCACAAATCCGCCTTCATGGCCAGTTGAAACTGATGAAAGCCTTCGTTCGGCTTGCCCGCTCGCAGCCGCGCTTCGCCCAGCGCAACCATTGCCATCGAACTCGCCGGCGCAGCAGCCACCCACGCCTCCGCGTTCTTCACCGCCGCATTCACCTTGTCCTGCGCGAGCATCGCGCGCACCTGCCCCTCGTGCGCAAATTCGTTCTCCGCGCTCTTCGCCAGCAGCGCCCCGAACAGCGCCTCCGCTGCACCGTAGTCCTTCTTGTTCAGCGCCTCTTCCGCAGGCGTGGGATCGTCCCGATCCACACTCTTCTGTGTTCCGGCAGGCGCTGCTGCCGATGCGGTTGGCGTTCCTGCCGCGCGAGCCGCCCCACTCGCCGCTTGCGCCTCCGCTCGAACCCCGCCTCCAATCAAACCAATCCAAATTACCAACACCAAAAACCAGGCCCTCGCCACCGTGCTCTCCTTGAAAATCGCGATGGCGGCATCATAACCGTTCTGCCTTCATTTGCAGCCTTTTTTCCATCACCCCAATCGCCTCCGTACTCTGGTCGACCAAGCAGAACGCCCGCCCATTCCGCGCCGCCGCCTCGCCCGCCGTCCCGCTGCCTGCAAAAAAATCCAGCACCAGGTCCCCAGGATTCGAATGCACCCGCACGATCCGCTCCAGAATCCCCAGCGGCTTCTGCGTCGCGTACCCCGTCTTCTCCTTGCCCGTAGGCGACACAATCGTGTGCCACCACACATCCGTCGGCGTCTTACCGCGCGCCGCCTTCTCAGCTCCCACCAGTCCAGGAGCCATGTATGGAATCCGGTCGCTCGCCTCCAAATTGAACGTGTACCGCTCCGGATCGCGCGTGTACCAGAGGATCGTGTCGTGCTTTGCCGGCCACTTCTTCGTCGCCCGCGCCCCATAGTCGTATGCCCAGATGATCTCGTTCTGAAAACACGCCCGCCCCGAGCCCTTGCCAGCAAAATCCCCGTTCTTGCTTTTCAACTCGAAGACCTCGTCCAGCATCACTTTGCAGTAGTGCACCTCGCGATAGTCGATATGAAAGAAGAGACTCCCTGTCGGCGCCAGCACCCGGTGCGCCTCCACCAGCCGTGGCCGCAAAAACCCCAGAAAATCGTCGAACTGGTCCGCATAGCCCGCAAGTTCCCCGCTCTCCAAAGCGACCAGCTCCGTCCGATACCTGTGCCCGCCGAACCCCACCCGGTCGCCCGCCGCATCCCGTACCGTCTTCATCCGCAGCCGCGTCTGCCGCTTCCCTGTATTGAACGGCGGATCGATATAGATCAGCGCCACCGAGCCCGACTCCATCCGCCGCAGCGCCTCCAGGTTGTCCCCGTGCACGATCCGATTCAATGCGCACCCCAATCCACCATCCAGATCATGCCTCAAGACTATCCGACGTGAAAAATCGCTGGACTCTGCCGCCCCAAGGAGTATCGTTTCAACGATCCCCTAATGCGGCGATCCCGGGTTCCGAAATGGCAAACACCGCAACTCTGAAGCCCCTCAAGCCGCAAATCCGCACCTCCGCCGCAGCGGCCGCGCCCACACCCCCGCCTGCCCCCGCATCTCCGCCTCAGCACGCCTTCGCCATGCTCTCGCATCCCGGCCGCGTCCGCCGCGCCAATCAGGACGCCTGCGCCGCCCTGCCCGAGATCGGAGCCTTCGTCATCTGCGACGGCATGGGAGGAGCTGCCGCCGGCGAAGTCGCCAGCCATCTCGCCACGGAAGCCTTCCTCCACGCGCTCGACCAGCGTCACCCCCGCCGCATCCCGCCCAAGTCCACATCCGCCCCCGAACTCAACGGCGTCCACAACAGCGACACCCCGTATCCCCCCGACCATCCCCACACCCGCCTCCACGAGGCTGTCCGCGCCGCCAACCAGGCTGTCTTCCGCCACTCCCGCAAATCGCAAAGCCTCCACGGCATGGGCACCACTCTCGTCGCCCTCCTGTGGGACGGCGTCGACACTCTCTGGCTCACCCACATCGGAGACAGCCGCTGCTACCGCCTCCGCCACGGCGCCCTCCAACTCCTCACCGTGGACCACTCCCTCGTCGAAGAGCAGATCCGCGCCGGCATTCTCAGTCGCACCCAGGCCGCCGCGTCGCCCATCCGCAACATCATCACCCGTGCCATAGGCTCGCAGCCCATCGTCGAGCCCGACATCGCCGCCCACGCCACGCAGCCCGGAGACCTCTACCTGCTCGCCTCCGATGGCCTCACCCGCGAACTCGACGACGCGGAAATCACCAGCATCCTCACCCGGTCTGCCACCCCCGCGCTCGAACCCGCCTGCCACGCCCTCATCGACGCCGCCAACGCCCACGGCGGCCGCGACAACATCACCGTCCTCCTCGTCGCCTGTCCCTAGCGCCACGCTTGTCATTCCGCAGCATCACACTCACCTTGTGAACAAAGGGAAGAACCCCCGTATTGGCTTTTGCAGTGCCTGTTCAACGCCGTGCCATTCGACCCGCATGCGTTTCGAAGGCCTTTCTCCGTGTTCTCTCAGTTTCTGCGTGTTCTCTGTCATTCGCTTTTTCTTTTAGACTTATAACCAAGAGGAGAACCACCCAATGCCCAAGGAGCTTTACTTCGAGGACTTCCACGTCGGTCAGCGTTTCGATTCCGTCGGCACCTACACGGTCACCGCCGCCGAGATCAAGGAGTTCGGCGAAAAGTACGACCCCCAACCTTTTCACCTCGACGAAGCCGCCGGCGAAGGCTCCTTCTTCCATGGCCTCGCCGCCTCAGGCTGGCTCACCGCGGCCATCGTTATGCGCCTCCGCGTGCAATCCCTGCACGTCTCCGGAGGCATGATCGGAGCCGGCGCCGAAGAGATGCGCTGGACCGAGCCCGTCCGCCCCGGCGACACCCTCCGCACCGAGATCGAGGTCGTCGGCGTCCGCTACGCCCGCAAGCGTAAAGACTACGGAGTCGTCACCACCACCACCAAGGCCATCAACCAGCGCGAGCAGATCGTCATGCGCGCCACCGTCAACTTCCTCGCCCCCATTCGCCCCACGCCATAATCGCGCGAGTTGCATTTCGTAAGAGCTCGGGTTTACCCGTGCCGTAACAGCTCCATCAGGACCGCGGCTTTAGCCGCTGAGGTGCGCCTCTTGCCTGCGCGGCCAGCCAACATCATCCCCGAGCACCGAATCCGCCGCCTCTTCCGACTCGCTCTCACGCTCTCGCTCACCCTCTCCGCTCTCCTCTACTTCCTTTGGAGCTGGCGCTGGCCCCTGGTCGGCGACGCCTCCCTCATGCACTACATCGCCTTCCTCATCCAGCGCCACTGGGTCCCCTATCGCGACCTCGGCGACATGAACATGCCCGGCTCTTACCTCATCGAGCTCGCCGCCATGCACCTCTTCGGCGCCGGAGCCCTCGCCTGGCGCCTCTTCGACTTCACCCTCCTCGCCCTCGCCTCCGCCGCCTTCTTCGCCATCACACGAAATCCGGGTGCCCCATTCGTGACAGCCTCATCGTCACGAATGGGGTCCGGACGGCTTCCCGCCCTCTTCGCCTCATCCCTCTTCATCCTCGTCCACGGCCGCGACGGTCTCGCCCAGGGCGGCCAGCGCGACCTCACCATGGCCGTCTGCCTCCTCGCCGCGACTGCCGCACTTTTCATTGCACTTCGCGGACTACTCGAGGAACGCAGTCATTTCGCTCTGCCGGCCGCAGCCTTCGGCCTGCTCTCAGGAATCGCCGCGACGATCAAACCGACTACTGTCCTCCTCACGCTCGCTCAGCTTCTCATCACCGCATACGCTCTGCGGCATTGCCGCGCAATCTCCATCGATTGCCAGCCTTCCAGCCAATTCCGGAGCATTCGAACGCGTCTCCTCGCGCCGGCAGCTCTCGCATGCTTCATCGCACCAGCTATCGTCCTCATCTTCCTCATCCGCGAGCATGCGCTCTCCGCCTTCCTCGCCGGCCTTCACACCATCGTCCCGTTCTACGCCAGCCTCGGCCATCGCCCGCTCGGCTACGTCCTCCTGCACAGCATCTCGCCGCTGCTTCCACTCGTCCTCATCTGGCTCGCTGTCCTCGCGCTCGACCGCCCCATGCTCTTTCGCCCCGGCCTCGACGGAGACCGCGCACTCCTTGCTGCCGGCGTCCTCTTCGGCCTCGTCAACTGCGTCCTGCAGGCCCGCGCCCTGCCCTACTACCGCTACCCACTGCTTGCCTTCCTGCTTCCTCTGATGGCCCTCGACCTTTTTCGCGCCGCTGCGGCCCACCGCGAAGTGACGATTCGCACCTTTTTCACACGCCTAATCGCCTTGGCCGCCCTCATCGTCGGCGCTTTCTTCCTCGCCCCGCAATCCGCCATCCTCATCCATCGTTACCGCTGGGCCCAGACCGACCTCATCACCTCACTCGAGCAAAACCTCACCACCCTCGGCGGCGCGCGCCTCTCCGGCCACATCCAGTGCATCGACACCAACTCCGGCTGCGGCAACGTCCTCTACCTCATGCGCCTCGAACCCGCCACCGGCATCCTCTCCGACTTCTTCCTCTTCGACTCGCCCCAGTCCCCCGCCGTCCGCCAGACCCGAGACCAGTTCTCCGCCGCCATCCTCGCCCACCCCCCGCAGGTCATCGTCGTCACCAGCCGCCTCTACCTCGCCGACCCCGGCGACTACGACAACTACGCCAAGCTCGACCGCTGGCCCGCCTTCCAATCCTTCCTCACCGACCGCTACACCCTCCAGACCGAGTGGACGCCCACTCGCACCGAACGCTGGTGGTCCCGTGAAGAGTACCCCGCCGCCTACCGCATCTACCTCCTCCGTCCGGACACAAGTGTGCAGGCGACAGAACAACGAGGAACCGTTATCGTCGTCTCCCAATCCAAGAATCGAGTCATCATGGCCGCGGACAGCAGGGTGGGACTGACCAATGACGGGATCAACATCCATGGAGTGGACGATGGGAAGTGTAAGCTCGCCTCTTTAGACGGTAATCTCATCTTTGGAGCATCGGGGCTTATCGGGAACTCAGCCATGGGTTGGAGTGCGGCGTCGATTGCTATGGATACCGCTACAGCCGCCACTCCTCCGACCGATCGCGACAAAGGACGCCAGATCCTTGCCGCGTGGTCTGAATCCATGATTCGAAGGGTTGTTCTCGATTTCACTCCTGAGCAGATTCGCACCACCGCGAGACAAAACGAGGGAGGCCTAACTACCGGGATCCTCGCCGGAATAGGTCCGGAAGGAACGGCCTGGGCCCAAGTGTCCCAGATCCGCTATGCAGTATCGGATATCCGCCAGCTTCGCTATGAAATCGGCAGCCCAATCAGTGTCAAGAGGCAAGCTTTTTACTTCTTTGGAAAAACGGAGATCGCTGATGAATTCAATGCCGGAATCTCGGATCGATCGAAGAGGGAGGTAGCGCAGTGGTCCAGAATGAGACTGGGAAATACCGCATTTGATGAGTTCAAGGCTAGACGGCTCGCCGAACTGACGATACAACTCTACCCAGATAAGACCGCGGTAGGTGGACCGGTTGACGAAGTTGAACTGGACAGCGAGGGATCGCGCTGGATTACCTTGAAGAAAAACTGCATCTCTGGTGACGCCGGTCGTCCAACACAGAATTCGCACTAATCGATTCCTACGCCGACAATGACCCAACCCAACATCTTCGAACCCAGTACCTCGAACCTAACCCCCCAATCCACACCCACGCGGCGTATCCTCTAATCCATGCGCATGACCGTCCTCGCCTCCGGCTCCAAGGGCAACTCCACGGTCGTCGCCTCCGCCAACACCCGCCTGCTCGTCGACGCCGGCCTCTCCTGCCGTGAACTCCTCAAGCGCATGGCCGTCGCCAACGAAGACCCCTCCGCCCTGGACGCCATCCTCATCACCCACGAGCATCACGACCACATCGCCGGCCTCGCCACCCTCGCCCGCCGCCTGCGTATCCCCGTCTACCTCACCGAGCCCACCCACCGCGAGTGGGTCCGCATGGTCACCCCACGCACCACCATGACCTACGCCAAATGGCTCGACCATGTCCAGAAAGAAAAAGAACTCCGCGCCGAAGCCCAACTCAACCGGGCGCCCCATGGTCGAGAAGACGAAGTCGAAGCCATCGTGGGAACACTCCCTACCCCACCAGATCAACCCTGCGAAGTCATCCCCTCAGTAGCCGCCGCCTCGGCAGATCCAGACCCCGACGAATGCGAGGATCCCCCCACCCCCAGGCGCGACCCCGCCCACCTTCCCGCCATCGAATACTTCCGCTCCGGCACCAACTTCTCCATCGGCGACATCTCCATCACGCCTTTCACCATCCCCCACGACGCCGCCGACCCCTGCGGCTTCGTCTTCGAATCCGAATCCGTCCGCATGGCCATCGCCACCGACCTCGGCTACATGCCGCCCAACGTCAAAGCCGCCCTCAAGCGCATCGACGTCCTGCTGCTCGAATCCAACCACGACCTCGACATGCTCAAGGACGGCCCCTACCCCTGGGCAGTCAAGCAGCGCGTCCTCTCCCGCGTCGGCCATCTCTCCAACCACGCCACCGCGGAGTTCCTCGCCCGCGACTACGACGGCGGCGCAGCCTGGATCGTTCTCGGCCATCTCTCCGAGGCCAACAACGCCCCCGAGCTCGCTCTGCTCTCCGCCGAACAGGCCATCGGCGGCCGCATGACCTTGCTCGGCAACCGCATCCTGCTCGCCCAGCAGGCCGCCCCGCTCACCCCTATCTGCCTCTAAAATCGAGCCCTCGGCGTTGTACATCCGGCATCACCCCATTCTTATGCATCTTTCTCCCGCACCCCGCTATCAAATCTTGTAGAATGATGTCTATACCCCAATGGTGAATTTTTCGTACCAGGCTCTTCGAGGGCACACCGCATGACCGCATCGCAATGCACAGACCCGGTCATTGGAGATATTCTCTCCGGCTGGAGATATGATATTTCGGGCCTCTCGCCCGCCATGCGCACGGACTACGACCAGCACCTCTCCGACTGCGCCCGCTGCCGCCACCGCCAGCACGCCGCCCGCAGCATCGATGTCCTGCTGATCTCGGTCACCTCGCTCTCCATCTTCGCGTTCCTGCTCACCGCCGTCGTCCTCCACCGCGTCGAGGCGCTGGCCCACGTCGGCAACCTCGTTCACACTCATCTGCACCACACCGCCATCACCATCTCGCTCGAAGCGGTCGCCATCGCTGGCCTGCTGGTTTCGATGCTGCTCTGGACCCTGGTAGCCATTGCCACGCCGCTTCCCGGCTTGGTTAGCGACCTGGTGCAGCAGCGCATCCCCCCAGAGATTCGCGAGCGCATCATGAAAGACGCCGCCTAAGCTTGCAGCTACAAATGCGGGTGCCCCACATCTCGCTTTTGAGATGTGGGTTTTCGGACTACCCAGCCTCCTAATGGCCCCACAATTTGTCTTCCACCTCACGCCGCGTTAGCGTAAGAACACCACCATGCCCCCGACCGACACCCATCCCGAGGGCGAGATCCTCTCGCCCCCTCCAACCT
>Ga0302314_10014255_pt1 | contig 13618 bp, 9 predicted proteins | sample III_Palsa_N2_3_FD_200533 | JGI IMG/M metagenome (GOLD analysis project Ga0302314, IMG submission 200533) | Peat permafrost microbial communities from Stordalen Mire near Abisko, Sweden - III_Palsa_N2_3 | ecosystem: Environmental > Terrestrial > Soil > Palsa > Peat permafrost | place: Sweden... | reverse complement strand
CTCTTCAGACCCTTCTGATACTCCCTCACAAACCCAGGAATATCAGCCTTATCCACGCCGAGATCCCGCAACTGACGCGCCAACCGACCCGGCGACATCGCCAACGCCCGATCCCCACGCTCCCCCTCATCCCCAAGGTCGAACGAGACGCGGCGCCCACCCTCGGCCACCTCCGGCTTGGCGTCCCTCAGAGCCTGAGCCAACGACTGATCGAAACGATCACGACCCTCATCATCACCAGGCTGCAAACGATGGAACTCATCCACGCGCGACGCAATCTCACCATCAGACACACCCGCAGCCTTGAGATCACGAACAAACGCATCACGATAATCCGACTCAACCCTGCGCATCACATAAGCATCAAGCTTGTCGGAAAACGCCTGAGACTTCGCCAAATCACCGCTCTTCAGACCCTTCTGATACTCCCTCACAAACCCAGGAATATCAGCCTTATCCACGCCGAGATCCCGCAACTGACGCGCCAACCGACCCGGCGACATCGCCAACGCCCGATCCCCACGCTCCCCCTGATCCTCAAGGTTGAACGGGGTGTCTTCATGCCGCGTCGCCGCGGTCGCGTCGGAGCTCCGCAGACGGGCCAGATTGCCCATGGCCTTGGCCAACTGCTCGTCGAACCGGCCCACCGCGTCCGAGTCGCCGAGCTCGGCCCTGCGGTCGTACTGGGCAAGGATGTCCGAGATCTGGTTGTCGTGCACGCCCAACTCAGACAGGTCGCGTTTGAGCGACGCCTTGTACTCGTCTGGGTTCGAGCGCACCTGCTGCGTGTCCGAGTCCGCCGTGTGCGGGGAATCCGTGGAGTGCGGGGACCGCACGGACCGGGTCGAATCCGCGGAGTGAACCGAGCCCGCGTCCGAACTGTCGTCGTCGCTGCCGGGCCGGCTCGAATCCGGAGAGTCCTTCACCGAGCTCTGCTGCGGAAGGGGCCGACCGCCGATTTCCTCGTGGTCGATCTCCGGGGTGGCCTTGTCGGCGCCCCGTCCGGCCGACGACTCGCTCTGTATGTCCGAGCCCGCAGCATCCGAGCCCTTGTCGTCGCCGGTCGGCGTCTGCGTCTGCGGACGCCGCGTCAGGTCGAGGGCCTCCGGGTCCTTCGACGCGGGATCGCCGTTCTTCACGGACGCGGCGGTTTGACCGGCGGTGTCCTTCGCGGCGCCACCCAAGCTGCTCGTGTTCGCATCCGAGTCGCCGCGCAGCGCGGGGTCCGTGGTGTGCCCCTGTGTCGAAGTCGGCGTCGGCGCATTCTGCTCCGGCAGCACGTCCTGGTCGTGGCCGCCGGAGTTCTGCCCGCCGGTGTCGGACGGACTGGAATCCCGGACGACGCCGTTGCCCGACGACGCGGTCGGGTTCTGATCCGCGGTGGACGTGGCGGTGTGCTGCGAGGAGGGCGGCGCCTGCTCGGTCTCGGCCGGCCTCGAGGAGGACGGGGCGGGGGCCGAGGACGAGGCGGCCGCGTCGGATCCGGCCGATGCGGTCTCGACCGTCTTCGAGTCCGGACTCGGCGTTCCCGAGGACGCGTTGTCCGCCGCCGGATTCCTGTCCTGGCCGCCGGTGTCGTGGCTCGAGGCGGTGTTCGCGGCGGGGCTGCCGCCCTCGGCCACGTCGGTGTGCTTCGGGCTCGCGTTCCCCGGGTTCGGATCCCCGGCACCCGCCCGTACGCTCGACGACGTCGAAGGGTCGTTCGTCACCGGGTTGCCGTGGTCGAGGCCCGCGTCCACCGTGGTGCCAGGCTGGCGCGTCATCGACGGCGCCGACGAGGCGTTCACAGGGTCGGTGCGGATACCGGCTCCCGCCCCGCCGGTGTCGACCGTCGAGGACTCGCTGGTGACCGGGGTGTCGTGGAAGTCCGCGCCCGGGGCGCCGCCGCGCGCGAACGCGTCCGGCTCCGTGGTCACCGGGGCGGTCTTGTCATCCACGCCACCGGTGAAGCTCGGATTCGCGGTCGCCAGGTCCTTGCCGCCGGCGATCACGTCGTGGCCGGCGGTGTTCCCGCCGGAGAAGGTGCCGGGCCCCTTCCCGATGAACGAGCCGGCATCGTCCTTCACCCCGCCCGAAGGGTCGACCTTCGGAACGCCGAGGTCCTGGGGCTTGCTGGCGCCGTCGACGGTGACGGTGCCGATTCCGCCCTCCTTGGTGAAGCTCCCCACGCGCGGCTCGGCGCTGGCGCCCTTGGCCAGCAGCAAGAATGTGGCCAACTCCGCGGCCTCGCCCGCGTTGGTCGGCACCGGGGAGAGGTCTTGCGCGGTGATCGGCAGATTCGCAATGCCGTGCGCGGCCGAGACCAAGGCCGCGTTGACCGCCGTGTACTCCAGCCCGAACCTGGTGAAGCTCCCGAGCGTCTGTGCCAGGCTCGTGGCCCAGCTTTCCGACATGCCGATGGACCGGAACCCTGCGCTCACGCCGTCGAGCACGACGGAGCTCGCCCTCGTCAGGAACGTGGACATGCTCGCGATCCCGTCGCCGACCCGGGCGATCACCGAGCTGATCTCCGCCGCCCACGCCCCGATGTCGGCGAGCCAGGCCCCGATGTCGAGGAAGGGAACGACCCCGAGCAGGCCGGAGACGATGCCGATGATCTCCTCGACCAGTTCCTCCTTCGCCTCGGTCTGCTGCTGCTGGGTACGCAGCAGCGCGTAGTAGTTGATGACCTCGCCCATCGTCCAGCAGTTCTCGGCGATGGACTGCGCGTTGCCCTCCAGCGTGTCGAAAGCGGTGGTGAAGGCGAGCGAGGAATCGCTGGTCCAGGCGTGGTCGGTCAGGTCGAACTGGGCGGCGCGCATGGTCGAGGTCTGGTTCCAGAGCTGGTCCCCGAAGGTGATCCAGGCGTTGCCGAGCGCGATGAGCTGGCTCTCGACGTCGCTCCAGGAACCATAGGTCGGGGCGGGGGCGCCGGTCGAGCCGGAGTTCCCGCTCGAGTTGGAGCCGCCGGTGATGGGCTGCGGCAGGTCTTGGGACGGAGTCTGGTCGGAGTCGCCGTCGCCAGTGTTGTTGTGCAGACCATCCGACATGCCTAGGCTCCAAGTCTCAAGTTCCGGCCCGGTCCCGGGCAGCGCGAAGTTCCCGCCCTGTCCTCGTAGGTAACGAGGATCTATCTAGAAGTCCTCGTTCACCGCGGTCGTGTGGAACACGTACTCCTGAACGCCGGTCTGGCTCAGGAACGGGTGGCTCGGGACGTCGTCATGGCTCTCCGTCGGGCTCGTATTCGTGTTGTCGACGCCGTTGAACAGCTTGGCCACGGCCTGCTCGTTCGCGTTGTAGTTCTGGATGGCCTGCGCGAGTCCGGTGACCAGTACCGACAGAGCCCCGTCATTGACGGTCTGATTCCCGTTGCTGTCCATGGCGCCGTAGAGCAGCTGCACGACGTTGTTCCACTCGTCGTTATAGGCCTGCGCCTGGTCCGAGGCGTTGCCGAGCCAGTCGAGCGTCAGGCCGCCGAGGGTGTTGTTGATGGAGATCAGGTTGTCCGCGACGTTGTTCACGGCAATGGTGATGGTGGCCAGGGCATCCCTGAGCCGCGCCGTGTCGATCAGGATCGATGTGGAGTCGTAGATATTGGGGGTAATAGGGTTGATATACACCATCGCCTGGCTACCTCTTCCTTTCTCTCGCCCGGGCCCGTGTCCGGTGTGGCTACGTGGCGGAGTTCGCGTTGAACTGGTTGATCGCCTGCTGCTCGGCCTCGTAGTAGTTGTCGTATGTCGTCTGCATCGCGGAGGTGATGGAGTTGAGCACGAGGTCCAGCCGCTGCATCGCGAGATCGATGGTCGAGGTGGCTTCGGTGAAGCTGAAGCCCGCGGGGGAGGACCAGGCGGCCTCGATGACCGAATAATTTGCCCGGATAGTCTGGTATTCGCTATCGATATTCGCTATGTACGTGCTGATCTCGCCCTGGGCGGCCTGAAAGGCGGACAGGTCGGTCTGCCACGATTGCGGCGTCATCACGACTGATCCGTCGGACGTGGTGAACGAGCCGTCCGAGTTCGGGGTGACCTGCACGATCCCGTTCTGGCCGAGGAGGTAGTCGTCGCCGTTGTTCCCCGTGAAGATGCCGTCGCCCTGGTCCAGGCTGCCGGTGACGACGGTCCCGTCGGACAGGACGATCGTCGAGCCGTCGTAGCTCCAGAAGGAGCCGTCGTCCTCGTAGCCGTAGAGCACGGTTCCGTCGGACAGCGTGTACGTGGTGGCGCCGGGCAGGAAGCTGCCTGAAGCCGGATCCGTCACGCCGTACTCCGGCGCGCCGCCCGCCGGAATGAAGATCGTGCCGTCCTGGGACAGGAACGAACCGTCACTGCCGTAGTTGCCCCACACCTGCTGGCCGTCGACCGTCGTGGAGGCCAGGAAATTACCGCTCGCATCGGTTTTGCCGTGCTCGACGAAACCGTTGGGCAGCTGAAGAACCGTGCCGTCCTCGGAAACGAAGTCGCCGTTGTCGAGCACCGTGCCGTACAGGGTCTGCCCGTCGATGACCCGCGTCGTCCCGTTCGGCAGGAAACTGCCCGTCGTCGGATCCGTGATGCCGTACTCCGGCGCGCCGCCCGCCGGGACGTAGATCTTGCCGTCCTGGGACAGGAACGAACCGTCACTGCCGTAGTTGCCCCACACCTGCCGGCCGTCCACCGTCGTGGAGGCCAGGAAATTACCGCTCGCATCGGTTGTGCCATGCTCGACGAAACCGTTCTGCAACTGCAGAACCGTGCCGTCCTCGGAGATGAACGTACCGTCCTGAACCGTGCCGTACAGGTGCTGCCCGTCGATGACCCGCGTCGTCCCGTTCGGCAGGAAATTACCCGTCGTCGGATCGGTGATGCCGGTCTCGACCTTCCCGGAGGAGTCGACGTATACCGTGCCGTCGCTCGAGGCGAAACCGCCGTCGGTCGTCGGGTAGCCGGTGACGGGCCTGCCGTCGATGGTCCGCACCACCGTGCCGTCGGTCGTGCTCGTCGAGGAGGCCGTAGTGGTCGAGGACGTTGTAGTTGTAGTAGTCGGAGAAGCCGTCGTGGCCGAAGACGCCGCGGCCGTCGGAGAAGCCGTAGTCGAGGAACTCCGGGAATGATCCGTCGAGGCGGCCTTCGACGTGTGCGCGGACTTCCGTGACTGGACGGACTCCGCAGCGTGATCGGTCGACGAGGACGCGGCGGTACGCCCGGTGACCTGCCGCGACGAAGCCTCGGCGTGAGCACGGGACTCGGTATGGGCAAGCGACGTCGATGCCCGCGCATCGGGGTGCGCGGCCTTTTCGAGGACGGTTTTCGACGAAGGGTTGTCGCCCGCTGGCGTCTGCGCGGAGTCGGTCATGGCACACTCGTTTCCCAGGCGTTCTCCCGAGTATAGAAATCGAGCCGCGGCGTTGATAGATCCATATACCTGGACATGCGGCAGCGCCTCGGAAAGGGGACGTTGCCGACGCCCCGGCCGAGCCGGGAAAATGGTATTTCAGGACACGAGTCTCTTGACCTGACTCGTCACGTCGTCACGGGAGAGCAGGCCGATGAGTACCTCACCTACAGCCTCGCAGTACCAGGGCTCGGTCGATCCGGGTTCGACATTCCAGCCGACCATCAACTCGTCCGACAGCGACTACAGCGACGAGCAGAGCGCGCGCTCACAGTATCAGCAGACTTACGGTACCCAGGGCAATACCTCGTCGTCCTCGGGCCAGACGGGCTCGACCTCGGTGGCGGCGTACCCCAATCTGTCGATGGCGTACACGACGGCTCCCGACTTCTACCCGCTCGACAACCTGGGGGGCGGCGGAGGCGGCGACGGCAGCACGAGCGCTCCGGAGACCCAGTTCCCGATCCAGCTCAACTTCGCGGCCCTGCGCTCGACCGAGACCACGTTCCTGAGCGCGACCCAGGCTCTCGTCGACGACTACGAGAACACGCTGATGCCGCTGGTGCGGAACGCGATCGGCTCGAACAGCATCTTCGGGCAGCTCGTCGGCACTTCCAGAGGCATCACCCCGGACTCCATCCAGAACGCCCAGCAGGGCGACCCGATCGTATCGAACGGCAGTGCCGACCAACTCGACAGCGAGGGCACGGATTTCGCCGCGGCGGTCAATCCGCAGATGAGCAAGCTGCTGCAGTCGGTCGGCAACATCATCGAGGCGTTCGGCGCGTTCACCGCGAACATCAACGCGGCCGGGCAGTACTACGCCGGCGCCGACGGGCAGTCCATCTTCCCGGTGCCCGGTCTCATGGAGGGCCCGACCGACGGCGCCTACCTCTCCCAGCCGCCGGTGTAGGCACGCGGGTCCGGACCCTCGGCCCGGGCCCGCCTCACCCTACAGCCGGCGGGATGTCCTCGGGCAGCAGCTTCATCAGCTCCTCGTCGGAGGCCGAGTCGAAGGCGGTGTCCGCGAGGCGGCGGGCCTGGCGCTCGGTCATCCGCTGGAAGGTCTGCCGCGCGGTGCGCCCGTTGCCGAAGCGCTCGTCGCGGGTGGTCGCGGCGAAGTGCTCGGCCAGCGCCTCGCGGGCGCCCTCGCTCAGCTCGTACTGATGCCGCAGCGCGTTCGACTCCACGATCCGCACCAGCTCGTCATCGTCATAGTCCTCGAATACCAGGGTCCTGGTGAAGCGCGAGGCCAGGCCGGGGTTGACGTCGACGAAGCGCTCCATCTCGTCCGGGTATCCGGCCACGATGACCACCACGTCGTCCCGGTGGTCCTCCATCAGCTTCACCAGGGTCGCGATCGCCTCACGGCCGAAGTCGCCGCCCTGCCCGCCCTGCGGCACAAGGGCGTATGCCTCGTCGATGAACAGCACTCCACCGAGCGCCCGGCGGAAGGCGGCGGTCGTCTTCGGCGCGGTGTGGCCGACGTACTCGCCGACCAGGGTCCCGCGATCGGCCTCGACCAGGTGCCCCTGCGAGAGCAGACCCACCGCGGCCAGGATCCGCCCGTAGAGCCGGGCGACCGTGGTCTTTCCGGTGCCGCTGTTGCCCGCGAACACCAGGTGGCGGCTGAGCGGCGGCGCGACCAGGCCGGCCTCGGAGCGGCGGCGCACCAGCTGCATGACCTTCACCATCGTGCTGACGTCCTGCTTGACCCGGTCGAGGCCGATCAGCTCCTCGAGCTCGGCCAGCAGGTCGTTGAGCGTCTCCGCGTCCGGCGGCAGGCCGTCCGTGCGCACCGTGATCGGCCCGGCCGCACCCCTGCCGCCGCCGGGCACCGCCGTGCGCCACGTTTCCGGGGCCTGATCCTGCTCGGGCAGCGCCCGCGACTTCACGCCCTCGACCCGGCAGTACTCGAAGACGGTCTCCGCGCCGTCCGCGAGCTTGACGTCCTCGTCGGCATCGTGGATCCGGCAGCCGCGCAGCACGGTCTTCGCGCCGGAACCCGCGTAAACCGCGGGGAAGCTCGAACCGCCGATATCGCAGCCCTCGAAGCGCCCGGCCGCATCCTCGGCCAGGTAGAGCCCGTTCTTCGTCGGGCGCGCGATCGTCAGCCCCTGCACGCGCGGCCGGGCGCGGGCGCGCACGACCAGGCCGGAGCCCTTCACATCGGTGACCGAGCACCCGAACAGCCAGGGCGCCGCGCCCTCCCGGATGAACACGCCGGCGGCCCCGGACTCGCCGATCCTGGTGTCCACGACCAGCGCGACGGTGTCCGCGCCGATCTCGAGTCCGGCCCCGGTGCTACCGCTGATCTCGCAGTCCTCGATCAGCGGCCGGTGCCCGGTGACGAGGCTCATCCCGGTGCCCGCCTTGGTGATCCGGCAGCCGCGCACGGCCACGTCGCCGCCGTCCACCGTGATCCCGCACAGGCCGGCCGCCTCGATCGATCCGCCGTCCAGGCTCAGCACGGCCGAGCCGGTCACCCGGACCCCGTGCTCGACGGTGTCCCGGATCTCGCAGTCCCGCATCGTCAGCCGACCGGCGCCGCCGACGTGCACGGCGGTGAACCTGGAGTCCTCGATCCGGCAACCGGACAAGGTGACCTGCGTGCTCTCCGCGGCGTAGACCCCGTTCGCGGCGATCCTGCTGAAGGCGCTGCGCCGCACCTCGACGCTGGACTCGCCACCCGCAGCCAGCGCGGTGCCGTCGGCGTCGGTGACGTTGGTGTTCTCCAGCCGCACTCGGCACGAGCCTCCCGCCACCACCCCGGCCCCGCGCACGTCGCTGATCCGGCAATCGGTGAAGGAGGCCACAGCCTGACCGGTGACGAAGGCCGCGTCCTTCGCGGTGCGCGCGATCTCGCAGCCGCGCAGGACCACGCCATAATCCCCGCCGCCCGAGGACGAGGCGTCCTCTTCCTGTGCGTCCCCGCGGCTCTCGTCCTGTTCGTCGGCGCCCGCGCCAGCGGATCCGGTGATGATGATCCCGTCCGCCGTGCTGTCGGCGATCCGGCAGCCGAGCAACTGCGGACGCGCGTCGCCGTCGATCGCCACCGCGGCGGCGCCGGTCCGCGAGATGTCACAGTCCTCGAATACTCCGCGGGCCGACCCGGTGACCCGCAGGCCGTGGCTGGTGCTGCGGACGACGGTGACCGTGCGCAGCGTCGGCGCGGCGCCGTGGTCCACCAGCACGCCGTTGCCCTCGATGTCGGCGATCTCGGTCCGCTCCACCACCGCCGCGCTGTCGCCGCCGAGGTACAGGGCCGGGCCGGCGGTGTGGTGGATCCGGCAGTCGCTGAAGGTGGGCGCCGCCGAACCGGTGACGCGCACCGGACCGCCGGTGATCTCGCATCCCTCGATCCGGGCGGAGCCGTCGGACACGGTCACCGCGGGTTCGCCGTCACCGCGTCCCTCGATGACCAGCCCCTGCGCCGAGCCGGCCGCGCCGCGGAAGACCAGCGCGGCGCCCGCCGAGCCGACCAGGCGCACCGAGCCCGGCCCCTTCTCCGGGACCAGGCGCACGTCCCGCTCGAGAACCACGCTCTCGACGTACGTGCCCGCCTGGATCGAAACCGTCTCCCCGGGGCCCGCCGCGCGCACCGCCGCCCCGATCGTGCGATGCGCGCCCCAGCCCTTGGCGGCGACGCGCTGCAGGCCGGCGCTCACGACGCCGAACAGGTGAGCCGCACCTGCGCGGCCGCGACGCGGACGATTCCAGCGGTCCCGCTGCCCTTGTCGGCCCCGGCGTCAACCAGGCGGAGCGAGACCACGCCGGTCGTCACCGGGAACGCGTGGACCTTCAGCCAGCGGCCGCGATCGGCGGTCTGGAACACGGCGAAGTCCCCCAGCGGCTTCGGCGAGCTTGCCGTCGTATATATGGAGTCATAGTAGAAATAGTCGGCGGGATCGCCGCCGACCAGCGCGGACGAGGTGGCGGAGGGCACGTACACCTCCAACTTGCAGGACGCCTTGGTGCGCAGGCCGGCGCCGAGGCTGAAGCTCCACAGCGCGTACCGGCCGGTGTCGATCGCGTTCGCGTTCCCGGACACCGGCATCGACAGGAAGCCGCCGGAACAGCCGCCGCCCTTGAAGCCGCCGCTCGCCGAGACAACCCACTCGCTCGCGGGGTCCGCGCTGTTCAGTGAGAACCCGGACTCGGTGAAGTCCGCCCCGCTGCCGGTGCACTCGGGGCCGGCGACCGCGGTGAACGAGGCGCGCGCTGCCGGGGTCGTCGCGGCTCCGGTCGAGAGCGTCTCCACCTCGGACAGCACCGTCGTCGCAGGGGCGCTCGCGCCAAGCAGGACACCCGTGCCGCTGTCGCCGCTGCTGCTACTGCCGCTGCTGCTACCGCTGCCGAACGCCCCGCTGAGCAGCGCCCCGAGCGCGGCGGCGAACACGATCGCAAAGGAGACCAGCACCATCCACCTCAGGGGCCTGCTCCGTGTCTCATGCGGCCGGACCGCTCCGGTGAAGGCCTCGACGAAACCCGCGCTGTCCTCCTCGATCATGCCGCCACCACGCGACTTCGCACTGCCCGCACTGTAGGCTCCGTCTCCGCCATCTGCTCGACCCCCGGGCATCAGATGTGCTGGCCCAGGTGCACGAACCAACCGAACACGCCGAAGGCCGCGATCACCAACGCGGCCGCGGTACCGCCCAGCATCGAGCTGAGGTTGGACATCCAGCCCGGCCGGTCGACGGCCGAGAGCTCAGGACGGCGGGTCAGCCGCCGCAGGCCGTAGACGACCAGCAGGGCCCCGATCATGACCGTTCCCACCGGCGAGGTCCAGGCGGGCCAGCCGGCGTGGGCCGGCCCGACCGCCAGCAGGGTGAACACACCGACCCCTCCGGCCAGCAGCAACGGGATCACCTCGGAGGTCAGCAGGGCCACGCCCGCGCGCAGCAGCAACGCGAGTCCTAGGCAGCCGGCCGCGACCGCGCAGAACACGGAGTGGGAGGCGGCCATGGGAATCAGGCAGGCGCCGATCACGAGGGCCAGCGTTGAGCTCCAGCAGACCAGCAGCGTGGCGGCCCGGCCGACCGCAGCCTCCACCGGGTCCTCGTCCCGCTCGTCCGCGGCGGCCCTGGTGGACGCGAGGCCGTCGATGAAGGCGACAATCCGCGCGGCGGTCAACGGGCTCAGCATGAGCAGAGCGAATCCGACCACCGCCACGGCCATCGCCGACTGCTCGAGGCTCGCCCTCGCCATGGCGAGGCCGACGCCGAGGATCGCGGCGACGAGCCCGGCCAGCAGCACGACACAGGTGACCTCGCTCGGCGCGGCGACATAGGCGAGCAGCATGCCGACCAGGGCGCCGACGACCAGTGCCGCGGCGGCCAGGCCGGCGCCGGTCAGCGCGTCGCCAGGTCCGTCGAGCCGGGCGAACCAGGGCGCGGCGCTGAGCGTGCGCGCGCCGAGGGCCAGGAAAGGCACCGCGCTCAGCGCCATCGCCCGGCGCAGCTCCCGCGGCACCGGCCAATCGCGCTCGGTCGCCGTCCAGGCCAGCGCGGGCAGCAGGATCCCGCAGACCACCGCGAGATCCTCGAGCGTCGCCGTGCCCACCGCGTGCCGCGCCGCGAGCACGATCAGCGCGGCGATGAGCCAGCCGAGGCCGAGGGCGAAGATCGTGAAGGTTCGGGCGCGCGCGTCCCAGCGCCAGTGCAGCCTGCTTTCGGCGACCTCGGCGACCCGCTCGGCCACGTCGTGCACCACCGGGTCGGCGAACTCCTGCCCGATGACGTCGCTGACGTAAAGCACCGAGCCGTCGAGGACGCCGAGTTCAGCGAGCGAACGTTCCGGGGCGAAGGGCCTGCCGAGCGCCGGAGCCAGCGACCACGCAGCGGGCATGATGTCGTTGCGCGGCTGCCCACACAATCGCGCGAGAGCTCCGATATAGCTGGCGATCGGGGCGCCGGCGGGTACCGCGAGGTCCGCCTGGCGCCGTTCACCCACGACCTTGATACGGCAGTGCTGGTCCACGTGTGCGCTGTCTCTCTCGCTGTCGGCCGATTCGGTCTGTCGGGATCGCGCGGTCGCGAGCCCCGCCGACGGTTGCTCTGGCCGCGTCCGTGCCGTTCAGCGGATCAGCTGGACGTTTGCCAAGTGCTGGCGTTGGACCACTCGGCATCGGAGTAGTTGCCCCAGGTCACGTGCATGGCCGCGGCGATCTCGCCGAGCACACCGCCCTGGTCCTCCGTGCCGAACAGGCCGTTGGCCGCGTAGTTCCACTCCTCCTGCAACGGCTGGTAGTAGGAGGCCGCAGGGCCGGTCCAGGTCTCCGCGATCGGCTGGAGCTGCGCGACCAGCTTCTGCAGCTGCCCGGCGATCGTGGCCGCCATGTTGTTGATATAGGCGCCGGCGCCGGACAGGTCGTCGCCGACCAGAATGGGCGTCCCGTCGATATTGGACACGGATTGCTCCTTCTTCACTCTGCGCCGACCGTGGTTTCGCACGGCGGTGCCGGTGGCGAACGATGGTTCAGGAAAAGTTCGTGGTGCTCAGCGCCTGCTGGATCGCGTTGACCGTCCTGATGTTCGCCTGCTCGGTGGACTCGTAGTTCACGTAGTTGCCGTCGAGCCCGCTACCGATGTCGGTAAGCGCGTTGTACAGCATCGCGGAGAACGTCGAGTACTCCGTCATAAGCTCCTGGAAGGTGTTGGAGGCGATGCCCTGCCAATAACTTTCCATGTTCTGGATGTACCCCTGCAGGGTGCTCAGCTCTTCCTGCACGGTACTCGCAGTGCTCTTGCAGGCGGCCGCCGCCTGGGCGACGTATTCGGGGGTGACCTGGAACTGACCGGAACCGGAAGCCATCTGTCCACCCTCTCGGGATGGTGGTCCTATGAATGTGCCTACTCATGTTCCCGGCAGGCCCCATCGCAGGACAAGCTCACCTTTCAGGTGTCCCCGCCCAGGAGCCCACTGGACGGACCACAGGGCTGTCGAAGGGCAGGCCGAATACGCCGGTGACGATCCGGGGCCGGTTATACGTCGAAGGTGTCGCGGGCCGTGCCCGCTGAAGTCCCGCTGCTGTCCGCCGCCTCGGGCACGAGCCCGTGATCGGCGTCGTCGATCGCTACTTCGGCAGTGCGCGCGTCGGAGCGGCGCTCGAACCCGCCTTGGGCCGGTTGCCCACCACGGCCAGGGGGGACGCACCGAGCGGCTGCAGCGAGGGACTCGGTGCGGCGCTCGAACCTGCCGAGGACGGCTTGGGCCCGCTGTTCGGCAAGGTCGAGGCGATCACCCAGAACAGCAGGCCGAGCACGGCGAGCGTGCCGACGAGCACCAGGCCCGCCTGCCTACCCCGATCGGCGGAGCCGTCGCCCGCCCCCTCGGACGGCCCAGCCGGCGAACCGCTGCCCGGGACGGCATCCTCGGCCGGGGCGGACAGCCACTGCGCGCGTCGCAGGGAACTGCGCTTGGCCTCCGACGGGGCGGCCGGCACCCGGGCGGCGGTCGGCGTGGCAGGCGCATCGCCGGACATGTCATCGGAGATCAGGACGCTGCGCGCGAACGGATCGGTGCTCGCGATCGTGCCCGCGGCCTGAGCATGCGTGTGGATCACCGGCTCGGCCTGGGGAACGGGCCTGGGCACCGCCCGAGGATCCGCGGACTCGGAGGCCACAGGCCGCTCGGCCCAGGAGTCCGTCATGTGACACTCTCCTCGTAGATGATGAACAAACCCGATTCAACGACGGCTGGACCGTGGCCCACCGGAGACGCTCGGGTGGAGACGACGACCTCGGAGACGTTACGAAGCTGCGCTTTCGACAGACTCCCCGGACCACCAGTACATGCTGATCGAACTCTGCATCCGCGACCAACCCGGCACGGAGCAACGGTCTCGAGTGATCACTTATCGCTGCACCGCAGCGCGAAAATACCATATCCCCGCGACCGATCGTGAGGAGACACGTCAGGGGTGCCTGGCCGCTTCAGCGGTATTCGATCCCCACCGGGGCGTCCGTGGCCGCGCGGGCCGACGGACGCTACCGAGTGCGGATATCTGTGATCTGATGCACGTGCTCTGACGGGATTCAGCCGGTCAGCATGATCTTGCCGCTGCGCCCCGAGCGCTCGGCGTGGCGGATCGCCTCGCCGAAGTCGGCCAGGTCGTAGGACGCCTCGGCGCCCGCGATGAGCCCGGCCAGGCCGGGGTACGCGGCCAGTTCCGCCGCCGACCGGCCGAAGGCCGCCGGGTCGTCCCGCAGCGCGGCACTGAGCCAGAATCCTTCGATGCTGTTCGCGTTGAACAGCAGCG
>Ga0302314_10014254_pt1 | contig 13618 bp, 8 predicted proteins | sample III_Palsa_N2_3_FD_200533 | JGI IMG/M metagenome (GOLD analysis project Ga0302314, IMG submission 200533) | Peat permafrost microbial communities from Stordalen Mire near Abisko, Sweden - III_Palsa_N2_3 | ecosystem: Environmental > Terrestrial > Soil > Palsa > Peat permafrost | place: Sweden... | reverse complement strand
TGGTGGCAGCGCCGTTGCCGGCTGCGCCCCGGGCCTGGCCGGCGCCTCGGGCTTGCGCTCCGGTTTGGGTCGCGGCGCGGGCGGCGTCGACGGCCCATTGAACGAACAGGCGACCGCAACCCCGCCCGTCATCCAGCCCTCCACGCAGGCCACCGCGCGCGTGATCATGGTCGCCGCCTCGGCCTGCTCCTGGGGGGCGAAGCGGCCCAGCACGAAGCCGACCTGGTTGGCGCCGGGCGGCATCGGCCCCATGCCCAGGCGCAGGCGCGGGTAGGCCTTGCCGAGCTTGGACTCGATGTCGCGCAACCCGTTGTGGCCGCCGGCGGTGCCTTCGGCGCGCAGGCGCAGATGGCCCAGGGCGAGGGTCAGGTCGTCGACCACGACCAGCAGATCGAGCGGCGTGAGCTTGTAGTACGACATGATCGCCAACGCCGCATCGCCGCTGTTGTTGACGTAGGTCTGCGGCTTGACCAGCAGCATCGGGCCCGTGGCCGGCTCCGGCGTCGCCGCGGCGGTCGGTGCGGGTCGGTACTCATAGACCGAGGACGGGCCCTGGCGGCGCCACTGGCCTTCGGGATGCGCCCTGGCCAGGGCATCGATGACCGCGAAACCGAGGTTGTGGCGCGTGTCCTGGTATTCCGCGCCGGGATTGCCGATTCCAAGCACCACGCGCATGCCTGACAGCATCGTGCCCGCGCGGCCCAGGCAATCCCGGTCCGGTAGCGGCGCCTAGCGCGGACGCGGGGCGATGCCGGGTGCGACGAAGCGCTGGATGTCCGCCGGTACCGGCGCCATGAACTGGCGGCGGCCGCCGGACGGATGCGGCACATCCAAGGTCCAGGCGTGCAGGCCCTGGCGGCGCAGGGCGTTCGGGTCGTCGGCCGGGGCGTTGAGCGGCCACTGCCCGGAGCGGCCATAGACCGCGTCGGCGAGCACCGCATGGCCCATCGAGGCGAGATGCACGCGGATCTGGTGCGTGCGCCCGGTGCGCGGACGGGCTTCGAGCGCGGAATAGCCATCATGCCGCTCGAGCACCACGAAGCTGGTATAGGCCTCCTTGGCGCCGACCGCATCGGGCTCATGCGCGGCGCGCTTGCGGATGTCGGAGTGGTGCCGGCCGATCCACTTGCTGCACTCCATGAAATCCGCGCGTGGCCGGCCGGCGCACAGCGCCAGGTAGCGCTTCTGCACGTCCCGCGTCTTGAAGGCCTCCTGCAGGAAGACCAGGGCCGGGGCGGTGCGGGCGACGAGGATGACGCCGCTGGTGAAGGCGTCGAGGCGGTGCACCAGCCCGGGACGCCAGGCCTCCCCGCTGGGCAGGTGCTTGCCGTAGCGGCCGAGCAGGGCGTTGACCAGGGTGCCGCGCGGATTGCCGATCGCGGGATGGACGACCATGCCGGCGGGCTTGTCGATGACGATGATCTCCTCGTCCTCATGGAGCACGGTGAGCGGGATGTCCTCCGCCTCGATGACCATCGGCTCGAGCTCGGGGACCTCGATGGCGACCGTCTCCTCGCCGCGCAGGAAGTAGCCCGCTTTCGGCGAGCCGCCGGTCACCGAGCAGTGGCCGTCCTTGATCAGGCGCGCGATCAGGCTGCGGGTGCAGCCCTCCAGCTGGCTTTCCAGCCAGACATCAAGGCGTTCGCCGACCGCGTCATCCGGAACCGTGAATTCATGCAGCACCCAGGGGTTGTGCCCGCATGGGCCCGCGCAGGAAGCGGAAAGCGTCGTGAACACGCACTGCCGTCAGCAGCTGCACAGCTGGCGGTTGTCGCAGAGCTCCACCGGCCCTAGCATCCGCGGCGATGCCCCGACCGTCCATGACCCCGGCTCCCGGTGAGCGCATCCTGCGCTATGTCGGCGACCGCGTGCGCTTTTCGGTCACCATCGAGGGCGCCGGCGAGGGCTGGCGCGGCCTGCTTCGCACCAACATCGGCCGCGCCCAGGCCGCCCGGGATGAGATGATCGCAACCCTCGGTGGCGGGCACACCTTCGCCGGGCTGTCATGGCGCGACATCCCGCTGGTGCGCTCCGGCTCGAGCTGGTTTCTGGACCTGCCGTTGACCGAGGTCGGCTACTTCCGGGCGAAACCCTACGTCCTCGATCCGCAGGGCCATCAGCAGTGGCCGGAAGGCGACGATGTCGGCATCAGCGTGCATCCCGACGCGCTGCGCACCGCGAACACCATCTACTGCGCCTTCCCGCGCATGTTCGGCGACAGCCGGACCGCCCGCTCGACGCGCCTCGGTCCGATCGACGACCAGCTCGCGGTGCTCGACAAGTACGGCTACACCGTCATCCCGCCTTCCGGCAAGCTGCGCGAGCTCTCCGCCCAGATCCCGCACATCGTCACCGATCTCGGCAGCCGCATCCTGCACCTGCTGCCGGTCGGCACGACCCCGACCACCTACGCGCGCTTCGGGCGCTTCGGCAGCCCCTACGCCGAGATGGACCTGACCTCCATCGACCCGGCCCTGGTGGTCTTCGACAAGCGCACCACCGCCGTCGACCAGTTCCGCGAGCTGACCTACGCCTGCCACCTGCGCGGCGCGATGGTCTTCCTGGACGTGGTGATCAACCATACCGGCTGGGGCTCGCAGCTGATGAACGAGCATCCGGAGTGGTTCAAGCGCAACCCCGACGGCTCCTTCCACAGCCCGGGCGCCTGGGGCAACACCTGGGAGGACCTGGTCGAGCTCGACAACCACTCGCCCGACCTGTGGGAGGTCATCGCCGAGTCGTTCCTGGTGTGGTGCCGGCGCGGCGTGGACGGCTTCCGCTGCGACGCCGGCTACATGGTCCCGAGCATCGCCTGGCAGTACATCATCGCCCGCGTGCGCCAGGAGTATCCGGACAGCGTCTTCCTGCTCGAGGGACTGGGCGGGGCCTGGGACCTGACCGCGGAGCTGCTCACCACCGGCGGCATGCAGTGGGCCTATTCGGAGCTCTTCCAGAACTACACCGGTCCTGAAGTGGCGCGCTACATCGACCACTGCATCCACGAGGGCCCGCGCCTGGGCGTGCTGGTGCACTACAGCGAGACCCATGACAACGACCGCCTCGCCAAACGCGGCCGGACCTGGTCGCTGTTGCGCAACCGGCTCGCCGCCCTGACCTGCCAGAGCGGCGCCTGGGGCTACACCTGCGGAGTGGAATGGCTGGCCGACGAGAAGCTCGAGGTCCATCAGGCACGCGGATTGAACTGGGGTGCGGCCGACAACCTGGTGCCGGAGCTCGCGGCCCTGGCCAAGCTGGTCTCAGACCATCCGTGCTTCTTCGACGGCGCCGCCCTGCAGCGCCTGAGCACCGACACCTCCCCGGTCCTGGCCCTGGCGCGCACCTCCCTGGCCGGGGTCGACCGCGTGCTGGTCCTGCTCAACAACGACGTCGACCATCCGCAGAGCGTGACCATCGACCACAGCCAGTGGAAGTCGCTGGGTGAACCGACCATCGACCTGCTCGGCCAGGCCCTGCCGGCGATCCAGCGCCTCGAGCACGGCATGCTGCTGAGCCTCGCCGGCGGGGCGGCCTACTGCCTGTCCGCCACGCTCGCGCCGGTCGGCGTCGGCGGCGAGACCTACCGCGTGCTGCGCGCCCAGGCCGCCTTCGGCTATAGCATGCTGCGCGAGGTAGAGGCCGAGGAGTACCTGGGACCATGCGACTGGCGCGCCCTGGCGGATTTCGTCTCCTCCGACCCGGTGCGCTTCCTCTCCGCCATCGGCCATCTCGACCGGGCAGTCGCCCGGGCCGGCCTGATCGAGGCCCTGCAGGCCGCCAGCCAGCACCAGGACCTGCCGCCCGTCTCGCGCTGGGGCCTGGCGGATCTCAATCGCGTGGTGATGGTCCCGGCCGACCATTGGCTGCTGGTGCGCGACAAGGTGCCCTTCAGCGCCAGCCTGCACCATGCCTCGGGCGGGGCGCGCAAGCACGTGCGCTCGGTGATCGTCGACGAGGGTCACATCGCCTGCTTCGCCCCTGCGGACGTGCCGGGCGACGCGGAGCTGCTCCTGGAGCGCTTCACCGACGAGGGCCGCCAGGCGCGCGGCCAGGTGCGCTTCCTGCCGGACCGTCCCGATCCGATCCCCAACCGCCCCCAGGGCGGCATGGCGCTGCTGACCAACGGCCTCGGCGGCATGGCGCGCGTCGCCATCGACATCGGCGCGATCCATTCCAAGTACGACTGCCTGCTCGGCGCCAACCTCCTGGCCAGCGCGCCGTGCGACCGCCACATCTTCATCAAGCGCATGCGCGTGTGGATCAACGCCGACGGCTTCGTAACACCCCTGGACGCCTCGGCGATGGCGACCTTCGAAGAGGGTCCGCCCGCGAGCTGGACCTTCGTCGCCCCGGCCGGCGACGGCCAGGCGGCGCAGATCCGCCTCGAGATGGACATGCTCGAGGGCCACAACGCCACCGTGCTGCGCTTCACCCGCCCACTCGCCCCGCCCCTGTGGGGGAGCGATCTGCCCGACCATTGCGATGTGCGGCTGATCGTGCGCTTCGACCTGGAGGACCGCAACTTCCATTGGGAGACGACGCGCAACGACGAGCTCAACCACCGCTTCGAGGGCCACACCCGCTCGCTCGACCAGCGTCCGGGCTTCGTCTTCGCGCCTTCCGCCGACCGTCAGCTGACCGTCTCGTCGGAGAGCGGGGAATTCCACTTCGCGACCGAATGGTGCACCGGCATCAGCCATCCGGTCGAGGCCTCGCGCGGCCTGGCGGCGAGCGGCGATGCCTGGAGCCCGGGCTACTTCGACCTGCCGCTGGGGCGCGGTGAAGCCGTGACCCTGCTCGCCGACGGCGGCCTGAGCGCCCCCTCCGCGGATGCGGTCAAGGGCTTCATCACCGCCCGCACCAAGCAGACCATCAGCGCGATCGAGCGCGCCGGCATCAGCCATGATGACGTCTTCGGCCTGAAGCTCGCCTCCGCGGCCCAGGCCTATGTGGTCAAGCGCGACCAGGGCCGCACCGTGATCGCCGGCTATCCCTGGTTCCTCGACTGGGGACGCGACACCTTCATCGCCGCGCGCGGATTGCTCTCGGTCGGCATGGGCGAGGAGGTCGGACGGATCCTGTCGACCTTCGGCAAGTTCGAGCAGGGCGGCACCATCCCCAACATGCTCGCCGGCGAGGACGCCTCCAACCGCGATACCAGCGACGCGCCCTTGTGGTTCGCCATGGTCTGCGAGGAGCTCGCCCAGGCGCTGGGCGACCAGGTCTACGAGCAGAAGGCCGGGGAGCGCACCCTGCGCACGGTGCTGCGCGCGATCGCCGTGGGCTACATCAGCGGGACCGCCAACGGCATCCGCGTCGACGGCCCCTCCGGACTGGTCTGGAGCCCGCCGCACTTCACCTGGATGGACACCAACTATCCGGCGTGCACGCCGCGCGCCGGCTACCCGATCGAGATCCAGGTGCTGTGGATCCGCCTGCTGCGCCAGCTCGAGAAGCTCTCGGCCGATGTCCTCAACGAACCGTGGTGGAGCCTGGCCGACCGCGCCACCGCGTCGCTCAACCGCTTCTGGATCGAGGAGCGCGGCTACTTCGGCGACTGCCTGCTGGCCGAGAAGGGCGTGCCGGCCGCGCAGGCGGTGCTCGACAATGCGCTGCGTCCCAACCAGCTCTTCGCGGTCAGCCTCGGGGTCTGCACCGACGAGCGCGCGCGGCTGTGCGTGGCCTCGGCATTGCGCTTCCTGGTCGTGCCGGGCGGTGTGCGCTCGCTGGCACCCCTGCCGGTCTCGCCGCCCCTGACCATCCACGGCCCGGACGGCCGGCTTCTGAACCTGCCCAGCGAGCCCTACTGGGGCCACTACCTGGGTGACGAGGACACGCACCGCAAGCCCGCCTACCACAATGGCACGGCCTGGGTGTGGCTGCTGCCGGTGTTCTGCGAGGCCCTGGCACGCGCCTGGCAGTTCTCGCCGGCGGCGGTGGCCGCGGCCAAGGCCTACCTGGGCAGCTGCGACCGCCTGCTGGCCAGCGGCTGCATCGGTCAGCTGCCCGAGATCCTCGATGGCGACAGCCCGCACGAGCAGCGTGGTTGTGACGCGCAGGCGTGGAGCGTCACCGAAACCTTGCGCGTCTGGAAGCTGCTCAATCGCTAGCGTCTGCCAAGCTCGCCGTCTCAGGCGATGACCGGACCATTTTCGGCATCACGTCATCTCGTCAGACGTTCCGCATGTTCGAATGCCTCGGAGAACGGCTCCAGTTCCGGTGCGCTCATGCCGAGACCGGCGCCCACCGTGCGCCAGGTGCCCACGGCGGCATCGACCTGCGCTAGGATCTCGTCGCACCGTGGTCGGGTTAGCCGGAAGTACGGTGCTACGGTCATCAGGCCTTTGATCGTCGCCGCCGGTCCTGCTTCCTCCGAGATCCAGGTCTTCAGCTCCCGCAGCCGATCAGCGCAGGGATTCAGGTCGAATGCTGGCGCCAGCCGCCACAGGCCATTCCGTTCCCAAAGGAACCCATGGTTGCGCAGGTGATCGTCGAAATTCGAGATGAGGATCGAGAAGGCGATGCGGCGCCACAGCTCTTCGATATCGGCCTGGGAGGCGGCGCCGTGACGCCGGATGGCATCGACGATCTCGGTATAGGAATGCTCGGTGGGATCCGCTGCATCCACTCCGAGCATGGTTGCCGCCGACACGTAGAGTATGCGTTCGCCGCTGCGCGTACGGTCGAAACGACGGATGAGGGCGACCGGGAGGCCGTCGCTGGTAACCAGTCGAGCGGTCGCCGCGGTGATGCCGGCAGCTTGCGCCAGTCGCAGGGCGAGGACTTCACCTTTCGTCACCTGGCGCTGGTCCGTCGCGCTCGGGAACTTGCCCAGCGACAGCGATCCATCCTCATCGACCACCGTGCACTTCGGGCGCAAGCCGCCGAGCGAGGTGCCACGACCCCGCAGGTAGGCGAGGTCTGCGGCCGTCTCCGTATGCAGTTCGACCGCGTGCGAGGCCGCAAGCAGATGACCAAGCTCAATGAGGGGAGGGGCGGCGCGGCGACCAGGTTCGCGCACGCGCTGCAACGCGCCGTTCTCATCGGCAAAACGCAGCGCGCCCGCCCGGCTGTGGTCATCGACCGCAAGCAGGAAGTCGAGCGCGTTCGGCGCCGCAGGTGCAGGTTCGCCGCGTGCACGGGCGGCGTCGCGACGCTTGGCATGATCACGAAGGATCACCTTGCGCCCCCAGCCATCGGGCTCGGTATCCGCAATGGCACCGTGGAACACCGAGCCGTCCGGGCGTGGTCTATGGAACTGCGGACCCGGCACGGTCGGCAGCAGGGGATCGATCGCGAAGCCATCGGAGGCATCTAGCCATGATTCGTCGTACGTGAAAGCCGCACGCTCACGCGCACGATGGATTTCATGATGGATGGATCCCACCGGAGTCAGCTGCTCACCGAGGCGCACGTGGATGGTGCGGCTCATGATGGTCTCGCCACGGTCTTGATCCGCACACGTTTCGGCACGCGCTCGGCATCGAGGAGCAATCCGGTCTCATCATTGCGCTGATCGATGAGGTCATCGAAGATTTCACCGAAACCGAGGACGAACAATGCCATCGCATACGCGCCCAGGGCGGTGCGGGCATCCCCCTTCTCCATCTTCTGGTACGTCGCCTTGGAGACGCCGATGCGCTCGGCCATCATCTGGCCCGTCAGACGCCTCTTGCGGCGCGCCAGGGAGAGATCGGCACCGAAGTGGAGCAGGGAACGGCGTACGGTTGCCGGCATGATGGTCGTGACATCAGAGCGCATAATGGATTATATATTACTATTTATACCGTTAAAAGGATTTTCTATTATCCCTTATTTTTAAATCTCGCATCCACATAATTGCTATCCGTGGGTGGCCAATCCGCGTTCAGTGACCAACGTCGGAATGAGCTTCGCTTTGCGCGTCCGCTTGTTTCGGACTGATTCCGACGCGCACCGTCGAAGACCCGGCCCGTGACCAGCGACATCCAGGTCATTCGCGAAACAGCGAACTCGGCGAGCGGCCCAGGAAGATCCCGGCCGCCGCCAGCGCGCTGATCAGAAACAGCATCGCCCAGGACGCGAAGGCGCAGGCCACCGCCGGACCGCTGCCCAGCGCCGCCACCAGGTCGTAGATGACGCGGGTGATCGGCCATGCGTCGCGGCTCTGCGCCAACACCAGGGAATCCGAGACTTCCAGCATCGAGGCGCTGAAGACCAGGAGCGCCCCGGCGCAGAGGCTTGCCGCGATGAGGGGCAGGGTGATGCGCCTAAGCGTGCGCAGCCGTCCCGCGCCGAGCGACGCCGCCGCCTCCTCGAGCGCCACCGGCGACTGGGTCAGCCCCGCCGCCGTGGCCCGCACGACCAGCGGCAGACGCCGCACCGCATAGGCGATGATCAGCAGGGGCGCCGGGTTCTTGGTCACGTCCAGCGCATGGACGAAATGCCCGATGCCGAGGTAGCCGAAGGCGAAGATGATGCCCGGCACCGCCAATGGCATCATTGCCGCCACGTCCAGCACCTGCCAGCCCAGCGGCTTCCAGCGCACCGTGCTCCAGGCGATGAAGGTGCCGATCACCAGGCACAGCACGGTCGCCGACAGCGAGTAGGTCACGCTGTTGATGATGCCCGGCACCACCTGCGGATGCGACAACGCCTCGGTGACATGGTCCCAGGTCCAGCTGCTGGGCAGCGCGGTCCGGTACCAGTCCTTGGCGACGCCGACCAGCATCACCACCAGGTGCGGCAGCATCGCCGCCAGGGCCAGGGCCACGAACGGCACCCAGACCACGACCGCCGCCCAGCCGTGCAGCGGCCGGCTGAGCTGTGCGGAGCCGCCGCCCTTCTCGGTGAGCGCATCGTAGCGCCGCGCGAAGAGCCAGCGCGCGGCCATGTACGAGAGTGCCGAGATCACCAGCATGATCACCACCAGCGCGTAGGGCAGGTAGTTGGTCGACAGCTCGTTGAGCCCCATCCACACCTGCACCGGGGTCACGCGGTTGTAGCCGAGCATCAGCGGCGTGCCGAGTTCGGTGAAGCTCCACACGAAGATCACGATGCCGCCGCCGAAGAGCGCCGGACGGGCCAGCGGCAGCGCCACGCGCCGGAAGGCGGTCCAGGGCGAGGCGCCGAGGCTGCGCGCCGCTTCCAGCAGGGCATTGTCCATGCGCCCGAAGGCGGCGGTCAGCAGCAGGTAGAGGATCGGATAGAGCCCCAACGCCTCGACCACGCAGACGATCAGGAAGCGGTAGTGGCCCATCCAGTCCGGCCCGTGGCCCGCGGCCACCAGGTGCAGCTCCTCGAGGATGCTGTTGACGATACCGAACTGGCCGAGCAGCTGGTAGACGCCCAGCGCGCCGACGAACGGCGGCAGCACCAGCGGGGTCAGGAGCAGGGCCTCGGCCAGACCCTTGCCGCGGAAGGTGTAGCGGCTGCTCAACCAGGCCAGGGGCAGACTGATCGCCATGCACATGGCGGTGGTGATCAGCGCCACCGCGCCGGCATTCACCAGGCCCTGGCGGTAGATCGGATCGCTGAGGATCTCACGCCAGTAGAACCAGCGGCAGCCGGCGCCGAGCACCACCACCAGCGGCGCGACGATGAAGCACAGGAAGAAGACCCCGACCAGGGCAAGCCCACCGTAGCCGAGCAGGGTCGCGGGACGCAGTGGCGTGTGCGGCGTCGTCATCGTCCCGCCCGCGCCAGGTCCGTGGCCAGGCGGTAGTGCGCCTGGGCCTGGACGGTCCATGCACGCTGCAGCGGAAGCGTCACGGTCACATCGCGCTCCAGCAAAGCGGCCATGCGCGGGGCCTCGGCGTAGGTAAACGGCATCCAGCAGAAGGCCTGCCAGGCCTGCGGCACGCGCTCCGGTCCGCCTGCCGCGATGATCGCCGCCCAGGCCTCGATCAGCTCCGGCCGCGGATCCATGACCACACAGCGCGTCACGCGGCTGATCAGCGTGTAGTAGGGTGCGGTCCAGGAGGCGTGGTAGGTGAAAGTGCGCGCCAGGGCGAAGGGATCCAGGTCGGGATCGGACATCTCCAGGCGGTCCTGCGCGCTGTAGACATCCTTGCGCACCGGCATCCGCCGCAGCGCCGTGCGCACCGGTCCGCCCGGGGTGCCGACGCGGTAGTCGAGCAGGCGCTGGCCCTCGGGCGAGAGCACGAAGCGCATGAAGGCCACCGCCATGTCATGGTGCGGCGCGCCGCGCAGCAGCGAGATCGGATCGGCCGAGACCGACGTGCCGCCGACCGGGGCGGTGAACACCAGGCGGTGCGTCCCCCCTTGGGAGAACGCGTACTCCTCTTCACAGCGCGCCTGGAAGTCGATCGCCATGGCGGCGGCGACGTCGCCGCGGATCACCTCGCGCACCGCGAAGGAGGCGCCGTCGCTGAGGTCGCGGGTGTTGCCGCCGATGCGCTTGATCAGCGCGAAGGCCTGGTCCCAGCCGCGCCCGAGCGCGGCCGCCTGGGCCTGGGATTGAGCCAGGGACTGGGCGTGCGCCTGGCTGACCGCCGTGGGCGGCAGGAGCACCGTCTGCCCGCTGCTGACGGTGGTGGCCGGCAGTGCGGACGAAACCGACGACGAGGACGCAGGAGCCGACGGCGACGAGGAGGACGCCAAGGCCTGCACCTGCAGGGACATCTGCTGCTGGATGAGGCGCTCGAAGGCGGTCGCCGAGGCCGCCGAGCGGGTCGGATCGACAATGGTCAGGATGTCGAAGAAGCGCGGATCGCCGAGATCCCGCCATTGCGTTGGCGCGTTGGAGGGCTGCAGCAGCGCCAGGCGGTCGGGGCTGGCGCAGATCCCGAAGACGCTCAGCGAGGCGCCGTAGTAGCGGCCCTTGGGGTCGTAGATGGTCTCGCCGCTCAGGCGCTGCGGGATGACCGCATCGCTGAACCAGCCCGGCTCGGCGCGCAGCAGCCCCGCATCGACCAGGAAGCCCTTGTTGGCGTAGGTGCGGTGCGGGTATTCGCCTCCACCCCACCACAGGTCGATGCCGGACCCGACCTGCGAGCCGAGGAAGGCGCTGCGCGCCGCACGCACCGCCGGTTCGACGCCCGGCAGGTCGGAGGCGGTCTCGGCGTAGGCCTTGGGCTTGTGCAGCGCGGCCAGCGCCGCGGCCTGGGCCGGGAAGGTGTCGTTGAAGGATTCGCCGAAACGCTCGTCGAGGTAGCGCGTGATCTCTCCCGTCCCGCCCACCGAGCGCCAATCGATGTCGACGGAGGTGTTCAGGGTCTTCGCGGCATACAGGGCGAAGGCGTGGGCGAACTCCTCGCGGATCTGCGCGTCATGCGGCGAGATGATCACCAGGCGCACCTGCGCAGTGCGGTGCGGCAGGCTCGGACGCAGGATGATCGGCGCGATCAGGAGCGCTGCGAGCACCGCGAAGACCGCGAGCGTGCGCAGGCCCATCATCCCGGCAGCACCATCACGTCGGTTGGCGCGATGTGCAGGGTCAGCTGCTGGCCGATGGCGCGCGGCGGCGGCATGGCCTCGCTGATCATCAGCGGCGTGCCGTTGGAGCCGGCGGCGACACGCCACTGCGCGCTGGCGCCCTGGTAGCTGGCCTCGTCGATGGTGCCGGAGAAGCGGTTCTCGGGCGCCCCCGCCACGTCGCCGGCGCCGAGGATGCGCACGCGCTCGGGCCGGACGCAGATGGTCACATGCGTATCATCGGCGATGCCATGTGGCAGCGAGCGCGTGCTCAGCGTACCGAAGGCGGTGCGCACGCGCTCGCCCTTGACCACCCCCGAGACCAGGTTGGCCTCGCCGACGAATTGCGCGACCGCACGGCTGGCCGGCGTCTCATAGAGCTCGCGTGGCGTGCCGACCTGGGCGACCTGGCCGCGCAGCAGCAGGGCGATGCGATCAGCGGTCGAGAGCGCCTCGGTCTGGTCGTGGGTGACGTAGATCGCCGTCAGTCCGGCGCTCTTGCATACGCGCCGGATCTCGGCGCGCATCGTGGTGCGCAGCCGCGCGTCGAGGTTCGACAGCGGCTCATCGAGCAGCAGGACCTTGGGCTTGACCACGATCGCCCGCGCCAGCGCCACGCGCTGCTGCTGCCCGCCGGAGAGGTCCGCGATGCGCCGCTCGCCATAATCGGGCAGCTCGACCTGCGCCAGGGCCTCCTCGACCAGGCGCCGGCGCGCGGCCACAGGGACCTTCTGCACCTCCAGCCCGAAGGCGACGTTCTCCGCGACACTCAGGTGCGGCCAGAGCGCATAGTTCTGGAACACCATGCCCAGCCCGCGCCGCTCCGGCGGCAGTCCTTCGACCGCGACCCCGTCGAAGAGCACCGAGCCGCTGTCCGGGATCAGGAAGCCGGCCACCAGGCGCAGCAGGGTGGTCTTGCCGCAGCCGCTGGCGCCGAGCAGGAAGAAGACTTCCCCATTGCCGATCTCGAGCGTGACATGGTCGAGCACCGGCTGGCCGACGCGGTAGGCCTTGGAGACATCCCGGATGCTGACCGCGACCATCGACGGGAGGTTGGTGGATCCGAGCGCGGTTGCCAGCACGGGGGCAGGCTGAGCGGGGATGCGACATCATCCTATTACTGACTTAATTACTCCCGCGGCCGGCGCCCTCGACCACGCCCGGAGCTCTCCATTGCCAGGTGCTCCCCTTGAGTACCCTGCCGCCCCCGACGCGCTGGCGCGACTCACGCGACGCCCAGCAGGTCATCTTTATCCCTCCAGCCCAAGGCAGCGTGTTATGACGACCCTCACCAAAGAACGTAAAAGCACTCTCATCAAGGAGTTCGGCGGAACCGACCTCAACACCGGCTCAGCGCCGGTGCAGATCGCCCTGCTCAGCGAGCGCATCACCCACCTCACCGAGCACCTCAAGGGCCACAAGAAGGACTTCCACAGCCGCCGCGGGCTGCTGATGATGGTCGCCAAGCGCCAGAAGCTGCTCAAGTACATGAACGCGACGAACATCGAGGAGTATCGCAAGCTCACCGACAAGCTCAATATCCGCCAGAAGATCTGAGTGATCACCAAGCGGGAGGCAGTGCCTCCCGCTTGTCGTTTGGCGCCCAGGACACGGTCCCCGGACCGCTTCCACTCCCCCCTCTCTTTCACAACCAGGTTTTTTACCCTGCCGTTTCCCCGCACCCTTTCCTCACGGCCGCCGCCTCTGATCGACGGCCCTGTGGACAGGCGTATGGGAAGCGGCCGCCGCCGGCCGAGCCGGCAGCCCGCGATCGCGGGCAAGGATTGACATGGACCGCGCTACTTCGCTCCAAGCCCTCAACATGCACAAGCATGTCGTCGAGATCCAACTCGGCGGCAAGACCCTCTCGATCGAGACCGGCTACCTCGCCAAGCAGGCGGCCGGTTCGGTGATCGTGCGCTGCGGCGAGACCATCACCCTCTCGACGGCCTGCGATGGCGATCCCCGCCCCGGCCTCGACTTCTTCCCGCTGACCGTCGACTACCGCGAGAAGCACTACGCCGCGGGCCGCATCCCCGGCAACTTCTTCCGTCGTGAGGCCCGCCCGTCCGAGCACGAGGTCCTGATCTCGCGCCTGACCGACCGCCCGCTGCGCCCGCTCTTCCCCAACGGCTACAAGCGCGACACCAGCTGCCAGACGATCGTGCTGTCCTTCGACCAGCAGACCGAGTCCGACGTGCTGAGC
>Ga0302314_10014253_pt1 | contig 13620 bp, 11 predicted proteins | sample III_Palsa_N2_3_FD_200533 | JGI IMG/M metagenome (GOLD analysis project Ga0302314, IMG submission 200533) | Peat permafrost microbial communities from Stordalen Mire near Abisko, Sweden - III_Palsa_N2_3 | ecosystem: Environmental > Terrestrial > Soil > Palsa > Peat permafrost | place: Sweden... | reverse complement strand
CGCGTGCCGTTCGGGAGCCAGAAGGCCATGCCGGGCGCGACCTCCGAGAAGTTGAAGAGGCCGAGCTGGGGCCCGAGCCGACGGTGGTCGTTGGCGCGCGCCCGCTCGAGCCGCTCGAGAAACTCCTCGAGGTCTCGCGCCGAGAAGAAAGCGGTGCCGTAGACGCGCGTGAGCATCGGATTGCGCGAGTCGCCGCGCCAGTACGCCCCTGCCACCGACTGGAGCTTGAAGGACTTGATCCGCTTCGTGCTCGGGGCGTGTGGCCCCCGGCAGAGGTCGGTGAAGGGCCCGTTCGTGTAAAGGGAGACGGCGTCGATGTTCTGGTCTCGGACGAGATCCTCGATCAGCTCGACCTTGTAGTCCTGGCCCTCGGCGCGGAAGCGGTCGAGGGCCTCGGCCACGGTCACGTCCTGGCGTTCGAACGTCTCGTCGGCGTCGATGTGCCGGCGCATCCGGGCCTCGATGCGCTCGAAGTCGGCATCGGAGAGCGAGACGCCGTCGGGGAAGTCGAAGTCGTAGTAGAAGCCATCCTCGATCGGCGGCCCGATCGAGATCTTCACTCCCGGGTAGAGCTCCATCACGGCCGCCGCGAGCACGTGCGCGGCATCGTGGCGAATCAGGGCCAGCGCGTCAGGCCCGCTCTTCGCGGTGATCACCTCGAGCCGGCCGCCCTCGGGCGGAAGCGGACGCGCGAGGTCCCGGACCTCACCGTCCACCGCGACGGCCAGCGCCGCGCGCGCCAGACCGGGCCCGATGGCCGCCGCGGCATCGGCGCCCGTGGCACCGTCAGGGAGGGCAAGAATCGTGCCGTCGGGGAGCTCGTAGTCCATGGCGCGATGGATCCTAGTGCGCCGTTCCGAAAGACCTTTGACGGTCTGCCGAGTGCCTGCGAGAGGCGCTGGTACATTTGACGCTCCCGGACGATTAGCTCAGCTGGGAGAGCGCTGCCTCGACAAGGCAGAGGTCGCTGGTTCGAGCCCAGCATCGTCCACTCCGGTAGCTACAGGGGATTCGTCGCTCGGTTCCCGGGCGCGCCGCCGCGCGCGTGGCACGAAACACCGGAGGAACCTCCGCGATCCGTTCGTCGTCGCATGCTGGAGACACGAGCAGCGCCCCAGAGACGTCGTAGCCGGGGGTCGTGCTGCGAAACCCTTGTATGTCAAGGCTTTCGCAGCCCGGGGGGTGGCGAATCACCGTGAATATCCCCCGCGCAGCGTCCAGCGCGGCGCCCGCCTTGCGCACTCGCCAGAAAAGTGATATCAAATAGATAACACTTTTTCTTATGCGGCATCGCTCCCGAGGAGGGACCATGAACCAGGCCGTCCAGCCATATCACCAGCCCGAGGCGACTCCCGTCGGGCACTCTGGGACTCGCGTCGACATCCATGAGCGACCCGCCTGGGCGATCAGCGGCTGGGCCGGCGTGTTCGTCGTCGCCGTCTGCATCGTCGCCGCCATTCTCCTCGCCAACAGCGCGGTCATCGTCGCGCCGATCGTGGTCGCTGTGGTCATCTTGACCTCGCTGGTCGTCGTGCAACCCGGCGATACCAAGGTCGTGCGCTTCTTCGGCAGCTACGTCGGCACCGTGCGTCACACCGGCCTGTGGTGGATCCTGCCGCTGGCGGACAGGCGGAACCTGAGCATTCGGGTGAGGAACTTCGAGACCAACCATCTCAAGGTCAACGACGCGGACGGCAACCCGGTGGAGATCGCCTGCATCGTGGTCTGGCAGGTGGCCGATACCCCGCAGGCGGTCTACGCCGTGGACGATTACGTCAACTTCGTTCGCGTTCAGGCCGAGTCGGCGTTGCGCCACGTCGCGACCACCCATCCCTACGACGACCCGGGGGGCGAGGGCACGTCGTTACGCGGCTCGACCGACGTCGTCGCCGGCGAGCTCGCCCAGGAGGTGGCCGAGCGGGTGGCCATCGCCGGTGTGGAGATCGTCGAGGTGCGCATCAGCCATCTGGCCTATGCCTCGGAGATCGCCCAAGCCATGCTGCGTCGCCAGCAGGCGAGCGCCGTGGTCGCGGCGCGCTCTCGTATCGTCGAGGGCTCGGTGGGGATGGTCGAGATGGCCCTCGCCCGGCTCAATGAGCGCGGTATCGTCGAGCTCGACGAGGAGCGCAAAGCGGCGATGGTGAGCAACCTCCTAGTCGTGCTCTGCGGCGACCAGCCGGCGTCCCCGGTCGTCAACACCGGGTCGCTCTATACGTGAGCCACGAGCGCAAACAGGTGCTGCTGCGCATCGACCCGATGGTCTACGACGCCCTGGCGAGATGGGCGGCTGACGAGTTCCGCAGCGTCAACGCCCAAGTCGAGATGCTGCTGCGGCAGGCCCTGGGCGACGCGGGCCGGATGCCGCAAGCAGCGGGCCCCCTGCCTCGGCGCGGGCGGCCCCCGACACGGAGCGGCTGACCCCGCGCGCCGCGGTTAGTGATCCTGGCCAGGCCGCGTGCCAGTGCGGCGCTGCGAGACGCCGCGGTCCCGCGCGCCCGTTACCGCGCTCGCGTGGAGCGCCACACGACGTTACCGCTCTTCTCGGCCGTGACGCCGCTTGCTCCAGCCACGATCGCTCCCCCACCGTGCTTGGCCCGAAGCAGAGCATCGTCGGCCGCGCCGAGCATGTGGTCGGCCGTCCATCCGGGCCGCCACTGGGCGATGCCGATCGACGTGTCGAGCCGCCCATCGGTCCCACTTGGCTTCGCGGCGAAGATGCTTAATCGCAGTCGCTCGCCCAGTGCGAGCGCCGCTGCTTCATCGGTATCGGGAAGGATCGCGAGGAAGCCGTCGCCGCCATAGCGGCCGATCGAGTCGCCGGCGCGTACGCCCCGCCCAAGGGCGGCGCCGACTTGGGCGAGCACCCGGTTGCCGTACAGGTGACCGTGGCAATCGTTGACCCGCTTGAAGTTGTCGAGATCGATGAAGCAGCACGACAGCGGACGCCCGTGTCGTTCGGAGCGAGCGACCTCGCGGTCGAGCTCGGCGCGGATCGCCGCGTAGCTCAGGCAGCCGGCCAATCCGTCGCGACGAGCGGTCTCGAGCAGCGCGTCGAGCGTCCCCGTCTCGTGCAGGCACAGCGACGCGAGTCGCGCGTAGCTCTCGATCTGCCACAGGGTCAGCGCCAGGTCGGACGGGCGGGAGGAGAACCCGAGGCACAGCGCGCCGCGCGGACCGCCCGGCGGGCGGATCCCCGCCCCGGCCGCATATGCGATCCGCGCTCCCGATGCGGGGTAGCCCAGGCTGGCGTCGAACGCGGAGTTGATCCGCTCAACGGTGGGCCGGCCCGCGTCGAGCACGCGTCCTACGAAACCCCAACGGGAACGCCGCACGGCAGGCCCACCCCGCGAGGTGCCCCACGCTGAAAGCACGCTAACGAGACGGTCAGCCTCGTTCCAGACGACAAGCAACCCCGTCTCCGCCTTGGCGCTGACCGTCAGGCGACGGGTGAGGAGGGTGAACTCCCCCGCCGCGAGGCGATCGGCCTCCGAGGCGGACCGTTCCCGATCCGCGTGACCGGCACTTGCAAGCGGTGCCACTGACAACTGCGCGTTCCCCCGATCCGAGACAGTAAGACGCTGTCGTACGGCCAGCCGTTCCGTCGATTACATGGTAACCCGGGAGCCGGTTTTCTCCGTCAACCAAGCCTCCCGAATCGCGGCTGGTCGAGAACAATACACCCTGCCGCACCATCTCGATCGGTTATTCATGGATGTGGCGATCCGAGCCCTCGGCGACAATAGGGTTTCCCGTCCACGGGACCCGTTGACTCATCAACTATAATCGACAGGATATGGCGACCAAGACCCTTACCGGATTGCAGGGATCTTCGCTCGAGGCATGGAGGAGCTACCTCCAGAGCCAGCGCTCGATCCTGCGCGAGCTGGACGCCGACCTGGTCGCCGCGCACGGCTTGACCGCGCGCGACTACGAAGTCCTCCTGTACCTGGCACAGGCTCCCGACTGCAAGCTTCCCATGTCGGCGCTCGCCGAGAGCACCATGCTCACGCGCTCCGGCGTCACGCGCCTCATCGACGGGCTCGTGACCAGCGGTCTGATCGAGCGCGCCTCCTGCCCGAGCGACGCACGCGTCTCCTATGCCCGCCTGACCGACGCCGGCCTCACCAAGCTCCGCAACGCCGGCCGGACGCACATCGCCGGTATCCGGCGCCTCTTCCTCGAGCATTTCCGCCCCGAGGAGATCGAGCAGCTGGCAGAGCTCCTCGGTCGCCTCCCCGGAGCGCCCAGCGCCGGGACCTGCTCGGTCGATTAGCCACTCCTGGCTTGGCCCCGTCCACGGGTATGAAGATCCTGGCGATCTCGGGCAGCCCTCTCGGGCAAGCCGGCGGTCGTCGCCGAGCACTCTTTACCGCTGCGGGCGGCGGCGTAATCTGAAATGGCGATGGCAATCCACCCCGACACCAACGTGGGAGCCGTCCGGCTTACGGTCGGCGACCTTGCGCGCTCGCGGGATTTCTACGAGCGCGCGATCGGCTTGCGGGCGACCGAGCGCGACGACGGTAGCCTGGCGCTCGGCGTCGACGGCGAGGCGCCCCTGATCGAGCTGACCGCCGACGCCGCGGCGCCTCCGCGCCCGCGGGGCACCACCGGCCTCTTCCACCTGGCCGTGCTCCTGCCCTCGCGCGGCGATCTCGCCGTCGCGCTGCGCCGCCTAGCCGAGGCGCGGGTGGCGCTCGACGGCGCGTCGGACCACCTTGTATCGGAGGCGCTCTACCTTCACGACCCGGACGGCAACGGGATCGAGATCTACCGCGACCGCCCGCGCGGTGACTGGCCCCACGTCAACGGCAGCCTGGAGATGGCGACCCTACCCCTGGACATCGACGGCATCCTCTCCGAGCTCCCCTCGGCGCGCGCCAACGACGCCTTCGTGCCCACGGGGACGCGCATGGGTCATGTCCATCTGCAGGTCTCAGACCTCGACGAGGCCGAGGCCTTCTACTCCGGCGTGCTCGGCTTCGACGTCACCGTCAAGGGCTACGCGGGTGCGCTGTTCGTCTCCGCCGGCGGCTACCACCACCACGTGGGCCTCAACACCTGGAACAGCCTGGGCGCCGGACCCCCGCCCCCAGGAGCGATCGGCCTGCGCTCGTTCGAGGTCGTGCTCCCGGACGCCGAGGAGCTCGACCGGGTGCTCGCGCGCGCGAGCGAGGCGGGGCTCGACCCCGAGCCCTCGGACGGCGCCAGCGTCGTGCGCGACCCGTCGGGTAACGTCGTGCGACTGGTGGCGGGGTAGCCGCGGGGGCGCGAAGCGCCGCCGGCGGCGAACTCGCAAGGGTCCGAGGTCCCCCCGCTAGGCTTCGGAGCCCGGCGACGTGGCGGAGTGGCTACGCAGCGGCCTGCAAAGCCGTCTACACCGGTTCGATTCCGGTCGTCGCCTCTATTTTGCCTGCAAATCTGTGGTTGTCGTTCTCACAGCTCCAGTTTCACAGGAGAGGCTTCACAGTGGCTCCCCAAAACGATGCCCACAAATACAAGGAGTGCTGCGGGCGCGGAGAGCTGCGACCGTGCGGCCGGGCGCCCCGGCTTGAGCGTCACGACCGGCTACGTCGACGACCCGCTGCCCCAGCTCGCCGAGCTGCGCGCGCAAGGCGTTCGCACGGACGCTGAATACGAGAGCGCCAAAGCCAACGCGCTCCGCCAGATATGACTGAGATGGAGTCGTTCTGTCCGCGTTGCGCCTACCCGGTCACCGAGGACTTGCCGTGTCGTAATTGCTGGGAGGGGTCGGCGTCTGCTGATGTCGTGCGTGACCTCATTGCATCGGTCGAGCTTGTCAGCGCGGGGAGGTTCACGCGGCCAGGTCGGTCTGACCCTCCGATGAGCAGCATCCTGGCCACGATCGACGATCCGGCGGCGGCGCCTGCGCTGCGCGAGGCACTCGGCCACGAGCTCGCCGGGGTGCGCGGGGCGGCAGCACGAAGCTTGGGGTTCAGCGGTGATGCTCGCGACGTGCCGAGCTTGGCAGCGCTGCTGAGGGACGACGATCTCGGCGTGCGCAGCCGCGCACGGGGAGCGCTGGCCGAGCTCGGTGGCCAGGCAGCGGCTGACGCGTTGTTCGGCTCGGTTGCCGGCCTTGACAGCGGTGAGCGTTCGGAGGTCCAGGCGGCGCTGGCGTGGTTGGGAGATACCCGCGACCTGGACGCAACCCGGGTCGCGGCGCGTGCCTGGCTTGCCGAGCGGCCTGCGCCCGTGCAGCGGTTGGCCCATGGCGGCTGGGGCGCTGTTTACGGAGTTCTGCGTCTCGGGGATGACGGTGACGCCGAGGCGCTGGTCGAGGCGTTGCTCACGCGGGCGCGCTCGGCCAAGGCGCCGCGCGCGGATTGGCGGGGGCTGCCGCCTGACCTTTACAACGCCCGGAGCGTCGCCTATCAGCTCAATCTCAAGCTGACGGAGACCGGCTTCTCCGAGCTGGCCGAACGCTGTGACCGGACATTGAACCTGCTTTCTGCGCAGGCTCTCGGCGACCAGGCTCGCGCGCCGGTGCTGCCGGTCGAGTGCGAGCCGCTTCTCGGGCGGTCCGTCCCGCGCCTGGCGATGTCGGCCCTGAGCGAAAACCCGGTCATCCAGGACAGCCGCGCCGCAAAGTTCGGCGGCCAGCCCGACTGGCGGCAAGATCCTCTGTGGCCGCTGTCGCCCAGCGGTCACCCGATGGTCTTCCTCGGGCAGCTACCACTGCTCGGTCGCGACGGCAGTCTGGCCTACATCTTCTTCGGCAACGAGGTAGACGAAACCTGGGAACCCTTGCGGTTGGGGAACGCCGTCGTCGTGCAACCGGGCAGCGCCCAGCCCCAGGTGCCCACGGCCCGACTCGCCGCCGGGCCGCAGTTGTTTGAAGCCGTCGAGGAGCCTCACCGCTATCAGCAGGTCGGAAAGATGCGCCGCTACCAGCGCTACATCGTCCTCGAGCCTGGCGCGGACCCGCGCGAATGGACGTGGCCCGAGCTGCCGCCCAACACCTATCCCGCCTACGGTCACCGCGACTGGAACAAGATCGGCGGAACCCCGGCCTACCTGCAGGGACCCGACACGCCGCGCGGGCCCGGATGGCAGTTCGCCTTTCAGTTCAACGCGGCGTGGGCCGGCCACGAATTCGGCGACGTCGCCGAGTGCTACGGATTCATCAACGACGACGGCCGTGGGGCATTCCTATGGCAGTGCCACTAGGCCTGAGTCCAGTCCCCCCGCTCAGCGCCCCGTGGCGGCCGCCGCCGTGGGCGCATCCACCAGGAACGGCGGGTCGGTCGCCGAGCGCTGGGTCTGGGCGTTGATGAGGGCGCCTGGGGGTGCGGGGACGGGACCGGAGAGGAGCGGGTCGGCGGTCTCCTCCATCCAGCGCGACAACCGGGCGCGGAGGTCGGCGAGGATCCCCGCGTATTCAGGGTTGTCGATCAGGTTCCGGCCCTCGCCGGGATTGAAGAAGAGGTCGTGCAGAGCCTCGCGGCTGACCGGGCGCTTGTCCCATCCGCGGGCCAGGTAGGCATCCTTGCTGGGGCCGTCGTCGCAGTTGGGGAGCACCGGGTAGGGGTAATCGTCGAACCTGCGGATGTACTTGTAGCGGTCGGTTCGGATCGCGCGCTGGGGCTCGTAGGCGGCGTGATAGGTGAGCTCGGAGAAGATCTCCGAGCGCAGCCCGGGCTCCTCGGTGCCGGCAGCGAGGGAGACAAGTGAGCGGCCGGCAACCCACGGCGGGGGGTCGATCTCGGCCAGCTCGCAGATGGTGGGGAAAAGGTCGAGCTGGGAGACGAGCTGATCGCGGGCGCGGCCGCCGGTGAACCCCGGCCCGCGGAGGATCAGCATCACGCCGATCCCGCGATCGAGCAGGCTGGCCTTGGCGGTGGGAAAGGCAAGTCCGTGATCGGTTGTGCAGATGACCAGGGTGTTCTCGTCCAGCCCGCTCTCATCCAGTGCGTTGAGGACGGCTCCGACGCCGTGGTCGAGGGACCGGGCGCTGGCCTTGTAGGCGGCGACGTCCTCTCGGATCTCGGGGGTGTCGGGCAGGAAGGGCGGCGGGAGCGAATACACCCGATCGCGCACCGAGCTCGGGGCGAAGAAGCTTCGGTGCGTCTCGAAGAACCCGACCGACATGAAGAACGGCTCGGGGATCCCGCCGTTCAAGGCCTCGATCGCCGCGGGGGCGACGGAGCTGACGCGAGTGTTCTCGATCTTGTGGACCACGTCGTAGCCGAGCACGCCGGGGTCGGCGGAGATGTGCTGCTCGCCGATGAGCTCTGAGTGGTAGCCGGCGGCCATCAGGACCCGCACGAGCTGATGGTCGTAGTCGTAGAGGGAGAAGCCACGGTGGGCCAGCCCCATCATCCCGTTGTTGTGGCAGTACTCGCCGGTCAAGAGCGCCGCGCGGCTGCCCGAGCAGGAGGGCGCCGCGCAGAAGGCGTGGCGGAACATCACCCCCTGGTCGGCGAGCCACTGGATGTTCGGGGTCGGAATCGCGTGGCCGTAGGGCTGGACATACCCGCCGGTGTCGTGCGAGTGAAGGTAGAGGACGTTGCAGGGCACGGGTGCAGAGAGTAGGCGACCTCAGTCGCCGGACGCGCCCCGTCCACCCCGCGCCGCCAGATCACGGTGGTAGGCGGCCACCCAGTCCTCGCTCAGCCCGTCGGCCTGCCGATGCATGGGCTCGGGAGGGCGCCAGTGGTCGGGGGCGGCGACCCCGACGTGGCGCAGCACGGCCTTGACCGCCGCCGTCGGGTCGCGCTCGAGGTCGTCCTCGTAGACGACGGTGACCGCGGGGATGGCGTGAGCCTCGAAATACGCGCTCCAGGCACCGTCCTCGGTGGTCAGCGACCGCACGAGATGCTCGAGGCCCTGGAAGCTGTAGCGCAGGCTGGGCGTCGAGTGATCCGCTCCTGGGTGCTCGATCCGCCACGTCCGCGTCTGTAGAGCCCGCCACAGGCTCACGGCCTGGCGCAGCTTGTCGCGGCGGGTGACCCACACGTAGCGGGGGTCGGCGAGCAGCTTAGTGAGGAGGTCGTGGAGCTCGAGGCCGGCGTACTCGGGTAGCTGCGCGGCCAGCGCCTGCAGATCGGGGAGGTGACGCCACATGAGCTTGGTGGCGAACACGCCGTTCTCGGAAGTTCCGAGCCGGAATGTTCGCTCGAGGTGGCGCCGATAGCTCTCGAGTCCGATCAGCGACGAATACTCAGGCGCGGGAGGAGCCGTCTCGTCGTCCCTGATCCCCGCCCCCGTGCGCGGCAGACCAGCGAGGTAGTCGCCCGGGTGCGGAGGCAGACCGGTGTCGAGACAGGCCTCGAAGTACTCCTCGGGGCGACCGGCGACCCCAGTGCTCTTGAGCAGCTCGCACAGCAGCGTGCTGCCACTGCGTGGCGTCGCGCAGACGACGTACGCACGCAGGCCCAGGGCTGAACTCACGGTCAGCGGGCTATGCGTTCCCGGTGAGAGCGTCACCCGGGCAGCACCCGAGCAAGAGCACGGTAGCCAGATCCGCGTGCCAGGAGCACGCCGCTGAGAAGCTCGGCCTGGGCTCGGATCTCCGGGATCGCCCCGGTCTCCAGCAGCTCTCCGCGACGAGGAGGGCCGAGCGTGAACAGGCGCTCGGAGGACATCGCGCCCGCGCTGAGGAGCCGACCGTCGCGATCGCATGCGAAGCCGAGGCCGAGCGCGTCCGGCACGGCGTGGCCACGGGCCAGCAGCCGGCGGACGAGCGGGTTTGAGGAATCGCGCATGATGCTCGCTGGACCGGTGGCGTTGATCAGCAGGTCGCCGTCGACGCGCCGTCGGCCCGCTGGGTCGCGGATCTCGACGCGGACCCCGGGCCCCCGCGCCTCGGCGCCGTCAAAGGTGCCGGCGAGAACGGCAAGCCGGCCCGCAGCTCGTAAACGCCCGATCTCATCGGCGACGTCGGGTGCCATCCGGTGCCGGTGCACGTCCCACCACGACCTCATCTCCCGCAAGAACAGCCTTCGGTCATCGACGCTCAACTGCTGCCACAGCTCGTTCGTCCGCGGCCTCAGGCCGTCGACCAATTCACGCCAGGTGCCTGGGTCAGCGCTCGCCGCCGCGGAGATCGTGCCTACCAGCGCGGGCAATCCGTTACGACCATCGTCCGGAAGCTGCACCGGCCGCGGGATCGTCCGCTCGCGAGTGTGCGCGCGGGGCAACCAGCCGTGACGAGAGATGGCGCACACTTCGGTGTCGGGATCCATGGCCGACACGCTCAAGGCGACGTCGACGGCGGTGAGCCCCGAGCCCACGATCACGACCCTGCGGGCGTGGGCGGCGCGAGCGAGCGCGTCCTCAGCCCACGGATCGGGAACGTAAGGCGCCCCGGGGCCGATGCCCGGCAACGGCGCGGGCGGCGGATTGCCGAGGGCGAGCACGGCCGCGTCAACCAGGAGCTCGCGCCCGTCCGCGAGCTCGACCCGGAGCCCGTCGCTACCCGGTACAGGATCGACCGCTGCGGCCATGCCGGTGACGAGCTCGAGGCGGTCGCGGTCCCCGAACCGCACCAGCAGAGCCCGCAGGTATTCCCCGAACAGCCTTCGTGGCAGGAAGTCGTCCGCGTCGGCGTCGATCCCTCGGTCGCGGCACCACCGCAGGAGATCGTCGGGATCGTCCTCGAAAGCGCTCATGCAATAGGCGCGGACATTGAGCAGGTGGCGTGGATCGCGTGTCGAGTAGGCGACCCCGGGCCCGTGGTGGCCCCGGTCGATGAGCTTGACGCGAACGTATGCCGGCGCGCGCCGGAGTATGTGCGCGGCGGCGATGGTGCCGCTCGCTCCCGCGCCGATCACCGCGATGGTTTGCCCCCGTTCGAAGAACATCCTTGACCCCGTTTCTTCACTAAGTCGAGCGATTCAGTCAACAAGGTAAGACCTGCTGCTCAGCGCGTCAACGGCGAGAAACTCGATCTGGTTTGCCCCCTATCGACAAGGGCTCGCGGGCCCTCAACCCACCTGCAGGAGGGCGGGGTCCATTAGCCTCCCCCCTATGCCAGCGACGCCCGACGTCGGCCGCCTGCTCCGTGAGCACGCCGCGGAGGCGATGGCGCTCAACGATCGCTTCCTCAACCCTCAGCTCGGTCGCATTGTCAGGACGCTCGGCTTCGACCGCGTGTGGACGGGCGGCGAGGGCGCGCATCTGATCGACGCCGAGGGGCATCGCTACCTCGACCTGCTGTGCGGTTATGGGGTGTTTGCCGTCGGACGCAATCACCCCGACGTGATCGCTGCGGTGCAGGAGACCTTGGCCGTGCGAACCGCCAATATGCCCCAACTCGGGGTCACGGTGCTCGCGGGCGCGCTCGGGGAGCAGCTCGTCTCCCGCGCCCCCGACTCAATCGCCGCCATGGTGCCCGCCAACAGTGGAACCGAGGCGGTCGAGGCGGCGATCAAGATCGCCCGTGCCGCCACTTCTCGCTCGCGGATCCTCTATGCCGAGCACGCCTTCCACGGCCTGACGCTCGGCGCGCTATCGCTCAACGGCGGCGAGGAGTTCCGCGAGGGCTTCGGCCCGCTCCTCCCCGGCGCTCACGCCGTGCCCTTCGGGGATCTCGACGCCCTCGAGCGCGAGCTCGCCCGCGGCGACGTCGCCGCGTTCGTCGTCGAGCCGGTTCAGGGCAAGGGCGTGAACATCTCCCCGGAGGGCTACCTCCAAGGCGCGCAGGAGCGCTGCCGCGCGGCCGGAGCGCTGCTCGTGTGCGACGAGGTTCAGACCGGCATCGGGCGCACCGGGCGGTTCCTGGCGCTCGAGCATTGGCGCCTTCAGCCCGATCTCGTGACGGTGGCGAAGGCGCTCTCGGGCGGGCTCGTGCCCGTCGGAGCGGTACTCGTCTCGCGCGAGGTGTTCGATCGCGTGTTCTCCGGCATGGAGCGCGGCGGGGTGCGCCACGGCTCGACCTTCGGCGGCAACGATCTCGCCTGCGCGGCGGCGCTGGCCACGCTCGCGGTGCTCGATCGCGAGGGTCTGGTGGAGCGCGCTGAGCGGCTCGGCGCTCTGCTCCTGGAGCTCACCCGACCGCTGGTCGAGCGCTACGAGATCGTGCGCGACGTGCGCTCGCTCGGCCTGATGTGGGCGATCGAGCTCGGGGAGCCAGGCGGCGGCGCCGCGCGAACGGTGTGGCGCGGCCTCGAGCGCGCCCAGCCCGGGATCTTCGCCCAGCTCATCACCGGCCCCCTGTTCCACGAGCACCGGATCCTCTGCCAGGTCGCCGGGCACCGGATGAACGTGATCAAGGCGCTGCCCGCGCTCGTCATCGAGGAGTCCGAGATCCGGCGCTTCGCGGCCGCGCTCGAGGACGTCGTGTCGCGCGCGGAGCGGGTGCCCTCGGCGGCGGCGCGCTTCGGCTGGCAGATGGCGCGCCACGCCGCGCGGGCACGAACGCGCCCGGCCTCGGTCGCCTGACCGGGGCGCCGCGGGTCACAGAGCCACGCCTTTTTTTCATAGCAAAAGCGCTTCTCAGCGTTTTCTCATGCTTAAAGGTCTATGTATTCCGACATGCACCAAGACACGATGCCGGCTCTCGCGCCCGAGCCGGCGCCGGCGAGCGTCGCTGGGATCGACGCTCGGGCGGCGCTCGTGGGCGCAGTTGACTACCTACGCTCGCTCCAGGATCCGGCCGGATGGTGGAAGGGCGAGCTGGAGACGAACGTCACGATGGACGCAGAGGACCTGCTCCTGCGCCAGTTCCTCGGCATCCGCGACTCCGCCGCGACCGGGCGCGCGGCGGCGTGGATCCGCTCGCACCAGCGCGAGGACGGCTCGTGGAGCCTCTTCTACGGCGGCCCCGCCGACCTCTCGACCACGATCGAGGCCTACGTAGCGCTGCGACTGGCCGGCGACCCGCCCGAGGCCCAGCACATGCGGAGCGCGGCGGCCCTGGTGCGCGAGCTCGGCGGTATCGAGCGCGCGCGCGTGTTCACGCGCGTGTGGCTGGCCCTGTTCGGCGCGTGGCCGTGGGACCGCCTGCCGGCGCTGGCCCCCGAGATCATGTTCCTGCCCAAGTGGGCGCCGCTGAACATCTACGACTTCGCGTGCTGGGCGCGGCAGACCATCGTTCCCCTCACCGTCGTCTTCTCGGCCCGCCCGCAGCGCCCCTTCCCTTTCCGGCTCGACGAGCTCCACAGCCCGCAGCCCGGTCCTGCGCCGGCACCGCGATGTTCGCCGCCAGGCGAACTCGCAAGGGACCGAAGGTCCCCGGCGTCGCCGCGGGCCCGCGCCCTGATCTTGCTCGACCGCGCGCTCTCCCTCTACAACCGGGTGGCGCCGCGCGCGCTGCGCGAGCTGGCGCTGGCCCGCGCCGAGCGCTGGATCGTCCGCCGCCAGGAAGCCGACGGCGGCTGGGGCGGGATCCAGCCACCGTGGGTGTACTCGCTGATCGCCCTCCATCTTCGGGGCTACGCCCTCGACCACCCAATCATGCGCGCCGGGCTCGAGGGTCTGGACGGGTTCACCATCGACGACGGTAAGCGGCACCTCGAGGCGTGCCAGTCGCCGGTGTGGGACACGGCGCTGGCGGCGGTGGCGCTCGCTGACGCCGGCGTGGCGCAAGACGACCCCGCGCTCGTGAGCGCCGCCGACTGGCTGCTCGGAGAGCAGGTCACCGTACCCGGGGACTGGGCC
>Ga0302314_10014252_pt1 | contig 13620 bp, 11 predicted proteins | sample III_Palsa_N2_3_FD_200533 | JGI IMG/M metagenome (GOLD analysis project Ga0302314, IMG submission 200533) | Peat permafrost microbial communities from Stordalen Mire near Abisko, Sweden - III_Palsa_N2_3 | ecosystem: Environmental > Terrestrial > Soil > Palsa > Peat permafrost | place: Sweden... | reverse complement strand
CGCGCAAGAGATGCATGCGCGAGGCAACTTTCACCGTCACTGTTCATCATCACTGCGAGGGGGACCAAGAAATGAAGCTGAGCGCCCGTAACCAGATCCCGGCCCGGGTCACCGCCATCAACGCCGGCGAGGCGATCGCGAACGTCGCGCTCGACGCGTGCGGAGGGCGCCTGGTCGCCTCGGTCACGGTCGAGGCGGTCCGCGACCTCGGGCTCGTCGAGGGCAGCGAGGTGACCGTCATTATCAAGGCGTCAGACGTCATCATCGGCGTCGCCGACTAAGCCGGCCGGCGCGGGTCCGTGACCGTTTGGTTATCTTTCTGAGACAGGTTCTTGCGCTAACGCCCATCGCGTTGTCTGATGGGGACTACCTACCGACCGGGCGCCGGTCACTGACTGGTGCCCGCGCGCGGCACAAGGCGAGCAGCTGCAACGGAGTAGCCGCTCGCGTCGCGCGGCGAGGAGATGACCATTCATGACAGTGACCGTGGACCGCACCGTCGAAGAGTTCACCACCACCCCCCGCAAGCTGTTCATCAACGGACAGTGGGTCGAAGCAGCCTCGGGCAAGTCGTTCGAGACGCCCAACCCGGCCACCGGCCAGCCGCTGGCGAGCGTGGCCGAGGGGGATTCTGAGGACATCGACCGGGCTGTCCGCGCCGCGCGGGCGGCGTTCGATGACGGCCCGTGGGGCCGCATCACGCCGTCGGAGCGCGGCCGGATCATCTGGCGCATCGGCGACCTGATCCTTGCGCACGCCGAGGAGCTCGCGCAGCTGGAGAGCCTGGACAACGGCAAGCCCTACGCCGTCGCCCTCGGCGCCGACGTCCCGCTGGCGGCGGACATGTTCCACTACATGGCCGGCTGGGCGACCAAGATCGAGGGCAACTCGATCAACATCTCGGTGCCCTACATGCCCGGCGCCAACTTCCACTCCTACACGCTGCGCGAGCCGGTCGGCGTGGTCGGCCAGATCATCCCATGGAACTTCCCGCTGCTGATGGCCGCGTGGAAGCTCGCGCCCGCGCTGACCACCGGCAACACCGCGGTGCTGAAGCCCGCCGAGCAGACTCCGCTGACCGCGCTGCTGCTGGCGCAGCTGATCGCCGAGGCGGGCGTGCCGGAAGGCGTGGTGAACGTGGTCACCGGCTTCGGCGAGACCGCGGGCGCCGCGCTGGCGGCTCACCCGCTGGTCGACAAGGTCGCCTTCACCGGGTCGACCGAGGTCGGGAAGCTGATCGTGCACGCCGCGGCGGGGAACCTGAAGAAGGTCTCCCTCGAGCTCGGCGGCAAGTCGCCCAACATCGTCTTCGACGACGCCTCGCCGGCCGCGGTCGAGGGCGCGGCCAACGCGATCTTCTTCAACCACGGCCAGTGCTGCGTGGCCGGCTCGCGGCTGTACGTCCAGCAGGGCCGGTTCGACGAGGTGGTCGAGGGCGTCGCCCAGATCGCCAAGTCGATCAAGCTCGGCCCGGGCATGGAGTCCACCACCCAGATGGGCCCGCTGGTCTCGGACGAGCAGCTCAGCCGGGTGACCGGCTACCTGGAGTCGGGCCGGGCCGAAGGCGCCACCGCGGTCACCGGCGGGGGCCGCTGGGGAGACAGCGGCTACTTCGTCGAGCCGACCGTGCTGACCAACACGCGCCCGGACATGAAGGTCGTCCGCGAGGAGATCTTCGGCCCGGTCGTGGTCGCCGCGCCGTTCCAGTCCATCGACGACATCGCCGCCGTCGCCAACGACTCCGATTACGGCCTCGGCGCGGGCATCTGGACGCAGGACATCTCCAAGGCGCACGCGCTGGCGAAGAAGCTCCGGGCCGGCACCGTCTGGATCAACTGCTACAACGTCTTCGATGCCTCGCTGCCGTTCGGCGGCTACAAGCAGTCCGGCTGGGGCCGCGAGATGGGCCACGAGGTCCTCGAGGCCTACACCGAGGTCAAGGCGGTGACCGCGCAGCTGTAAAGCCCGCCGTCAGACCCGTCAGACAGGGAATCGATCGCGCGGCCGCCTTCCCCGGGTCGGCCGCGCGATCGATCGCCCGCTCAGACCTTGTAGTCGCTCGGCGGCCGGGCCAGGCTGACGCCGGTGAAGGCGTTGGGCACCGGGTACTTGCCGAGGACGAAGGACAAGATCGCGGCGTGCTGGAACTCGACCGGCTGGATCGAGGCGGCCGTCTTGATCCCGGCCGCGCTCTTGATCACCGACAGGCCGTTCTGGTAGGTCTCGCCGGCCGTGTTCTCCACCAGCAGGGCCAGGTTGGCGAGCGCGGTGACGCTGGTCACCTTGGCCATGGCCGCGTTGATCGTCGGCTGGATGACCGGGTCGACCGCGGTGACGGGCTTCTTGCCGGCCGCGGTGAGCACCGCGTTCCATGCCTTCTGGTGGTCTTGGTGCTGGGCCAGCGCGGTCTCGGCGAAGGTGACCACCGCGAGCGGGACCGGGCCGAGCTTGCCGGTGGTGGCGGCCTTGATCGCGGCCATGTAGGTGGCGATGCCGGAGTTCTCCAGGCCCGCCGCCATCGCGACGACCTGAAGGTCCCCCGACAGCGCCTGGCCCTCGCCGTCGACCGATGCGGCGGCGCCCGTGGCCGTCGCGGCGGCCGACGAGGTGGCGGTGGCCGACGCGGTCGCCGTCGACGAGGAACTGCTGCACGCGGCGAGCAGCGCGACGCCGGCGATGCCGCCCGCCGTGCCCGCTGCCCGGGTCAGGAACCGGCGGCGGTCGAACAGGAACTGCCGAGCGGCGTCGGCCTCGTCGTGGCCGGAGTCGCCCTGGGACCGGATGTCGTCGGTCCACTCGGCCAGGCTGTCTCGCAGCGCGGGCAGAGTGAGGTCGTGGTGCATGGCGTCCAGGTCCGCCGTCATGGCCAGGAGTTCCGCTTCCGACAGGTGCGAGACGGGCTCGTTGGCGCTCATGACCGGGCTCCCTGGCTGGCCGGGGCGGCGTTACTGGTCGGGTAGAAGGCATTCGGGAACCCGATCGACCCGGCGACGGCGGGGAGCTTGTCGGTTGGCGGCGGCAAGGTGATGTCGGCGCTGGCGCCCGCCTTCAGCAGTGCCTGGACCGCGAGCAGGACCGCGACGTGCTGGGCCTCGACGCCCATGATGCTCGCGGTGACCTTCTTCGCGTTCGCGTCGGCGAGCAGGCTCATGTTGTTGACGTAGGTCTCGGCGGCGATGTTCTCCAGCTCAAGGGCCAGCCCGACCACCAAGAGCGCGCCCTGGGAGCCGGATGCCTTGGTGATCGCCGTGACCGCCTTGCCGACCACGGGCACGAAGGCCGGCTCGGGCTTGTCCTGCTTCGCGCCGCCGAGCGACGTGGTGGCGGACTGGAAGGCGGCGAGGTGGTCGGCGTGCTGGCCCATCGTGGTCGTCGCGAACGCCTTGATGACCGGGTTGGCCGCGCTGCCGCCGATGTACGGCAGGCCGAGCGCGGTCTTGTAGGTGCTGACGGCCAGGACCTCGATCGAGGACGCGGTCTGCAGCACCTGCACGTCGGTGCCGGAACTGGCGAACGCGGGGCTGCCGATGTAGTCCGCGATGGCGGCGATGACCCCCGTCGCGGCGAGCAGTCCGCCCGCCCGCCGGGCGATCGCGCCCAGCCGGCGCCGGTTCTCGACCGCGAAGGCGCGGCTCTGGTCCGGGTCCATTCCGCCTCTCGCCCGGTCTTGGCGGCCGAGGTCGACCATGTCCGCCAGCGGTTTCCTGGCCGCGCGGAGGGCGTCGGCGTGGGTATCCCGCGATTCCTCGATCAGCCCGCCGAAGGCGGTCTCGTCGATCTCCACGTGTTCTCCTTGAGCGGGCAAATCCGGATGTGCGCGGTTACCGAACCACCAGCGTCCCGGTCATGAATTGGTGGATCGTGCAGATAAACGGATAGCTGCCCGGCTTGTCTGGTGCCTTGAAGGTCTTGGTCTGACCGGGGCTGACTGGCCCGGTGTTAAACAGCTTCGAATCGGCCTTATCGGTCAGCGTGTGCGTCACCGAATCTTCATTCCTCACCGTCACCACGGCTCCCGGGGAAACCGTGAGCGAGGCGGGCGAGAACGCGAAGTTCTTGATGACGATCGCGTCGCTGGTGACAGTTTTCTGGCCGGCCGACGCGCTGGTTGCCGTCGCGCCGGATGCGGAAGTGCCGGTGGGCGAGGGGGTGCTGGTACCGCTGGAACTGCTGCTTGAGCAAGCGGTCAGCGCCGCGACAAGGACAAGCCCGGGCACCCACAGCCAGTTGCAACGATTACATTTAGTCATGATCCATCGTCGCAGAGTATCGCCTGATTGCGTCGGCCGGGGCCGCCCGACGCCCATTCCGTTGCCGGGTTGTTATCGGCGGGCGGTCAATTAAGCGCCCGACCGAGTTGATAGGTCACATTGGTGTGGATTAGCGCAATCGACCGGCCCGCCTATCGCTGGCGGTCTCGGGATCAAAAGGTCAAATTCAATTCAGTCACACCGAACGGTCGCGTGGGTTCCCGTTCTCCGGCCGGCCGCGGGCGCAGCCGGAGCCGGGCGTGGCGAAGTTAGGCGGCGGCGGTGGCGCGGAAGCCGTTGATGTCGTCGCCGACCTTGTCGTGGACGAGCCGGATGAGGTTGCCGTAGGCGGCGGCGTCCGCAACCGGGTCGTAGCCGCGGATCAGCAGCGTGGTGGCGCCGACGGCGACGTAGTCGAGCAGCGACTCCGCGACCTGCTCATAGCTGCCGACGAGGGCGGTCGAGTTGCCCGCCGCGCCGGTGGCCTTCGACAGCGCGGTCCACAGCCGCTTGTCGTGCAGGTCCCCCTGCGCGGCGTACCGCAGCAGCCGCTGCGACCCCTCGGCCTGGGAGGTGTCACGCCCGCCGACGTACTCGGCCGCCCGCTCCTTGGTGCGCTCGAGGATCTCCTGCGCTCGCGCCCACGCGGCCTCCTCGGTGTCGGCGGCGATGGGGCGGAGGCTGACGGAGAACCGGCCGATGGACCGCCCGGCGGCCTCGGCCGAAGCCTGCAGCTGGGCGATGCGCTGCCTGATGCCGTCGAGGGGCTCACCCCAGAACGCGTAGACGTCGGCGTGCCTGCCGCCGACCCGGACCGCGTCGTCGGACGCGCCGCCGAAGTAGATCGGCAGGTGGCCGCCTTCCGGGCGGACGGCGGAGAGCGCCCCCTCGACCCGGTAGAACTCGCCCTGGTAGTCGAAGCGCTGGGCCGAGCTCCACTCGAGCTTGACGATGTCGAGGAACTCGTCGGTGCGCCGGTACCTGGTGGGCTTGTCGGAGAAGTCACCGTCGCGGGCCTGGTCGCCGTCGTCGCCGCCGGTGATCACGTGCAGCGCGATCCGGCCCGGGTGGAAGGCGTCGATGGTCGCGAACTTGCGGGCGGCGACGGTCGGGGAGACGAAGCCAGGCCGGTGCGCGAGCAGCACCCCGAGCCGGTCGGTGGCGTTCAGCACCTGGTTCGCCACCGTGAACCCGTCGGGCATGGCCGAGCTGTGCGCCACCAGCACCCGGTCGAAGCCGGACTGCTCGTGCACCCGCGCCAGCCGGTACAGGTAGTCGGGCTGGACGACCGGGCCAGAGGCGGCGTTGGTCTCCGAGTAGTCACTGGTGTGGGCGATGCCGATGAACTCGACCTTCACGGGTAATCTCCTAGCCTCGACTATTACCCATCATATCCATCGGTTTAGATGATTATAGAGGCGAGCCGCCCAAGCTATCGTCCGCCGGTCCTGGGCGGCGCACTCGGATCGGATGACGCGGGCGTCGCGATCCAGACGACATCACCGCTTACGCTGCCACCCTCGACCGCGCTGACATCGTTATCGAGCAGATCTGACGCCGGCTCCTGCGACGGGACCTGCCACGCCGGCAAGCCCGAATTCTTGAATCCTTCCCTCACGTGCGGGGAACGCGGAACGCCGTCGACGGTAACGTCTGAGAGCTATGGGAGAGCGTGAGCGCAGCGTCGAAGAGATCATCATCGAAAGGCTGAGCGCGGACAACACGCCCGGGCCGGTGGCTAACCTTCTGATCAGTGCGCTACTCGGTGAGGAAGAGCTGGATAAGGCGCTCCAGAGTGGCCCCATGGCGGTGCATACGGCCAGCTCAGAACACGGATCGGCCGGATCGGCGGAACCGGTTCGCAGCTACCTCAAATCCATCACGGTTGAGGGATTCCGCGGCATTGGCCCGCAGATCACGCTTCCGCTTTCGGTCGGCCCGGGGCTGACGCTGGTTACCGGGCGCAACGGCTCGGGAAAGTCGAGTTTCGCGGAAGCGGCCGAGTTCGCGCTTACCGGTGAAAACAGGCGCTGGTCGGGGTCGGGCCACAGCGTCGAGCGGAATGGCTGGCGCAATCTGCACCAGCGGGAAGCGACGCATATCCAGGTCGATATGGCCGAAGACGGCAAGCATGGCACCACCACCGTCCGCCGGGAATGGCGGCAAGACGGTGGTCTGGACGAGGCCAGCAGCTACGTCCAGGCCAGCGGCGCACCCCGGCAGCCGCTCAGCGTCCTCGGCTGGGCGAAGCCGCTTGAGCTCTACCGCCCGTTCCTGTCCTACTCCGAGCTTGGCGCCCTCGTCCGGGGCAAGCCCTCGGAGATGCACGATGCGATGCAGGCGATCCTGGGGCTTGACCAGCTCCTTGACTGCGAGCGAAGGCTTAATAACGCGCGCAAGCGGACCGAGGGCGTGAGCAAGGTGGCGGGGCAGGAACTGCCCGCGCTGCTGGTCAAGCTCGGCAGTCACCAGGACGAGCGGGCGCGCGCGGCCGAGCGGCTGCTCGCCGCGAGGACGTGGGACCTGGCCGCCCTGGCGACGCTGGCCAGCGGTGCCGACGCCGGTACCGACGAGCTGGCCGGGAAGCTGCGCCAGGTCACCGCGATCACGCTGCCGGCCGTTGGCATCGTCGAGGCGGCCATCGGGCGCTATGAGGCGGCGATCCGGCACGCCAGCGCCCTGGTCGGCACCCGGGCGGCCGACGCGAGCCGCCTGGCCGGCCTGCTCTCGGTCGCGCTCGACCACCAGCGAGAGCACGCCGGCCAGCCGTGCCCGGTCTGCGGCGGCCGGGTCCTCGACCAGGAGTGGGCGAACAACGCGAGGAGAGAGGTTACGGGCCTCGCCGCGCAGGCAGCCGAGGCCGACGCCGCGGATGCCGAGCAGACGGCCGCCGACCGCGAGCTCGCGCAGCTCGTTCCGCCCAAGCCGAGCGTGCTCGCGGCCGATCTGGGCAGCGAAGCCGATCCCGCGCGGGCCAGCGCGGCCTGGGACGCCTGGAGCCCGCCGGGCGTCTCCGCGGCCGAGTTCTCCGCGTTCACTGCGGCGGTCGAAGCCCTCAAGGCTCAGGCGACCGAGGCGCTGCGGCGCCGCTCCGAGGCCTGGCAGCCGATCGCGGCCGCGCTCTCGGTCTGGACCGAGACGGCGCGGCAGAGCCAGCAGGCCACGGCTGCCCTCAGGGACATCAAGAAGGCGGTCAGCTGGCTCAGGGAAACCGGCAACCAGGTCAGGAACGCAAGGCTCGCGCCGTTCGCGAGCACGTCCGCGCGCGTCTGGGAGATGCTCCGCCAGGAGAGCAATGTCGAGCTCGGCCCGATCACCCTGGCCGGGGCGGGCCCGCAGCGCAAGGTGGCGCTCGACGTCACCGTCGACGGCGTCCCCGGAGCCGCGCTCGGCGTGATGAGCCAGGGTGAGCTGCACGCACTTGGACTGGCCCTGTTCCTGCCGCGGGCGACGGCCCCCGGCTCGCCGTTCGGGTTCATCGTCATCGACGACCCCGTGCAGTCGATGGACCCGGCCAAGGTGGACGGCCTGGCGCGGCTGCTGTCGGACGTGGCCAAGAGCAGGCAGGTGGTGGTGTTCACGCACGACGATCGGCTTCCGGCCGCGCTCCGGCAGCTCCAGCTGCCCGCGACCGTGTGGACGGTGACGCGGCGGGAGCGCTCGGAACTCATCCTCAAGAAGACCGACGATCCGGTGGCGCGCTACCTGGACGACGCGCGCGCGATGGCGAAGACCGAGCAGCTGCCCGAGCGGGTGCGGGCGGTGGCGGTGGCCGGGCTGTGCCGTAGCGCGCTCGAAGCCGCCTGCCACGACGTGGTGCGGGCGCGGATGCTGGCCGACGGCGTGCGCCACGACGACGTCGAGCGGGCCCTTGAGGCGGCGCAGAAGCTGCACGACGTGATGGCGCTGGCCTTGTTCGGCTCGACCGCACGCGGGGCCGACGTCGTGGGCCGGCTGCGCGCGCTGGGCGGACAGGCGTTCGTGAACGTGTTCCGCGACGTCAAGTCGGGTGTGCACGACCCCGTGCCCGGTGACCTTATGCAACTGGCCAGGGACACCGAGAAGCTCGCCAGGGCGCTGCGCCGATGAGCGCGTCATCGGTAACGCCTGAGGAACTGCTCGACTCCGCTGACCAGTTGCTGACCTCGTCCTTCGCGGGCAGCGGCAACGTGTGGCCGCAGGCCTGCGCGCTGCTCACTCGGCTCGCGCTTGAGCTCACCCTTGACCAGCACTGGGCGCGCAACCTCCCTTCGGCGGCGGAGTGCGGGATGCGCCAGCAGCTGCTGCTCCTGCCCTCGTACGGCGGACCGGAGGCGGCCCTGCTAGCCAGGGAGGCATGGCTGGGCCTGGCCGGTGCGACCCACCATCACGCGTACGAACTCGCGCCGACGGCCGCGGAGCTGCGCGGCTGGCACACGACGGTAACCCGGCTGACCGCCCTGCTCGCCCCGTAACCGAGAGTCGGCGAGGCGTTCGCTGGCATCCTGGATAGATGAGCGAACTCGATCGTGATACCCCGCTTTCCCGTACCGCCGCCTCGGCGGCGGTGGCCGGCATCGGCTGGCGCTACCTGCTCGGCGTGCTGGCCGTCTCGGTACCGGTGCGGTCACTGGCGCAGGCCGGCGAGGCGGCTGCCGCCGCGCTGGCCGCCTGCGGGCCCGACGCCGACGGTCATCTGCGGGTGGACCTGCGCCCTGACCGGGTCGAATTGTCCGTGCAGACCAGGGCGCTTGGCGTCATCACCGATTGCGACACGCGGCTTGCGCATCGCATTGACGCTGCCCTGGCCGGGCTCGGGCTTGCCCCCGCCGCCGCGACGTCCGCCGGGTCGCCGCGGCCGGTCCAGATGCTGGAGCTGGCCATTGACGCGATGGACATCCCCGCGATCCGGCCGTTCTGGAAGGCAGTGCTTGGCTACGCCGACGAGCCCGGCCGCGACGGCGGCGAGGACGCCATCATCGATCCGGCCGGGCAGCTTCCGACCATCTGGTTTCAGCAGATGGACAGCCCGCGGCGGCAGCGGAACCGGATCCACTTTGATATCACGGTGGCCCACGACGAGGCCGAGCCGCGGGTGCGCGCCGCCCTGGCCGCCGGCGGCCGGCTTGTCGACGATTCCTACGCCCGGTCGTTCTGGATCCTGGCGGACGCGGAAGGCAACGAGGTATGCGTCTGCACCTGGACCGACCGCGACGAGCGGGAGCAATAGCGCGGCGCCCTGGCTGCTGGTCGTGGCTTGATCGGCTGGCCGCTGTACCGCAGGGGTGGTGCGCGGTTATGGTGACCGCTGTGGAGCGGTCTGCGGTGATCGACGCGGCGGGAGGCATGCACGGCTTTCCGGCCGCGCTGACCAGTTTCGTGGGCCGCGCCGCGGTGGTGGACGAGATCGCCGGCCAGCTGGGTCAGTACCGGCTGGTGACGGTGACCGGGCCCGGGGGGGCCGGGAAGACGCGGCTGGCCGGCGAGGTAGCCAGGCAGGTGGCCTGCCGGTTCGCTGACGGGGTGTGGCTGGCGGAGCTGGCGGCGGTGCAGGACCCGGCGCAGGTGCCGGCCGCGGTGGCGGCGGCGCTGGGGATCCGGGAGCTGCCCGCGGTGGCGGCGGCCGACGCACTGGCGCACGCGCTGGCCCGGCGGCAGCTGCTGCTGGTGCTTGATAACTGCGAGCAGGTGATCGGCGCGGCGGCGGAGTTGTGCGGCAGGCTGCTGCTCGGCGCCGATGATGTGCGGGTGCTGGCGACCAGCCGGGAGGCGCTGCGGATCGCCGGCGAGGCCCGGTACCGGCTGGGGCCGCTGACCTTGCCCGGGCCGGATAGCCCGGCCGACCCCGGCGGGTCGGAGGCGGTGGCCTTGTTCGCGGACCGGGCCCGCCGGGCTGACATGAGCTTCGCGCTGGATGGGGAGACCGCGCCGATCGTGGCGCGGCTGGTGGCGCGGCTGGACGGGATGCCACTGGCGATCGAGCTCGCGGCGGCGCGGGTCGAGGCGCTGGGCGTGGCGCAGCTCCTGGGCCGGATCGATGACCGGTTCACCTTGCTGGCGGCAGGGGACCGGCTCGCGGCGGACCGGCAGCGGTCGCTGGCGGCCACCGTGGAGTGGAGTTACCGGCTGCTGGATGAACGAGAGCGGCAGGTGTTCCGCGCGGTTTCGGCGTTCCCTGGGCCGTTCACGCTGGAGGGAGCCGAGGCGGTCGCGGGGACTGGCGCCACGCAGGCTGTGCTGCATCTTGTGGACTGCTCGCTGCTGGCTCCGCCGCGGGCCGGGCCGGATGGCCGGTTCCGGTACGTGATGCTGGAGACGCTGCGGTCCTACGGGGCGGGGCTGCTGGCTGAAGCCGGCGAGGGCCAGGCCGTTGCGGGCGCGCTGGCCGGGTACGCGCTGCGGGTGGCCGAGGACGCCATGTCGGGGCTGACGGCCGGCACCGGCGAGGTGGCCGCTGCCCGGTGGCTCGATGCCGAGGATGCCACTATGCACAGGGCGCTGGACTGGGCCTTGGAGCACGATGCGGCGCCGGGGCAGGATGCCGCCGTGGCAGCGAGGCTCGCGGCCGCGCTGGCGTGGTGGTGGCAGATCCGTGGCCGGCTCGCGGGTCAGGTGCCGCTGCTGCGCGCGGCCGTCGACCGCGCCGCCGCGGGCAGCGACGCGTGGTGCGCCGGTCACACCTGGCTCGGTCAGGCAGCGATGGATTCGGCTGATCCGGTTGAGGCGCTGCGCCACTTCACCGGGGTCCGCGACGCCCTCGGGAACCGCGGGCCGTTCCCGCTGCTGGCCAGGTGCCTGAGCGACCGGTCGGCGACGTTGCTCGGCATGGGGCGGATCGCCGAGGCGGCCGGCGATGCCCGCCGGTCCGTGGCCCTGGCCCGGGACGGTGATCACCCGGCGGCCGAGGCGCTGGCCCTGTCGGTCCTCAGCCTGGTCGCCTGTGTCGGCGGCGACCGCGTCGGCGCCGTGCAGCTGGCCACGCAGGCGGAGCGCATGTCGGCCGGCCTGCACGGCCCGACCGCCCGGGCGTGCGGCCACACCCTGACGACGGTGCTGGTAGAGGTCGGCGATGTGGCCGCTGCCGAGCGGACGTGCGCCGCCGCGCTGGCCGGCGCCCGGGACGCGGGCGACCTGTGGAGTCTGGGGAACCTGCTGGAGAAGATGGTGGTTCTCGACCTGGCCTCGGGCCGTTACGCGGACGCCGCGTTGCACTTGCGGGAGGCCCTCCAGACCGCCCTGCGGACCGGCGTGCGCAGAAAGGTGCTCGAGAACCTGGACTGCTGCGGGTACCTGTGCGCCCGGACCGGGCGCTCGGCTGAGGCCGTCACGGTATGGGCCGCGGTGGTCGCGCCGGAGCGCGAGGGGTTCTCGGCCCCGCTGCATCCGGATCTGCCCGAAGGCTGGTTCCAGCGGCAGAAACCACTGCGCGAGGCCCGGCAGGCGCTCGGACCGGCTCAGACGCAGGCGGCCGAGGAACGCGGCAGCGCGATGAACCTGGCCACCGCGGCCGAGTACGTTCTCATGCTCACCGCCACCGACCCGCAGCCGCCGGCCGCGGCACCGGGGCCGGAAGCGCTCAGCCCCAGGGAACGGGAGCTGATCACCCTGGTCGCCCGGGGGCACACCGACGCGCAGATCGCCGGCCAGCTGCACATCAGCGTGCGCACGGTCAGCTCGCACCTGGACCGCATCCGCGATAAGACCGGATGCCGGCGCCGCGCCGACCTCACCCGCCTGGCTCTCAGCGCCGGCCTGGTGTAACGGCGACGTGGTCTAACGCAGCCCTGAGCTTGCGCAAATCACCGGCCGGGCAGCCCGCCCGCAACGCGGCGATGTGGGTGATTCCACCCCGGTCACGGCCTGCGGCAAGAGGGGTGAAACGACCCCTGCCGCAGACCCGATAAGGCAGGCGAACCTGTAGCTACAGGGAGCTTTGACAAGCAATGGCAGAGGAGGCAGCGATCATGACCATGGACTCTTTCACCGGGAAGCTCGCAGTGGTGACCGGCGGGGGCTCGGGGATCGGCCGTGAGCTGGTCCGCCAGCTCGCGGCGGAGGGCTGCTCGGTCGCCGCGTGCGACCTGAATCCGGACTCCGTCGCGGTGACCGCGGCCACGGCGTGGGCGGCCGCACCAGCCGGCGTCCGGGTCACCGGCCATGTCTGCGACGTCTCCGAAGAGGCGCAGGTCCTGCGGTTCCGCGACGAACTGCTCGAACAGCACGCCAGCGATCACATCGACCTGGTCTTCAGCAACGCGGGCATCTTCGCCGGCGCCAGCTTCGTCAAGGACTCGCGGGAGGAGTGGGAGCGCGCCTTCGCCATCAACTGGGGTGGCGTGTATCTCTGCGCCCGCACGTTCCTGCCGCTGCTCATCGCCAGCGGCGACGGCGTCCTGGTCAACACCAGCAGCGTCGCCGGTTTCTGGGCCACAGCCGGCCCTGGCGCGCCGCCGATCACCGCTTACGGCACGTCGAACTTCGCCATCAAGGGCTTCTCCGAAGCACTCATCGAAGACCTGCGCTCCAATGCGCCGCAGGTCCGGGTCGTCGTGGTCATGCCGGGTTTCGTGAACACCGACATCGCAGAAAACTCCCGCCGCGCCCTCGGCCTGCCCGAGTGGGAGCAGCTGAGCGACGCCGAACTGCTGGAGCAGATCCCCGAGGCCGCGCGGGCCGTGCTCGTCGCGACGGGCCTGCTCGCCGAAGACTTCTCCGCTGATGACCTGCGCCAGGCGATCCCGCGACTGAAAGACGAATTCCGGGACAAGGGGTTCACCGCGGCGCAGGCAGCGACCATCATCCTGGACGGGGTGCGATCCGGAGCCTGGCGGATCCTCGTCGGCGAGGAAGCCAAGATGCTCGACGAGCAGGTCCGCGCGAACCCTGAGGCCCCCTTCAACTACGACAACTACGCGGAGATGTACGGCCCCCTGATAGCACAAGCACAAGCAGAAGCGTCGGGAGCGCCGGAGCCCTAGCCACAGGCGTTCCCACAAGATCCTCCGCCACGAGCTCGGGTTGGGTGCCCGGCCCAGTTGGCCGGTCCCGTTGGTGTCGGTTGGCGCAATCGACAGGCACGCCTCCCGCTGGCAGGCTTGGGGTCACCCGAGGTCACATTCAAATCCAGTCATCCGAACGGTCGCGTGGGTTCCCGTTCTCTGGCCGACCGCGCGCGTAGCGGACATGGAGGTCTGATCGGTGGACGTCTCGTTCGGCACGATCTGGGAGGCCATCGCCCGCGACCAGCCGGATACCGTGGCGATCTCCGAACCCGATCGCGACTACACGTTCGCGCAGTTCGATGACCGGGCCGCCCGCCTTGCCGCCGCCTTGGCGGCGGCCGGGGTCGGTCCGGGCGACAAGGTGGGCTGTTACCTCTACAACGGCGCCG
>Ga0302314_10014251_pt1 | contig 13620 bp, 12 predicted proteins | sample III_Palsa_N2_3_FD_200533 | JGI IMG/M metagenome (GOLD analysis project Ga0302314, IMG submission 200533) | Peat permafrost microbial communities from Stordalen Mire near Abisko, Sweden - III_Palsa_N2_3 | ecosystem: Environmental > Terrestrial > Soil > Palsa > Peat permafrost | place: Sweden... | reverse complement strand
GTCGCCGCATGCGGCTGCCGCTAGCGGGCAGGAACACGTACGGTGGCAGCAGGCAAGCCATGGGTGGGGGCGCGCGAAGCCGGGGGAGCGGCGCGCACCACATCCAGTCGTCCCTCCGGAGGAGTGAGAGCGCATATGGCAGACATGGTCGACTGGGGTCTCGCGGTGTCGACCGCGACCCGGCTGGTGCGTTCCGGTCCCGAGGTGAGCCGCGACGAGGCCCGCGCGGCCGTGGCCGAGCTGAGGCGGCACGCCGCCTCCTCGGAGCAGCACGTCCGCGAGTTCACCGGGATGGGCTCGCCGCAGGGCGGCACACCGGTGCTGGTGGTCGACCGGCCGGGGTGGATCAGGGCGAACGTGGCGGGCTTCCGGTCCGTCATCTCCCCGCTGACGGACCGGATGCAGGCCCGCCGCGCGGACGTCCCCGGCGGCGCGGCGCTGGGCGTGGTCGGCGGCAAGGTCACCGGCCTGGAGGTGGGGATGCTGCTGGCGTTCATGTCCTCCCGGGTGCTGGGCCAGTACGAGACCTTCGCCCCGGCGGACGTCCCGGCGGACCTCGCCCCGCTGGACGACGCGCGCCCGGCGCAGCCCGGCCGGCTGCTGCTGGTCGCGCCGAACATCGTCCAGGTGGAGCGCGAGCTGGAGGTGGACCCGCACGACTTCCGGCTCTGGGTGTGCCTGCACGAGGAGACCCACCGGACCCAGTTCACGGCGGTGCCCTGGCTGCGCGACCACATCGAGGGCGAGATCCAGGCGTTCCTGGCCGAGACCGACGTGGACCCGCTGACCCTGCTGGAGCGGCTGCGCGAGGCGGCCGGTTCGCTGCCGGGCGTCTTCGGCGGCAACGGCACGGACCAGGCGGAGGCCGGCGAGGGCACCGGCAGCCTGATGGACGTGGTGCAGACGCCCGCGCAGCGCGCGATCCTGGGCCGGCTGACGGCGGTGATGTCGCTGCTGGAGGGCCATGCCGACGTGGTGATGGACGGCGTCGGGCCGCAGGTGGTGCCCTCGGTGGCGGAGATCAGGGAGAAGTTCCAGCAGCGCCGGGCCAAGGGCGCGGGCCGGATGGACCAGGTGCTCCGCAGGCTGCTGGGCATGGACGCCAAGCTGCGGCAGTACCAGGACGGCGCGGTGTTCGTCCGCGCGGTCGTGGACGCCGTCGGCATGGAGGGCTTCAACCGGGTGTGGACCTCGCCGAACACCCTGCCGACCAAGGAGGAGGTGCACAACCCCTCGGCCTGGGTCGCGCGGATGCACCGCTGAGAGGGCGGTCGTGGACGGTCCGGTGGCCCGGTCTGACGCCCCGTGACCTGCCGAAACGTTTCCTCATTCATCCTTCCGGGCGGAACCGGGGCGATGCGGGAACTGTTGGGGCCTGCGGCACGGGAGACTTCTGCGACGATCTGCTGGCGGTCCGGCTCGCGGTCGGCCCGCACGCAGATCGACACCATTGGTAGCCCACCGGTCACTCTGTGAGACGATGCGGCCACCCTCAGTCCCCCGGTTCGACCCGAGGAGTGATCAACCATGGGTCCGCATCCCGCAGTGGCCGCGATACGCCTGGCAGTACGCCGGGTGTTGAACGACGTCGCCGCCCAGGTTCCCGACACCTTCAGCAGCCACGCCGCCGACACGCCGACCGGCGCCCAGGCCGGCGCCCCGACCCCCGACCCCCGGCCGGTCTTCCACCCCGTCGGCGACGTCGACCCCCAGCACGCCAAGCGCCGCACCCCCCGGCCCCGCCCCGCACCGGACGCCCCGCTCGTCCTGGTGGCCTGCAGCGGCGGGGCCGACTCCATGGCCCTGGCCGCCGCCACCGCCTTCGAGGCCGCCAGGATCGGCCTCCGGGCCGGCGCGGTCACCGTCGACCACGGCCTCCAGCAGGGCTCCACCGCCCGCGCGGTCGAGGTGGCCGGCCGGCTGCGCGCGCTCGGCCTGGACCCGGTGGACGCCCTCGGCGTCCGGGTGGGCCGGGACTGGGGGGCGGCGCACAGCGCCTCCGACAAGGGCGGCGGGCGACGGGGCGGAGGCCCCGAGGCCGCGGCCCGCGACGCCCGCTACGCCGCGCTGGACAGCGCGGCCGAGAGGCACGGCGCGCGGGTGATCCTGCTCGGCCACACCCGTGACGACCAGGCCGAGACCGTGCTGCTCGGCCTCGCCCGGGGCTCGGGCCCGCGTTCGCTCTCCGGGATGGCCGCCGCCACCGGGCGCTACCGCCGGCCCTTCCTCGACCTGGACCGCAGCACCACCCGCCAGGCCTGCGCCGTGCTCGACCTGCCGGTCTGGGACGACCCGCACAACACCGACCCCGCCTACACCCGGGCCCGGGTCCGGCACGAGGTGCTGCCGGTGCTGGAGAAGCACCTGGGCGGCGGCGTGGTCGAGGCGCTGGCCCGCACCGCCCGGCTGTTCCGCGACGACGCCGACGCGCTGGACGCCTGGGCCGCCCAGGTCGAGGTCGGGGCCGCCGACGAACAGGGCCTGGACGCCGCGAAGCTGGCCGAGGTGCCGCCGGCGGTGCGCCGCCGGGTGCTGCGCCGCGCCGCGATCCGGGCCGGCAGCCCGGCCGGCGACCTCTTCGCCCGCCATGTCGAGGCCATGGACCAACTCGTCACCGACTGGCACGGCCAGGGCCCGCTGCACCTCCCCGGTGCGGTGGAACTCCGGCGCCGCTCCGGCCACCTGGCCTTCCGCCGCCCCTGACGGGCCACTGACCGCCCCGCGGCGGCGCCGCCACCGGTCCGGTCGGCCGGACGGGTGTGGCAAGGTTGGACAGCAGACACCGGATCTCCAGCACTTGAGGAAGTACCGCGGGTGGACGAGAAGGACATGGGCACCGATCTTGCGAAGGTGCTCATCAGCAAGGATGAGATCGACGCCAAGCTGGCCGAGCTGGCGGCGCAGATCGACCGCGACTACGCCGGCAAGGACCTGCTGATCGTCGGCGTGCTGAAGGGCGCGGTGATGGTCATGGCCGACCTGGCCAGGGCCCTGCACAGCCCGCTCGTCATGGACTGGATGGCGATCTCCTCCTACGGGATGGGCACCCGCTCCTCCGGGGTGGTCCGGATCCTGAAGGACCTGGACACCGACATCACCGGCCGCGACGTGCTGATCGTCGAGGACATCATCGACTCCGGGCTCACCCTGTCCTGGCTGCTCAGCAACCTGAACTCGCGCGGTCCGGCCTCGCTGGAGGTGGTCACGCTGCTGCGCAAGCCCGACGCGGCCAAGGTGTCGATCGACGTGAAGTACGTCGGTTTCGACATTCCCAACGAGTTCGTCGTCGGCTACGGCCTGGACTACGCCGAGAAGTACCGCAACCTGCCGTTCGTGGGAACGCTCGCGCCGCACGTGTACGGCGGCTGAAGAAGGTCGAACAGGCGGCCAAACCGGCCGGTGGAGCGGGAACAGGACGCAGGTTCCCTCCGTTGGACCCGAGGAAGAGCCGTTTGGCACCGGTACCGCGCCGTTCCGATGGAGAATGGCTGCGGTACCGTCCAATAATCCACTGTGTGCGGTTGACAGTGGATGACCAACCGGTCGAGGTCAGACATAGGACGCATCCACGGCTCACGAAGCCGTGAGATGCCGCACAGTGGCAGGAGGGACGGGGCGGCTCATGCCGCCCCGCATGGATGGACGTGAAGCGATACTTCCGTGCGCCGGTGATGTGGGTCCTGCTGGCGGTTGCCGCTGTCTTCGTGCTGATGACCGTGGTGTCGTCCTCGGCCGGTTACAAGACCGAGGACACCAGTACCGTCGTCGCGCAGATCAACGACGGCAACGCCAAGGCAGTCCAGATCACGACTGGCGACAGTCAGATGATCAAGGTCCAGCTGAACAACAGCATCGACGGCACCACGCAGATCCAGGCGCCTTACGTCAACGACGCCTACGCCGCGACTCTGGCCGACAACCTGCAGAACCAGGTCCACGACAAGTCCGTCGGCAGCTACACCGTCAGCCAGGACAAGCAGAACGCCTTCGTCAGCATCCTGCTGTCGCTGCTGCCGTTCGTGCTGATCGTGGTGGTCTTCCTGTTCCTGATGAACCAGATGCAGGGTGGCGGCTCCCGGGTCATGCAGTTCGGGAAGTCCAAGGCCAAGCTGATCACCAAGGACACCCCCAAGACGACCTTCTCGGACGTCGCCGGGGCGGACGAGGCGGTCGAGGAGCTCTACGAGATCAAGGAGTTCCTGCAGGAGCCGGCCAAGTTCCAGGCCGTCGGCGCCAAGATCCCCAAGGGTGTGCTGCTCTACGGCCCGCCCGGAACCGGTAAGACCCTGCTGGCCCGCGCCGTCGCCGGCGAGGCCGGGGTGCCGTTCTACTCGATCTCCGGCTCCGACTTCGTCGAGATGTTCGTCGGTGTCGGCGCCAGCCGGGTCCGCGACCTCTTCGAGCAGGCCAAGGCCAACGCGCCGGCCATCGTCTTCGTCGACGAGATCGACGCGGTCGGCCGCCACCGCGGCGCCGGCCTCGGCGGCGGGCACGACGAGCGCGAGCAGACCCTCAACCAGCTGCTGGTCGAGATGGACGGATTCGATGTCAAGGGCGGCGTGATCCTGATCGCCGCGACCAACCGCCCCGACATCCTCGACCCGGCGCTGCTGCGTCCGGGCCGCTTCGACCGCCAGATCGCGGTCGACCGTCCCGACCTCACCGGCCGGTTCGAGATCCTGAAGGTGCACCAGAAGGGCAAGCCGGTCGCTCCGGACGTCGACCTGATGGTCGTCGCCCGCCGCACCCCCGGCTTCACCGGTGCGGACCTGAGCAACGTCCTCAACGAGGCCGCCCTGCTCACCGCGCGCAGCGACAAGAAGCTGATCGACAACTCGATGCTGGACGAGGCCATCGACCGCGTGGTGGCCGGCCCGCAGAAGCGCACCCGGATCATGTCGGAGAAGGAAAAGAAGATCACCGCGTACCACGAGGGCGGACACGCCCTGGTCGCGGCGGCCTCTCCGAACAGCGACCCGGTGCACAAGGTCACCATCCTGTCCCGCGGCCGGGCCCTGGGTTACACCATGGTGCTCCCGGACGAGGACAAGTACTCGACCACGCGCAACGAGATGCTGGACCAGCTGGCCTACATGATGGGCGGGCGCGCGGCGGAGGAACTGGTCTTCCACGACCCGACCACCGGCGCCTCCAACGACATCGAGAAGGCCACCGCCACCGCGCGGGCCATGGTCACCCAGTACGGCATGACCGAGCGCCTGGGTGCGATCAAGTTCGGGACCGACAGCTCCGAGCCCTTCCTGGGCCGTGAGATGGGCCACCAGCGCGACTACTCGGAAGAGGTCGCCGGGCTGGTGGACGAGGAGGTCAAGAAGCTGATCGAGAACGCCCACAACGAGGCGTGGGAGATCCTCGTCGAGAACCGGGACGTCCTGGACAACCTGGTGCTCGAACTGCTGGAGAAGGAGACGCTGAACAAGGAGCAGATCGCGGAGATCTTCCGGCCGATCGTGAAGCGTCCCGCCCGACCGGCCTGGACGGGTTCGGCCCGCCGCACCCCCTCCACCCGGCCGCCGGTGCAGTCGCCGAAGGAACTGGCGCTGACCAACGGGATCACCCAGCCCACGGCGCAGCCGGTGGACATCGTGAAGCTCCCGCCGCTGGAGCCGCCGACCGCCTGACCAGGCGCTCAAGGCCCCGGAATGGATGCCGTCGTCCCAAGGTTTTACCCTTGGGGCGGCGGCATCCGGCCGTTGTTCCGGCTGCCGATCGTCGAGCACCCGAGAGATGAGGACGTTCCATGACCGACCCGGTGACCATCGAGGGTTCGACCGGAGCCGTAGGGGTGTTCGACCAGAAGCGGGCGGAGAACGCCGTGCGCGAGCTGCTGATCGCCGTGGGCGAGGACCCCGACCGCGAGGGGCTGCGCGACACGCCGGCCCGGGTTGCCCGGTCCTACCAGGAGATATTCGCCGGACTCTGGCAGGTGCCGGAGGACGTGCTGACGACCACCTTCGACCTCGGCCACGACGAGATGGTGCTGGTCAAGGACATCGAGGTGACCTCGGTCTGCGAGCACCACCTGGTGCCCTTCCGAGGGGTCGCCCACGTCGGCTACATCCCGTCCAGCAGCGGCAAGATCACCGGCCTGTCCAAGCTGGCCCGGCTGGTGGACGTCTACGCCCGCCGGCCGCAGGTGCAGGAGCGGCTGACCACGCAGGTCGCCGACTCGCTGATGCGCATTCTGGAGCCGCGCGGCGTGGTTGTCGTGGTGGAGTGCGAGCACATGTGCATGTCCATGCGCGGCATCCGCAAGCCCGGGGCGAAGACCATCACCTCGGCGGTGCGGGGCCAGCTGCGTGACCCCGCGACCCGGGCCGAGGCGATGGGCTTCATCGTCGGGCGCTAGCGCCTGGCGTCGGTCTCCGGCCCGTCCGCGAGCGCGCCGCGGGTGGCGGTGCCGGCGCCCTTGGCCGGGCCCTGGGTGGCGCCCTTGGCCGGGGGCGTCCTGGTGGGGGGCGGCGTCGGGGTGGTGACCGCGACCGGCGGGGCCATGTGCTGGCTCATCCACACCAGCTCCGGGTCGCGCTCCTGGGTCCAGGTGCCGAAGTTGTGCCCGCCGACCTTCAGGAACATCGGCGTGGCCGTCATCGGGGCCCGGACCTCCTGCAGGAAGGCCTGGGTGGCCTTGTAGTCGCTCTCCTTCTCGGTGGTGGCCACCAGCACCTGGATGCTGGGCACCGGCAGGTGGGCGAGCCGCCAGGCTATGTTGTACTGCTGCATCAGCTCGGCCCGGCTCTGGCTGCCCTTCGGGCCGAACAGGTTGCCGCTCTCGCCGTCCTCCAGGTCGCTGTAGTCGCCGCCCATGTCGCCGACCACGCCGAACAGGTCGGGGTGGCGCATGGCCAGCTCCAGGGCGCAGGTGCCGCCCTCCGAGTAGCCGGTCAGCCCCCAGCCGCGCGGGTCGTCGGTGACCCGGAGCCCGGAGCGGATCGCCGCCGCGTAGTCGGTGCTCATGAAGGTGTCGACCTGCGGCCCCTTGACCACGTTGACGCAGTCGGTGTCGCGCGGGGCGACCACGTTCTCGGAGACCAGCACCAGGATGGTCGGCTGCATCTTGCCCTGCATCTCCATCGAGGCCACCTGCTCCGGCAGCGACATCCGCTGGACCAGCTGCTGCACCCAGCCCGGGTAGCCCGGGTAGGCGGTTATCACCGGGAACGCGGTGTGGGCGTAGGCCGGCTGGAAGTACTGGGCCGGCAGGTAGACGTAGGCCAGGGCGTCCAGGTGCGAGCTCTTGCCGTACAGCCGCACCTCGCTGAGCTGGCCGACCTGGTCGGCGGGGCCCTTCGGCATGTCCTTGACGGAGTCGGCCCCGCCCGGGACCGGTACCAGCAGCTTGCCGCCGATGACCCCGTTGACGGCGGTGCCGGCCCCTCCGCTGGTCTGGCCGAAGGCCACCTGCTGGTTGCCGCCGCCGCCGACCAGGTCCTGCCAGGTCGGGTAGAAGTCGCCGTAGGAGTTGACCATGAGCGCGACCACCAGCACCAGGGAGACCTGGGACATGAGGATCATGCCGAGCCTGGCGAGTATCCAGAGCAGTCCGCGCCCGGCCAGGCGTGGCCACAGCCAGACGGTGAGGGCGACGCTGATCACGGTGAGCGCGATCATCGCGTCCAGCAGCGTGTCGCTCGTCAGGTTCATCGGTGCTGCTCCTGTTCCGGCCGGCCGGCCGGCGTCGATCCTTCGGTTCACCGCGAACGCCCGCTGGCCCCCGCCGTCGGCCGGTGCTCCGGCCTGCGCGATGGACCCGCCATCGCATTCGCTGCGGTCCCCAGGGGCTCTGCCGGACAGAGGCCCTGACGACCTGTTCGGCGCCCCTCCGGCACCGCCCCCGGTTCGACGAGTGTCAGGACACGTCGGTTCCCGTCCCGCTCGGGGAACTGCCCGGACCTCCGTCCGGACCCCCGACCGGGGGCTGGAGCCGGGCCGCCAACCAGCGCAGCGCCTCCGGGGTCTCCCGGTTCCAGGTGTCGAAGTTGTGGCCGCCGCTGGGCAGGATCAGCGAGGAGACCTGCATCGGCTCCTTCACCGCGGCGATGAACTGCTCGGTCGCCCGGTAGTCGTACTCGCCCTGCCGGCTGCTGGTGACCAGCACCGACACCTCCGGTGCGGGCAGGTTCTTCAGACGCCACATCAGGTCGTTCTCGTTGCGCAGCCGCTGGTCGCCCTTGCCGGGGCCGAAGAGGTTGCCGGTGGTGTCGTCCTCGGCGGCCTTGTAGTAGCCGGAGAGCGAGGCCGCCGCGGCGAAGGCGCCCGGGTTGCGCATGCTCAGCTTCAGCGCGCAGTAGCCGCCGGTCGAGTCCCCGATCACACCCCAGCCCGCACCGCCGGCGGCGACCCGGTAGCGGGCGGCCATGGCCTGGTGCAGATCGGTGTCGAAGAAGGTCTCGGCCTGCGGTCCGCCGGGCACGTTCTGGCACTCGGTGTCCCGGGGCATGGCGACCGAGGGCCGCATCAGCACCATGATCGACGGCTGCATCTGCTTCTCGTAGATGGCCTGGGCCGCGACCGTCGGATACTTCATCCGGGTGATCAGGTTCTGGGCCGTCCCCGGGTAGCCGGTGAAGACCAGGATCACCGGGAACTTGGTGTGGGCGTAGGCCGGATCCTTGTACTGCGGCGGCAGGTAGACGTAGCCGGGCTCGGTCAGCCCGGTGCCCGAGCCCTGGACGACGACCTGCTGCAGCGTCCCGCCGCTGCCGGTCGCGCCGCCGAGCTCCAGCGGCACCGGCTTGGAGTCGAGGATGTCCACGCCCGCCACGCCGGCCGGGTGGTAGCCGTTGGTGATCCCCGGGGTGGCGCCCTGGTCGCTGCCCATCAGGTCGCCCCAGGAGCTGTAGAAGCCGCCCCAGTTGTTCGCCGCCAGGCCGATCGCGGCCAGGGTCAGCAGCTGGCTCGCCAGCAGCACGCCGATCCGGGCCAGGTAGGACCACCACGCGCGCTTGGCGAGACGGGGCCACAACCAGACCGTGGCTGCGAAACAGACGACCGCGAACACCGCGACGAGTGTCTGCAGTTTCTGGCTGGTGAGTCCCATGGGTCCACTTCCCGGACGTAATGACGATTGGCATGACAGGAGGTCTAGACGTTCCAGGATGCCTGGGAAGTTGCTGTGGTTTAGCAAAACGTTATGCACGGACGGAGAACTCATGCCTGGTGATGACCCACTCCTACTACGGTCTGACCGAAGTCCTTACCGAAGGCTCTACTGTGGAGCCCTATGAACGACCCCCAGCCTTCCGAGAGCCGCAACCGGAAGGGCATTCAGCTGCCAAAGGTCTCCCGTCCCTGGGTGCCTTCCGCCATGGGCTACGCCACCGCCCTGGTCGGCCTCATCGACATCGTCGGGGCCGTCGCGCCGCATCTGCGCGACTCCCGGGTCCGTGAACTCGCCAACTTCCTGCCCGGCGTGAACACCCTGGCCACCGCCGCCTCACTGGTGGTCGGCATCCTGCTGCTGATGCTCGCGCACGCGCTGCGCCGCCGGAAGCAGCGGGCCTGGAAGGCCGTCGTGGTGCTGCTGCCGGTCGGCGCGGTGCTGGAGGTCCTCCGCTGGCACCACCGGGGCACGGCCATAGTGGCCATCGCGGTCTTCCTGGTGCTGCTGTTCAACCGGCACGAGTTCTACGCCCTCTCCGACCCGCGCACCCGCTGGCGGGCGCTGTGGAACTTCGTGGCGATGTCGATCTTCAGCTTCGGTCTGGGCCTGATCATCGTCAGCTCGCACGCGCACGCCCTCGGCGGCGAGCCCAGCTTCCACGACCGCTGGTGGGAGGTGGCCTGGGGGCTGTTCGGCATCGGCGGCCCGATCCACTACACCGACCACCGGGTGCACGACGCGGTCTACTACTCGCTCGCCTCGCTGGGACTGTTCACCGCGGTCAGCACGGTGTGGCTGGCGACCAAGCCCTCCAAGCCGATCGCCGAACTCAGTTCGGACGAGGAGCACCAGGTGCGGGAGCTGCTGACCAGGCACGGCGCCCGCGACTCGCTGGGCTATTTCGCGCTCCGCCGGGACAAGAGCGTGATCTTTTCGCCGAGCGGCAAGGCCGCCATCGCGTACCGGGTGGTGTCCGGGGTGATGCTCGCCTCCGGCGACCCGATCGGCGACGTCGAGGCCTGGCCCGGCGCGATCAAGCGGTTCATGGAGGAGGCCCACCGCTACGCCTGGGTGCCGGCCGTGATGGGCTGCAGCGAGGTCGGCGGCGAGGTCTGGACCCGCGAGGCGGGGCTGGACGCGCTGGAGATCGGCGACGAGGCCATCGTCGAGGTGGAGGACTTCACCCTGGAGGGCCGCGCCATGCGCAACGTCCGACAGATGGTGAAGCGGATCGAGCGGGCCGGCTACGAGTGCCGGGTCCGCCGGGTGGACGAGCTGACCGAGGTCGAGCGGGACCAGATCCGCTACGCCGCCGACGCCTGGCGCGGCACCGAGACCGAGCGCGGCTTCTCGATGGCGCTGGGCCGCTTCGGCGACCCGGCCGACGAGGGCTGCGTGGTGATCACCGCGCACAAGCTGCCCGAGGACGCCGCGCCCGGCGCCAGCGACATCCGCGCGGTGCTGCACTTCGTGCCCTGGGGCAAGGACGGCATCTCGCTGGAGCTGATGCGCCGCGACCGCGACGCCGACCCCGGCCTCAACGAGCTGCTGATCGTCAAGGCCCTCCAGGCCTGCCCCGAGCTGGGCGTGGAGCGGGTCTCGCTGAACTTCGCGATGTTCCGCTCGGCGCTGGCGCGCGGGGAGCGGATCGGCGCGGGGCCGGTGCTGCGCGCCTGGCGCGGGCTGCTGGTCTTCCTCTCGCGCTGGTTCCAGATCGAGTCGCTGTACAAGTTCAACGCCAAGTTCCGGCCGATCTGGGAGCCCCGCTTCCTGGTCTACCCGACCGCCCGGGACCTGCCCCGGATCGGGCTCTCGGCGCTCCAGGCGGAGGCGTTCATCGTGATGGAGCTGCCGCGGAGCCTGCGCAGGTTCACCCGCCGCGGCGGGTCGCGGACGGAGGTGGCCCCCGGTCCGGACGTCCAGCCCGCGACAATGGCTCCATGAACGCCTTCAAGAGTGCTCTGCCCGGCGTCGACGACTGGGGCCGCTGCGGGGTGATGGGCGTCGTCAACGTCACCCCGGACTCCTTCTCCGACGGCGGGCTCTGGCTCGATCCCGGCCTGGCCGTGGCGCACGGTCTGGAGCTGGTGGCCCGGGGCGCCGACATCGTGGACGTGGGCGGCGAGTCAACCCGGCCGGGCGCGGTGCGGGTCACCCGGGAGGAGGAACTGCGCCGGGTGCTTCCGGTGGTCAGGGGCCTGGCCGAGGCCGGGGTGACGGTCAGCATCGACACCATGCGGGCGGCCGTGGCCGAGGCCGCGGTGGAGGCCGGCGCGCGGATCGTCAACGACGTCAGCGGCGGGCTCGCCGACCCGGACATGGTCCCGGTCGCGGCCGGGACCGGGGTGCCCTTCGTGGTGATGCACTGGCGCGGACAGTCCGCCTCGATGGATGAACTCGCCTCCTACGGGGATGTGGTGGGGGAGGTCATCGAGGAAGTGGAGCGCCAGATGGACGCCGTGGTGTCCGGCGGGGTCGACCCCGCCCAGATCATCGTCGACCCCGGGCTCGGGTTCTCCAAGCGCCGCGAGGACGACTGGGCGCTGCTCGCCCGGCTGGACGCCTGGACCAGGCTCGGCCGGCCGATCCTGGTCGCCGCCTCCCGCAAGCGCTTCCTGGGCACGCTGCTGGCCGATCCGGCCACCGGCGAGCTCCGTCCGGCCCGTGCCCGGGACGCCGCCACCGCCGCCGTCTCGGCGCTGGCGGCGGCCCAGGGGGCCTGGGCGGTCCGGGTGCACGAGGTCACCGCGACGGCCGACGCCGTCCGGGTGGAGTCCGCGCTGCGAGCCGCCCGCGGGGCGGACCGATGAGCGCCGCGGGCGCCGACGAGGAGGCGGTCGAGGCCGCCAACGCCTCGCTCTACGCCGCCCTGGAGGCGGGGGACCTGGACGCGCTCACCGACGTCTGGGTGTCCGGCGCCGACGCCGACGACGTCCGCGGCGCGGTCTGCGTCCACCCGGGCTGGCCGGTGCTGCGCGGCCGGGCCTCGGTGCTGCGCTCCTACGCGCTGATCATGGCCCACACCGAGTACATCCAGTTCTTCCTCACCGATGTGGAGATCGAGCTGCTCGGCGATGTGGCCCTGGTCACCTGCACCGAGAACATCCTCTCCGGCGGCGAGTCGGAACAGGAGGGCGAGCTCGGCCCGCTGGTCGGCGGCAGGATCGTCGCCACCAACCTGTTCCGGCGCACCGCCGCAGGCTGGAGGCTCTGGTCGCACCACGGCTCACCCGTGCTGACGAGCGGTGAGGACGAGTAGCCGGTCCGCCGGTGCCCCTCCGCTGCGCCTCCGGGTGCTTCCGGGGGCGGGGAATTCCGGGTCGCGACCCGTCGTTGGCCCTGCGTGCGGGGCCACCCGCCCGACCGGGACTGTCGGAACCGGGAGGTAGTTTGGTTCAGGCAGGCAACGTCGCCTGCCGCGTTCCTCCCTGCTCCCCGCGCCCCGGCGCGCCCGGACAGAGTAGAGGTGCCTGGACAGTGGGAGTGATTCGATTGCTGGACCGTGTCGCCGTGAAGGGCCTGCGGGCCCGTGGCCATCATGGAGTGTTCCCGCGTGAGCGGGAGCAGGGCCAGACCTTCGTGGTGGACATCGTGCTCGGCCTCGACACCAGGCCGGCCGCCTCCGGCGACGACCTGACCCGCACCGCGCACTACGGGATCGTCTCGGAGGAGGTCGTCGCCATCGTCCAGGGCGAGCCCGTCGACCTGATCGAGACCCTGGCCCAGCGCATCGCCGACCAATGTCTGAAGCACGACGCGGTACAGGAGGTCGAGGTGACCGTCCACAAGCCGGACGCCCCGATCACCGTGCCGTTCGACGACGTGACCATCACCATCGTTCGGAGCCGCGAATGAGCAGCGACCCCACCACCACGCCCGTAGCCCCCGAGGTCGAGCAGCGCGTCGACTCGGCCGACACCACCCTGCACAACCCCCGCAGCGCCGTCGTCGCGCTGGGGAGCAACCTCGGCAACCGGCTGGAGAACCTCCAGGGCGCCGTGGACGCGCTGGAGGAGACCCCCGGCGTCCGGGTCAAGGCCGTCTCGGCGGTCTACGAGACCGACGGCGTCGGCGGCCCCGAGGGCCAGCCGACCTACTTCAACGCGGTCCTGGTGCTGCGCACCACCCTGCCGCCGCACTCGCTGCTGGAGCGCGCCAACGCGGTCGAGGACGCCTTCGGCCGGGTCCGCGAGGTCCGCTGGGGTGCGCGCACCCTGGACGTCGACATCCTCGCCTACGAGGGCGTGGAGCTGACGCAGCCCGAGCTGACCCTGCCTCACCCCCGGGCCCATGAGCGCGCCTTCGTGCTGGCCCCGTGGCTGGACGCGGACCCGGAGGCGGAGCTGGCCGGCCACGGGCCGGTGGCCGGGCTGCTGGCCGCGGTGGGCGAGGACGGCGTGCGCCGCCGCACCGACCTGGCGCTGCACCTGCCGCAGTAGCGGTTCCGAAGGGCAGCGGTACCGAGAAGAAGCTTGCGAGAAGAGAAGAAGCTTGCG
>Ga0302314_10014250_pt1 | contig 13621 bp, 7 predicted proteins | sample III_Palsa_N2_3_FD_200533 | JGI IMG/M metagenome (GOLD analysis project Ga0302314, IMG submission 200533) | Peat permafrost microbial communities from Stordalen Mire near Abisko, Sweden - III_Palsa_N2_3 | ecosystem: Environmental > Terrestrial > Soil > Palsa > Peat permafrost | place: Sweden... | reverse complement strand
CCTTCTTGCAGAAGCCCTGAATCGCGCCGAAGCTGGAATGGACTTTGCCGACGCCCTGCATTTGGGCGCGGCGGCACAGTGCGAGTCGCTGGCGACGTTTGACCGCAAATTCGTGAAAGCAGCATCGGGCTTATCTCCCAAGGTCACAGAGCCTTAACCTCCCTGATGGGGCGCGGCCGGCAAGGCCCTTGACGCCGCTTCCCCAAAAGTTTTCAATCTTCTTCAACAACCGTTGAAAAATGGGGATGGGAAGATGTCCAAGCTGCTGCGCCGGCACTCTGTGCTGGTCCTGTTGGTACTCGTCTACACGACCAACTATCTCGACCGCACCGTGCTGCAATCGGTGGTCGAGCCGATAAAGCATGAGTTCGATCTGTCGGACGGCGCTCTCGGCCTGCTGGGCGGCATCACCTTCGCCCTGTTTTACGGCACGCTGGGTTTGCCGATCGCCATGCTGGCGGATCGCTTCAATCGCCGCAACATCATCGCCATCTCCTGCGCCATCTGGAGCGTGATGACCGTGCTGTCGGGTCTGGCCGGCTCGTTCTGGCAATTGGCGGCGGCCCGCGTCGGCGTCGGCATCGGCGAGGCGGGCGGCACACCGCCGGCCCATTCGATGCTGGCCGACATCTACCCGATGAAGGAACGCGGTCGCGCCATGGGCATCTATGCCATGGGCATTCCGATCGGGGTGCTGTTCGGCTTCCTGCTGGGCGGCAACATCGCCGCCCACTATGGCTGGCGCGCCGCCTTCCTGGTGGTCGGGCTGCCCGGCCTGATCCTCGCCCTGCTGGTGCGCTTCACCCTGTCCGAGCCGGCGCGCGGCGGCGGCCATGAGGCTGTCGTCGCCCAGGCCCCCTCCTTCGGCGAAGCGCTGCGCCAGGTCGTCAAGCGGCGCTCGATGATCCATCTCATCATCGCCTCGACCATCGCCACCTTCACCGGCAATGCCGGCATCTATTGGACCGGCTCGTTCCTGGCCCGCACCCACCATATGGGCCTGGCTGAGCGCAGCACTTATCTGGCGCTGGTGCTCGGCATCGGCGGCGTGCTGGGCAATCTGCTGGCCGGCAATTTGATCGACCGGCTGAGCCAGCGCGACGTGCGCTGGGCGGTTTGGGTGCCCGCCATCGGCTACATCATCGCCATCCCGATCACCGTGGCGGCGCTGCTGACCGGCGAACGCGAGATCTGCCTGCTGCTCCTGCCGATCGCCTTCCTGGTGCCGACCCTCTATCTGGTGTCGCTGTGGACCCTGACGACGGGGCTGGTCGGCTCGCGCACCCGCGCGCTTGCTTCCGCGGTGCTGCTGCTGATCCTCACCTTGATCGGAATCGGCGGTGGTCCATCGGCGGTCGGCGCGCTGTCCGACTGGCTGAAACCGAGCCTCGGCGACGATTCGCTGCGCTATGCGCTGCTGCTGGGGCCGGTGCTGGCGGTGTGGATGATCATTCACTTCTTCCTGGCTGGGCGGACACTTGCAGAGGATCTTGAAGCGACCCGCCAGGCGGAAGCTGCAAGTTTGTAATGGCGTGTCGACGGCCTGTCGGCGCAGGGCGTCCGCCGCCGGCAACCATTGCTGGACCCGCTGGTCGAGCCGTTCGCCCCGGCTCAATCTCTTGTCTTTAGACGCCGGACGGGGCAGTTTGACCATGGAATGAGACTCGTCAGGCGCAAAGTATGCTGATCGATCTGCAGGACCCGGCCGCGCCGGCCATCGGCGCGGCGTTGCTGATGCTGCTGATCTTCATGCCGATCATCGTGTGGCTGCGCCGTGAGCTGCGCCAGGCCCAGCGCGACACCGACGGCCGCCTGGCCGATCATTCGCGCCTCGAAGAGATCCTGTCCACCGCCCCCGACGGCTTCTTTCGCTGGGCGCTCGACGAAGACGGCCAGATCACCGACGAGCAATGCTCGCGCCGGCTGGCCGTGCTGCTCGGCCTCTATGGCGGCATGGCCGCGCGTTTCGACGACGTCCTGGCCTGCTTTTCCGAGGCCGATTCGGCCCGCCTCGACAGCTATCGGCGCCGTCTGCATGAGGAAGGCGAGGCCTTCGACCTCGAACTGCCGCTGCGCGAGGGCCATCGCCGCATGCTGGTGGTCGGCTGCCGCGCCGCCTCGCCCGAGGGAACGCCGCTGGCCGACGTGCTGTGGCTGCGCGACGTCACCGAGGGCGCGGCCGCCGTGGCCCGTCTGGAGACCGAGAAGACCGATCTGGACCGCGAACGCGACCGCCTGCGCGCCCTGCTCGACGGCTTGCCGCTGCCGGTCTGGCTGCGCGACGGCGATCTGACACCGGTCGCCTGCAACCGCGCCTATGCCGGTGCCGTCGACATGGACGGGCCGGGCGAGGCGATCGAGAGCGGCGCCGAACTGGTGCCCGCCAGCGCTGTTCGAGAGGCTCGCGCGCTCGCCGCTCGGGCGCGGGCTTCGGGCCTGCCGCGCTCGGCCGCCTTTCATCTGGTGATGGGCGGCGCGCGGCGCCTGGCCGATCTGACCGAGACGCCGATCGTCACCAATGAAGGCCTGTTCACCGTCGGCATGGCGATCGACCAGACCAAGCAGGAAGAGCTGCAGAATCAGCTCGAGCGCCATATCGCCGCCCATGCCGAGGTGCTGGAAAATCTCGGCACCGCCATCGCCATTTTCGGCTCGGACAGCAAGCTGGCCTTCTTCAACACCGCCTTCTCGGTGCTGTGGCGTCTCGATCCCGATTGGCTCAATACCCAGCCGACCTACGGCAATCTGCTCGACAGCTTGCGCGAACATCGCCGCCTGCCCGAAGTTGTCGATTACCGCTCCTTCAAGGAGGAAGAACTGCGGCGCTTCACATCGCTGCTGGAAGCCCGCGAAGATCTGCTGCATCTGCCCGACGAGCGGACGCTGCGCCGCCTGATCTCGGCGCACCCCTTCGGCGGATTGCTGTTCACTTACGAGGACGTCACCGACGCTCTGGCCCTCGAACGCTCGCACAAGACCTCGCTGGCGGTGCATCGCGAGACGCTCGACAATCTGCATGAGGGCGTCGCCGTGTTCTCCTCGGATGGCCGCCTGCGCCTGTCCAATCCGGCCTATGCCCGCATCTGGAACATGAGCGTCGAGGCGCTGGCCGGCGAGCCGCACATCACCGATCTGATCGCCCATCACCGCCCGCTCTTCGCCACCGCCGGCGACTGGCCCGCGGTACAGGAAGGCATGCTGGCCCTGTTCGCCGAGCGCATTCCGCGCCATGGCCGCATCGAACGCTCGGACGGCGCCATCCTCGATTACGCCTCGGTGCCGCTGCCCGACGGCGCGGTGCTGACGACCTGGCTCGACGTGTCGGATTCCGCCCATGTCGAGCGCGCTCTCCGCGAACGTAACGACGCGCTGGCCACCGCCGATCGCTTGAAGAGCGAATTCATCGCCAATGTCAGCGCCGAGGTGAAGACGCCGCTGGCCACCGTGCTGGCCTATTCCGAGATGCTGGCCAACGAGCATTTCGGCACCCTCAGCCCGCGCCAGCGCGATTATGCGACCGGCATCACCGATGCCGGCCAGCATCTGCAGCAGGTCCTGTCCGACATCCTCGACCTCGCCACCATCGAGGCGGGACAGATGACCCTGCAATTGAACGCGGTCGACGTGCACGCCATGCTGACCGGGGTACTGAGCCTGGCCCGCGAGCGGGTGCGCCAGAAGCAGATCACCATGGATTTTCTTTGCTCGCTCGAGATCGGCTGGATGGTGGCCGATGAACGCCGCATCCGGCAGGTGCTGTTCAATCTGCTGTCCAATGCGGTCAAATCGACCCCCAAGGGTGGCCGGATCAGCTTCGCCGCCGAGCGCGAGCCGGGGCCCGATGGCGATTCGATCGCCTTTACCGTCACCGACAGCGGCGAGGGCAGCGGTCCGGCGGTGCAGGAGCGCATGTTCGCCAGCTTCGTGCGCGCTGACCTCGAGGAGATCGAGGAGGGCAGCCGGGGCAGCAACGGCACCGGGCTTGGCCTCACTTTGGTCAAACGCTTCGTCGAGCTGCATGGCGGGCGGGTCGGGCTGAGATCGATCCAAGGCGAAGGTACGACGGTCACCCTGCATGTTCCCGCCGGGGGAATCGCGAAATGAGTTTCGAGATGACTGTCGAGCTGCCTCATCCGGCCGCCACCGATGCGTTCGGGGCGCGGCTGGCCGCGATCCTGCAGCCTGGCGACGTGGTGGCGCTGGAGGGCTCGCTGGGATCGGGTAAGACGGCGCTGGCCCGCGCCATCGTGCGGACACTGACCAATCCCCTGGAAGAGGTGCCCAGTCCGACCTTCACCCTGGTGCAGGTCTATCAATGCGACGCAGGGCCGCTTTATCATTTCGATCTGTACCGGCTGGAGACGCCCGATCAGGTGGTCGAACTCGGCATCGACGATGCTTTCGCCGAGGGGATTTCCCTGGTGGAATGGCCCGAGCGTCTGGGCGGTTATCTGCCGCGCCGGCATTTGAAAATCACCCTGGCGGCGGGGGCCGAGCAGGACAGCCGGATCGCCAGGATCAGCGGGGGAGATTCATGGAAGGAGAGATGGTTGTGACGCGCGAAGCGCGAGGGGGTGTGAGTCGCGAAGATTTGTTGGCTGAATTTCTCGGCAAGGCCGGCTGGGGTACTGCCGATCGCAAGGTGCTGGCCGCCGACGCCTCGTTCCGCCGCTATGACCGGCTGCATCTCGACGGCCGCCCCGCCGTGCTGATGGACGCGCCGCCGCCCAAGGAAGATGTCCGCCCGTTCCTGCGCATCGCCCGTCACCTGCTGGGCTTAGGCTACAGCGCGCCCGCCATCCTGGCCGAGGATGAAGAGGCCGGCTTCCTGCTGCTGGAAGATCTCGGCGACGCCACCTTCACGCGCCTGCTCAATGGCGGGGAAGCCGAATTGCCGCTCTATCGGATGGCGGTCGATCTGCTGATCGATCTGCACCGACAGCCGGCACCCGAGGGCATCGCCGCACCCTATGACCGCGAGAAACTGTTGACCGAGGTGTCTCTGCTGACCGACTGGTACGCACCGGCGGTCGGGATCGACCTCGACCACACGGCGCGCGCCGCCTATCTGGCCGCCTGGCAGGACGTGCTGCCGCTGGCCCATGCCGTGCCGAACGGGCTGGTGCTGCGCGATTTCCATATCGACAATCTGATGCGGCTCGAAGGCCGCGACGGCCTGGCCGCCTGCGGCCTGCTCGATTTCCAGGACGCGCTGGTCGGCCCCGTTACTTATGACCTGGTCTCGCTGTTGGAGGATGCCCGGCGCGACGTCGATCCCGCCACTCGCGCCGACGGCCGCCGCCGTTATCTGGCCGCGTTCCCCGAACTCGACGAGGCTGCCTTCGATGCCTCCTGGGCTTGCCTCGCCGTCCAGCGTCACGCCAAGGTGATCGGCATCTTCACCCGTCTGTGCAAGCGCGACGGCAAGCCAACCTATCTGCGCCATATCCCGCGGGTGTGGGGTCTGCTCGAAGCCGGCCTCGATCATCCCGGCCTGGCGCCGGTGAAATCCTGGTTCGACCGCCACATCCCCGTCGACAGGCGCGCGGTGCCGGCACCATGAACGCAATGGTCCTCGCCGCCGGCCTCGGGCTGCGGATGCGGCCCATCACCCTGACCCTGCCCAAGCCTCTGGTGCCGGTGGCGGGGCGGACCATGCTGGACCGCGTGCTCGATCATCTCGACCGGGCCGGAGCGGGCCGCAAGGTGGTCAATCTCCATTGGCTGGGCGAGACCATCCGCAGCCACCTCGACGGACGAAGCGACATCGTCTTTTCCCCGGAGCCCGAGCTGTTGGAGACCGGTGGCGGCGTCGCCAAGGCCCTGCCTATGCTGGGCGCCGCGCCCTTCTTCGTCTGCAATGCCGATATCGTCTGGACCGACGGCGGCGAGCCGGCGCTCAAACGCCTCGCGCGCGCCTTCGACCCCTCGCGCATGGACGGGCTGTTGCTGCTGCAGCCGATCGAGACCGCCTTCGGCTATGACGGAAAAGGCGATTTCCACCGTCTCCCCGACGGCCGCCTGGCCCGCCGCAAACCGGACGAGACCACGCCCCTGATGTTCGCCGGCGTGCAGATCCTGCATCCCCGCCTGTTCGAGGGCCATCCCGGCGGCGCCTTCTCGCTGAACCTGCTCTATGACAAGGCGATCGCCGCCGGCCGCCTGTTCGGCCTGGTGCATGATGGCGGCTGGTACCATATCGGCACGCCCCCGGCCTTGGCCGAGGCTGAAGCGCTGCTGGAAGATCTGTAATGGTCGGGCCGGACGCCCTGGTCTGCTCGAAGGCCGGCGAGCAACACGGACGCACACGAGTGATGGCCAATGTCTTCACCATCCCCGCCGGTGAAAGCTTCGTCGATTCCCTCGCGCATCAGCTCCTGACGGAAACCGAGGACGAGCCGACAAAACTCGCCGACATGCTGATCCTGCTGCCCACGCGCCGTGCGTGCCGGGCCTTGCAGGAAGGTTTCCTGCGCGCCAGCGACGGCAAGCCGCTGTTGCTGCCACGCCTGCAGCCCTTGGGTGACGATGAGGAAGAGGAGATGTCGGGCGACGGCATCGAGCTGCCGCCTGCCGTGCCGCCCTTGCAGCGGCGCTTGCTGCTGACCCGCCTGGTGCTGCATTTAGGCGGCGGCCGCGGCGGCCAGACGCCTTCGCCCGATCAGGCCGCTCGCCTCGCCGACGAGCTGGGGCGGCTGCTCGACCAGGTGCAGACCGAGGAGCTGAGCTTCGCGCAGCTGGCCAAGCTGGTGCCCGACGAACTGGCCAAACACTGGCAGATCACGCTGGATTTCCTGACCATTCTGACCGAGCACTGGCCGATCATCCTGGCCCAATATGGCTGGATGGACGCCGCCGAACGGCGCAACCGCCTGCTGACCGCCCGCGCCGAGGCCTGGACCGCGAACCCGCCGCGCTTTCCTATTCTCGCGGCTGGTTCCACGGGCAGCCAGCCCGCCACGGCGCGGCTGCTGACCGCCATCGCCCGCCTCCCCGATGGAAGGCTGGTGCTGCCCGGTCTCGACCGGCGCTTGACCGCCGCGGAGCAACGCCAGCTCGACCATACCCATCCGCAATATGCCCTGCTGCAGCTGGTCCAATCGCTGGATCTGACCCCGGCGGAGGTTCCGTTATGGCCCGGCTGCGCCGAGATCCCGCGTGCCACCTGGGTCGCCGAGGCGCTGCGCCCGGCCGCCACCACCGAGGATTGGCGTCATCTCGATCCAACCGAGGCGGTCGCCGCTTTCGAGGGGGTCGAACGGCTCGACTGTCCCGGTCCGCGCGAAGAGGCTGCCGCCATCGCCCTGATGATGCGCGAGATGCTGGAGCGTCCAGCCCACCGCGCCGCCCTCGTCACGCCCGACCGTGCCTTGGCCCGCAGAGTGGCCGCGGAGCTTGGCCGTTTCGATATCGAAATAGATGATTCGGCGGGCCGAACCCTGACCGTCACCCCGCCCGGCGGGTTCCTGGCCCTGACCGCCCGCATGGTGGCCGAGGATTTCGCTCCGCACGCCACCCTGGCGGCGCTCAAACATCCGCTGGCGCGGGGCGGCCTGCCGCCGGGGCAGTTCAAGGCGCGGGTGCGCCGGCTGGAACGGCTCGCCTTACGCGGGCCGCGTCCGGCACCGGGGGTCAAGGGCATCGCAGCGCTGTGCCACAAGGATGACGAGCTGATCTCATGGCTTGGCCATCTCGGTCGGTTGGCCGCCCCCCTCGAAGCGCTGATGCACCAGGACAAGCCGTCGCTGGCCGCCTTGCTGGCAGCGCATATCGCCCTGGCCGAAGGGTTGGCCGCGACGCCGGAGGAACCGGGCGGCGCCGATCTGTGGCGTCACGATGCCGGTCAGGCCGCCTGGCGTTTCGCCGCCGATCTGGCCGACGCCGCCGCGTCGCTGCCCGAGATGGCAGGCCGGCATTATCCCGGCCTGCTCGAACAGTTGATGGATGGCATCACCGTGCGACCCAGCTATGGCGGCCATCCGCGCCTCGCCATCTGGGGTCCGCTGGAAGCCCGTCTGCAACAGGCGGACCTGCTGATCCTGGGCGGGTTGAATGAGGGTTCCTGGCCGCCCGAACCGTCCGCCGATCCCTGGATGAGCCGGCCGATGCGCGCCCGCTTCGGCCTGGCCCCGCCCGAACGCCGGATCGGCCTCGCTGCCCATGATTTCGCCCAGGGCATCTGCGCACCCCGTGTGGTGCTGACCCGCGCCGTGCGCTCGGGTGGCGCCCCGACCGTACCGTCGCGCTGGCTGCTGCGTCTCGATGCGCTGCTGCGCCGGCGCGCCTGGCCGGCGACGCCCTGGCTGGCCTGGGCTGCCGCGCTGGACCAGGCGGAGCAGATGAGCGAGGTGCGGCCTCCGGCGCCGAAGCCGCCCGTGAAAGCCCGCCCGCGCGAACTGCCGGTCACCGCCATCGAACTGTGGATGCGCGATCCCTATGGCCTCTATGCCCAGAGAATCCTGCGGCTTCGGGCGCTGGACCCGATCGATGCCGATCCGGCGGCACGCGACTATGGCAGCGCCGTCCATGGCGCGCTGGAGCGTTTCCTCAAAACCTATCCCAAGGGACCGCTGCCTCCGGATGCCTTGGAACGGCTGATCGAGATCGGCCGCGAAAGCCTGGCGGAGGTGGCCGCGCGGCCCGGTCTGTGGGCCTTCTGGTGGCCGCGCTTCCAGAGCATCGCCGCCTGGCTGGTCGAGAAGGAACGCGGACGGCGGACCCATATCAAGGAGAGCTTCGTCGAGATCTCGGGCTCGGTCGAACTGGCAGCACCCGGCGGCCCTTTCACCCTGACCGCCAAGGCCGATCGCATCGACCGGATGGATGACGGCACACTGGCCATCATCGACTACAAGACCGGCGCCCCGCCCAGCGTCAAGGAGGTGGCGGCCGGCTTCGCCCCGCAATTGCCGCTGGAAGCGATGATCGCACGGGCGGGCGGTTTCAAGGATGTCGGCCCCGCGGAAGTCGGATCGCTGCTGTTCTGGCGCCTCAAGGGCGGGCTGGATGGCGGCGATGAGCGGTCGGCGGGCCGAAACGTCGCCGAATTGACCGACCAGGCCTTCTCCGGTCTGGCCGAACTGGTGCGCCGCTTCGATGACGAGAGCACGCCCTATGAGGCGCGACCCCATCCCGACCGCGCGCCGAAATATAGCGATTACGGGCACTTGGCCAGGCTGACCGAATGGTCGGGCGGGGAGGAAGAGGAATGAACTCCCAATTCCCGGATCCTGGTATCGCCCAGCGCCGCGCCGCCGATCCGGCCTCCTCGGTATGGGTCGGTGCGTCGGCCGGCACCGGCAAGACCAAGGTGCTGACCGACCGCGTATTGGCCCTGCTGCTGGCCGGCACAGCGCCGGAAAGACTGCTCTGCCTCACCTTTACCAAGGCTGCAGCCTCGGAAATGGCCAATCGCATCGCCGCACGCCTGGCCGCCTGGGCCACCGCCGAGGATGCGTTGCTGGCCCGCGAATTGACCCCGCTTTTGGGGCTCGAACCCTCTCCCGAACAGATGGTCGGGGCGCGAAGATTGTTCGCCAGATTGCTCGATACGCCGGGCGGCATGCGGATCGAGACCATCCACGCCTTCTGCCAGTCGCTGCTGCGCCGCTTTCCGCTCGAAGCCGGGCTGGCGCCGCATTTCCAGGTGATGGACGACCGCGATTCCGGCGAATTGCTGATGGAGGCGCGCGAGGAAATGCTGGCCGCCGCCGAAGGGGAAGCCGATCTGGCCCTGGTGACGTCGCGCCTGCATGAACAGCGCTTCCCCGAAGTGATGGCGATGCTGGCCAATGAGCGCGGCCGGCTGCTGCGCGTGTTGGACGCGCATGGCGGCTCGGTCGATTCGGTGGTCGAGGCGATCCGCCGCCAGTTGGGCTTCGGCCCCGACGACACGGCCGAAAGCCTGCTGGCCCGCGCCTGCGCCGACGATGCCTTTCCGCTTGAAGACTGCCGGGCCGCGATGTACGCCCTGCTGGGCGGCAAGCCATCCGATGTCGAGCGCGGCGAGCGAATGGATTTTTGGCTGGCCAAGCCCGATGAACGCGCCGCCAATTTCGCCCTATGGCAGGGCGCTTTCCTGACCGGCGAGGGCGAGATCCGGGCCCGGCTCTGCACCAAGGACGTCGAAACCGGCCGCCCCGGCACGCTGGGCATCCTGCAAACCGAGGCGGAACGGGTTTATCGCCTGTGCGATTCCTTGCGCGGTATCGAGGCGGCTGACCTGACGGCGGCGCTGCTGCGCCTGTCCCTGCGGCTGATCGAGAATTACCAGCGCCACAAGGACCGGCGCGCCTTGCTCGATTATGACGATCTGATCCTGACCACCATCGCCGTGCTGCAGGCCGATGGAGGGGCTGCCTGGGTGCTTTACAAGCTGGATGGCGGCATCGACCATCTGCTGATCGACGAGGCGCAGGACACCAATCCCGACCAATGGTCGGTGATCCGGGCGCTCACCGACGAATTCTTCTCCGGCAGCGGACGGCGCGAGGCGGGCAGCCGCACCGTCTTCGCGGTGGGCGACGCCAAGCAATCGATCTATTCCTTCCAACGTGCCGATCCGCGCGAATTCGAGGCCAGCCGCGCGATGCTGGCCGCCCGCGTACCGGCGGCCGGCGGACGCTGGGACGAGGTGGCGCTGAACGTCTCCTTCCGCTCGACCGGCGCGGTGCTGGCTGCCGTCGATGCGGTGCTGGCCGGCGAAGGCGGGCGCGGCGTGGCGGACAGCGCGGTCGAACATCTGGTGTGGCGGCGCGGCATGGCCGGGCTGGTCGAGATCTGGAAGCCGGTCGAGCCGAAAGCCCAGGACGAGGACGAGCCGTGGAAGCCGCCCGTCGAGCGGCGCGAGGGCGACAATCCGCGCGCCCGCACGGCCCGCCTGATGGCGGCCCGCATCCATCGCATGATCGCCACCGGCGAGAGGCTGGACTCGAAGGACCGGCCGATCACGGCGGGCGACGTGCTGGTGCTGGTGCGCCGGCGCGGCGCCTTCGTCGACCAGCTGGTCAAAAGCCTGAAGCGCCTCGGCGTCGCGGTGGCCGGCGCCGACCGCATGGTGCTGACCGAACAGCTGGCGGTGATGGATCTGATGGCGCTGGCCGAGATCCTGCTGCTGCCCGAGGACGATCTGACCCTGGCCACCGTGCTGAAGGGTCCGCTGATCGGCCTGACCGAGGAGGACCTGTTCGAGCTGGCCTGGAACCGGCCGGCCAGCCTGTGGGAGAGCCTCCGCAAGAGCCGCTTCACCGAAGCCTATGCCATCTTGTCCGATCTGGCCGCCAAAGCCGATCTGTGGACACCGCACGATCTGTTCAGCCATGTGCTGAACCGGGGTGGCAAGAAGAAGCTGCTGGCCCGACTCGGGCCCGAGGCCGAGGACCCGCTCGACGAATTCATCGGCCTGACCCTGGCCTATGAACAGATGCATCCGCCGTCGCTGCAGGGCTTTTTGCATTGGTTGGCCCAAGGCGGCACCGAGATCAAACGCGACCTCGACCAAGGCGGCGGCGCCATCCGCATCATGACCGTGCATGGCGCCAAGGGATTGCAGGCGCCGATCGTGTTCCTGCCCGATACGCTGCAAAAGCCGAAGCGCCAAGCCGGACTTCTGTGGCTCGACGGCGGATTGCCTTTGTGGGCGGCGGGCCGCGGCGGCCTCAACGACGTCGGCCGCACCGCCCAGGACGACCAGGACCGCGCCCGCGACGCCGAATATCGCCGGCTGCTCTATGTGGCGATGACCCGCGCCGAGGATCGGCTCTATGTGTGCGGCTGGAACACCCGCCACGAGCCGCCCGAGGATTGCTGGTACAAGCTGATCGAACAGGGGCTGCGCCCGCTGGCCGAGGAGGCCCAGGAGCCGTTCCTGGCCCGCCACGATCACGATCCGACGGTGCTGCGGCTGACCGGTGCCCAACAGGGACCGGCCGAACCGTCGCGGGCGGCCGAGGCGGCGCACGAAGCGGCGCCGCTGCCGGCCTGGGCCCGCGCCACCGCCCCCACCGAGCCGGTGCCGCCGCGCCCGCTGGCGCCGTCGCGCCCCGAAGCCGATCCGCCGGCCCGCTCCTCGCCGGCTTCCGCCCTGACCCCGGACACGCGCAATCAGGGCGGCCGCAAGCGCGGCGGCCTGATCCATCGTCTGCTGCAGAGCCTGCCCGATCTGCCGCCGGGAGAGAGGCCGGCAGCCGCGGTCCGCTTCCTCGGCCGCTCCGCCTGGGGCCTGTCCTACGCCGATCAGGCCGAGATCGCCGCCGAAGTGGCGCGCATTATGGAGGATCCCGCCTTCGCTGCCCTGTTCGGCCCTGACAGCCGCGCCGAGGTGCCGCTGATCGGCCAGTTGGGCGGGCGGGTCGTATCGGGCCGGGTCGACCGGCTGGTGGTGCGGCCGGACCGTGTTCTGGTGGTCGATTACAAGACCGACCGGCTGCCGCCGGACGAGCCGCCGCCGGCCTATTTGCGCCAGATGGCTGCCTATCGCGGCGTGCTGGCCTGCCTCTATCCGGCCCGCACGGTGCGGTGCGCCTTGCTATGGACCGACGGGCCGCGCTGGATGCCGCTCGACCCCGCCGCCCTCGACGATGCGCTGGCCGCGATGGCACTCGGCTGATTCTGCCGGGCTCATCCGGCAATTTCTGCTGCTTTCCCCTCCTCCGAGCGTCATTTCTGCCCTTTATCGACGGCACGTTTTTTGCTTGTAAAGCAGATGTTTAGCGCACTTTCGACCCATATGCCGGGGAGTTCAGTTGCCCGTAATAAATACCAATGACGCCGCCAATGCAGCGTTACGATATTTAAACAACAGCACATCTTCTGACGCCAAATCTATTGCAGAATTGGCGAGCGGCTCTCGTATTATCCAAGCTTCAGACGATGCAGCCGGTCTAGCTATTTCAACACAACTTCAGTCTAATGAAGAGGTTCTCCAGCAAGACACCGTGAATATTCAGCAGGGCCAATCACTCTTGCGCATCGCGGATGGCGGACTATCTCAGATCGACAATGTCCTTCAGCGCATGCTGGCGCTGGCAACCGAATCCGCCTCGGGACAGGTGAGCGACACCCAACGCAACCAGGATATCGATGCCGAATATCAGACTTTAATCAATTCGATCAACGCCATCGCCTCGGGAACCCAGTATAATGGCAGCTCTTTGCTCAATTACGCCGGTGCGCAGGGCGCCTTTTCCTGGAACAGCAGCAGCGTGCTGACCGGCTTCTACGAAGCGCAGGTCCTGCGCAACACAAGCTTCGGCGCCAACGCGTCGCAGGTCAGCGGCGACACCGGCACCTTCGAAGATACCGGCCAGGTCGCCAAATATGGGAGTGGCAATTTCGGCCTGCCCACCGGCACGTCGGGCACCATCGATGCCAGCCTTTATCAGGGGCTCAACAATAACCCGTTCGGACCCGCGCGATTCCTGACCGGGATCGGCTCGGTCGGCGCCATCGGCGTCACCATCAGCGCCTACAACACCGCGACGCTCGGCTTCGGCAAGACCATCGTTTCTTACCAGGATTCCGCCGTCACCACCGTGCGGGTGGGCTCGGTGGTGATGTCGGTGGCCGCCTATCTGTCGACTCATCCCAACGCCGTCATCGCCGGGCAGGTCAGCACCACCGT
>Ga0302314_10014248_pt1 | contig 13622 bp, 11 predicted proteins | sample III_Palsa_N2_3_FD_200533 | JGI IMG/M metagenome (GOLD analysis project Ga0302314, IMG submission 200533) | Peat permafrost microbial communities from Stordalen Mire near Abisko, Sweden - III_Palsa_N2_3 | ecosystem: Environmental > Terrestrial > Soil > Palsa > Peat permafrost | place: Sweden... | reverse complement strand
TGGGTAGTGGTCACCGGGCGCGTCCAGGAGTCGGTGGACCGCGCCGTGGCGGAGCTCGGCGGCGCCGGGCACGCGCTGGGCCTGGTCGCCGACAACGCCGCGCCGGACACCGCCCAGCGGCTGGTCGACACGGCGACGGAGCACTTCGGACGGCTCGACGGCGCGCTGATCAGCGTCGGCGGCCCGCCCGCCGCACCGGTCTCGACCGCCACCGACGACCAGTGGCGCAGCGCCTTCGAGAGCGTCTTCCTCGGCGCGGTCCGCCTCGCCCGGACGACGGCGCAGGCGCTGGGCGAGGGCGGCTGCATCGGCTTCGTGCTCTCCGGCTCGGTCCGCGAGCCGATCACCGCCCTGGGGATCTCCAACGGCCTGCGCCCCGGCCTGGCCATGGCCGCGAAGAGCCTCGCCAACGAGTACGGCCCGCGCGGCATCCGGGTGCTGGGGCTGCTGCCCGCGCGGATCGACACGGAACGGGTGCGCGAGCTGGACGCCCTCACCCCCGACAGCGACGCGGCCCGGACCCAGAACGAGGCCGGGATCCCGCTGCGCCGCTACGGCCGTCCGGAGGAGTTCGGCCGGGTCGCCGCCTTCCTGCTCTCCCCCGCCGCCTCCTACCTCACCGGCGTGATGATCCCGGTGGACGGCGGCGCCCTGCACGGTATCTGACGTATCGTCCGCTGTCGTCGCCCGCAGCGGACACTGCGAATCGGCAGTCCCGGGGGAGCGGCGCGGCCATCGGGTGTAGACAGTCCCTGTCCGGACACCACCCGCCCGGACAGACCCGCCATCCGACCCCGCCCGCCTGCCTGCCCGCCCGCCTGCCCGCCTACCTGCCCGCCTGCCGCCTGCCCACCTGCCTGCCCGCCTGCCCGCCTGCCCGCCTGCCCGCGAAGGAAGCCATGTCACCGATGCTGCTGATCTGCCTGGCCGCCGCCCTCGGTGCGGCGGTCGGCCCGGTGCTGGTGCGCGCCTGCTGGGTGCTGTCCGTGCCCAGTGGCGAACCGCCACGCAGCCACTGCGACGACTGCGGCGCGGAGCCGTCCGCACTGCCCCGGCTGCGCTGCCCCGGCTGCCGCCGCAACCTCGGCCCGTCCGTGTGGTGGGTATCGGCGGCCGCAGCGGCGGCCTGCGCGGTCTGCGGCTGGCGGATCGGCCCGCATCCGGCGCTGGCCGCCTATCTGGCCGCCGCCCTGGCCGCCGTGGTCCTGGCCGCGACGGACGCCAGGGTCAAGCGGCTGCCCAACGCCGTGGTCCTGCCGCTGTACCCGATCACCATCGCCATACTCGGCCTGGCATTTCTGACGGACAGTCACCATGGCTCGCTGACCCGCTCGTTGCTCGCCATGCTGGCGCTGGCGACGGCCTTCTACCTGCTCGCCCTGGCCAGTCCGAGCTCGCTCGGCCTCGGGGACGTCAAACTCGTGGGCGTCCTCGGCCTGCTGCTGGGCTGGCTGAGCTGGGAGGCCGTGGTCACCGGGGTGTTCCTCGGCTTCGTCGTCGCCTCCGTCGCCGGTCTGGCGCTCCTGCTCACCCGCCGCGCCGGTCGCAAGGACACCATCCCCTTCGGCCCCTACCTGCTCCTCGGCGCGCTGCTGGCACTGGCCCTCCAGTAGCCGGAATTGCCCCGCTCCGCACTCCCGCCGAGGCAGAATGGGCTCCATGCGCATCGAGGAAGTGCCCTGGTCAGACCCTGCGGGTGAGGAGCTGCGCAAGCAGCAGCGGAGCGAGATCGCCGAGGTGTACGGCACTCCGGAAAGTGAGTTCGGCGCCCCCTCGGGGGCGGACATCGCCGTCTTCGTGCTCGCCTACGCCGACGACGGCACCGCCGTCGGCTGCGCGGGCCTGCGGCTCCTCGGCCAGGACTCCGCCGAGCTCAAGCGCATGTACGTGGCCCCGGCCTGGCGCGGCACCGGCGTCGCCGCCGAACTGCTGCGGGCGCTGGAGGACTCCGCCCTCGCCCGGGGCCTGACCACGCTCCGGCTGGAGACCGGCGACCGCCTGCCCGCCGCCATCCGCTTCTACACCCGCTCCGGCTTCACCCCCATCCCCAACTACGGGCCCTACGCGGACTCCGACACTTCCCTCTGCTTCGAACGCCGCCTCCAGCCGACTCACTGACCCGCCAACCACGCCCGTTACGCCTGCACCGCCTGCACCGCCTGCACCGCCTGCACCGCCTGCACGGAGCGGTAGTGGGCGATCTTGTCGTGCAGATGCCGCTGCTGCCGGCGCAGGTGCTCGATCTGGGCGTCCACCTGCGCGTCGTGCTTCTCCAGCAGGGCGATGCGCTCCTCGACGCTGTCGGCGCCCGAGCCGCCCTCGGCGTCGCCGCCGCGCACGAGTTCCGCGTAGCGCCGCATGTCGGCGATGGGCATCCCGGTGTCACGCAGGCAGCGCAGCACCGACAGCCACTCCAGGTCGTCCGGCGTGAACCGGCGATGGCCGCTGGGAGCGCGATCGACCCGGCCGAGCAGCCCGATCCGCTCGTAGTAGCGCAGGGTGTCCAGGCTGAAGCCGGAGCACTCGACGGTCTCGGCGGGCGTGAGGTAGCGGTTCGCGTTGGCCATGCGCCCATTCTGCTCGACCGGCCCGCCGGGCTTGACCTGGAGCGCGCTCCAGTTGGAACGCTCTTCCCCATGCGCTATCGAAATCTGGGAAACCGTCAGGTCTCCAGCCTGTGCCTGGGTGTACTGCCCTTCGGCACACTGGTGGACGAGGAGACCTCCTTCGCCCTGCTCGACCGCTTCACCGAGCGGGGCGGGACCTTCGTGGACACCGCGAACAACTACTGCTTCTGGATCGACGGCTGCGACGGCGGCGAGAGCGAGTCGCTGCTGGGCCGCTGGCTCGCCGCACGCGGCAACCGGGACGAGGTCGTCCTCGCCACCAAACTCGGTGCGCTCCCCGCGCCGGGCGGCGGCGAGTGGCCCGCCAACCGCGAGGGCCTGTCGGCGCCGGTGATCGCGGCGGGCATCCACCCCAGCCTGCGCCGGCTCGGCACCGACCGGGTGGACCTGCTGTACGGCCACGTGGACGACCCGGCCACCCCGCTCGCGGAGACCGTCGCCGCGTTCGGCGCGCTCGTCCGCGACGGGCTGACCGAACAGGTCGGCATCAGCAACCAGCCGGGCGCCCGGGTGGCCCGGTCACGGGAGCTGGCCGCCGAGTCGGGCACGACCCCGTACACCGCGCTGCAACAGCGCCACACCTACCTGCGCCCGGGCCCCGGCGCCCACTTCGACTACCAGGTCGCCGTCGACGACGGGCAGCTGGCCTACGCCCGCAGCCAGCCCGACCTGACCGTCCTGGCCTACGGCCCGCTGCTCAACGGCGCCTACACCAACCCGGACAAGCCGCTGCCGGAGCAGTACGACCACCCGTCCGCGCACGCCCAGCTGTCGGTCCTGGCCGGGGTCGCCCGCGAACTCGGCGCGACCGCGAACCAGGTCGTCCTCGCCTGGATGCTGGGCGGCGACCCCGCCGTCCTGCCGATCATCGGCGTGAGCCGGCTCTCCCAGCTCGACGAGGCCCTGGACGCCGTCGAGCTGGAGCTCAGCCCGGAACAGCGCGCCCGGCTGGACACCGCCCGGGGCTGACCCGGCGGGCCGGGGCCGCCCGCTCCCCCCGGCCCGTTCCCCCGGCCCGCTCCCCCCGGCAGGCCCACGGCCGCCCGGCGGCGGCGATACAGTCAGATCAATCGACAGCGCCCGCACGCCGCCCACGCAGCGGCAGCGGCAGCGGTGCCGAGGAACGCGTCCTGCCCTGGCCGAAGGCATCGAGGAGACGGCGACATGGCTGCTGCCCCTGATTTCGAGCCCGCGCGGCTCCTGGACCGGATCACCGCCGCCACCGAGCGCCTGCTCGAAGCCGCGGCGGGCCTCAGCGCCGCGGACGTACGCGCGCCCTCGCTGCTCCCGGGCTGGTCCCGGGGGCATGTGCTGACCCACGTCGCCCGCAACGCCGACGGCGGCAGGAACCTGCTGACCTGGGCCCGAACCGGCGTCGAGACGCCCGAATACCCGAGCATGACCGCCCGGGCCGAGCAGATCGAGGCCGGTTCCGGCCGCAGCCCGGACGCCCTGATCGCCGACGTCCGGGACAGCGCGGCCCAATTCGCCGCGGCGTACTCCCGCATGCCCGCCGAGGCCTGGGACCACGTCGTCCGCTGGACCGCGGGCGAGCGGTATCCGGTCTACCGCGCGGCGGACGCCCGGCTGACCGAAGTCCTGATCCACCACGTCGACCTCGCGATCGGCCACACCCCCGACGACTGGCCCCCGGACTTCGTGGAGGACCTGCTGCGCCGATCGGTCGCGTCCTTCAACACCCGCACCGGCACTCCCCCGACACGCCTGCACGCCACCGACACGGACACCCGGTACGACATCCACCCGACCCCCGGGAGTCCCACCGTCCACGGCTCGCAGGCGTCCCTCCTGGCCTGGCTCCTCGGCCGCCCGGTCGCCCCCGTCCCGGCGACCAAGGACGGCAGCCCGCTCCCCCACCTGCCGGCCCTCGGCTGACCCCGGGAGACCGGGGCGGCGATGTCAGTGGGGCCGCATACTCTCCGCCCATGGACAACAGCGAGACGGACGAACGGCTGCACAACGTGGTCGCCTGGCGCGAGACCCCCTTCTTCACCGACGAAGAGCGGGCCGCCCTCGCCCTGACCGAAGCCGCCACCCGCCTCCAGGACGGCGCGGCAGCGTCACCGACGAGATCTGGTCCACCGCCGCCAACCACTTCACCAACGAACAACTGTCCGCGATCATCCTGGAAATCGCGACAACCAACTTCTTCAACCGCATCAACCGCATCAACCGCACCATCCAGGAACAGGCCGGCAAGACCTGGTAAACCCCAGCGACGAAGGCCCGGCCCCAACAACCACCAGAACGGAAGCCAGCCGGGCCGGGCCTCCCACCCGCGCACCGGTATCACTGGGTTGTACCGCCGATGCCACTAGAACAGGGCATCGTCAGTCCGAACGGGTGAGCGCGGCACCAAGCTCCGCTCGATGTGCACGACATTGAACCCGCACCGCTCCCCCTTCATGACGTGTTCGTCGCGAAGGGCTTCGGAAACAAGGGCATCGGGCCGGCTGCTCACGACGATCAGCGGCGTTCCACCGGACAGGAAGGCCTGGTGCAGAGCCGCAGTGATGAGATCGTTGAACTTCTCGGACTTTCCCCAACAGACATAGCGCTCGGCCTGTCCGGAACGGGCGGTGACGTGCATCGGCTTCTCGCCGACACTGCCGGGCTTGACGGTCCATCCATCGAGGCCGGCCTTCTCCAGGATTTCCTGCGGCCCCGCGTAGCCCTGCTCCGCGCAGTCGGAGTAGATCTCGTGGATTCCCTCCAGCGCGCGGTCGAACTCCTTCATCGGCGTGTCCTTGATCCACACCCTGACCTTGCTCAGCGGCCGGTACTGAGCGATCCTGCCCCCGATCTCGGGGTCGTCGACCCAGCGCGTGTACTGGGCATCCTTCTCATCGTTGTTGCGCAGCTCCCAGTCCATGGAGATCGCTTCCCGGTAGAGCAGAGTGGCGACCTGCCGGCGTACGGGCAGAGGGATCTCATTCGTAGACTGCGTAGGCATAGCCGTCTCTCCTTCGGTTAAGGCGAACGCGAGTACGAGTCGCTTCTCCTTCAACCTACTGACCGCCACTGACAATCCGGTCCGCGCGGATGACGAGAGGCTCACCCCCGGGATGACGCCCTGCGTTCCCTCAGCTCCCGCGCGATCCGCTCGGCGGCCTCGGCGAGGTCTTCGTGCTCCCAGACCCGGATGACCGTCCATCCCGCTCCGCGCAGGATCTCGTTGGTCTGGGCATCCCTCGCCCGGTTGCCGTCGATCTTGTCGCGCCAGGTCCCGGCGTTCTTCGTCGCGGCTCGGTAGTGCTCGGGACAGCCGTGCCAGTAGCAGCCGTCGAGGAAGACCGCGACCTGGTCCTTGGGGAAGACCACGTCAGCCGTCCGACGGATGTCGGGGAGCGGCCTGGTGTCGACGCGGTAGCGAAGGCCGCGTCGGTACAGCAGCGAGCGCAACGCCAGTTCCGGCCCGGTGTCCTTGCCGCGGTTGGCGCGCATCACCGCGCGGACCGCCAACGAGGAGGCCGTCGACCCGGCGGGCAGCGTCTCCTCAGCGAGCAGGCCCGCCGCCCGGGCTCGCGTCCATGCCTCGGCCAGGTTCGCAGCACGGGTCTCGTGGTCGACCTCACCGAGGTACCTCTCCGGGGACTTCCCCCCCTGGGACCAGCGCAGCACGGCGCGGATCCGGCGGGTCTTCGGGTACAGCTTCAGCGCGACCGACGCCCTGGCCGTCCGACCGTCACCGAGGTCGACCATGCGGCGGTGCCGTCCGCCGGCGGCACGGTCCTGCTCGGCCGAGGGCACGGTGCCCTTCCTGGCTTTGTAGGCACGCTCCGGCGGCTGCTGGTCCTGTTTCCAGCGTCGCTCTCCCCCCGGTGTCGGCGGCATGTCCTCAGTGGCCCGCACGTGTCAGGGCCTCGGCGACGGCATTCGCGAAGTACTCCCCCAGGACAACCGGCACCGCGTTGCCCAGTTGCCGCATCTTCTCGCCGCGGGGACCAGCGCCCATCCACTCATCGGGAAAGGTCATCACCCGAGCCGTCTCCCGCACCGTCATGTACCGGTGCTCGTAGCGCTGGCCGGCCGGGGTCGACTCGTCCACCACCTGCGTGTCCAACCGCACGACCGACTCGCCGCCGGGCACGCCGTGCACCCCCGCCTTGACGGTCTTCGCCGGCCTGTCCAGCTCGTTGGGCGTGTGTCCCTTGTAGATACGCGCGCCGGGCCAGCCGATGTGATCGGTGATACCGACCTCCGCGGCCTGTTGGGTCTTCATGTCCAGGCACGAAAGGTCGATGTCCGGCAGAGCCGGGAGCGGCTTCTCCGCGTTGGTGCCGTATCCCTTGATCGCGTCGCGCAGGGTCCGCCAGGGAAGGCAGTCGTCCTCCACCTCCTTGGGCAGGCGGGCGCGGACCATCGCCTTCACCGGCTCCTCCACCTCCGGGTGGCGCTGCCAGTAGGGGCCGTCCTCCTCGCGCATCGACCGGTAGAGCGCGTGATCGGAGAACCGTCGCGTCGTGACCTCCTTCTCGAACGCGTCCACGTCCACGTCCAGGTCGGCGCGGAAGGCAATGAGCAGGACGCGGTTGCGGATCTGGGGGACTCCGTAGTCGGCCGCGTTCACCGGCACCTTGACGACCCGGTAGTGCTCTCCGTCCCGGTCGCTCTCGGAGAGGCTCCCGAGGATCCCGGTCAGTACCGCGTTGTGTTCCTGCCACGGGACCTCATCGTCGCGCGTCACGAACGGGAGCTTCAGTTCGTTCTGGATGTACTGGAAGTAGTCAGCGAACGAGGGGCGCAGCAGTCCGCGAACGTTCTCGCAGATGACAGCCTTGGGCCGGATCTCGCGCACGGCCTTGAACATGGCGGGGAACATGTTCCGCTTGTCCTCGTCGCCCTTCGCGACGCCGCCGGCGCTGAACGGCTGGCACGGCGGGCCGCCCGCCAGGACGTCGACCTTTCCCCGCAACGCGGTCATGTCCAGATCCCGCACGTCGCCCGGGTACAGGGGGGCAGGCTGGCCCTGAGCCGGGGGCCGGGGCCTCGTGTCCTCGGTCCGCTGGATACCGTCCGTGCCAAGGGTCTTGCGGGCACTGGCCTCCAGGGTCTCGCAGGCCCGCTTGTTGAACTCGTTGAACAGCAACGGCCGAAAGCCCGCCTGGTGGACAGCCATAGCCAAGCCGCCCCCGCCCGCGAACAGCTCGACGCTCGTGCGCGGGTCGACCCCCGTGCGCGGATCTGATTCGGATTTTTGCTGGTCAACCATGACGAAACCATACCGCGGAGCAGGTGATCCTGTGACCTATTCACTCAAAAGAGCCCCCAGTGCGCCGCGGGCCACAGGGCGTCGGGAGAGCACAGCGGGAGAGAAGTGGCTCAGCTGACGCGGACCGCCGGGTCGAACTGCCAGATCGCCTGCCACGACGGCCTCCGGCTCCGATGGACTCAGTCGTTAGAGTGATCACACAACCAGCGGACAGTCGCGGCGCGCATACGGGGAGGGCACGTGTCAGAGAACCCTGGTCAGGTGGGGCACACCGAGGAGTCAGCCGGCGCCGGGGGAAGCTGGAAGCAGATCGCGACGCGCCCGGAGCCGTACGACCCGCTCAAGCTGGAAAACCTGGCTCGCAGCATCGAGATCAAGCTGCTGGAGATGGAACCCGCTCACATCAGCGGTCTTCATCCCATGTTCGGGGCCGGGATCTACGCCATCTACTACGTGGGCGATCACGAGCTCTACAAGCCGATCGCCGACGGCCGCACGACACCCATCTACGTGGGCAAGGCCGTCTACCCCGGCGGACGCAAGGGGCTGGCCGCCCGGGAGGACGATCTGGCCCCCCTGTGGAAGCGGATCGACGAGCATCGCGTCTCGCTGGCGTGCGCCGGCGACTTGGACGTGGACGACTTCCGGGTCAGGTACCTGGTCGCAGTGGACTTCTTCGTCTCCCTTGCCGAACAGCTCATGATCCGCCAGTTCAGGCCCGTGTGGAACACGCTGGTGGACGGATTCGGGAACCACGCTCCCGGCGGGAACAGGGCAGACGGGGCCCGTCCTCCGTGGGACGAGCTGCACCCCGGTCGGCCGTGGTCGACCCCGGAGCGCATGCCCAAACCGAGCAAGCAGTCGGCCGAGCGGTCGTCCGAACTGATCCACGCGCACTGGGTCCAGCAGGGCTTGCTCCCGGAGGACGAGGGCCCCTGACGGTCGCCGCCGCCAGGACCACTGTCAGCCGGGCCCGCCCGGGGCGCCTCGGCCGACCGCGGGAGCGAGGCGGCAGGTGATCGTAGGACTCCGCGGCGAGCGTCGTGCGGAAATCGCCGATTCGCCTCAACTCCGGTACCAGATAGGCCGACCGGCGCCGAGTGTCAGTGCCGCGCTCTACCCTGTAACTCCACTCGCGTGACTCCCCGGGGGAGTCGGGCAGCACCGTGCTGCCCCTGACAGGGCTCACTTCAGCCTGCCCGCGTGTCCGATGAGAACGGGGACCGCCCGCACCATGAAGATCACTCCTTCCGCGCGCGTGCTGCGCATGCTGGGCGAGATCGAGTTCGACGAGTGGCAGTGCGTCGCGGAGCTGATCGACAACGCCTTCGACGACTTCACGGAGGTCCACCGGTCCGGGATCCCCTGGGCCGGCGGTTTCAAGGTCAGCGTGCAGTTGCCCAGTTCGGCCAACGGCGAGCTGGTGATCAGCGACACGGGGCGTGGGATGACCCGTGAGCACCTGGTGCGGGCCGTCAGCGCGGGCTGGTCCGGCAACGACGTACACGACAAGCTCGGCCTGTTCGGCATGGGCTTCAACGTGTCGACGGCCCGCCTCGGTCGGTGCACCCGCGTGCTGACGACCCAGCAGGGCGACCCCGAGTGGATCGGCGTGGAGATCGACCTCGACCGGATCGGGGACGACTTCGAGGCCGAGGACATCACGGAGCCCAAGGCGGATCCGAACGAGCACGGCACCCGGATCGTGATCAGTCGGCTGACCCGCCCACGGGCCGACTGGCTGCGCCGCAACAGCTCGGCACTACGCAACAGCCTGGGCGGGGTCTACTCCTGGCTGCTGGAGAACCGGCCCTTCGAACTGTGGATCAACGGCTACCAGGTCAAGCCGGGGCGCCACTGCCGCTGGGGTGACGACCGCTCGGTGCTCTACCGCAACAAGGAGCGCATTCCCGCCTACATCGCGATCGACCAGAAGCTGGAGGACGGTCTCGCCTGCGGCGAATGCGGCCGATGGCAGTTCCCCGACCGGACGGTCTGCGAGGACTGCGGCAGTACCCGGCTCACCGTCCGGGCGCGCCGCGTCCACGGCTGGCTCGGCATCCAGCGGCACCTGCACAAGCGTGAGTTCGGCATCGACTTCCTGCGCAACGGACGCAAGATCCTCCGCTGGGACAAGCAGCTGTTCACCTGGCGGAACCCCGACGGCACCGTGGGCAACGAGGAACCCGAGTACCCCGTGGAACTGGCCCACCAGGGCGGCCGGATCACCGGCGAGATCCACCTCGACCACGTACCGGTCACCTACCAGAAGGACGCCTTCGAGTACGGCGATCGCAGCTGGCGCTCGGCGGTCGAGATCCTGCGCGGCGTCGGCCCGCTCCAGCCCAAGCGCTTCGGCGACGCGTACGGCGAGAACGACAGCCCGCTGGCTCTGCTCTTCAAGGGCTACCGTCGCAATGACGCCGGGGAACGGTGCCTGGTCCCCGGCGACGGCAAGAAGCCGCTCCACGACGAGACCCGACGCTGGGCCCAGGAGTTCCAGCGGGGCAACCCCGACTACCAGACCGACGAACGATGGTGGCAGGCCGTCCAGGACCACGAGGAGCGCAAGCAGGACGGCAAGGCCGACAAGGCCGCCGTCAGCACTCCCACCAAGGCGGATACAGCCGTCGTCCTGGATGCCCTGGGAGCCGGTCACCTGGCACAGGCATCCCCCGCGCAAGGTCCGAGTCCCGCGAGCACGGCGCCGTCCACGCCGGCCGCCGCAGCCTCCGCGACAACGCGCCCGGCAGCGAACTCCTCTCCCGAGGAGAGGCGGGAGACCAGGCAGGAGCGGATCGATCGCTATGTCGCGAACTCCACTGTCTTCCCCGAGCTGTGCCGCCCCATCGGGCATCCACGCGTCGGATTCATCCAGGTCGAGGCCCGCAAACTCGCCGGTGGGCCCCTTCTGGACGACCATCTGCATCCGACGCCGGTCCTGCTGGACCAGGGGCGGGGCAACACGTTCGTCGCCTTCCTGGACTTCAGCCACGAGGCCTTCCGCAAGTTCGGCTCCGACCCGGCGGACATGCTCCTGGTCGAGGCCGCCGTCCTGCTCAAGGTCCAGTCCGACAGCGCTTGGAGCCACTCCCAGCTCTTCGCCTCGCTGCGGGCGGAGTCACTGCCCAGCAGCGCCCTGGACGCGCAGACGATCGGCGCCGAGGCCAGGGAGCTGCTCGCCGAGGTCCGTTCCAGGATGGCGGCCGCGCTCGACGCGACCGGGGAGCCGGAGCGGGCGCTGCAGTACCTGTCCCCCGACGAACTGACCGCCACTGAGCACGCCATGATCGCCAACGGCAACGTCACCCGGACCGCCGACCTGGGCAAGCAGGGCGACTTCCTGCTGCACGTACCCCCGCTGTTCCTGGTGCACCTCCTTGAGGCCTGGCCGACGGCGTTCATGGACGGACAGGCGTTCCAAGGCGTCTACCAAGGCGTCAGCTCCGCCTCAGCGCAGCGGCTCAGCCTCGCGCGCACGGTCGGCTACCTGTCCGACATCGCCACCCAGGCCAGCTACGAAGGCCCCAGCATTCCCGCGCAGCTTCTGCGCACCCGGCTCAGCATCCGCCTGCTGTCCGACGAACTGTCGGAGGAGGAGGGATGAGCGAAGCGGTCTTCCTGTCCGCCGGCGAGCTTCTGCGCGGTGGACCGGCCGGACTGACGCACGCGCTGGAACGGACCCTGTGGCACCTCGGCTTCTCCGACGTCCGTGTCGTCGACGGCGCCGGGGACAACGGGGCGGACCTGCTCGCGGTCCGCGACCGCGAGCAGTGGGTCTTCCAGTGCAAGTGGAAGGCGCACGGCCGGGTCGACCGCACCGGCATCGACGACCTGGAGCGTGCCCGGACCCGCTACCGCGCGGACAGGGCCGTCCTGGTCACGAACACCGACATCAACCGCCCGGCCGAGGAGCGGCGCCAGGCCCTCCTCGGCGTCGGCATCCCGATCACCGTCTGGCACGGCGCCACGCTCACCGCGATCGGCGAGGGCATGCCCTCCGCCGCACCCAGCCAGTACCAGCTTCGCCGCTACCAGGAGGCGGCGGCGGACGCAGTCGAGCGGGACCTCGGCGCGGCAGGCAGTGCCCTGCTGGTCCTGGCGACCGGGCTCGGCAAGACCGTGGTCGGCGGCGAGGTGATCCGCCGCCACATCGCCCGGCATCCTGGAGCCCGCGTCCTGGTCGTCGCCCACATGAAGGACCTCGTCGAGCAGCTGGAACGGGCCATGTGGCGGCATCTGGACAAGACCGTACCCACCCGGCTGCTCACCGGGGAGACAAGGCCCGCTTCCCTCGACGGCGTTCTCGTCGGAACCATCGAATCAGTGCTCGGTGCCGTGCGCGCGGGCTACCAACCCGACCTCATCATGATCGATGAGACCCACCACGTGGCCGAGACCGGCAGGTTTGCGGAACTGCTGGAATTGTGCGGCGATACGCCACGCCTGGGCGTCACGGCCACGCCTTGGCGCGGCGACAAGTTCGACATCACCTCACGCTTCGGCTACCCGAGCTTCAAGATGGGCATCGCCGAGGGAATGAGCGCCGGCTATCTGTCCGCTGTCGACTACCGCCTGTACGTCGACAACATCGACTGGGACATCGTCAAAGACGCCAGCCTGCATGGCTATTCGATCAAGGATCTGAACCGGTCGCTCTTCCTGCCCCAGCGCGACGACGAGATCGTCGAGCACCTCCGGGGCGCGTGGCGCGCCACACACGACCCGCGCGCGATCATTTTCTGTCAGACCATCGAACACGCCGAACACATGGCGAAGCTGCTCTCCACGTCCGACAGCGCTTGGGCCAACGCCTCGTTCATGCACAGCGGCCTGCCCAGGCAGCGCCGCCAGATCCTGCTCAACGAGTTCCGCCTCGGGCGGGTGCCCGTGATCACCTGCGTCGACGTGTTCAACGAGGGCGTCGACATCCCGGACGTCAACCTGATCGCCTTCCTGCGAGTCACCCACAGCCGCAGGATCTTCGTCCAGCAGCTCGGCCGCGGCCTGCGCCTGAGCGAGGGCAAGCGCGCGCTGCGCGTCCTGGACTTCGTCACCGACATCCGCCGGGTCGCCGCCACCCTCGACCTGCGGCGCTCGCTCGAAGCCGGGGAGAGCGAGCACCTGCGGAAGGTACCCATGCCCCATGCCTCCCGGATCGAGTTCAACGACGAGACGGTCGGTTCCCTGCTCGACCACTGGATCCGGGACGCCGCCGACCTGGAGACGGCCTCGGACGAGGTCAAGCTCCAGTTTCCGCTCCCGAGAGGAATCGAATGAGTGCCTACTCCCTTCCCCGTGATCTCGAAGAGGACGTGGTCCGTCTCATGTACCAGCGGGCCGAGGAGGTCAACTGGCCCTACCTGACGGACAGCGAACGCACTGAGTTCTACCGGCTCTGGACCGAGGACCCCGCTGTCGGCGGCCGGCTGCTCCCCTTCATGGGCAAGCCCGAGAACGTCCGCCCCTGGATGAAGGACGTCCCGATGAAGGAGTACGCTCGCGCGGCCAACGGCGTGGGCAAGTACGCTCCCCTGGTGGCCAGACCCGCCGCCCCGGTGGACGTCCTGGTGCACAAGGCCCTCGGCTCCGGCTGGACCGCGGACCCGGCCAGCCTCAGGATCAAGCCCCTGCGCGTGACGATCCACCGGGACGACGACGAGGAAGAGGAACGCCACTTCGTCTGGGGTCCGGCGAGGGACTTCAAGCATCTGTCGTGGGCGGCGATCGCCGCCCAGGCGGACGGGGACGCCCGCCCATGG
>Ga0302314_10014247_pt1 | contig 13622 bp, 14 predicted proteins | sample III_Palsa_N2_3_FD_200533 | JGI IMG/M metagenome (GOLD analysis project Ga0302314, IMG submission 200533) | Peat permafrost microbial communities from Stordalen Mire near Abisko, Sweden - III_Palsa_N2_3 | ecosystem: Environmental > Terrestrial > Soil > Palsa > Peat permafrost | place: Sweden... | reverse complement strand
CGCAGGCGGAGCAGGATCAGGATGCCGCGCGCCTCAAGGCGCTCGCCGCCAAGGCCGCCGCCGCCGATGCGGCGGCGCCCGCGGTGAAGGGCGCACCGGCCAAGGATGCCGACGACGACAAGTAGGCCGCAGAGCGCTCCACGCCCAGGCTCGCAGCTCAGCTGGCCTTCAGCACCACGATGATCAGCGGGATCAGCGCGAGGTGGATCAGCACATGCGCAACCAACCGCCAGCGGTGGCGCAGCGGATGGTTGATCGGCGAGACATGGAGGGTCGCGCCGACGGAGAAGCAGATGCGGTTGTCGTCGATCAGGGCATTGATGACTTGCGAGAGCGGGCTGTGGTCCGGATGCAGGGCCCGTACGAGAAACGGCTCTCGCGCATCGAAGGCGACGATCTGGTCGGGGATGTACTCGGCCTGGGAGGCCCTGGTCACCGCCGCGACATAGAGGTTCTCGGCATAGACCACCACCGCGCCCGGTCCGTGCACCACCACCGGCAGCGGATGGTGGATGCCCCAGCACGACGGGCTGAGCAGACGCCCGAGCTGGGTATGCAGCCCGCCCCCATCCTGGAAGGAGAATGCCGCCAGGTGTCGCGGATGGACGAAGTAGCGATCCTCGGCGGTGAGCGTGATGAGCTGGAAACGGCCCAGGCCCGAGGGGCCATTGAGCTGCAGCACCGGCTGGTCGTCGCGCCGCGCCGCGCGGTTGAGGACATAGCAGCCATGGATGAGCCGCGCGAGCGGACTGCCCAGGGGGTAGGGTGGCCACCACGGCACGCCGAAGGAGCGGCCGCGCAACAGCGCGCCGCGGAAGTAGACCACCTCCGCTTCGTCCAGCTCCAGGCTGATGACATTGTTCTCCTGGCTGAGGACCTTCATGCGAGCCGCAGCTCGCCCGGTATGCCGAGCAGGATGAGCAGCCGGAAGCAGGAGCGCAGGCTTAGGGCTGCGAGCAGCAGCACCAGTCCGAGGTGCTCCAGGCACAACATCGCAGTGCCAAGCCCGTGCCAGCGGCTGCGCAGGTCCGCCAGCGCCTGCGGGTCCCCGGCCATGGCCGCCAGCACGTCCTTGCGGGAGATGGCGGCGCTGATCTGGCGCTTCATGCCGGCCTCGGCCAGCTCGAGGTGGTTGAGTCGCGCGTTGAGTGCGCCATCGAGGCTGCGGCCCTGCTGGATCCTGACGTTCAGCGCGTCGATGTCGCGCAGGTAGTAGGCCGCCCAGTCGAGCGGATGCGGCAGGATGGTCGGGGCCGGCTGGTATTCGCTGGTCTGGTCGGCGGCCAGCTGGGCCTCGAGCAGGTGCAGCTGCTGGGCATTGGCCTGGCTCTGGACGGCCACCGCCTGCAACTGCACGCCGAGGTCATGCAGCTGCGGGTAGAGGTGCTCGCCGAGCTCCTGGTCGATGGCATCGGTGGCGCAGCGCAAGGAGCCCGCATCCGGGACCCCCGCCGGGTAGCGGGCGCGCAGCGCGGCCATGTCCTGGCCGAGCGCATGCAGCCTCCCGACCAGGTGCACGATCAAAAGCGCCTGGGCGATGAGCAGGATCAGCAGCAGCGCGCCACAGGTCCCGGCCTGGACGAGCAGCGATCTCACGCCAGGACGCATGCGCCGCCCTGCGGGTGGTGCGTAGCGCGCGGCGCCGGCCCAGGGCCGCTGTGCAGAAGCACCCTGTCCGCGACCGCGACCGCGCACGGGCCCGGCGCGCTGCCGCGCGCTGGCGATGGCGTTGCCGGTCGTGTCGCGCCCATCACCGCCGTCTCCGCCGGACGACGGTAGGGGCGAGCGGGCCGCTGTCAGGCGCAAACGTCGGGCGGTGGCGGCAAGCGGCCATTCTCACCGTCGCGCTGCGCCCTAGCATCCGGCCATGCGCGCACGGCCGGTCGGGTGGGGGAACAGGGTCGGCGCCACGGCCAGGGCCGCGGGGCGCCTGTCCATCCTCGCCATGCTGCTGGCGGCCTTCGCCAGCCGCTGCGTGGCCGCCCAGGACGATACGCCGCCCGATGCGGCCGCGGCCGGGCCCTCCTTCCAGGGCGTGATCCTACCGATCCTTACCGACCACTGCTTCGAGTGCCACAGCGACCGCAAGCAGAAGGCCCGCCTGCGCCTCGATTCGCGCGCGGCCATGCTCACAGGCGGCAAATCCGGACCGGCAATCATCCCCGGCGATGCCAGCCACAGCCTGCTCATGGTGGCGGTGCATTATGACGATCCCGACACGCAGATGCCGCCGGATGGGCCGCTGCCGACCATCCAGGTGGTGGCCCTGGCGCGGTGGATCGCCGCCGGCGCGCCCTGGGGTGATGCCACGGCCCCACCCGCAACGCATGCGGCCACCGCCGCCGCCCTGGACCAGCCGCCGGCGGCCGGCGATGCGCCGCCACCGACCGAGCACCGTGCCCCGCTCATCGGCCGCATCCATCCCCTGGTCGTGCACTTCCCGATCTGCTGCCTGCTGCTGGCGGTGCTGGCGGAGTTCCTGTACCTGTCCCTCGGCCCGCGCTGGGACCCCGCGGTGCGCTTCCTGGTCTACATCGGCAGCCTGAGCGCCGTGGTCGCGGTGACCACCGGGACCTTCTTCGCCGACCAGGGCACGATGTTCCACCGCGCCGACCTGGTGCTCACCCGCCATGAGGTGGTCGGCTGGATGACCATGCTGCTGTCGCTCTCCGCCAGCGGCTGCCTGATGATGTCGAGCCGCCCGCGCATGCGCCTGATGTTCCGCCTGCTCATGCTGCTGACCGCAGCCAGCGCCGGACTGACCGGACATCTCGGAGGGACCATGGTCTACGGCGAGCATTTCCTCTTCTGAACGGTTCTCGACTGCGACGGCAGGATCCGGGCCGTCGCCTACGGCATCGTCGTGACCGGGCTGGCCGCGGGCGCGGGCGCGGGTACGCGACGGGGCCTGCGCACGGCCCGGACCTTGCCGCTCTTTCCGCCTCCGCAGAAGAACTGTTCCCCGCCATCGGATTCGAGCCCGGAGACCATGGTTCCCGCTGGCATCTCCAGCTGTTCGAGCACGGCCCCGCTCTCGGCATCAATCCGCCGCACCGTGCTCTCCCCGGCTTCGGACGTGCCATGCCAGAGCTCGCCCTCGACCCAGGTGACGCCGGTGACGAAGCGGTTCGAATCGATGGTGCGCAGGATCGTGCCGGTGTGCGGATCGATCTGATAGATCTTGCGCTTCTGGTACTGGCCGACCCAGAGCGTCCCCTCCGCCCAGGCCATGCCCGAGACGCCGCCCTCGGGAGCGGGGATCCGTGCCAGGATGGTGCCGGTGGTCGGATCGATCGTCACGATCGACGCATCGACGATCTGGTACAGGCGCTGCCCATCGTAGGCGGTACCGGCGTGGCCGGCGATCGGCAGCGAACGCACGATCACCCCGCTCGCAGGATCGAAGGCGTGCACGGCGCTGCCGGAGGCGAACCACACCAGCTGACCATCGAAGGTGACGCCGCCGACCTGCTCGACGCCCGCAAAGGGTCCGTATTCGCGCAGGATGATTGCCGCAGATCGGATCATGCTGGTATCCTAGTCGGTGAGCAGGGAGGTCGGGAGTAACATCGCTGTCGTGAATGCCAGGATCGGCGGCGCCGTCCAGCGGCACGCGCGCCCGCTGCCGAAGCGCTGCACCGTGCCGGTCGTGGCCAGCTCGTCGAGGGAGCGCTGCACGGTGCGCTGGCTGGCATGGAGCGCCTCGGCCAGGGCCGAGCTCGACCAGGCTTCGCCATCGGCAAGCACGGCCAGGATCTCCGCGTGCGGCTCGTCGACGGGCCGGACCAGCACCGCCACCGTGCGGGCGCGGCGCGGCGACAGCCGAAACCCGCGTGCGGTGGCGCTGATGCCGGCCACCGTGCGCAGCAGGCCGCGCAGGCGTCCCATCTCGACGCGCAGTCGGACGCGATGCGATTCGTCAGCCGTGGCCGCGGCGAAGACCCGTGCGCACAGCTCCTCGCGCGATGCATCGTCGGGCCAGGCATGGGCCAGCTCGCGCGCCAGCGCGAACAGCACGGGACGGCGGCTGAGCGACGCCGTCGTGGTCGCATCGCGGACCTGGTAGCGGAACGAGTCGACGATCAGCGCCTGCGAGCTCTGCAAGGCCTCGACCTCCTCGAGCAGCAGCAGGCGGCGCACGCCCCGGGTGATCAGGCGTGCGGCCGGCGCGTCGAGCATCGCTGCGGCACGGTCGACCTCCGCCTGCAGGGCCGGGATGCCGGCCAGGCCGGCGGCATGCCTGGCCTCGGCCAGGGCCGCGCGCGCCGTGGCGATGCGCAGGCGGCGCACGCCGAGCCCGGCGCGCACCAGCTGATGGGCGACGCGCGACGCTGGCGGCAGGGCGCCGTCGTCGAGCCGGCTGAGCAGGCGCTCGGCGTCGTCGAGGTGCCCGATGAGCAGGAGACGCCGCACCGCGAGCAGGCGCGCGTGCGCGGCATTCACCAGGTCGCCATGCGCCTCGAGGGTCCGGCGCGCCGCGTCGAGCGCCTGCGCCGGCCAGCGCAGTTCGCGTGCGGCCAGCGCGATCTCGCCCTCGGCCACCACACAGCGGGCGCGGGCCATGGCCTCATCGGGACCGAAGCTGCGCGCCGCGCGCCTCACCAGCTCCCTGGCCCGCACCAGGTCGCCGAGCTGGGCCATGGCGATGCCGCGCAGCGCCAGCGCCGGTGCATCATCGCGCAGGGCGACGCGGTTCAGCGCGCCGAGCGGATCACCGGCAGCGAGCGCACGGGCCGCGGCTGAGATCATCGAGTCCATCGGTATCCCGCCACACTTGTCACTCCCGGCCGGTGCTGAGGCCTTCTAACCTACCCCCGTTCACCGACCGGCAAGCCGCAGTGAATCGGCAGCCGACGGCCACCACCCTCCACAGGAGAGCGATCCCATGACCCCCCACACCACCGCAACCCACCAGGAATGGCTGGCAGCACGCCTGACGCTGCTCGAGGCCGAGAAGGATCTGACCCGGCGCAGCGACGCGCTGGCGCGCCAGCGCCAGGAACTGCCCTGGGTGCGCATCGACAAGGACTATGGATTCGCTACCGAGGAGGGCATCCGTGCGCTGCCGGACCTGTTTAGAGGACGCTCGCAGCTGCTCGTCTACCATTTCATGTTCGGCGCCGACTACCAGGCGGGCTGTCCGTCCTGCTCGGCGATCGCCGACGGATTCGCCGGATTCGTCAGCCATCTGGCGCACCACGATGTGACCCTCGCGGCGGTCTCGCGCGCGCCGCTGGCCAAGCTGCAGGCCTACAAGCGGCGCATGGGCTGGACCTTCCCCTGGGCGTCCTCGCTGAGCAGTGATTTCAACTTCGACTTCACGGTCTCGATCACCGAGGCCCAGCAGAACAGTGGCGGAGTCGAGTACAACTACCGCCGTGGCGGCCACGCGCTGGCCGAGCCGAGCATTCCCGAGCCGGTGGCCCAGATCGCGACGTCCTGCGGCACCGATGCGAAGACCTTCATGCGCGAGCGGCCGGGGATGAGCTCCTTCGTCCTGGTCGATGGGGTGGTGCACCACGCCTACTCGACCTATGCCCGCGGTCTGGACGGGCTGTGGGGCATGTACCAGTGGCTCGACCGCTCGCCCAAGGGGCGCAACGAGTCGGGCATCTGGTGGCGGCGCCACGACGAGTACGAGACATGTTGAATCGCGTCATGGGCATGGGCGATGGCTCGTCCGGGTGGCGGCGCGCATCCGGCCAGGATGCCGAGCGCGCCGTGCGGCTGGCATGGCTCGGCGGCGGCGTGCTGCTGTTTCTCGCCAGCACGGCCGTGACCGTCACCTGGTGTTCGGTGATGGGGCACATGGGCGCGATGGCGATGCCGGGGGGCTGGTCGATGTCGATGATGTGGATGCGCATGCCCGGCCAGTCCTGGCCAGGCGCGGCCGCGGCCTTCCTCGGCATGTGGACCATGATGATGCTGGCGATGATGCTGCCTTCCTTCCTGCCGATGGCGTGGCGCTTCCGCCAGGCGGTGTGCCCGTCATGTCCTGCGCGTCGGCGGCTCGGTCTGATCGCGGTGATGGGTGCCGGCTACCTCACGGTCTGGGCCCTGCTCGGCCTGGTGACCTTCCTGGCTGGCGTCGCGCTCGCGACGTGCGCCATGCGGCAGCCGGCCCTGGCCCGCGTGGTGCCGATCGCAGTCGGCATGGTCGTGCTCAGCGCCGGCGCCCTGCAGTTCACCGCCTGGAAGGCCCGTCACCTGGCCTGCTGCCGTGCGGCGCCTGAGGACCGGCGCACGCTGCCTGCGGACCCGGGCACGGCCTGGCGGCACGGCCTGCGCCTCGGCCTGCACTGCTGTGCCTGCTGCGCCGGCTCGACCATGGTCCTGCTCGCGCTCGGCCTCATGGACCTGCGCGTGATGGCGGCGGTGACCGCGGCCATCACGCTGGAACGGCTCGCTCCCGCCGGCCAGCGCATCGCGCGCGCGCTGGGCGTGGTGGTCGTGGCCTGCGGGGTGATCGTGATCGCACGCACCGCCTGCGCCTGAGGCCTCCCCGGTGCACCGCCGATCGGGCGTCGGTGCGCAGCCGGTTCAATCGCGCAGCACCACGCGGCAGGCGCTGCAGGGCACGCCCGCGACGGCGACCGTGCCATCGACGCTGATCATCCGCTCGGCCCGGGTCCAGGTGATCGCCACCTGCAGGTCCTGGTCCGGATAGGCCGGCGCCGACCATTTGGCGCGCTCGACCGCAGCCAGCTGCAGGGCGGCACCGCCGGCTGCGGCCGTGCTGTGGGAGCGCACCGCGAGCCCGGCCAGATGGATGATGGTGGCCAGCAGGTAGACCCCGGGCACCAGCGGCTGGCCCGGGAAGTGGCCGGTGAAGACCGGCAGCGTGCCACGGAAGCGGAACACCCCCCGGGCGGCGTCGGCATCGTCGCTCCGGCTCCACGCGATGAGCGCGCTGACGGCATCCTGGGTCGGCTGCATGCGGACGCTCAGCGGGCGCTTGCGCGCGCCTGCTCACAGGCGGCGATGGTGGCGAAGAAGCGCTCGACCGGGGGCGGCGCGCTGAGGTAGGGCTGCCCCGTGAAGTCGATGAACACCTGCATGGTCTCGCACACGCACAGCAGCTTCGCCGGGACCAGGTCGGCCGGGGCGGGCGACGCCCGTCCCGACGCGACGGCGCCGACCGTCGGCGCGCCCGGGCGCACCGGACCGCTGATCTCATAGACCAGGTTCAGGTACGGCTCGGTGCCGGGCTGCCGCCCGCAGCGCACGGTGAGGTGGTAGCCCATGCGCGCCGGCGCCAGGTACTCGATCTGCAGACGCGCCACCGGCGCGACGCAGCCCTCGTCTTCCATGGTCTTGTAGGACAGGCCGCGCGCCGCGCAGTACGCCTCGCGCGCGTCCTCGCAGTAGCGCAGGTAATGGCCATGCCACACCAGCTTCATCGAGTCGACGTCCGAGAAGTGCACCGGCACGATGAGCTCGATGGTGTCCCAATGCGCGGCGATGCGGGTCTTGATGCGTTTCACGTCGTGCCGGTCCTGACCACCTTGAGTTCCCCGTGCGCCAGCGTGGCGCCCGGCCCTGCGCCCGCGGCGGCATCCTGATCCTCGCCTTGGGCCGAGACCGCATGCAGCTGCAGGGCGCCCAGCTCGTGGGTCAGGGTCGCGGCCACCCGCACCCGCTCGCCGGGCCGTGCGCAGCGCAGCACGGTGAAGCTCTTGGCCCCGACCAGCATGCCGCTGGCCGCCGCGCCACCACCGCCGAGCCGCATGCGGGCCCCGTTCAAGACCGCGACCGCCTGGGCGCAGGCCTCGAGCAGCTGCAGGCCGTCCAGGCCCTGATGCCCGAGCAGCTCGACCGCACCGCCCTGGGGCTGCAGGGCGGCGACGCGCGCGACCAGCAGCGCGGGCGCCTGATGCGCCGTCAGCGCGGCGGCGGGCAGGCGCAGCAGCAGGTCGAGGTTGTCCATGGCTGGGGAGTTGTCCCTACGATCAGCGATCAGGCAAGTACCACGCTCCCGGGCACGCACAGGGGTGGTCCGGGCCCGGGCGACGGCCCACAGCGCACCCTGTAGAAGGAGCACGCTCCCAGGCTTCCCCTGTCGAGCGGTGATCGGAAGCATGGGGCCATGGACCACGTCCCGGACATCCTCTTCGTCGATGACAACCCGAGCGAGAGCGAACTCGTCGAGGAGGCCTTCCGCCACCACCAGATGCCGATCAGCCTGCGCAAGGTCGACACCGGTCCCAAGGCCCTGGCCTATCTGCAGTCCACCCTCGCAGCCGGCGGCAAGCTGCCCGACCTGGTGCTGCTCGACCTCAACCTGCCCCTGCTCAGCGGCCATGAGGTGCTGCAGTCGATCCGCGCCGATCCCCGGCTGAAGGACCTGCCGGTGGTGATACTCAGCTCCAGCGACCGGCGCCATGACATCGAACGCTCCGAAGCCCTCGGCGCCTCCTCCTATGTGATCAAGCCGACCCACTGGGATGAGTACCTGGTGCTGGTGCGCAGCTTCCAGCAGCGCCTCAAGCAGCGCCAATCCACGCCGGGCTGAGCCGCTGAGGCCACGACCTCACGCCGGCGGCGCCACCGCCGTGCGCCGCAGGATCGCGAAGGCGCCGGCGTGGCTGCTCTCCCAGAGCTCAGAGCCACGCATCGCGCGCCACGCCCCGACCAGTTCGCCGGACAGGATCACCACCGGCACATCGACGAAGCGCGTCGCCGCCGCGCAGACCTGCGCCGCGTCGCGCCACAGGCAGACGATCCCATCGAGCGGCGGCGAGGGCGGCTTCCAGATCGCCGGCAGGTCCCCGCTCAGCTGCCCCGCGGCCAGGCCCTGGGCGAGCAGCCGGTTGCGCACGCGCGCGTGCGGCTCGATGACCAGGATCTCGGCGCCTGGCGCCAGCAGGAGCATGATCAGCGCCGCCGCACCGTGGCCGGCGCCCAGCTGCAGCCAGCGTCCCGGCGTGAAGCCCGCGGCCAGGGCATCCCGCACCTGAGCATCCTCGCGCGCGGCGGACAGCCGTTCGAGCGGTCCCAGGCCCAGGAACCAGCCACGCCGGTTCAGGCAGTTGAAGGAGCGGCACAGCAGCTGGCGGCGCCCCGCGATGGCCGCCGTGGACAGGGCGGCGCGCACCCGGTCGGCCAGCACCCGCACCGGCTCCTGCGGCGCGCGACTGATCGGCCGCAGCACCACCGACTGCAGCTCGCCGGGATGGATCCACAGCGAGGTCGGCGGCAGCGACCAGCGGCTGCCGCACATCGCCACCGGCACGACCTGCGACTGCGCGGCGGTGGCGAGATGGAAGGCCCCGAGGTGGAAGCGCCCCACCAGCCCGTCGCGGCTGCGTCGACCCTCCGGGAAGACGAACAGCCCCTCACGCTCGCCGAGCAGCCGGTCGGGATGTTCGAGGTAGGCATCGACCGAGAGCGCATCGACGTTGTGGATGCCGGCCGCCCGCGCGCCGATGCCGAGGAAGGGCGCACGGAACACCCAGGTCTTGGCCAGCAGGTTGCGCACCCCGGGCAGGCCCCCTGCCGAGAGGATGTCGAGCATCGACTCGTGGTTGGCGACCACCAGGCGGCGCCCGTTGAGCGCATCGATGTCGCCGGTGAAGCGCCAGCGCACCGTCGGGGTCATGGCATAGACCACGCGCATCCAGATGCGCGTCGCGGTGCGCAGCCACTGCATGCGGCTGCGGCCGAGAGCCACCGCGATCAGGCCGATCACCGGCGCCTGCAGGCAGCCGCAGGCGAAGACCCCGTAGCCGGTCAGGGAGTTGGCGAGCGTCCAGCCGCACACCGGCCGGCTGCCGTGGCTGCTGAGCAGGCGCCGGACGATGCGCCGGAAGACCAGCACCGCCACCACCAGGGGCGCAACCGCGACCAGCTCGCCCACCGCCACCTGCCGCGCCAGGCCGCCATGCCAGGCCAGGGTCAGGCTGGTCACCGCCAGCATGCCGGTCGCGAAGAACCCCGCGCTGGCCAGGATGCGCGACAGTCCGTGCCCGCCGTGGCGGTTGTTGACCGCGCCGCAGAGCATCGCCCAGCCCAGGCCGACCAGCCCGAGGAACACCACCAGCCACCATCCGTCGCCATGCACCGCGCCATGCATCCACCATGCCTGCAGGCGCAGACTCAGGAGCGTGGTCGCGCCCGCCCACAGCGCGAGCGCCAGGCCCCACAACCAGCTGCCGAAGCGCACTCGGCTGGCCAGCGCCACCAGCACCAGGCTGATGACCGCCAGGGTCATGGTGCCGGGCAGCGGCGGCAGCGGCGGCGCGGAGGCCAGCAGCGCCACGCCGGGATGCCCCGCCATGGTCGGCGGCGCCAGCGGTATCGGCAGCACAGGCAACACGGCAGGCAGCGGCACGCTGGCAGTGATGAAGGCGTCCCTCGCCTGGTCAACAGCCAGCTCCGGTGAGCTGTTGCAGCCCTGCCGCCGCGGTGGCGTGCCCGCGCCACCCGGCAGGCCGGGCGCAGCTCCGCATGCTCAGGTCGCTGGCAGGCCTGGAAGCAGCCGGGTCACGCGCTCCGGCAGGCGCATCGGCTTGCCGCCGCGGTCCACGGTCGCGACCGTGACCTCGCCCTCGGCGCACAGCGTCTCGCCATGCAGGATCCGGGTGGTGAAGGTCAGGCGGCTCGGACCGCTCTTCGCGACGCTGGTGGCCAGCACCACCTCGTCATCGAAGCGCAGCGGCCGGCGGTAGCGCACCGTGCACTCGACCACCGGCATCAGCACCCCGGCGGCCTCGAGCTCGCGGTAGCTCTCGCCCTGGGCGCGCATCAGCTCGATGCGCGCCGACTCCAGCCAGATCACGTAGGCGCCATGATGGGCGTAGCCCATCTGGTCGCTCTCGGCATAGCGCACCCGCAGCTCCAGCCGATGCCCGGCCATCACGGCCTCAGGGCGCGGGCGCAGCTGCAGGAGCCACCGCCGACACCGCCTCCGGATGGGCGGGGCTGGAGGGGATCTTGTAGACCGTGTTCGGCCACGCGATCAGCACGATGGTCGCGGCCGCCGCCACCGCCACCGCCCACGAGCTGAGCACGGTCGGCCCGGTGCGCGCCGGCTCCTTGGCCGGGGAGGCCCAGATCGCCACCACCAGGCGCAGGTAGTAGGCCGCGCCGACGATCGCCATGAGCATCGCGAAGATGGCGATGATCGACCAGCCCTTCACCACCAGATCCTGGAAGATCAGGTACTTGCCGAGAAAGCCCATGGTCGGCGGGATGCCGGCGAACGAGGCCATGAAGATGGTCAGCACCAGGCCCTGCAGCGGCATGACCCGGCCCTGGCCACTGATGCCGCCGAGCGTGTCGTTGGCGTCCTCCGGGCCGGCCATCACCGCCAGCGCGGTCAGGGCGCCCGAGATCGCCACCGAGTAGCCGATCAGGTAGAACCACAGGCAGCCCATGTTCAGGCCGTAGCCGATGTGCGGCAGGGCGAAGGCCAGCAGCATATAGCCGGCGTGCGCGATCGAGCTGTAGGCGACCATGCGCCGCGAGCTGGTCTGGCGCAGGGCCGCGAAGTTGCCCCACATCAGGCTGACCAGCCCGAGTAGCAGGAAGGTCAGCTGGAAGGAGTGCAGCTGGCGCGCGCTCTCGGTGACCGTCACCGTGGCGTCGAGTCCGAGCGGCAGGACCGGCGCCGTGCCGCTGGTCGCCGCGACCAGGTTCAGCCACAGGGCACCGAGCGCCGCGAAGCCGCCGATCTTGAAGATCGAGCCCATCAGCCCGGTGACCACCGCCGGCGCGCCGGTATAGGCGTCGGGGGTCCAGAAATGGAAGGGCACGGCGCCGACCTTGAAGAGCAGGCCGACCACGATCAGGGTCTGGCCGAGCAGCAGCAGGTCCATGCGCCCATCGAGCGCACCATGGCCCATCTGCGTGTAGCCGGTGGCGCCATAGGTCAGGGCGATGCCGTAGAGCAGGATGGCGCTGAAGATCGAGCCCATCACGAAGTACTTGAAGAGCGCCTCGTTGGATTCGGAGCGCGTGCGGCGCAATCCGACCAGGGCGTAGACCGAGAGGCTGGTGATCTCGAGCGCGACGAACAGGGCCAGGAAGTCGGTCGCCATGACCATCATCATCGCGCCCGCCGAGGCGAAGAGCGCCAGGGCATAGGGTTCGCCACCGGCGTAGTCGTCGCGCGACAGCGTCTGCTGCAGACCGGCCATGGCGATGCCCGCCGAGACGATCACCGACAGGCACAGCCACATGCGGGCCTGATCCATGGCGAAGATGCCATAGAGGTTGCCGAAGGATCCGGAGCAGCAGGCGCCGTACTGGACCAGCCCCGCGACGAGCAGGATCGCCACCGCGATCCAGGGCAGACAGGCATGCTTGGCGGCACGCGACAGGAAGGGTTCAGCGCCAAGCACGACCAGGCCACCGACGGTGACCAGCAACAGCGGCAGCAGGATGGGGAAGAGGGCGGCGAGTGGCATCAGGGTGTCGTTGCCTGGGGGGCATCATGGGCGATGGTGAGGAGCGCGGTGGCGGCAGCGGCGCCCGAGCCGCCCGTCGGCTCGGCCAGGGCGGCGGCCTTGACCGCCGACGAGCGTCCAAGCTCCTCGGCGACCTTGCCGGCCTGGTTGGAGATCGGCATGGGATAGAAGCCGAAGAAGAAGCTCAAGGCGAGCAGGATCGCCACCGCCAGGCCCTCGGGCCCGGAGAGGTCGCTGATCGCCGGCACGTCCTCGTGGTCGCCATGGCCGCCCTGGCCGCCGTGCGGGCTGCCGTAGAACCAGCGCTGGATCAGGATCAGCATGTAGACCACGACCAGGATGACCGGGATGCCGGAAAGGAGCGCCACCCAGAAGCCGGCGCCGTTGAAGATGCCCAAAAGCAGCTGGAACTCGCCGATGAAGTTCAGGGTGCCGGGCAGCGCCGCCGAGGCCAGGGTCGCCATCACGAAGAGGATGGCCAGGACCGGCATGCGCTTGACCAGCCCGCCATAGGAGTCCAGGGCGGTGGCATGGGTGCGCGACTCGAGGTATCCGACCAGCATGAAGAGCGCCGCGACGGAGAAGCCGTGCGCGACCATCTGCACGGCCGCGCCGTTCAGGCCCGACGGGGTGAAGGTGAAGATGCCGATCATGACCAGCCCGAGATGCGACATCGAGGAGTAGGCGAGCATCGCCTTGGCCTCGGTCTGGGCGATCGCGACCAGGGCGCCGCCGAGGGTCGCGACGATGCCCAGGATGATGAAGACCTCGGCGTGGGCCACGCACTGCACCGGGAAGATCGGCAGGACGAAGCGCAGGAAGCCGTAGATGCCGATCTTCGACATCGCGCCGGCCAGGATCGCCACCGCCGCGCCGGGCGCCTCGGTGTAGGCCTTGGGCTGCCAGCCGTGCAGGGGCGGGATCGGGACCTTGACCGCGAAAGCCAGCGCGAAGGCCCAGAACAGCAGGTTCTGGGTATGCGACGAGACCGCGTAGGGCAGGCCGTCGATGACCTCGCGCACGTCGGTGGTGTGCAGGATGAAGGCGATGTACCAGATCCCGACCAGCATGAACACCGAGCAGGCCATGGTGTAGAGGAAGAACCACATCGCCGCGGCGCGGCGCTCGATGCCACCGAACAGCACGATGATCACCACCATCGGGATGAGCATGCCCTCATAGCACAGGTAGAAGACCACCAGGTCGCGCGCCAGG
>Ga0302314_10014246_pt1 | contig 13623 bp, 8 predicted proteins | sample III_Palsa_N2_3_FD_200533 | JGI IMG/M metagenome (GOLD analysis project Ga0302314, IMG submission 200533) | Peat permafrost microbial communities from Stordalen Mire near Abisko, Sweden - III_Palsa_N2_3 | ecosystem: Environmental > Terrestrial > Soil > Palsa > Peat permafrost | place: Sweden... | reverse complement strand
ATCGGCCATCAAGTTTCGAACCCCGCCACCACCGACTGGATGAACGCCAGCACCTTCGTCCGCCTCCATATCGATTGCCCCACCAGCGGCGGCAATCCCATCGCCGGGACTTATGGAATCAACCTGCAACAAGGCGACGGCAATACCTTCACGGGCGGCGATGTCGAGGGCTGCGCCACCATGCTTCACCTCGGCGCCAGCGCGCAGAACAATAACATCGTCGGTCTGCGCAACGAAAACAGCACCATGCAATACGTCGCCGACGCCGGCAGCAAGTACAACTCCGTCAGCGGCGGAGCCACTTTCTTCACCAACCGCATCACCGACAACGGCACGCAAAATTCCTTCCTCGACGCCTTCCACCGCGACTTCAACCAGATGAACGGCGATTACTACGCCAGCCAGATCGACGCCACGCTCACCGACCACGAGCGCCTCGGCATCGGCCTGGGCAACGAACGCGGCCGCGAAACAGAAGTCCAGACCGACTACGGCTACCGCTGGCTCTACGGCTTCACCGACGGCGCCAGCGGCACGCAGAACTACATCATCCAGGACCTCGTCTCGAACGTGATCCGCCTCTCCATCGGCCAGTACCTCACCGCGCCCAGCAACACCGTCTCCGCGGTCACCCTCACAAGCGGCGGCGTTTATTCGAGCGCCACTCCGCCCACCGTCACCATCAACGGCGCCGGCGGCGCCGGAGCCACCGCCACCGCCACCATGAGCGCCATCCCCGGCGGCACTGTCCTCTTTACCGCCTACCCCACCACCGCGCCCGGCACCACCTACCACAGCAAAGCCTGCGACCAATCCGCCTGCGACGTCGGCGGCACCTACGACCCGACTTCAGTATCCGAGTCCTACGGCCTCAGCACCCCAAGCATCTGCTCCAGCAACGGCGGCACCGGCTGCCAGACCAACGCCGTCGCCCAGTTCTCCGAGACTACCGGCGCCGTCAACGGCTACACCGAAGAGCTCTGGCCCACCATGGTGCACGGCAACTACGACGCTGCCACCGTCTTTCACCGCACCGCCGTCTTTCAAGTCACCAACTGGACCTACCTCGCCAACCTCGAATTCGACATCATCCACGTGATGGGCAACGGCTGGCTCTACAACATGGGCTTCCAGTGCGTGAACGGCCATTATTTTCAATATGGCGGCTTCGTCACCCCGTGGGCCAACACGACCGTTCCCTGCAACATGACCAACAACCACGTCTACCAGGTCTGGATCGACATGCACACCGATCCCGTCACCGGCACCGGCTGCGGCGGCACGCCCTGCTTCTACTACGACGGCATGGGGCTCCAGGACCTCACTGCCGGCACCGCCGAGGTCTACACCAGCTTCAGCGGCCTCAATTACACCGGGGCAACCAAGAGCAGCGACTGGGTACAGGAATTCGGCGACCAGTGGCAGACGGACTGCAAAACCAGCGGCACCGCTGAGACATGCGCCGTCACCGTCGACAGCGACACACTCATAGCCGAAACCTCCGGCTCAACCACGTACACGGTCAGCGGCCTCACCCTCACCGCCGGCGGCTCCGGTTACACCGCCGCACCCAGCGTCAGCTTCAGCGGCTCGAACCAGGTAACCGAAGCCCAGGCATACACCACCGTCACCGGCACGGCCGGCACCAACGACCAGACGGTCATCAACGCCGCCGGCACCGGCGCTGTCATCCTCAACGGCTCCAATAACTCCGGCACAGGCGGCACCGTCTTCGGCAGTGGCGGACCCGTCGAGACCACCGTCGGCACCATCGATATGCAGGGAGACGCGCAATTCAACGGCACTCTGCAACTCGGCGGCCAGGCCTACTTCCAAGCCAATGCCGAAATCAAGAACAACGCCGACCAGGAAAACGACTTCGTCATCTGGTCCGGCCTCACCACCGCTCAAAAAGAGAGCCTGATCTACAAAGACTGGACCGGAACCAGCCAGTGGTACCTGGTCAACAACACCAGCAGCGACTGGGCTCTGAACTCCGCCGTTGGCGGCCTCGACAGCTTCAAGGCCTACCAAAGCACCAACAGCGGCGACACCTACATCAACGCCTCGAATTCCACCGGCGTGGTCCGCGTCAACTACGAAACCGGCGCCGGAGCAAGCTTCAATATCTACGGCGGCAACAGCACTTCTCTCTACGCCAGCTTCACCGGCCCGGCAACCATCAAGTTCCCCGGCCTGGCCGCCGCCAGCGGTCATAACTGCCTGCAGATCGATAACTCAGGCTATCTCAGCAACACCGGCTCCGCCTGCGGAACCGGCTCCGGCGGCGGAGGCAGCGGCAGCGGCACGGTTAATTCGGGAATCTCCGGCCAAATAGCCACTTACATCGGCAGCGGAACAACCGTGGGCGGCATCAGCCAGGTGCCTGTCTCCGCCGGCGGCACCGGAGCTTCCACGATTGCCGGTGCGCTCTCGGCTCTCGGCGCGCAAGCCGCCATTCCGGGACTAACTTCGGATGGCTCGAACGGCATTCAAGTTACAGCCAATGGAACCTTCGGCGGTAACATCGTCGCCGCCGCGGTAAGCGCGCAGAACATGGCCAGCATCGGCCCGCGTTACGATGTAACTCAATTCGGCGCTGTCGGCAACGGAACCACGGACGACACAGCAGCCATTCAGTCGGCGTTCACTGCCTGCTGGAGTAGTGGCACTTACCCCTACGGCGGCACGGTCGAGTTTCCCGGCGATCACACCTATGTCATCAGCAGCACTGTCAACGCCTTTGACAGTTGCCGCATCGAAGGCGTCGGAAACGGCGTGGCGAGCGCTCAATCGCCCGTTCAAATCAACTGGAACGGCCCCGCCACAGGCACCGTCCTGAGCCTCTCCGCATTCACCATAGCTACGAACACATCGTCGATTACTCTTGCATCCAATCCTGCTAACAACGACACCCTCAACATTAACGGGACCGTAGTAACATTTGTAACTTCCGGCGCCAGCGGCAATCAGGTCAACATCGGATCGAGCGCCACGGCAACCGCGACCGCGCTTTACACCATGCTGAATGCATCGTCCGACTCCAACCTGACCAAGAGCCAGCCTTATGCAAATCCCAGCGCCGGCCTTGTAACTCTCGCCTATCAAGGCTCCGGTTACTGGGAATCTCTCTCCACCAGCGACGCCACCGCAATCAAAGTCGCGCTCGCCCTCGCCATTCCGAGTTCGCCCCGAGGCGGCCGCGCACCGGCTCTGCCCTATGCAGTTACTTTCCCCGTTACAAACAGCCTAAGTGCCGGAAACTGGGTCATCCTGCAAGGCTTTACTGCAAACGGCGTAGTCCTCAATCGAGTCGTGGCGCAAGTCGCGCAAGCTTCGTCCTCATCCTTCGCCATCGGCATTCCCTTCACGCCGTACGTTCCTCTCACCGGCAGCACCATTATGTTAGGAGCGTCCACCGACAGCGGAACGGCAACCGCCATCGGCATCGCCCTGGCATTTGATTCCTATGCCCGATACCAGCAAGAAGTCAGTAACATCGACATCAGCCCCGCTCCCGGCCTGGCCACAAGTCACTTCCCCGGGGTCAATCTCTACTTCGGCTCGCGCGTCGACACCGGAAGCAGGCTCGTAAATACCTGGAGCAGCTCCGCACTTTTCTTCGATTACTACTTCGCCGCGGGCGGAATCAACGTCGAATTCGACAAAGGCTGGCGAGCCGATGGCGCCGGCCTCGCCGACATCTACTGGCGAGTTATCACTGGCGATAACTTCAGAATCGCCAATGGCACCGCCAATGTAAGCGCCAACAACAACGGCGCCGCAGTCATGCTCGACGCCTCCTCCTGCGATTTGGGCAACGTCGAGGGTACGCTCTCGCACGTCGACATGGAATCGGATGGATTCAACATCGCTTCCGGACTCGGCGTCGTAACTCTCTACGATTGCGGCGGCAGTAACTTCAATACGCAGTTCTTCCTCAACCTCGATGGAGTTACCGAGAGCGAAGGATTATCCATCTTCAATCCCGGAGTTCTTATGTCGCCGGCTAACGATCTCGCATTGCAGCTAACTGCCGCTAACTCATCCATCAATGGCGGCAGCGCGGCCAATCGCTGGGTAGGCATTCCATCCCTGGCGCGGAGCGATATGGGCGGATCGAACGGCTGGGAGTCGCTGCTGAATTACTCGCCCTCCATCAACAGCATCGGGCCGTCAAACTATAGCACCGGAGCCGCCGGCTTCAATGCGCCCGCCCAGCTGGCCGGCGATGTCAACATCAGCCAGATCTGGCAATACGGCGTCAAAGCTTCCGATTTCCTCGACTCCGACACCGCCTTCGCCGCATTGCCCAACGCCACAACCCTTTTTGCCGGGCAGATTCTCGCGCCGCCTTCTTACTGGAACGGCGTCAACGGCAAACGCTACGCCATTGATGTGGTCTACCAGCCCGGCACAACCGGCACACCCAACGGCGGCTCCACAACCTGCGAAACCTCCGGCGTCGCCTCGCAGTTTGTCTGCACCAGCGCAACCGATCTAAGTGCCGGGCAATATATCAGCGTGGGTTCGGCCACCAACAAACAGATCAAATATATCGACGCCACCAACCCCGCGAGCGTCCTGGTCTGGACCACCTCAACCGTAGGCACGATCTCTACGCCGACCGCCCTCACTTTCTCTGCGCCCCTGCTCGGCCCCGAGATGCAATTGCCCACCAAGTCCTCCGCCGCGCCCACCACGCTCGCCTGGTCACAGGGCGACATGGAACAAAACTCCGGAGCAACCGCAAACGGCGTCGCCGCCTGGGTCAACGTGGCTGCGGGAACGCCGGGCACGTGGGCCGGAATTCCTCTGGGCAATTCAAGCGGCCAAATCGCCCCGTCGCAGATCTCCTCCACCACCGGCTCGGGCAGCGTGGTGCTGGCCAGCGGCCCCACCTTCACCGGCAACACAACCACCTTCGCCAATGCCGCCGCCGCCGAGCAGGATGTAGTCATTCAACCCGGCACAGGCGCCGACCAGGTGGGCGCCTTCGCCTGGAACAACTACTCCGGCACCTCGCAGTGGAAGTGGCGCAAGGACGCGAGCAACTATCTCCGCCTCACCGACCAAGTGAACTCCCTCGACCGCGAAGTTCTTTATCAAAATGGCCAGACAGTGATCAACGCCGGCGCCGGCTCGAATCCCGCTGTCATCAACGGATCGACTGGCAGCGGCACCGGCGGCCTGCTGGTCGAAAGCGGCGGCTCCAGCCCGGCCGCTGTGTTGACTGTCTCCGGCAGCGGCAACACCACCGCCACCGGCTTCGTCTCCGGCAAATTCATGATGGGCTCGGGAACCATGACCCTGACGGCCAACAGCGCGGCCGGCTCCAGCCCCACCATCGCCTGCGCCACCAGTCACATCTGCGACGGGATCAGCGGAACCGTCACTCTGACCACCGGAACCAGCCCGACCACCGGAACGCTGGCGACGTTGGGCTTTCCCAACACGCATACCAACCAGGCCAACTGCGTTGTTACTCCAACGCTGAGCGGAACGGGCCTGGTCACCTCCATCACCTGGAGCGAATCCACCACGGCTCTCACCCTGACGGCCAATACCGCGTTGTCGGCAAGCACCGCCTATCAGGTCCGGTACTGGTGCGGCGGCAATTGAGCCAGAAACGCCCAACAGTGAGCCCAAAATTGAACCCGGATTCGAAGCCGGCGAAGCCAGGTGGCGGGATCGAAAAGAAAAGCGCGGACGAATTGGGCGAATGGAGCATTTTTCCTGGCCAGCTCGACCTCGCCGAACTCCTGCGCTTCGGCAAGATTCTCGATCGCCGCCCTTCCGTTCTGCGCGGGCAGACGATTGCCATGTCCCTCGCCGAACAGCTGCTGCAGGTCAGAACCCGCGAGGGCGCGACCACCCCCTTGAAAGCCAACGCTGCTCAGAAGGCATTTGAGGATCGTCGCGGCCAACGAAACATCGTGCTCAAGGCACGGCAGATGGGCTTCACCACCTGGGCGGCTGCGCGCTTCTTCTTGAAGACCATCACCCGCCCCGGCACGCTCACTCTAGAGGTCGCGCACACCCAGGAATCTGCCGAAGAGATCTTCCGCATCGTGCATCGCTTCCTCGACCGGCTCCCCGACCAACTCCGCGAAGGCCCGCTGAAGACCTCGCGCGCCAACGTCCGACAAATTGTGTTTCCCGCCATCGATGCGCAGTACCGTGTCGTCTCCGCCGGCGACCGCAACGCCGGCCGCGGACTCACCGTGCAAAACCTCCATTGCTCTGAGCTGGCCCGCTGGCCCGGCGATCCGGCCGACATCCTCGCTGGTCTTGAAGCCGCGCTGGCCCCGGGCGCCGAGCTGATCCTGGAGTCCACACCCGACGGCGTCGGCGGCTGTTTCTATGATCAGTGGCAGAAGGCCGGCGAAACCCGGACCGTGCGCCACTTTTTCCCATGGTGGATGGAGCCCCGCTATCGGGCTGAGGCTGCAGAAGAAGCGAGCCTGACCGATGAGGAGCGTGCGCTCATGCTGAGCTGCCAACTCGACCTGGAACAGATCGGGTTTCGCCGGCAAATCCGCGCCAACTTCCGCGGCCTGGCCACGCAGGAATATGCCGAAGATGAGCAAAGCTGTTTCCTGGCCAGCGGCAGTTCCATCTTCGAGCTGGCCGCCATCGAAGATCGCCTGGCCAGCGCTCCCGAGCCCTCCCAGCGCCGCCGTAACGGAGAGCTGGAGCTATGGTTTCCTCCCATGCCGGGCAAGCAGTATCTGGTTGCCGTTGACCGGCCGGCGGCGGCAGCGAAGGCGATTACTCCGCCGCGCAAGTGCTGGAAATGGAGACCGGCTTGCAGTGCGCCGAATTCGCCGGCCATGTGGGCGGCCTCGAGCTGGCGCGCCTGGTTACCGGGCTGGCCGAGGAATATAACCGGGCCTGGCTGGTCATCGAGAGAAACAATCACGGCAGCGGCATCCTGGCGCTGGCGGATACGGCTTGCGCCTACCGGCGCATCTATAGCCAGTCCGGCCAACCCGGGTGGCTCACGACTTCGGTCAGCCGGCCGGCAATCCTGGCCCGGCTTGGGGCGGCTCTTGTCGAACAGCCTTGCATATTCCAGAGCCGCAAGCTGCTCGGCGAGTGCCGCAGCTTTGTCCGCCTGGCCAATGGAAGCTCCGGCGCCCAGTCCGGCACCCACGACGACCGGGTGATGGCCATGGCCATCGGACTCGCCGCGCGGGCGGAATTGCTGGGCAAGAGCAACCTTTAGATTGAAGCTTCTAGCTCTAGCTCTTAGCTGTTAGCTCTTCCTCACCGGCACCGCTTTCCGCCGCAGCAAGATGGAATGCGCGACAAGCCGGTTTCGGAGCTGGAAGCTGACAGCTAAAAGCTAGAAGCTGTCCTTCCGAGCGCATATGATCCAAACAGTGTCAACAAGGAGCGGCCTTGGCGGTCCTGGCAGTACAGCATATCCGGCGAATGCGTGGCGGCGCCCAGGGCCAGTTGATGCTGGGCGCCGATGGGCACACTTATGTCGTCAAGTTCCAGAACAACCCGCAGCACGTACGCGTGCTGGCCAACGAGTTTCTCGCCTCGCGCCTGGCCCTGGCAGCTGGGCTCACCGTTCCCGACGCCGTGCTTGTGGATGTCACCGGTTGGCTGGTCGAAAACACCCCGGAGCTGGAGATCGATCTCGGCCGCACCCGCATCAAGTGCCAGCCGGGACTTCAATTCGGCTCCCGATTCATGGGCGGGATGATGCCCGGCCAGGTGGTGGACTATCTGCCCGAGGAGCAGCTCGCCGAGGTCCGTAACTTGCCCGAATTCGCCGGCATCCTGGCCCTCGACAAATGGACCGGCAATGCCAACGGCCGCCAGGCGGTCTTCACCCGCAAGCAAAATGAGCGCCGTTACCGGGCGGTGTTCATCGACTTCGGCTACTGCTTTCATGCCGGCGACTGGAAGTTCGAAGACATTCCCCTGCGCGGCGTCTACTATCGCAACGACGTCTACCGGGAGATCGCCGGCTGGGAGGCCTTCGAGCCCTGGCTCACGCGCCTTGAAACCATGGCGGCGGAGACGGTCTGGGCCGCCGCCGCCGAAGTCCCGCCGGAGTGGTACGGGGGCGACCCGGCAGAGATGGAGGCGTTGGTCGAAAAGCTGCTGGCGCGGCGCAGCCGGATTCGCCAGCTGATTGAAGACTTTGCCCGGTCGGACCGCACACCTTTTCCAAAATGGGCTTGCCTGACCCCTTCCCCCGCCACAAAACCCTGGAAAGACCTGCGCTGGGAGCATAACATCGTTGCAACCATACAATAGCCCGCCAGCTCGTCCGCGGGCAGACCATGAGCAACGGAAACCAAAGACGGACCTGCGAATTTCACCTGCTCCGGTATGTCCCGGATCCGGTGCGGAATGAGTACGTCCATATTGGCGTCATCCTCCGCGAGCAGCCCGGCCCGCGCAACTCGGATCAGCCTAAACCGGACCCCATTCGAGTCCAGTTCACGCGCGACTGGCGCCGCGTGCGCTGCCTTGATCCCGACGCCGACACCGCGCTGCTCGAAGGCATGGAGACCGAGTTGCGGCGCAGCTTGCAGACCGACCCGGACGGCAGCTTGCCCGATGGCCGTATCTTGCCCGATGGCCGTATCTTGCCCGATGGCCGTATGATGATGCGCCTCAAAGAATCGCTCTCCCTCAGCGTGCAGATGACCGAAGCCAAGGCTTATCTCGCCGAGAGCCTTCCCGCCGGAGTCGAAGAGCTGATGCGTATGTATGTGGAGCCGCCCCCGCGCATCAAGGCTCCGCGCTTAAGTGGCCGCGCCGCCATCCAGTCCCGCATGCGCAGCGAGTTCGAGCAGGCCGGCGTCTGGGACCTGCTGCGCAAGCGCATTGCCGCTTCCGATTACACCCGCCCCGGCGATCCGTTGAAGATCGACGCCGCCTACCGGCCCATTGATGTGGCATTCCGGCCCAATGGAATCATCCGCATGTTTCACGCCGTGAGCCTCGAGCCGGGCCTGGAGATGGCCAAGGTGCTGGCGTTTTCCGCCTCCGGCCTGCGCACGGGCGTCGAACGGGTTGAAAAGGCCCAGCTCGAATTGACCGCTGTGATCGAGCCCGCGGCCAGGCTGGGCGCTACCGCCGACGAGCCCGACCGCCTCGAGCTCTACCGCTTCGGCGTCGAGACCATGGAAGAGAACCAAATCCGGGTGTTGACCACCAGCGATCTGTCTCGCGTCGCAGAGACGGCGCGCCGCGAACTGAGAATTTGAAAGGCAGCTTCCAGCTATCAGCTATCAGCTATCAGGTTTCAGGTTTCAGGTTTCAGGTTTCAGCTATGACCTTCAAAGTATGCCCTATCGAGCCGCAAACTTATCTCCACCAGTTTGCAGATCATTATTTAGCTCCGTGCTAGCATGAGTTTCGTAGTCAGGAAATGAACAGCTGAAAGCTGATAGCTGAAAGCTGATAGCTGATAGCTGATAGCTGATAGCTGATAGCTGAAAGCTGAAAGCTAAAGGCTAGAAGCTGAAAACAGAAGGCGCTCCCTTGCGGGTGCGCCTTTCGTTTTGTCCGCAAAAAAGGATGGTCATCGTGCGAGTAGCAGAACAGTTGCGGGAGATATGGCGCCAGGCGATCCACTATGTGGGCCCGGATGCGAACTGGGGCGCGGGTCCGGACACGGAAGCCGGCCATCGCGAGCAGGCCGTCGCCGCCGAGGCCGAGCGCAAGACGCTGGCCTTGCCCGCCATTCTGACTCCGCTCAATTTTGGCCCGGCCAACTTCCCCGGCCGCCTGCTGCCCAAGCCCACACCTGTCAATCTGCGCCGCTTCGCCGAAACCCCCGTGGTGCGCCGCGCCATCAACGTCATCAAAGACCGCATCGCCGCCATGGACTGGCAGATCCGTGTCCGCCGCGGCATCCGGGCCGGAGACGTCGCCTACGCCGAGCGCAAGTTGCGCTCCCTGCGCCGCACGCTCGAAGAGCCGAATGCCGTCGACACCTTCCGCACCCTCATCGAGCAGGCCATCGAAGACGCCCTCACCGGCGGCTTCGGCGCCATCGAGATGGAGCCCACCGGCGACCCCGACCGCCCCGCCATGTTGTGGCCCGTCGACGGCGCCTCCATCCGCATCAACGCCCGCTGGGACGGCCAGCCGGATACGCCCCGCTACGCCCAGGCGCTACCCGGTCAAATGGAATCGAGCGCGATCGACCTGCTCGACGACCAACTCATGTACATCCGCATGAATCCGCGCAGCTTCACGCCCTTCGGCCTGGGCCCGCTCGAAGTCGCCTTCGAGACCGTCAACCAGTTCCTGAGCGCGCATCGCTTCGCCGGCAAGCTGGCCGCCAACGCCGTGGCGCAATATGCCCTGTGGCTCAACGAGGCCACGCCCACACAGCACGACCGCTTGATTCGCTGGTGGCAGGACGAGATCGAAGGCACCGGTCGCGTGCCCCTGATCTCCACCGCGCAAAAGCCGGAAGTGCTGCGCTTCGCCCAGGGCACCGACGCCGACCTGCGCCTCGCCTGGCAAGAGTTCCTCATCCGCATGATCGCGAATGCATTCTGCTTGCCGCCGCTCATGCTCGGCCTTGAAGCCGATGTCAACCAGTCGACCGCCGCCGAGATGACCGACGAAGCCTTTCGCGGCGCCATCTCGCCCCTGGCCATGCTGCTCGCCGGCCACATCACCCGCGATCTGTTCGGCAAGTGCATCGGCTGGCGCGAGTTCGAATTTGTCTTCAACGAACTGAACGCCCGCGACGAGGAGACAGAACTGGCCGTCCAGGTGCAGTTATTGCAAGCCGGCGTGCTGACGGTAAATGAGGTTCGTGCCATGCGCGGCCTCGGTCCGCTGGGCCAGGACGGCGCCGTGCAGTTGACCGGCGAAGCGGAAGGCAAGAGCCAGGGAACAGGGACTGCGCCCGGGGCCCCGTGAAGCTCAGTCAAGAAGCCAAGGGCGCCCCACGTCTCGCGTTTGAGACCTGGGAACGAGCGATTCGCAAAGTCGAAGCTCAAGTCCTAGTTCCTCAGTCGCTAGTCTCTGTTCCCTGTTCCCTGTTCCCTATGTCCCTACGTCCCTAGTTTCAAGAATCGGAGAGCGCATGCGATTGGAAGCGATGGCAGTGAAATTTCCTCACGTCGACGGGCACCCCAACCGGGTGTCTTTCGAAGGCGTCCTGACAGTCGTGAATGCGGCCAGCGACAAGGCCCCAGCCGGCGCCCGCGGTCATCGCGTGATGTTGACCCGCGAGGCCGCGGAGACAGCGCTGCCCTCGCTGCTGGGCATGGCCGTCGACTATCGGCCCGGTTGGGACGGGCACGACGCGCGGCGCAAGATCGGCGTGGTCACCGAGGCCGATCTGGCAGGCCAGCGCCTCGTGGTCCGCGGCTATCTTTATGCACGCGACTTTCCCGAAGTGGCTGCGGCGATACAGGCCCATGCCCCGCAAGCCCTGGGAATGAGCTACGAACTGGCTGACGCGCGCGTAGAAGACCTGCGCGCCGAAGTGTGGAAACTCACCCGCGTGACCTTCACGGGAGCGGCCATCCTGCTGCGCGAAAAAGCCGCTTACCGCGCCACCAGCTTCCGCATGGCGAGTTAGCAACTCCATCCGGACATCAACGATGCAAGGAAAACACAGAAAGGAAGGTCATGGAAACGGAACAGAGACAGATTGCAGAACGTCTGGAGACCGCAGCCAGTCTGCTTGAGCGCACGCTAAGCCGGCTTGAAGAGCGCGTCACCGCGGTGACCGCGCTGAGCGGCGACGTAGAAAAGATCTCCGCCACGGTGGAGCAAAGCCGTCGCGAGGTCGAACTGGCGGAAAAGCTCGCCGCGGCCGAGCAGGAGCTGGTCGCATTGAAGGCCGCCGGCGCGCCCGCGCTCGTCAATCCGCTGCGCAGAACGGTGCCCGCTTCAACCTCTGAAATGCTGGCCAAGCACGGCATTGCCGAGGGCCCGGTGGACGTGCGGGCTCTTGACGCGGCGCTGGCCGGTCTGAGCCTGGAGCAGCGCATTGCGGTGAAGACACAGCTGCTGCGCGCCGGCGCCATTGCCTGAGAAGCACCTAACATCTGACCACTGACCACTGATAACTGACAGCTGTTAGCTGTCGTCTGAAACGGCCCCATGGAGGGGGCGGAGAGCCTATGAACGCAACTTTTGCAGACATTCATGCGGCAGCAGATTACATTGGGCCGGGCGCCATCGAAGTTCCCCTTTACCAAACCGAAATCTTCGACATCTGCCGGCGTTCCAGCCCCTTCGGGCAGCGCATCAAGCAGGTTCCCGCCACCGGCCATCCCTCGCGGTTCTTCGAGGAAACGGCGCTTCCCAATCCCGGCACGGCTGGCTTTGTGAATCCGCGCAGCATCGTCCCAACGGTCGTCAGCCCTACGCGTGTAGAGCGCAGCGTCCCCCTCAAAGCCATCGTCTCGCAGATCAATTACAACCTCTTCGACATCGAGTTAGGCGACCAGCAGAAGCAATTCGCATATCTCCAGGCCAAAGACCTGGTAGATACCGTCAGCGGCGTGATGGTGACCCACGATGTCGCCCTGTGGAATGGCAACGACACCAGCCTCAGCACTCCCACCACCACACAATACATGGGTGTCACCGCACAGATCGTAGCCGGCGGCCTCACCACCACCATCGGCACCACCGCCTCAATCGTCGACGGCATCAAGTCGCAAATCGCGCAGATGGTGGCCAGCAACGGCTTCTACGTCCGGCCTACCGCCATCTACGCCAACCCTGTGCTTCTCGATCTCATCGACCGCGAGATGAAGACCGAATTCAATGTGGTCTTGAACACCGATAACATCACCGGTGGTATCCGCGTGAAGATGCTATCGACACAAGCCGGCGATCTGCCCCTCATTCCCGACTGGAGCCTCGGGTACACGGGCACTCCGGGCTCGGGAACCGCCGTCTTGCCGGCCTACATCGTCACCGAAGATCTGATCGAGTATCACTGGCTCGGCGACCCCACTCCTCGCATCTTCCAGCTCGGCCTGCCTAACTCGATGACTTACCAGTATGTCGCTGTAAAGTTCGGCGCCCCGGTGGTTAAGGGCGCTACCTACGCGCATGCCCAAGTGCTGGTAGACCGGTAGCGGGTAGACAGGTAGCACATCCGCTCGAAATTGGGTGCCCCACCCTCGCCGCGTCCTTGTCTTTGCGGCTAGGGTGGGATCCCACAGACCACTAGGCCAGAAGGAAAATGGGAAGGGTGGAGTATGGCATATCTACTGCCGGCGGATTACCCCAACTATGGATTGCCGGTCGCAACCACGGCGGACTGGATCACGGCTGCCACGGCCTTGATCAACAGTTACTGCAGGCGCCCGGACCTGAACGTAATCCAGTACACAGAACGCCTGCGGCTCACCAGCGGATCGCAAACCGTATTACTGAGTTATCTTCCTCTGACTTCGCTGGGAACGGCAACCTCGCCGCTGGTGAGCCTCGAAGGCCGCTACGCCAAACCACGCCGTGGAGAGATGCTGGCCGAGCCCATGTTTGAAATCATCTGGGCATTTTCGCTGCCCGGCCAATGGTCATCGATCGATCCGAGCACCGTGGACTTCGATCCCAACACAGGAGAGCTGACGCTGCCATGGAATGTGCTCGGCCTGCCCTATA
>Ga0302314_10014245_pt1 | contig 13623 bp, 11 predicted proteins | sample III_Palsa_N2_3_FD_200533 | JGI IMG/M metagenome (GOLD analysis project Ga0302314, IMG submission 200533) | Peat permafrost microbial communities from Stordalen Mire near Abisko, Sweden - III_Palsa_N2_3 | ecosystem: Environmental > Terrestrial > Soil > Palsa > Peat permafrost | place: Sweden... | reverse complement strand
GCGTCGAGAGCGATCCGTCGCACTCGATCCACTCCGCTTTCCACGCGATTCACGTCGCGCTGGCGACGGGCGCGCGCGCGACCAACGCCGTCCAGCTTCATACCAACGAAGAGCCCGACATCAACGGCGACGTCCTCGTCTCCAACGGTGTGCTCGTCACCAGTCCGCGCGTCGTCGCCTTCGCGACCGCGATGGGCGCCGACGCGGGGACGATCCGCACGTGCGCCGACCCCGACGCGGGGAATCAGACATATTGCGGGGTCACGAACGCTCAGGGGATCGTCAGCAACGGGGCGACGGACGCATGCAATGGATATGCGACATCACCCAACGATCGCTTCCTGCACGTGGAGCAGAACGCGAACGATTTGAACGACGCCGGCGCGTGGGGGTTGGTCGTGGCGAACGCGGTCGGCGTGGCCTTCAAGAATTGAAGCGCGAGGCGATCGCGTCGCCCCGCGTCGCGCGACTGCGTCTTGCTACATCGGCGTTGCGGCTACGTTCACGACCGTGGTGCTCTGCGCGCGGTTGCACGTCTTGGTGTGAGTCATCTCGGCGGCGCTGACGAACCGACTCGCCTTCGATCCGATGTGCACGGCCTGGCAGGCGTGCCCGTCGACTTGCGCGCCGTTCTCGCAAGCGACGTGGAGATCCCAGCAGACGTTGGCGCCGGTCACTCCCGAGATCTGGGTCACGTTGCACTCGAAGCCCTTCGCCGGATTCCCGTCGCAAGTGACGCTCACCTTCGGGCTCATCGCGAGCGCCGCTTCCTTCTTGGCCGCCGACGCCGCGACGCCGATGACGACGACGCACGTGCCGAACCCCAAGAGCACCATGACGCCGAGAATGATCGCGACGATCGCGCCGGCCGACATCCCCTTCTTCTGCGGTGACTGGGGCGCTCCTCCATATCCAGGCGGCGGCGCTCCGTACGGACCGGGTCCGTAGCCCGGCGGCGGACCTCCCGGTGGTTGGCCGTAGCCCGGCGGCGGTCCTCCCGGCGGTGGGCCGTAGCCCGACGGGGGCGCTCCCGGTGGTTGCCCATACCCACCCGGACCCGGAGGCCCACCCGGACCCGGAGGCCCATTTCCATACGGGGGTTGCATCGGCCCACCGTACCAGAACGGGATTCGCGCCTAGGCGGTGGTGCCGCGCACATCCGGTACCTGCGGACTTTTCCACTCATGCTACGATCTCAGTGGCATCCCCGACTCTCGCTCGCCGCCCTGATTTCGCGGCGTTTCGTGCACCTCGGGCGAGGATCTGGGTTTGCAGGAGTCACCGATATGAGCCGAGCTTCCGCTTTGCGAGCGCACCTCTCCGTCGTTGCCGCGATCGCTGCGGGGGGCGCCGTCGCGCTCGTCGCCGCGTGCGGTGGCTCGGGGAGCAACGGGGGAACGGGGACGAACGAGGCCGGGTCTCCCTTGATCGACGGCGGCGTGGTGAATCTGCTCGGAGATGACGGCGGAGGGAGTGGCGACGACGGCGGATCGGGCGCGGTCATTTCGAGCGTCACGATCGTTCCGGCCAATGCCACGCTCACGGTGCAGGCCGGTCAAACGGTCTCCCAGACCTACAAGGTGATGGGCGTCGTCAACGGCACCGGTGCGCCGGTCGACGTGACGAGTCGCTTCGTGTTTTGGGTCCCTGACAACTATCTGGTCGGCGACTTCCCCGCGCTCGGCGGCCCGGTCTTCACGTCGCGGCTCCCTGTGGCGTCGACCGATCCGCCGCAGCAGGGCGGCACGCTCACGGTCGAAGCCGAGGCGCTGAACCCCGGCAACGTTCCCCTCACGACGACCACGTCGCTTACGGTCAAGCTCGTCGCCACTCTCGACACGACGGGGACTTCGGGCGACGCCGGGCTTCCTCCGAATCCGGGGCAGCTCTTCGGCGGTCCGTCGGATCCGACGCGCGCGCCGGTGCTCGAGTATCCGAACGACGGGACGATGTTGCCCCCGAATCTGCGACTGCTCGACGTCCACTGGCTGCCCGGCTCGGCGAACAACACGCTCTATCAAATCAGTTTCACCAGCCCTGCTTCGAGCATCACCTATTACACGCGCTGCGGTGCGATTCAGGATCTCCTCGCCACAGGTGCGTGCGGGTTCCAGCTCGACGCGACCGGCTATGCGTACCTCTCCGAATCGAACGCAGGGCAGGGGAACGTCGCGGTCACGATTCTCGGCACCGATGACACGGGGACGTCGGTCGGGACGTCGGCGACGTTCAACATCCAGTTCGCCGAGAACACGGTGAACGGCGGCGTCTACTACTGGGACGTCACCAACACGCAGATCATGCGCTTCGACTTCGGCGGCACCTCCACGACGCCGGACGTCTTCTTCTCGCCGGGCGAGTACGGCACCGATGGCAGCTGCGTGGGGTGTCACGCCATCTCCCCTGACGGGACGAAGATGGCTGCGTCGGAGAATGGTCAAGGCGGCGGGCAGCTCAACTACATCAACGACATCGCGACCGTCGCGGCGCCCCTCACGCAGACCGAGAACACGACCAGCCGCGTCCAGTTCGCGTCGTTCGATCCGTTCGGGGATCAGTTCGTCGCGGTCGATGGCGACGGGCAGATGCCGAACCCGACCAACGCCAGCGACACGACGAACAACCTCTGGTTCCACGACGGCAACACGGGCCTCATCGTGGCTGGCGAGACGAAGGAGCTGACGTTCGAGCCGGATCATCCGGCGTGGTCGCCCGACGGGACGATGATCGCGATGACCCACGTTGGTGTGCACAATACGTCGCAGCGCGAGTACCTCGGAGGGATCGACCTGGCGACGTTCGCGGCAGGGAGCGTGACCGACGGCGGGGTGGCGGTCGGCGCATTGGGGGCCTCGTTGGGCACACCGGTCGTCGTCATTCCGAGCAACGTCACGAGCGGATCCAACTCGGTCAACAGCTACAACCCGACCTGGTCGCCCGACTCGACGTTCATGCTCTTCTCGCAGACCATCTGCCCGACGGCCAACGCGCAGAGCGAGCTGTGCGACAGCGACATCGAGCAGAACGTCTCGGCCACGACGTGGGCCGTGAAGCCTGCGGCGGGAGCGATCCCGTTTCACCTCGACAACGCGGCCAAGCCTGGCGTGGCCGATGGTGCAGGAGCCGCGGTGCTCGACACGTTCCCGCGCGCGACGCCGTTCGAGACGAAGCAAGGCACGGGCAAGCTGTTCTGGTTCACAGTGGCGTCGCTGCGCCAGCCTGGCCTGCGTCTCAAGAACTGGGACAGCGGCGAGGCCCAGCAGCAGCTCTGGATGTTCGCGGTCGACCCGGCGAAGATCCTCGCTGGGCAGGACGGGAGCTACACGGCGTTCTTCTTGCCGTTCCAAGACGCGAAGACGTCGAATCACATCGCCGAGTGGACGCAGAAGATCGCCAGCGCGAATCCGCCGGCGCCTGTTCCTCCGCCTCCGCCTCCGCCTCCTCCGCCCGCCCCGCCGCCGCCGAAGTGACTCAGCGCGCGGCCGACTGAAAGAGGCTCCATCCGTCGTCGCTCGCGACGCGCGCCCAGAGCGGCGAACGCGCGAGCGCGCCGAACGTGCGGGTCGTCTCGGGGACGATGGCCCAGTCGGTTCCGCGCTCGACCAGGAGGCGATCGGCGTGCGCGTCAGTCGCGACTGCGGCCGACGCGCGGAAGACGTCGGCCGAGTAGCAGTCGTTGCGCGGATCGAAGAACACCCGGACGCCGCGCGGCGCCGCTCCCCAAAGGACGACCGCCGAGGGGGCGAACGGCGCGTAGACGCGCGCGCCGTCGGGGAGCGATCGCGCGAACGTGAGGACCGACGCGCCGCCGAGTGAGTCGTCGATCCACGCGCCCGCGGATCTCGATCGCTGCGCGCGGGCCCAAAGAGCGGTGCTCGCGAGGAGCCCGGGCGCGAGGATCATCGCGACGAGCGACCATGCGCGCGCCGGCGCGATTGCGGGGAGCGCCGCGCCGTCGACGAGATCGTCGATCTCGACGACGAGGAGCGCACTACCGATCACGATCGCCGGCGCAGCATGGCGTGCCTGGGCGATCGCCATCGCCGCAAGAACGATCACGAAAGCGCCGCGGACCATGTGCCGCCGATGCGCGAGCGCGCTGACGGCCAACGCCACCACGGCTCCGAGCGCGAGGATCGCAGGAGGGCTCGCCCAAACGGGGCCGGCGCGCCAGAGCGGTTGGAACTCCTCGATCGTTTCGTGAATCATGTGGCCCGCTTCGTCGTCCCCCGTGAGGTAGTGCCCGACGAGACCGTGGAGACGCGGGCCGTACGGATTGAGCAGCGTGACGAGCGCGGCTCCGATCGTCGTCCACGCGCGCGATCCGCGCGTGCGATCGCGCGCGTGCTCCGCGGTCGCGGCGAGGAGGATCACGATGCCGAGAGGAAAGCTCCCGTGGAGCTGCGTCCATACCCACTCCAGCGCGACGGCCGATGCGCCTCGCGCGCGCGACCAGTGGGGGGTGAAAGCGACATGCATCATGGCCAGCGCGAGCGCGAGCGACGCGAACGACGGGCGTGGGCCATAGAAGGAAGCCGCGATCGGCGCGAGGACGAGGAGCGAGAGCGCGGCAGCCGCGAGGCGACGCGCGTGCCCTACCGTGAACGCGATGGCCAGCGCGGCGGTCAGCGTTCCGAAGAGAACACCGGCGAGCGCGAAGAACGCTGGCCCGAGGCGATCAGCGCCGCTCGCCAGCAGCACGCCATAGAGCCACTCGTGCATCACCCACGGGCGTGCGGCGTCGGTGAACGCGTACCCGTTCACGTGCGGCACGTGTCCGCTCGCGAGCATGTCGCGCCCCGCCGCTGCGATCCACCACACGTCGGGATCCGTGATTCGAAACGTGGCCCCCGCGCACGCCAGCGCGCCGAAGAGCAGCGCGAAGATCGCGACGACGGTGCGTCGCTCGCTCAGCGCACGCAGCGGCAGGAGGCGCAGCGCGAGAGCGGGCATGGGGAGACTACGGCGCCTCGAAGGTGATCCGCCCGAGCGCGCCCGAGCGGACGTCGTGAATGAGGATGTCGGCCGCCTTGTGGAGGTCGATCGTGCCGCCGCTGCGGAGGCCCCCGCGACGTCGACCGATCTCCATGAGGAGCGCGTCGGCCGCCGCAGGGAGCTCGGTGAGTTTGTAGCGCGCGCGAAGGAGGCCCGGGTAGCGCTCGAGCAGGAACTTCGCGCCGAAGAGCGCGACGCTCTCGTAGTCGATCGCCGTGTCGGGGATCGCGCCGCCGAGCGCGAGGCGATACGAGGCCTGGTCGTCCTCGATCTTCGGCCAGAGGATGCCGGGGGTGTCCGCGATCGTCATGCCGTTCTTCAACGTGACGAGCTGGCGCGCCTTGGTCACGGCCGGCTCGTCGCCCACCTTCGCCACTTTCCGCTCCATGAGCGTGTTGATGAGCGTCGACTTTCCGACGTTGGGGATGCCCACGATCATCGCGCGCACGGTCTTGCCCGGTCCGCTCGGATGCAACGCGAGCCGTTTGCACAGCTCGGGGACGCGCGCCCTGATTTCGCCCGGCTTGTCGGTGCGAATCGCCAGCGCCAGCACTTTGCCTTCGGGGCGTTCCTTCGAGGGCTCCGTGCGCGCGCGCTCGAAGTACGCGAGCCACGCTTTCGTCGTTTCGGGATCGGCGAGGTCGCTCTTGCTGAGCACTTTGACGCACGGCTTCTGCTTGCGAAGCTCGGTGACGATCGGGTTCTCGCTGGCCAGGGGCATGCGTGCGTCGAGGACCTCGATGACCACGTCTTGCGACGGCATCGCTTCGGCCATCGCGCGACGCGCTTTGGTCATGTGGCCCGGGTACCACTGGATCGACATTGCAGGCGGTCTACCACGCGGCTGCTAGGCTCACGCGCCCGCGATGCCCGTTTCCGCTCGATATCGCGCCGCTCCCCGAATCACGGAGCTGGGCCACGAGCTGTACGACGAGGTCACCCCCGCGCGATTCCCCAAGCGCGACCTCCGCTTTCGCAACCAGCGCTGGGCCGATCGCATCGGTCTCGGCGCGCTCGACGCGACCGAGTGGGAGGCGCACTTCGCGCGTTTCGAGCCGCTCCCCGACAACCTCGCCAGGCCTCTCGCCCTCCGCTACCACGGCCATCAGTTCGACGTTTACAACCCGACCCTCGGCGACGGCCGCGGCTTTCTCTTCGCGCAGGTCGAGGATGACTCGTCACGGCTGCTCGATCTGGGCACCAAAGGGAGCGGCACCACGCCGTGGTCGCGCGGCGGCGACGGGCGACTCACGCTCAAAGGGGGGGTCCGCGAAGTGCTCGCCACCGAGATGCTCGAGGCGCTCGGTGTCTACACCTCGAAGACGTTGAGCCTCTTCGAGACCGACGAGACGTCGCGAGCCTCGATCGCCTCCTTACGTACAGCATCGCGCATTATTACCCAGACGTCGGCGACGGCGCCGATCGCGCGGCGCGCTTCCTCACGAAGGTCACGCGCGCGAGCGCCGCTCTGTGCGCGAGCTTCATGGTCGGCGGGTTCGTTCACGGCGTTCTCAACTCCGACAACATGTGCATCACGGGCGAGGCGTTCGACTTCGGGCCGTATCGTTTTCTGCCGACCTACGATGAAGACTTCGTCGCCGCGTACTTCGACGCGCAGGGGCTCTATTCGTTCGGGCATCAGCCGCGCGCGTTCCTTCGCAACCTCACGCGCCTCGCCGAGACGCTGCGCTTGCTCGCGCCCGACATCCCGCTCGGGCCCGCGCTCGCCGAGTTCGAGGCGACGCTCGAGCAAGAGGTGACGGCGAGAATCCTGGCGCGCCTCGGCCTTGCGTCGAACGGAGACCTCGACGGGGCGCTCGTCGCCGCAGCGTACGCGTTCTTGAGCGAGAGCCGCATCGGCTACGACCGCTTCTTCTTCGATCTCCACGGCGGCGTCGCCCGTGAATCGCGCGCGATCGCCGGCGAGGCGAAGGCTCACTACGCGGGCGCGCGCTGGGCCGCATTGCATGAGCTGCTCGCCCTGTACGAACCCGCCAGCGCGAGCGTCGCCTCGTACTTCGACCGCGATGGCCCGTGTACGCTCCTCATCGACGAGATCGAATCGATCTGGCGCGCGATCGCCGAACGCGACGACTGGTCCGCGTTCGACGCGAAGATCGCCGACATCCGTTCGATCTCCGTCTAGGAGCCGAAGATGCAGCACCACATCTACTTCTCGCCGGGCATGTTCGGCTTCGCGCGCCTCGCGTCGTACGACTACTTCGGCCACGTCGATCGCGCGCTTCACAAGCGCTTCCGCGACGCGGGGGAGGCGCTGGAGACGCACGTGTCCGATGCGCTGCCGACCGAGTCGGTCCGCCGGCGATCGGCGCGGCTCGCGACGCAGGTCGATCGCACCTCGAAAGGGGAGGGGCTCATCCATCTCCTCGGGCACTCGACCGGCGGGCTCGACGGGCGTCTCGTCGCTTCGCCCAGCGCGCGCCTCCCCATCGCCGTCGACGCCCTTGCATGGCTCCCGCGCCTCCGCAGCGTGACGACGATGAACACGCCGCACTACGGGACGCCGCTGGCGAGCTTCTTCGCGACGTCGAAGGGGCAGCGCGTGCTCTACGCGATGTCGGCGTTCACGTTCGTGGGGCTCACGCTGGGGGAGCGCCCGCTCGCCGCGGCGAGCTTGCTGATCGGCATCCTCGGTCGCGGAGATCGCGCGATGGGGCTCGATATCCGCATCCTCGACAAGTCGATCGACGGTCTCCTCGCGCTCGTCGACGACGCGCGGAGCCCCGACGTGCGCACGTACTTGAACGCGATCAAAGCCGACCAGGGGTCGATGTTGCAGCTCAGTCCCGAGGCGATGGACATGATGCTCGCGGGGTTCGAGGATCGACCAGGCGTCGCGTATCAATCGACCGCCGCGATGTCGCCGACCCCGTCGCCCGGCAACTGGATGGGGACGCTCGGGCATCCGTGGTCGTCGATCTCGCTCGCGCTCTTCACCGCTCTCCACGCGATCACGTCGCACCACGACAGGCGCTACCCGTGCGCCGCGATGCCGCGCGATGCCACCGACCGGCGCCCTTGGGCCGGCGACGAGGCCGAAGCGACGCTCGTGCGTGCGCTGGGCGCTTCCCCTGATCTCCACGCCAACGACGGCGTCGTCCCGATGCGTTCGCAGATCTGGGGCAAGCTCGTGTGGGCCGGACTCGGCGATCACCTCGATGTGCTCGGCCACTACCACGACAAGACACCCGAAGCGGACGTCGCGGTCCGTCATCACGATTGGCTGACGAGCGGCTCGGCGTTCGATGACGCGCATTTCGATGCGTTGATGGACGCGATCGCGAAGGGGATGCTCGAGGCGCGCTGACGCGCGATCGCGCTCGGGTCCGGCGCTACGTCACACCCACGAGAAGCGCATTCCGATCGTCGCGTCGCCGCGGTGCTCGGGGAGCTCGCGCCAATGGACGCTCGTCGTGACGAGCCCCGCGAGCGCCGCGTAGTACGCGCCGACCGCGGTGCGGAAGTACGTGATGCGCAGGAGCGGGCACCCCATGCAGACGACATCCATGTCTTTGGGGCCGACCTTGTAGCCGGCTTGGTCACCGCCGTCGAAGATGCGTCCCCAGATGCGGTGGCTGTTCTGGAAGATGTGCCACGGCGTCGCTCCCGCGCCTGCCGCGACGCTCCCAAGCGTGCCGACGAAGGTCTTCTGCGTGCGAAGCGAGACGGCGCGGCCCATCTCCTTCATGTCGTCGCTCGAGAGCCCCATTTCGTCGCACGCCGTGTAGTGCGCTCGCGGGAGAGCGAGCGGGACCCAGACGCCCGCCGTGAGCATCCGCATCTCGTCGTGGAGCGCGGCGGGGAGCGCCGCGAAGTAGCGCTGCTCCCACCCCATCTGCCGCACGCCCTGGAGTGACGCCGAGAGCAGCGTCGATCGCACGCGCGTGACCTCGGGGCAGTTCCCCAACGGAAACTGCGGCGCGAGAAAGAGCTCGCGCGGCCTCGTCATCGGACGACTCCCCCCATCGCACGAGTGTATGTGAAAAAGGCTCCCCCAGGCCGCCGCGCGACGCGCATTCACGGAGCGCGCGTGGAGTGCGATGAAAAAGAGCGCCGCCTTTCTTGACAGAGATCGCGGTGTCACTACAGTTGTAGTGATTCCGCGACGGCGTATACCCTGGAGGCAGCGATGACTTCGCACAAGAAGGCGACCATTCACGACACGCAGTGGGACCTGCTCGAGGTCCTGTGGGTGAAGGAGCGCGCGACGGCGCGCGAGGTTGCCGAGGCGCTGGCCAAGAAGCGCGGGTGGGCGGTGTCTACCGTGAAGACGCTGCTGGATCGCATGGTGCAGAAAGAGCTCGTCGCGGCGCGGCAGGTCGGCAACGTCTGGGAGTACACGCCCGCCGTGAGGCCCATCGAGGCGCGGCGGTCGGCGTGGGCGGAGCTCGTCGAAAAGGCGTTCGGCGGCGCCGTGGCTCCCGCGCTCCACTTCCTTGCCAAGGACGCAAAGCTCTCGAAGAAGGATCTCGCGGAGCTCCGGGCACTGCTCGACGCAAAGGATGCAAAAGGAACAAAGGAGAAGAGCCATGAGTGATCTCGCCATCGGTCTTCAGGTTGCCGGCACGCAGCTCGAGTCGCTCGGTCACGCGCTCGTCGAGCGGTTCGCCCCGCTCAACATCTGGACCGCGGTGCTGCTCGGGGGCGCGCTCGTCCTCGATCGCGCCGTCGCGCGCCGCGCGCGTGCCTCTTGGCGCATCGCGCTCTACGCGCCCGTGGCGCTGCGCATCTTGCTCCCGCTCGACTGGAGCGTCCCGGTCGCGAACACACCGCGCGTCCTCACGTTCTTCGCACCGCTCGCGCAGATCGGTGCGCGCCCGGCCGCGGCGGCCTCCACGTCGCAAGCGCCGTCCTGGTACGCGCTCGTCGCGGTGGTCTACGTCGCCGTCGCGGCCCTGCTCGCGGCGCGCGCCGTCCTCGCGCGCGTGCGTCTCGATCGTGCCCTCTCCGGCGCGCGGCCCGTTTCGGATCCTGATCCCCGCGTGCCGTGCCCCATCGTGCAGCACGACGAGCTGGGGCCGATGGCCGTGGGCCTTCTCGCGCAGCGCATCGTGCTTCCCGGACGCCTTCTCGTTGCGGGCGAAGAGCACACGCTGGCGTGCGTGCTCCGTCATGAGAGGGCGCACCTGCGGCGCGGCGACGCGTGGCTCTCGGCCGCGATGCAGCTCCTCGCGGTCGCGGCGTGGCCCGTCGCTCCGCTGTGGATCGCCATCGCGCGCGTGCGCCAGCTCGTCGAGCTCGCATGCGACGAGGCGGCCCTCGCCGGCGCCGACGCGGACGAGCGCCGGCGGTACGGTCACGCGCTGCTCGACATGGCCGAGTGGCGATCGCTCGCGGTCGCGCCGCTCGGCGCCGGTGAGCTCTACTTCGGGTCGACGCTGCGCGCCCGGATCGAGGCGCTCGCGTCGCAGCGCCACTGGCCGCTGGCGGTGCAGGCGCTCGCTCTCTCGGTCGCGCCGATCGCGCTGCTCGTCGCGTGCGGTGGGTCTGCGCCGTCGCCCGCCGCGCCTGCGGCAGGGGGCGACGACGGTTACGGGTACGAGTTCGACACCGACCCGGCGACCGCTGCGGCTCCGTCGTCGATCCCCTCGATGCCTCTCGCCCCTGGCGGCCGGATTCCCCCCGAGGTGATCCAGGCCACGCTGCGCGCGCACTTCGGCGCGTTCCGGAGCTGTTACGAGGCCGGGCTCAAGAAGGATCCGACGGCGAAGGGCGTCGTCGCCGTGAGGTTCGTGTTCGGCGTGGACGGGACGATGACGGAGGCGCTCGGCGAGAAAGCCAAGACGACGTTGGCCGACAAGGACGTCGTCTCCTGCGTCGTCGGCGAGTTCCGCAACGTCACCTTCCCGAAATCTCCAGGCGGCGTCGTGACCGTCGTGTATCCGATCCAGTTCGCGCCGTAGTCGGCGCCTTCACTTCGAAGACGCCGAGGGTGCGGGAGGCGGGTGACCCTCGAGCTCGCGCATGATGTCGTCGAGCTCTTTCTGCTCTTCGCTGAACGTGGCGCCGGGGAGGGACGTGCCGGGCAGGGCGCGAGAGACCATGTTCACGAGACTCGCGAACGAGAGGAGCACCACCAGCGTGTACGCCGCGACGCGTACCGCGAGCCGAAGGCGCGACGTGAGCTGCGCGGCGATCTCCTCGCCGCGCGCGGCGAGATGCGCTGCGAGCTGACCCGAGGCGGTGCCGCTCACGATCGCGAGGTTGGTCGCAAGCGAGAGCTGCGGCGCAAGCATCGCGAACGCGGCCTCCGGCGCGTTCGCGCTCGCGAGCGCCGCGACGCGGACCCTCTCGCCCAGTGGAGACCACGCGAGCAACGCGGACGTCGCGAGCAGTCCCGCATGACCGACCTCGGAACGCTCGACGAACGGAGCCGACGTCGTCACCAGCTCCGCTTCTGCGTGGCGCGCCGTGAGCCAATCGAGGCCGGGGAGCTTGGAGCACGCCGCGAGGACCCGAGGACCGAGGCTCGGCGAGCGGAGAATCGCGGGCACCCCGGCGACGACGAACGCCGTCGCGAGTCCGAGAGCCAGGAGTCCGCGGAAGACCGGCCCGACGTACGACCCGCTCCCGATCAGGTTGGGTAGCGGGTCGAGGATCACCGTCAGCGCCGCGATCGCGAAGGGGCCGAGGAGCCCTCGAAGGATCGTGCGGCTTCGATCGGCGCGACGCCGGCGGCGGAGGACGAGCGCGTGCAGCACTCCCGCGACCGCCGCGGGCGTCACGGCCGACGCGAGGATCGCGCGCTCCGTCGCGTCGATGGCGCGAGCGGCGAAGAGCGCGCTCTCGACCGAGCTCCCCGGGCGCGCGAATGGGCGGACGCGCTGGACCCACCGCGACGCTTCGTGACCCGCAGCCTCGATCCGCGAGAGCGCGTCGGGCAGGGGAACGCCCGCGCCCAGGCACGCGGCGAGGACGTCGAGGAGCGCGGCGTCGGAGGCGGTCATGGTGGAGTGAGCATCGCCCGATTCGGGCGGCGCCGCCGCTCCTCGAAGGCGTTCGAGAACTAGGAGACGCTCGTAGGGCGCAGTGCCCGTTGCTCCCACCCACGGGGCCCCGCGCGCCCTCACGCGAATTGACCACCCCGGCCCACGGTGCTTGCCTCAATCTGTGGGAGTGGGTCAGCCGCCATCGGATGGGCCGCCGCCGCCGCCGCGTTGGAGTCGTCCTGTCGCACCGGAGGGTTTCCTCTCGGGCGACGAAGACGACGAGAACCGGACGGTCGTGGAGAGCCTCGCGCCGGCGACCGAGGAATCGAGCACTCGCCGCAGCAAGACGCCCCCAGTCTTCGGGCCGACCGACGACATCGTGATCTCCGAGTCGGAGGAGTGGGGACGCGACACGCAGGAGAACGTCCCCGTGACCCACGCGTCGGCCGAGCCGCGGTGGCCGATCTCGGAAGCGCCGAGCACCGATCGTCCGGCCGAGGGATCGCTCGCGTACGAGGAGACGATCTACGGTCGCCGGCCACCACGTGCCGCGGCGGAGCGCGTCGGCAGCATGATCGCCGGGCGCTATCGCCTGCTCAGCGTGCTCGGCGAAGGGGGAATGGGGACCGTCTTCGAAGCGTCGCACGTCGATCTCGGAAAGCGGGTCGCGATCAAGATTCTGTCGGGGCTCTTTGCCGGGCACGACGAAGCCAAGGCGCGCTTCCTTCGCGAGGCGCGCGTCGCGTCGGCCGTCGAGAGCGAGCACATCGCGCAGGTGTTCGACGTCGGCGAGGATCTCGACGCCGGGCTCTACATGGTGATGGAGCTCTTGAAGGGCGAAGACCTCGCGGCGCGCATCGTGGGCTGGGGTCGCCTGCGCTCCGAAGAGGCCGCGGGGATCGCGCTGCAGGTGACGCGCGCGCTCGAACGCGCGCACGCCGCGGGGATCGTGCACCGCGATCTCAAGCCGGCGAACGTGTTCCTCGCGCGCGCCGACGACGGGTCGATCAAGGTGAAGGTGCTCGACTTCGGGATCGCCAAGCTGGTGCGCGACGCGCAAGGGTCGCGCGGTGGGATCACGAAACGCGGGACGGCCGTCGGGACTCCTCAGTACATGTCGCCCGAGCAAGCGCAGGGGTTGTCGACGGTCGATGCGCCGACCGATGTCTACTCGCTCGGCGCGCTGCTTCACGAGTGCGTGACGGGGATCGCGCCGTACCCGGAGCTGGCTTCGTACGAGCAGACGATCCTGAAGATCATGATGGAGGATCCGCCGCGCGTGTCGTCGCTCGTTCCGGACATCGAGCCAGCGATGGATCGGCTCGTCACGGAGATGATGGCGCGCGAGCCGTCGGCGCGACCCACGTCGTTCGCCGACGTGCGCGCGCGCCTATCGCAGATTCATCCTGCGCTTGCGTCGACGCGGTTGCGGCTCGGTCTGCCGCTGGGGCCGCTGGCACCCGCGACGCCTGCCGTGCGCACGGGAGGAGGAGTGACCGTCGAGAGCTCGGACCCCGCGCGCCGGACGCGAGGCGAAGCGCCGAAGCGCGCGAACACGCCGATCGCGATCATCGGCGCGTTGGCGGCGCTGATCACGGTCACGCTCGTCGTCCTGCTCGTGCGCTCGTCCGCCGACAAGCCGGCGCCGGCGGTCGCCGCGAGCGCGCCTTCGGAACCA